>QWCB01003617.1_pt1 | contig 18731 bp, 14 predicted proteins | sample 1972511 | NCBI WGS metagenome assembly QWCB01 (sample SAMN09866719, study PRJNA288562) | Human gut metagenome isolate term5_stool, whole genome shotgun sequencing... | isolation source: gut | host: Homo sapiens | place: USA: California
AAACGGCCCTTCTCGCGCTTGATCGTCAAGAGGTCGGTAAGCGTCTGCGTGGGATGGGCGTGGCTGCCGTCGCCGGCGTTGATGACCGGGATGCCCGCATACTGCGAGGCCACCAACGGCGCACCCTCCTTGAAGTGACGCATGGCGATGATGTCGGCAAAGCAGCGGATCACGCGCACGGTGTCGGCCACCGTCTCGCCCTTCGACACCGACGAGGAGTTGGCGTCGGAGAAGCCGATGACCTGCCCGCCCAGTTCGAGCATCGCCGCCGTGAAACTCAACCGCGTGCGGGTCGAAGGCTCGTAGAAGAGCGTGGCCAGTTTCTTGCCCCTGCACGCCTCGCTGTACTTGGCGCGGTTGGCGATAATGTCCTCGGCCAGAGCTACGATCTGCTCGGTTTCGGCAACCGTGAGGTCTGTGGGATCAATCAAATGTCGCATAAGTTATTTATAGAAGTTCGGATTTTAAATTCTTCAACGGTCCCTCTTTTCGGTCGGTCCCGATTCACGGCCTTCCGCCGTGTTTGCAAACCGGACCCGCCCCTAAATCCCCGCCTCGGCGGAGACTTTGGCTGCGCGGGTATCCGCATTGTTCCGCTTTCATTGCGCCGTCGGTATTTCCCGCTCGCGGCACGCAACGGATCGGCGGAAGGCGCCGGGCGATCGCGGCAAACCCTGATTCTGATTTTAGGGGGAGCGATTTTTAGCCTGCCCGGTGATCGGCACGGATGGGCTGTACATGAGGCACTGCCCATTCGGGACGAGCGAGGAAGGACGAAAATCGCCCGCTAAAATCGGAATTATTGCATCCAGCTCTCGTCCGACGGATTGTTTCGGAAGGCGATCAGCCGCGCCTTGTCCTCGGGCTTGATATACCCCTCCTCGGCGGCCACTTCGACCAGCGCGTCGAGGTTCGAAAGGCTGTAATTCGTGACGTTCGCCTCTCGCATGCGGTCAAGCCCCTTCTGCATCCCGTAGGTGAAGATCGAAGCCACGCCCAGCACCTCGGCGCCGGCTTCGCGCAGGGCCTCAACCACCTCGATGCACGAACCGCCCGTCGAGATGAGGTCCTCGATCACGACGACCTTCTGGCCCTTTTCGAGCCGGCCCTCGATCCGGTTGCCGCGGCCGTGGTCCTTCGAGCCGCTGCGCACATAGCCCATCGGCAGGTCGAGGATCGTGGCCGTGATGGCCGCATGGGCGATTCCGGCGGTCGAGGTTCCCATCAGCACCTCGGCTTCGGGGAATTTCGTGCGGACGATTTCGGCGAGGCCCGCCTCGACATGGCCGCGGACGACAGGAGCCGTCAGGGTCAGCCGGTTGTCGCAGTAGATCGGGCTTTTGATGCCGCTCGCCCAGGTGAAAGGCTGTTCGGGGCGCAGGAACACCGCGCCGATCGACAGCAGGTCTTTAGCAATTTTCTTCTCCATCTTACTTGAACGCAGGTTCGGCAAAATTCTTCATTCTTTCCCCTCCCCATGGGAAGAGTGTCAACCATGAAATCCGCCGAACCTGCGTTAACGGCATCTGCGATGCCGATTTCATATTGACATTCCCACTAAATCTCCCTTTGGCAAAGGGAGACTTCGGGGCGGAAACCCATTTATTCTTTTCGTTTTTCAGTTTTCATATCTTCGGCGACCCACAACGTCCATGTATCGACGTTGTCGGTCAGGACTTCAGGCAGCGGCAGCGGAATGCGCACATCGGGCGCGATGCCCGCGGAGTCGATCCCGCGGCCTTCCGGAACCCGGCAGGAACGGGTCGTGGGGAGCATCATCCACCGGGTCGGGTCCTGCGGAAAATAAAGTATTTCGCAGTTCGAGAAATCGAGGCACCCGAGCGTGTTATCCTGCCCGTAAACGGTCGTGCGGCGACTGCTGGCCCTGACTTCGAGCACCAGCTGTTCACCCGAGGAGCCGACTTTCCCATCAATCAGCAGCCCCGCCCGGCGAGGCCGCGGCGAGACGGAATCGTAGTGTATCCGGTAGGTTTTCGGTCCGTCCGTCAGGAACTCCCCGGCCGGAGTGCGTTCCATCCGTGCGATCTTCCCGCGTCCACGCTCCGTATCTCCGGCAAACTCCCGCACGTGGGCGACGGCCAGGTCCGAAACGCGGTACTCCATGGCATCCTCCGCCCCTTCGTGGTCGTAGAGCAGCCGGAGCAGCGGTTCATAGGCGCTGTCGCTCCCGCCGCCGTTGCCGCGGATGTCGAGGATCAGGTTTTCACACCCCGAAGCCAGATAAGCCCGCACGGCAGTCCGCACCCAAGCGGTCTGTTCTTCATTCAGGTCGCACGACGGGAAACGGATCAGATACGTTTCGCCGTCCACCCGACAATGGGTGAACTGCGGGTCATAACGCTCCATCCGTGCCGCGTAATCCGAAGGTCGGCGGATTGATTTGGGCCGGTAAGCCCTCACGCCCTCCGTTCCGAGGTGCGAATCGTCGAACCAGCCGAGATACTCGGCAACGGCGTCATACGTGTCGCGCCCCGAAGCGATCCCGCTCCGCAGCCGCTCTTTCAGCGCCCCGTACTCCGCCGCGCGGTTCGCCGTCTTGTCCGGATAGCCCGCATAGGCGCGCTCCACGACGCCGACGGCGAAGTCGAAATCGGAGACTTCGCCGCCTTTCACCGGGACTTGCGCCCCGGCAGGCAACAACAGCCCGGCAACGGCCGCGACAAGCGGCAGAACACGCAGCAAGACACTCATTTATTCCAGCGCCGAACGTAAAATCTTCTCCACCTCCTCGGGATAAATGCCGCCCTCGTGGACCTTCACGCCGTCGACGTAAAACGTGGGCACGTAATAGTAGTCGAACGCGTCGGCCACTTCGGGCTGCTCCGACTCCTCGATCATCTCGATCCCGACGGCGGCCAGCTCCGGATGGGCGGCACGCGCCTCGTCGATGTAACGCAGCGCCTTCTTGCAGAAGGGGCACGAGCGCAGGTAGAAAAGTTTTACCGGTTTCATAGAATTAACAATTTTTGTAATATCGTTCCATCTCACGCAGCCGAATGCCGTATTCGCCGCCTATGGCGGCGTTTACAAATCCGATCCCCTGCCTCAAGCCGGGGCTTGTCGCATCGCGACCACAAGGCAACCAGAACCACGGTCTATCCGACGAACTCGGCGACGCACCGGCGGTAAGCCGCCACAGGGTCCTCCGCCGCGGTGATCGGGCGTCCCACGACGATCAGGTCGGAACCGATCTCCCGGGCGCGGACGGGCGTGGTGACGCGCACCTGGTCCGCCACGTCGCCATCTGCAAAACGCACGCCGGGCGTGACCGTCAGAAACTCCTCGCCGCACGCCCCGTGCACCATGCCGGCTTCCAGCGGCGAGCAGACCACACCGTCCAGCCCTGCGGCCCGGGTGTTCTGCGCGTATTTCACGATCGTGTCGTTGATCGAGGCGTCGATCAGAAGTTCCTCGCGCATGCGCTCCTCGCTGGTCGAGGTGAGCTGCGTCACGGCGATCAGCAGGGGCCGCGTGCCGTCTTCGCGCGTAAGGCCTTCGCGCGCGGCTCGCATCATCTCGATCGTCCCGGCCGCATGGACGTTGCACATGTCCACGTCCAACCGCGACAGCACGGCCATCGCCTTTTTCACGGTGTTGGGGATGTCGTGGAGTTTCAGATCGAGGAAAATCCGGTGTCCCCGGCGCTTGATCTCCCGCACGATGGCGGGTCCCTCGGCATAGAACAGCTCCATGCCGATTTTCAGAAAGGGTTTGCGCTCCTCGTCCTTAAAGAGGTCGAGGAACCGGAAGGTGTCTTCCGCCGACTTGAAGTCGCAGGCTATGATTACATCGTGTTGCATAATATACAAATTTAGCATTTATTTTTCACATCGGGTCAGCGTGCGGCAAATTCGGAGTTTCGCAGAACATATTCGACGCATGTGGCTGTCGGAGCCGACGAGGGAAACGCCGAAGGTGCCGCGCAATCACTCGATGCAGCCGATTATGTCGCTCAACTTTTCAATGCCCAGCCGCTCCATTTCGCCGGGCAGCGCCTCGACGATCTCCTTCGAGGCATAGGGATTCACGAGGTTCGCAGCCCCGACCTGCACGGCCGAGGCTCCGGCCATCATCATCTCGATCACGTCGCGGGCCGTCGTGACGCCGCCGCACCCCATCACGGGAATCCGGCACGCCCGGGCCACCTGGTAGACCATCCGCAGCGCAACGGGGAAGACCGCGGCGCCCGAGAATCCGCCCATCGTGTTGGCGATGACCGGACGGCGGCGCGCAATGTCGATACGCATGCCCAGCAGCGTATTGATCAGGCAGATGCCGTCGGCCCCCGCCTCCTCGCACGCCCGGGCGATCGCGACGATGTCCGTCACGTTGGGCGAAAGTTTGATGAAGACGGGCTTCGTCGTCACGGCCTTCACGGCGCGCGTCACCTCGGCGGCGGCGTCCGGACAGGTCCCGAACGACATGCCGCCGTGCCGCACGTTGGGGCACGAGACGTTGACCTCGATCAGCCCCACCTGCTCCTGCCTGTCGATGCGCTCGCAGCAATAGGCGTACTCTTCGACCGAGAAACCCGAAATATTGGCGATGACGGGTTTTCGGAAGAAGGTTTTCAACCGCGGCAGCTCCTCGCGGATCACGGCGTCGATGCCGGGGTTCTGCAACCCCACGGCATTGATCATCCCCGCACCGCACTCGGCGATGCGCGGCGTGGGATTGCCGAAACGCGCCTCGCGCGTCGTACCCTTGAACGAAAACGACCCGAGGATGTTGATGTCGTAGAACTCACGGAACTCGTTGCCGTAGCCGAAGGTTCCGCTGGCCGGCACGACCGGATTGTCCAATTTGAGGCCGCAGAGTTCAACCGAAGTATCTGTCATAATTGTGAATTTTGAATTATGAATTGTGAATTGTGAATTGTTCTTACCAGATGATTTCATCCTTGGTAAGGACCGGCCCCTCCTTGCAGATACGTTTGTAGCCGTATTTGGTTTTGCACGAACAGCCCATGCAGGCGCCGAATCCGCACCCCATGCGCTCTTCGAACGACAGCTGGCCGTCCTGCTCCACGGCGTTGTAGAGCGCATGGAGCATCGGCAGCGGCCCGCAGGCGTAAAAGTAATCGAAATCCAGCCCCCGTTCGGCGATGGCCGTCGTGACGAAGCCCCCGACGCCCCGCGAACCGTCGACCGTCGAGACGGCGACCTCGCAGCCCAGCGCGCGGAACTCCTCCTCGTAGAAGACCTCCGACGCGGTGTTGAAGCCCAGCACCACCTGCACGGGTTTTCCTTCGGCGAGGAGTCTTTTCGCCAGGTTGTAGAGCGGCGGCACGCCCACGCCGCCCCCGACAAGCAGGGGTCTCCGCGCGTCGTTCTTCGTCGAGAATCCGTTGCCCAGACCCGTCAGCAGGTCGAGCGTTTCGCCCGGCAGCATGCGGCTCATCTGCTCCGTTCCCCCGCCCACGACCTTGTAGATCAGCGCAATCGAGCGGTTATCGTAATCGCAGATCGAGATAGGACGGCGTAAGTACTTGCCCTCCAGCGCGATATTAACGAACTGCCCCGGCGCCGAGATCCACTGCGTATCGCCCGCGAGGGTCATGCGCCACACCGCGTCGGTCAGGGGCTCGTTCGTGAGAATCTTATAGATGCCTTTCTTATACATAATTTTTTCAGCACTTTTGATCCGGCAAAAGTGCCACAAAACCGGCCGACGATCACCTTCGCCTACTTCATGCGACCTAACGCTGGAAACGAGCGCCTATTCGCGGGTTTGCAAGCAAACCGGCCCCGTTTCTCGCGCTTTTAGTCCGCATTCCGTTGACGGCTCCGGCGTCTTGTCGGAATTTTATTTCGAATCAATAGTCGAAACGCGCAGCGTGATCTCCTCCAGCACATCCAGCAGCACCTTCACCGTCTCCAGCGCCGTGAAGACCGTCACGTTGTTCTCGACGGCCGTGCGGCGTATTTCGTAACCGTCGAGGCGCGTGTTGTGCTGGTTGATGTCGATGGTGTTGATCACGTAGCTGACATGCCCCTGACGCAGCGCCTCGATGATCTCGTTGCTGCCCTCGTTGAGCTTGCGGCGCGTACGGGTGCGGATGCCGTGCGCCCGCAGGAACTCGGCGGTCCCGGTCGTCGCCTCGATGTTGAAGCCCAGGTCGTAGAACCGCTTCACCAGCGGAAGCGCCTGCTCCTTGTCGTGGTCGGCGATCGTCACGAAGATCGTTCCGTAGTTCGAGACGTGCATGCCCGTGGCCTGCAACGCCTTGTAGAGCGCGCGCGTCAGTTTGTCGTCGTAGCCGATGGCCTCGCCCGTCGATTTCATTTCGGGCGAGAGGTACGAATCCATGCCGCGGATCTTGGCGAACGAGAAGGCCGGGGCCTTGACGTACCAGCGCTCCTTCTCACGACCGTAGACCTCCGTGATGCCCTGCTCGCGGAGCGACTTGCCCAGAATCACCTGCGTGGCGATGTGGGCCATCGGCACGCCCGTGGACTTCGAGAGGAAGGGCACGGTGCGCGACGAGCGCGGGTTGACCTCGATGACGTAGACGTCGTCCTCGCCGGCGACGATGAACTGGATGTTGTACAGGCCGACGATACCGATCCGAAGGCCCAGCTTGACCGTATAGTCGATGATCTTGTCCTTGGCCTTCTGGCTCACGCTGAAGGTCGGATAGACGCTGATCGAGTCGCCCGAGTGGATACCCGTATGCTCGACATGCTCCATGATGCCGGGGATGAAGACCTCCTTGCCGTCGCAGATGGCGTCCACCTCCAGCTCCTTGCCCATGATATAGCGGTCGACCAGCACCGGCTGGTCCACGTCGATCTCCACGGCGGTTTGCAGGTAGTGGCGCAGGCGCTCCTCGTTCGAGACGATCTGCATGGCGCGGCCGCCCAGCACGTAGCTCGGACGCACCAGCACCGGATAGCCGATGCGCGCCGCGGCCCGGACGCCCGACTCGATGTCGGTAACGGCCTCGGCCTCGGGCTGCGGAATTCCCAGCTCCTCCATGATCCTCTCGAAGCAGCCGCGGTCCTCGGCGTTCTTGATCGCCTGCGTGTCCGTGCCGATGATGGGCACGCCCAGCTCGGCGAGCGGTTCGGCGAGGTTGATGGCCGTCTGTCCGCCGAGCGACACCACGATGGCCTTCGGTTTTTCGAGATGGATGACGTTCATCACGTCCTCCACGGTCAGCGGCTCGAAGTAGAGCTTGTCGCTGGTGGTGTAGTCGGTCGAGACGGTCTCGGGGTTGTTGTTGATGATGATGGCCTCGTAGCCCGCCGCACGGATCGACCAGATGGCGTGCACGGTCGAGTAGTCGAATTCGACGCCCTGGCCGATGCGGATCGGGCCGGAACCGAGCACGATGATCTTCTCTTTCCCGCTGACGATCGACTCGTTTTCTTCCTCGTAGGTCGAGTAGAAATAGGGCACGTAGGAGGCGAATTCGCTGGCGCAGGTGTCGATCATCTTGTAGACCGGGAAGACGTTGTTCTTCTCGCGCAGACGGTACATTTCGTTCTGCGAAAGGCCCCACAGCTGACCGATGTACTTGTCGCTGAAACCCATGCGCTTGGCAGCGCGGAGCGTCTCGACGTCCATCGGGTGTGCGCGGACGACGTTTTCGAACTCGACGATGTTCTTGAACTTCTCCAGGAAGAACATGTCGATCTTCGTCTTGTCGTAGATCAGCGCCAGGTCGACGCCGTTACGGATCAGCTGGCCGATGGCATAGAGCCGGTCGTCGGTTCCCCCCTTGATGTAGACGAGCAGGTCGTCGTTCGACCACTTGTCGAATTTCTTGTGGTAGATGTGGCAGACGCCCGTTTCGAGCGAACGCACGGCCTTGAGCAGCGACTCCTCCATCGTGCGGCCGATGGACATCACCTCGCCCGTGGCCTTCATCTGCGTGCCGAGCTTGTTCGACGCGTCGGAGAACTTGTCGAAGGGAAAGCGGGCGACCTTCGTCACGATGTAGTCCAGCGTCGGTTCGAACGAAGCCGGCGTATTGGCGATCCGGATCTCGTCGAGCGTGAGTCCCACGGCGATCTTCGCGCTGACGCGGGCGATGGGATAGCCCGAGGCCTTCGACGCCAGGGCCGAGGAGCGCGACACGCGGGGATTGACCTCGATCAGGTAGTATTTGAACGAGAGCGGGTCGAGTGCGAACTGCACGTTGCAGCCGCCCTCGATCTTCAGTTCGCGGATGATCTTCAGCGCCGAGTCGCGCAGCATCTGGAACTCCTTGTTGGTGAGCGTCTGGCTCGGGGCAACGACGATCGAGTCGCCGGTGTGGATGCCCACCGGGTCGATATTCTCCATGCAGCAGATGCAGATGGCCGTGTCGTTGCGGTCGCGCATCACCTCGTACTCGATCTCCTTATAGCCCTTGATGCTCTTCTCGACGAGCACCTGGTGCACGGGCGAGAGCGAAAGGGCGTTGCGCATCATCTCGCGCAATTCGGTCTCGTCGTCGGCGAAACCGCCGCCCGTGCCGCCCAGCGTGAAGGCAGGGCGCAGCACCACCGGATAGCCGATCTCCTCGGCCACCGCCACAGCCTCCTCGATCGACATGGCGATGTGCGAAGGAAGCACCGGCTCGCCCAGCGACTCGCACAGCTCCTTGAACAGCTCGCGGTCCTCGGCGCGCTCGATCGACTCGAACGACGTGCCCAGAATTTCGACCTGGCACTCTTTCAGAATGCCCTTCTTGGCCAGCTGCACGGCGAGATTCAGACCCGTCTGTCCGCCCAGCCCCGGGACGATGGCGTCGGGACGCTCGAAGCGGATGATCTTAGCGACGTATTCCAGCGTCAGCGGCTCCATGTAGACTTTGTCCGCAATGTGCGTGTCGGTCATAATGGTAGCGGGGTTCGAGTTGGCGAGGATCACCTCGTAACCCTCCTCCTTGAGCGCGAGGCACGCCTGCGTACCCGCATAGTCGAACTCGGCGGCCTGTCCGATGACGATGGGACCCGAACCGATGACCAGAACCTTCTTGATATCTTTTCTCCTAGGCATTTTTGTGCTCCTCCATTATTTTTGTGAACTTCTTGAACAAATAAGCGCTGTCCTGCGGACCCGAAGCGCTCTCGGGGTGGTACTGCATCGAGAAAACCCGGTCGGCGGCGCACTCCACGCCCTCGGCCGTGCCATCGAGCAGGTTGACGTGCGTCAGCGTAAGCCCCGTGCCGGCGAGCGAATCGACATCCACGGCGTAGCTGTGATTCTGGCTCGTGATTTCGAGTTTCCCCGTCACGAGATTCTTCACCGGGTGGTTGGCGCCGCGGTGGCCGAACTTCATCTTGAAGGTCCGGGCGCCGTAGGCCAGCGAAATCAGCTGGTGGCCCATGCAGATTCCGAAGATGGGCAGCCTGCCGCGGAGCTGCTTCACCAGTTCGATCACCGGCGTCACGTCCTCGGGATTGCCGGGGCCGTTCGAAAGCACAAGCCCGTCGGGATGGAAGGCCATGATCTCCTCCACGGTGGAGTTGTAGGGCATGACGGTCACGTTGCACCCCACGCGGTTCAGCAGACGGATGATGTTGTACTTGATGCCGCAGTCGACGGCCACGACGTCGTACTTGTGGTTGGGGACTCGCGACATCCAGCGCTTCTTGCAGCTCACACGCGAAACCATGTCGCGCGGCATGACGTATTCGCCGAGTTTGCGCAGGGCCTCGTCGCGCGGCGTCGCCACGTCGGTGATGAGCACCTTCTGGGTCCCCTCGTCGCGGATGATGCGCGTCAGGGCGCGGGTGTCCACGCCCCAGATGGCCGGAATGTCGTGCTCCTCGAAGACCTCGTTCAGCGTCTTCGTATAGCGGAAGTTCGACGGCGAGTCGTTGTACTCACGCACGATCATGCCGCCGATGGTCGGCGTTTTGGTCTCGTAATCCTCGTCGGCCATACCGTAGTTGCCGATCAGCGGGTAGGTCATCACGACCATCTGATCCGTATACGACGGATCGGACATGATCTCCTGATACCCCACCATCGAGGTATTGAAGACGATCTCGTTGATGGCCTCGCGGTCGGCGCCGAAACCGTATCCGTAGAACTCGCGGCCGTTCTCCAAGACAATTTTTTTCGTAAAAGCTTTCATCCTTATCTGTTTGATTCGTAGTTATCGTCATAAACCTCTTTGCCGCCCACCACCGTCAGCACGGCGCGGCCCTGCACCTTCCATCCGGCGAAGGGCGTGGCCCGCCCCTTCGAAAGGAACGTCCCGGGGTCCACGGCATACTCCGCCCCGAGGTCCAGCACCGTAAAATCGGCGGCATCGCCCTCCTCCACGCCTCCTTCGAGCGCGAAAATCCGGCGGGGATTCGCCGACATCAGGGCGACGAGCTTTTCGAGCGTGATCACCCCCTCCAGCACCAGGTATTTATAAAGCAGCGGAAAAGCGGTCTCCAGCCCCACGATGCCCATGGCGCTCCCGGCCAGTCCGCGCGCCTTCTCGGCGGCGGTGTGGGGGGCATGGTCCGTGGCGATGACCTCGATCGTGCCGTCCTGAATGCCCGCGACGAGCGCTTCGCGGTCAGCGCGGCTCCGCAGCGGCGGGTTCATCTTGAAGCGACCCTCCTCCTGCAAATCCTCGTCGCACAGCAGCAGGTAGTGCGGCGCCGTCTCGCAGCTCACGCGCAGCCCCTTCGCCCGGGCGCGGCGCACCAGTTCGACGCTCTCCTTCGTGGAGACGTGGCAGACGTGATACCGGCAGCCGGTCTTCTCCGCCAGCGCGATGTCGCGCCCGACCTGCCGCCACTCGCTCTCGGAGCAGATGCCCTTGTGTCCGTGCTCGCGGCAGTAAACCCCGTCGTGGATATAGCCCCCGCGCAGCAGTTCATCGACTTCGCAATGAGCCACGATCGGTTTACCGACAGCCGCGGCCCGGCGCATCGCCTCCTCCATCAGTTCCGCCGACTGCACGCCGCGGCCGTCGTCCGAGAAGCCGACGACCTGCGGGGCCAAGGCCGCGAAATCGACCAGTTCGCCGCATCCGCGCTGGCCCATCGTGATCGTACCGTAGGGTTTCACGCGCACCACGGCGTCGCGGCGGATGATCTCCAGCTGCTCGCCGAGCGTCGCCGGCGTATCGGGCGCAGGGTTCAGGTTGGGCATCGAGCAGACCGTGGTATACCCCCCGCGGGCCGCGGCGGCCGTACCCGTCGCAATGGTCTCCTTCTGCGGGAAGCCCGGCTCGCGCAGGTGCACATGCACGTCGACCAGCCCCGGCACGAGGTGCCGCCCCCCGAGGTCCACCACCCGGTCGCCCGGGCGCGGTTCCCCGGCGGCCGCGATGCGGCCCCCTTCGACGGCGATCAGCCCCGGTTCGAAACGACCGTTGCGGAAAATCTTCGCGTTGGTGTAAAATGTCTTCATTCGTCGCTGGACACAAAAAAATAGGGCAACCAAAACAGTTACCCTAATAAAACAATAATGCCCGAATCCGTCGGAGACTGGAAACCCGACCAGTAATCCTGCTGCCAAAACGCTTGCGCCGATGCTATGTTGGGTTTACAATTCATAGGATTCAGGTGTCGCTATAATTGTGCACAAAGATAGGGCATTTTCGCCGCCTCTGCAACACTTTTTCCGGAAAAATTTTTCAACATGCCGTATACGCCCCGCCGCACGCTGTCCGAATTTCGACGAGTCGGCCAGCACGATGACCTGCGAGGCGGCGTGCATCATCCGCCGCGTGAGTTTCGCCTCGTCGATCGTCGAAGTCGTGATGCCGTGCTCGGGGTCGATGCCGTCCACCCCGAAGAAGACCTTCGAGCAGATGCAGTCGTCCAGTTCGCGCGCGGCCTCTTCGCCCAGCACCGACAGCGACTTCTTGTGCACCGAGCCGCCCAGCTGCACGACGTTGACGTTCTCCGACTCGTTCAGCAGCACGCCCAGCCGCAGGAACGGCGTGACGATGTTCAGGTGATGCCACATGCGCATCTTGATCTCCTCGGCGAAGGCGTAGACGGTCGAGCCGGAGGCCATGATGATCGAGTCGGTCTCGCCGAGCATCTCCGCCGCCCGCTGGGCGATGCGGCGCTTGGCGTCGCGGTTGATGTTGTCCTTCACATGCACGTCGAGGTCCGCAACGTGGGGATTGGCCGGACGCGCGCTGCCGTGCACCTTATATAACAGGCCTTTGCTTTCGAGAATCTTGATGTCCTTGCGGATGGTCACCTTCGTAACGCCCAGTTCGTTGGCAACGTCGGTAATCCGGACGAAACCGTGCTTGTTCAGACTATCGAGAATGTATTTGTGCCGTTCGGCAATGCTCAGCATATCGATCGGATATTTAAAGTGTTACAAAAGCAAAGATACAAAAAAAGTCGGACGGGCGCACACCCGGGTTACCTAACGGTTCGGCAAAACCTTCCGACTGATAAAAGTGTCGTTACGCCACCAAAGATAAAAAAAGATTCCGTATTTCGCAAAAAAAGGTCCGCAACCCGTGACGGGCCGGACCCTTCCGGACCGAAGTCCGTATCATCATCTAAAACAGAACCTTCGATTCCCTTATTCCGCCTCGGGTTCGTAGCCGTCGGCCTTGGCGCCCCACATCAGGAGGAAGACCAGCATGCCCACGACGGCCATGCCCAGGATGCCGACATAGGCCCAATTCCAGCCGTAGTGCTGGGCCACGAAGCCCAGTCCCACACCCGAAACGAGCGTCGAAGCGTAGCCGAACAGCCCCGTGAGGCCGTTGGCCGTGGCGGCGGCCTTCTTCGTGGCCTGGTTCGCGGCGGCAATGCCGATCAGCGCCTGCGGGCCGTAGATGCAGAACCCTGCGGCGCAGAGCGTCGTGAACAGCAGCCAGATCGGAGCATCGGCAGGCAGCTGCCAGAACAGGAAGACGAACAGCGCGGCGCCCGCCATGCAGAAGACGCAGGTGCGGTGCGCACGGCCCTTGAGCCACTTGTCCGTCGCCCAGCCGGCGAAGAGCATGCCGAGGATGCCGGCAATCTCGAACATCGCCACGAGCCATCCGGCGTGCGACATCGAGACGCCCTTCGACTGGCTCAACAGCGAAGGCCCCCAGTCGAGCACCGAGAAGCGGACGATGTAGACGAAAAAGTTGGCGAAGCCCAGAATCCAGATCAGCGGATTCTTGAAGACGTATTTCATTAGGAACGCCTTGTGCTCGGCGCCCTTCTTTTCGGTCTTCACCTGCCTGGTCTCGGTTCCTTCCAGTTCGGGAAGCCCCACCGAGGTCGGGGTGTCGCGCAGGAAAACCACCAGCCCGATGGCTCCGGCGAAAGCGATCGCCGACGGAATCCAGAAACACCATTTCCACGCCCCGACATGCGCCGCGGAGGTCATCACGCGCTCCATGCCCGCAGCATCGTCGGGCGAAACGCCCAGGTTGGCGGCGATGGAAGCCACGGCGTCGGGATCGCCCGCCATGTTCGTGCCCAGCGTACCCATGATGTAACCGCAGAGGATCACCACGAGGCCCGCGCCGATCGAGTGCGAGGTATTCCACACCGACATTTTCGTCGCCAGCTCCGTAGGCGGAATCCAGTGGGTCAGCAGACGCGCGCAGGGCGGGAATCCCGTACCCTGCAACAGCCCGTTGACGACCCACATGACGCCCATGAAGAGGATCATCGTGTTGCCGAACTGGTCGCCCGAATGCTCGCCCGTGATCCAGTAGGAGACGTCCTCGCCGAATCCGAACGCGAAGTTGGCCAGCGCACACAGCGCCAGACCGACGGCCATGTACCAGCGGGCGTTCATGCGGTCGGCCAGAATGCCGTTGGCGAAACGCGAAAAGCCGTAGATCAGGCCGTTCAGGGTGAGGAAGATGCCGAGGCTCGTCTTCGAAATGCCGAGATCGGCTTCCAGGCCGGGCATGGCCAGCGAAAAATTCTTGCGCACGAAGTAGAAGAGCGCGTAACCGACCATCGTCGCGATGATCGTACGCATCTGCCAATACTTGAAGCGCTTGGTTTGTTCAGATGTCATTTCGAAATGAAAGTTAGTAGTTTCAGAAGCCAAATATACAACTTTCGGAGCGATATTCTAAATTATTTTCGTGATTTTTCCGTTTTATCGCCCGGAAGCCGCACACGGCTCTATGCGCCCGGGACCGGAGCCGCGGCGGAGCGAGCCGGTTCGCCAGAACCCGGCGCAGGGCTTCCGACCTCCCAGACGCCGCCCTTGCCGAACAGCCGGTCGAGCCACTCCTCCATCCAGCCGCAGCGGAAGGCGGTGTCGATGACCGTATAGCGGCTGCGCATGTAGGGAATCTTCCCGAACGCCTCGCGGAAACGGGTGCGCGAAACGCCGATCTGTTCGGGCTCATAAGGCGCCCCGACGAGTTCCAGGCGGCGGCGCACCTCGTCGAAAGGAATGATCTGCCGGCGGATGCGTTCGCGCAGTTCGGGCCACGCCTTTTTGAGCCGCGTGAGCTGGTCGCGCAGCCCCTCCCTGTCGACATATTTGTCGCGGGTCTCCTTCAGGCCGCGGGCCACGAATTCGGGATCGTCGTTAAAAATGGCCCGGATGTCCCGCTCGGTCTCGTCCCACGATTTCCACGCAGCGACGCACCTCTCGATGTCCAGCTGCTCCACGGGGGCGTCGAGCAGCATTTCGAGAAAGGCCGTCGAGGCCAGCGTGCCGATACCGACCTTGAAGCCGTGCGACACCGAAGCGCCGTTGTATTTCAGGTGCTCCATGTCCCACAGATGGCTGAACTGGTGTTCGGCGCCCGAAGCCGGGCGGCTCGACTGCGTGGCCTGCATGGCGAAACCGCTCAACAGCAGCCCTTCGGCCAGCTGTTCGACCTTCTCCACATTGCCCGCATGCACGCCTGCGGGATCGGACAGAGCCTCTTTCAGCCCGTCCTGCACCAATCCGAAGGCGAAATCGTCCATCGGCTCCGACCCCACGGCGTCGGAAAGCATCCAGTCGGCCCCGGCAGGGATCTTGGCGATCAGGTCGGCGTAGCCCGAAGCCGACATTCTGGCGGGCGCAGCCGCCGAAATCGACGGATCGAGAACCATGCCCAGCGGCGCAGGACAGTCGAAGGTCTGCTTGTTGCCGTCCTTGGTGATCGAGGCTCCGTAGGCCGTGTAACCGTCCATCGAAGCCGCCGTGCCGACCACCATGTAACGGCGGCCGTTGTGGTGGGAGCAGAGTTTGGTCAGGTCGTTGATCACGCCCGAACCGACGGCCACGGGAACGGCATCGGTCGCAGCCAGCACACCGTCCAGCTCCTCGACGAACGACCATTCGGCGTAGAGTTTCGGATCGGCGAACACGTGCGGTTCGTCCTGCCCGATCCCCGCATCGGCGAGGATGCGGTGCACCTCGCCGCCGGCGACGCGCCACGTATTGGTGTCGGCGACCACGACGGCGCGGCAGCCGGGAAACAACTCGTTGAACATCTCCGCCGTCCGCGGAAGGGTTCCGACGCCGATCACCAGCGCTTTGGTGTCGGTCGTGCGCTGAAGGGCGCTCTCTACCTTATTCATAGAATATCTGCTTGATTTTACCGTTTCCAATTTTTCACAAACGAAACCCGCAGGAAAACTCCCGGGTTTCCCAAAACAAAGGCAAATATAGATATTATTTTCCTTTCGACAGCCAAAAGCGACGAAAAAATTTTCCTTTCACGATGCATTTTATTTCTTTTCGGATTAATAAAACGAAAAATTGGATAAAAGAAAATAAAAACATACCTTTGGATTTCGAACCGATACAACTTTCACCATGAAACGACTTACCCTACTGCTGGGCGCGCTCCTGCTGACGGCCGCCGCCCTCGCCCAAACCGCCGTGCCGCCTACGGTACGCATCGCACACGGACCCTATGTACTGAATGTCACCGAAGACGGCTTCACGGTCGTCTGGGACGCGAAGGCCGACGCCATCGGCTGGGTCGAACTCGCCCCGATGGACGGATCGCACTTCTACTCGGCCGAACGGCCCAGGTATTACGACTCGCATCTCGGACTTTGCCGCGTCGGACGCATGCACTGGGTGCGGATCGAAGGGCTCCAACCCGGCACGACCTACCGCTACCGCATCATGCAGCGGGGAATCGTCCTGAACGAGGGCAACCGGCGCGTCATCCTCGACGACGGGGACGGCAGCGAAGTGTACCGGCGCATGCCCTACACCATCAGAACCCTCGACCCTGCACAGGAAAAGGTCGATTTCTGGATGGTCAACGACATCCACGCCCGCGACTCCGTTTTCCAGCTGCTGATCAAGGAGGCCCCCGAAGCCCAGCCGGACTTCGTCTGCCTGAACGGCGACCTGGCCAGCCAGACCGAGACCGAGCAGACGCTCTGGGACGCCTGCCTCGGGTCGGCATCGAAGATACTCACGCCCGCGGGCATCCCCCTCGCCGTGACGCGCGGCAACCACGAGAACCGCGGCGCCTATGCACAGCACTGGCTCGACTATTTCCCCACACCGACCGGCGAAACCTACTACACGTTCCGCCGCGGCCCGGCCTTCTTCATCGTGCTCGACGGCTGTGAAGACAAGCCCGACAACGATCCCCGCTATTACGGCATGGGCGACTGGAACGAATACCGCCGGCAGCAGGCGGAATGGCTGAAAGGCGTCGTCAACAGCGACGAATTCCGGGCGGCCCCCGTGCGCATCGTGCTGATGCACATGATCCCGGGCAAGGAGGACAGCTGGTACGGCGAGCAGCAGATCCGCAGGCTGTTCGTACCCGAACTCGCCGGCAAAGGCATCGACCTGATGCTCTGCGGCCACTACCACCGCTACCACTGGATCGACGACGGCAGCCGCGGGGTCGACTTCCCGATCCTCGTCAACTCGAACAACGACTGCCTCCGCGTGTCGGCCGACGCGAAGGGCATCGACCTGAAGGTGGTCAACACCGCGGGCGCCGTGATCAAACAACACCGCATCGACAAAAAGAACAAATAACGACATGGAAAACAAACCCTTTCACAAGTACCGCTCCGTCTGGGAGCACGCCGAACTGATGGAACGCCTGCGCCGCATCCGCCACGTGGCGCTCGACATGGACGGCACGATCTACATGGGGATGTCGCTGTTCCCCTACACGCAGGCCTTCCTGCACGGACTCAAGGAACAGGGGATCGGCTACTCGTTCCTGACGAACAACCCGTCGAAAAGCATCGCGGACTACCTCCATAAACTCGACACGCTGGGCATCAGGGCTTCGCGCGACGAGATGTACACCACGGCGCTGGCCACGATCGACTACATCAAGACCCATCACCCTGCAGCCAAGCGGCTGTTCCTGCTCGGCACGCCGTCGATGATCTCGGAATTCGAGGCTGCGGGATTCGAGTCGTGCGCCGACTCGGCCGACGACGTGCCCGACGTGATCGTGGCGGCGTTCGACATGACGCTCCGCTACGAACGGCTCTGCCGCGCGGCCTGGTGGATCAAACAGGGAGTGCCTTATATCGCCACCAACCCCGACCGGGTGTGCCCCACCGATCAGCCGACCGTATTGGTCGACTGCGGCTCGATCTGCGCCTGCCTCGAACACGCCACGGGACGCCGCCCCGACATCACGTTGGGCAAGCCCGACCCGAACATGCTTTCGGGCATCCTCTCGCGCCACGGGTTGCAGCCCTACGAGATCGCCATGGTCGGCGACCGCATCTACACCGACGTCCAGATGGCCCACAACGCCGGGGCGATGGGCGTACTGGTGCTCTCGGGCGAAACGACGCTCGACGTGGCCGACAAGGCCGACCCGCAGCCCCACATCACGGCCGACAGCATCGAAGTGCTGGGCGAACTGATCCGCGAAGCGCACGAATAACGACAGCCGGAACTCCACGACCGGACGTCCCGCCTCCGATCCGCCGCCCGGAGAGGGGCAAACAGAAACGCCTGATAAGCTACGACAATAGCGCTATCGGAAAATACCGAATAATCATCGGTGTGGGTTTATAAAGATGTAACGACTTGATTTATCGAGTCGTTACATCTTTGTACAGGAGAATAGGTAACGAAAAGACAACGGCTTATTTTCAGCGACTTGCGCTCAAATACCGCATTTCAAATAACCTCTCGCAAGATATGAAAAATTCTCAAAATAGGCAAATTGTCGAAAACGATAAAGGTATAACAAATTTCTTTTTTGTATTCTATAAAATTATATTCTCCAGAATTGGAAACAGCCCTTAAGTGAGGGCTGCCGATTATCATTGTTGGCTTCTTTCAATGAGATATCCTCTCAATAAGTCCAAAAAACGAGTCAACCGCAGTTTTCGGTTCAGTATTGCATGCTTACACTGATTGGGATTGTTTATCCGAACATTGAACATCCACGAGAAACTTTCTACGAACATATCCAAAGAAGCCTGTGAACCATCGAGACATCGTCCGACTCCGAGTCCCTGCATCGAAGTTACTATTTCCATAAGATCTGTGGGCGTAAATTGTTCTGCCAAATAAATCGGAGACTTCGGCAATGCGACTTTCTTACTACAGTCCATGACCGCAGGATGGCTTACTTTCAACCAGACCATTTTTATTTCGAAATTTGTCAATGCAATGGCTGCCCGAAGTAACGATTCCATTTCCGGAGCCACTTTTACCGGTTCTTCTTGGATTGCTATCAACTTTATTCTTAACTTTGCCATCATATGAAGTGTATCCGCAGGAGATAATTTGACTTATTAGTCAAAACGGGTGCTGAAACGCCTCAAAAACAGGAAAACGCCACGCTATAGGTCAAAACGGGTGCCGATAGCGTGGCATTCTATTTG
>QWCB01003659.1_pt1 | contig 18690 bp, 16 predicted proteins | sample 1972511 | NCBI WGS metagenome assembly QWCB01 (sample SAMN09866719, study PRJNA288562) | Human gut metagenome isolate term5_stool, whole genome shotgun sequencing... | isolation source: gut | host: Homo sapiens | place: USA: California
GTTAAGGAAGTGACCAAGGAAGTTGAAGTTGCCGGTCCGCGTGCCATCTTCTTCAAGATTGGCAGCGCCCGTCTGGACGACTATGGCAAGGTTAACATCGAACTGGCTGCCAAGATTCTGAAGGCTAATCCGGACAAGAAGTACAAAGTTGCAGGTTATGCTGACAAGGCTACCGGTAGCGCTTCTTGGAACCAGAAGCTGTCCGAAAAGCGTGCCCAGGTTGTTTACGACGCTTTGATTGCTCAGGGTGTTGACAAGGACCAGCTTGAACTCGTAGGATTCGGTGGTACTGAAAACATGTTCGGCAAGAACTTCCTGAACCGCGTAGTTATCCTGGAATAATACACTCCAAGTGACAAATAGACTCTAAAAATGAAGGCGTCTGGGACTCAGACGCCTTTTTTTGGTACTATGTCCGATGCATGTTATAAAGCAACCCATTTTTTATCAGCGACTGAATTTATATGTGATGATGAAGTTTAAGCTATTCTTTATCGTTCTGTTTTGCAGCCTTTCCCTTTCGGCCTTTTCCCAGTCGCCCACCTGGTACTATCATACCTACAACTACTTCCTGAACGTCACCATCTTCCCCTTTCTGGAAGTGGCCTACACGTGTACGCTCTTCAAGGCGGAGGCGTTAGGATTGAAGCCATACGGGTACAGCGGATTCACGAACCAGGACCGCTACTTTTCCGCCCGTCTGCGTGTGTTGAAGGAGGGGCAGTTCTGGAAATACATGCCGGCTGTCGTGCTGGGGACGTCCGACCCGTTCACTTCCTCCGGTGGCGGCCAGGTAGGCACCACGGAAGGTAACGGCTATTACAGCCGTTTCTATATTGCCGCCTCCAAGCATATACCCGTTGTGGGTAAAGAGGAGATTGGTGTCCATCTTTCCTACCTTTACAACAACCGCAAGGAGTACAAACTGAATGGCTTTGCACTGGGTGTCACCTACAATCCCACCTTCCATCCGCAGTTGAGGGTGATAGCGGAGTACGACTCCAAGGACTTTGCTTTGGGAGCCACTTATCTGCTGTTCAAGCATCTGCATGTGCAGGTCGAAATGCAGAGGATGAAATATTTCACGGGAGGGCTGACATACAAAATTCATTTGAAATAATTTCTGTATTATATATGTAAGATTAACGGCGGAATTCAAATTTTAATCGTAATTTTGTAGCCCATTATGAGTAGAATAATAGCCATAGACTACGGTCGAAAACGTACGGGAATAGCCGTGAGTGATACATTGCAGATGATTGCGAATGGACTGACAACTGTGCCTACACACCAATTGTTGCAGTTTCTTCTTGATTATGTGGCTAAGGAGCCGGTAGAGCGTATCTTGGTAGGCCTTCCTAAGCAGATGAATAATGAGGCTTCGGAAAACATGAAGAATATCGAACCTTTTGTCCGTTCGCTGAAGAAGAAACTGCCTGACATGCCGGTTGAATATGTAGACGAGCGTTTTACTTCTGTTCTGGCTCATCGGACGATGCTTGAGGCTGGATTGAAAAAGAAAGACCGCCAAAATAAAGCACTGGTGGATGAAATCAGTGCAACTATTATTCTGCAAACTTATTTGGAGAACAAACGTTTCTCCTTTTTATAATGTATAGAAAATAATTTGTAATTAGTAATTTGTAGTAAAGGAAATGATTTTACCCATTTATGTGTACGGTCAGCCCGTATTGAGAAAGGTAGCAGAGGATATTGCCCCGGACTATCCGAATTTGAAAGAGCTTATCGAGAATATGTTTGAAACGATGGACCATGCCGAAGGCGTAGGACTTGCAGCACCGCAGATTGGGCTTCCCATCCGCGTGGTGGTAATCGATTTGGATGTACTTTCCGAAGATATGCCAGAATATAAAGATTTCCGCAAGGCGTATATCAATGCCCATATTTTGGAGGTGTCCGGTGAGGAGGTTTCTATGGACGAGGGGTGCTTGAGCCTTCCCGGTATTCATGAGTCGGTGAAGCGTGGCAACAAAATACATGTGCAGTACCTGGACGAGAATCTGGAACCGCACGATGAGATTATCGAAGGCTACCTGGCACGCGTGATGCAGCACGAGTTCGACCATCTGGAAGGAAAGATGTTCATCGACCATTTGTCTCCGTTGCGCAAGCAGATGATTAAAGGAAAACTGAATGCCATGTTGAAGGGCAAGGCACACTGCACTTATAAGGTGAAAACCGTAAAGAAATAAGTCAACCATATAATATGGTATAAAAGGCTCAAAAAATATAAAAAGTGTTCCGCTAATCCCGACAAGTAAACGAAAAACGTTACTTTTGTTTCGTTTACAAGCATTTATAAAACAAGATGATAAGAAAAATACTGACAGCTATTTTGCTGTTACCCACATTGTTGTATGCGCAAATCAATACGGAACGGGTGATGACCATTGCTCGGAATGCATTGTATTTTGAGGATTACGTGCTTTCTATCCAATATTTTAATCAGGTAATCAACGCGAAACCTTATTTATATGAGCCTTATTTCTTCCGTGGACTGGCAAAAATCAATTTGGATGACTATCAGGGAGCGGAGAGTGATTGTGATGCTGCGATTCAAGATTTGGGTACGCTTCTGACAATTGCCCCCAGATATACACGTGCCTATCTGATGCGCGGGGAAGTCTCCCTGAAACAGAACGATACGATACAAGCTTTGCGTGATTTTGACAAAGCCATCGATATGGACCGTTATGACCCGGATGGATGGGGGGCAAGAGCTATTGTACGCCTCCAGCAGGGGAAGTATAAAGAGGCTGAAGCTGATTTGGACCAGTCTATCCATCTGAGTGCAAAGAATGCCGGTAACTATATCAACCGTGCCTTGGCGCGTTTCCATCAGAATAATTTGAGAGGTGCCATGAGTGATTATGATTTGGCTTTGGATATTGATCCGAATAATTTTCTCGGGCATTACAACCGCGGTTTGCTGCGTGCCCAGGTGGGCGATGACAACCGGGCAATAGAGGATTTTGATTTTGTGTTGAAGATGGAACCGGATAACATGATGGCCACCTTCAATCGTGGTTTGTTACGTGCGCAGACGGGGGATTACCGGGGAGCTATCAGTGACTATTCCAAAGTGATTGCAGAATATCCTAACTTTATGGCCGGCTATTATCAGCGTGCCGAAGCCCGTAAAAAGATTGGCGACCATAAAGGAGCCGAGCAGGATGAGTTCAAAATCATGAAGATGCAGATAGACAAGCGTAACGGTGTTTCTTCTGGTGACAAAAAGGAAGGTGACGACAGTAAGGATGTTGCGGATAATTCTTCGGGGAACTCCAATGGAGATGGCGGGAAGACCCGTAAGAAATCCGACAAGAATATGGAAAATTATCGGAAAATTGTAATAGCGGACGATTCGGAAGTTGACCAGCGTTATAAGAGCGATTATCGTGGACGTGTACAAGACCGGAATGTGACCATCAAGCTTGAGCCGATGTATGCTTTGACTTATTATGAGAAACTGAGCGATGTGAAGCGTATCGTACATTATCATAAGTATATTGAGGAACTGAACCATTCGAAACTGTTCCCGAAGCCACTGCGCATCACCAATATGGAAGCTCCGCTGACGGAGGAACAAGTACGCTTCCACTTTGCTTTGATAGACGCTCATACGTCTGATGTGGTGGCTGACGAGAAGAACGCCAAGAAACGTTTCATGAGAGGTCTGGACTTCTATCTGGTTCAGGATTTTGCCAGTTCCATAGATGACTTTACAAAGAGTATCTTGTTGGACGACACTTTCTTTCCGGCATACTTTATGCGTGCTTTGGTGCGTTATAAGCAACTGGAATATAAAAAGGCCGAAGCCACAATGAGTGAAGGCGCCACTTCGGGTACAACGGAAATGAAGAAGCCTGAAGTGACGGCCATCGATTATGAAGTTGTGAAGAATGACCTGGACCACGTTATCCAATTGGCTCCTGATTTTGTTTATGGCTATTATAACCGTGGCAATGTGTCTTCGTTGCTGAAGGATTACCGTGCCGCCTTGGCGGATTATGACAAGGCGATTGAGCTGAGCCCCGATTTTGCTGAAGCATACTTTAACCGTGGGTTGACGCACATCTTCCTGGGGAATAACAAACAAGGTATTGCCGATTTGAGTAAAGCCGGAGAGTTGGGCATTGTGTCGGCCTATAATATCATCAAGAGGTTTACAGATACACGGGAATAACATTTTTTTGCTAAAAAATAGAATATCAAAAAGAATTAGCTATTTTTGCGTTCTGAAAAATGAAATATACATATAAACTATGATAAAGATAACATTTCCAGACGGCTCTGTTCGTGAATATAACGAAGGAGTAACGGGACTGCAGATTGCAGAAAGCATCAGTTCGCGATTGGCACAAGACGTGCTGGCTTGTGGCGTGAACGGAGAAATTTATGATTTGGGGCGTCCTATCATGCAAGACGCTGAAGTGGTTCTTTATAAATGGGAGGATGAGCAGGGTAAGCATGCCTTTTGGCATACCAGTGCCCACCTGCTGGCCGAAGCTTTGCAGGAACTCTATCCGGGCATCCAGTTCGGTATAGGTCCTGCTATCGAAAACGGTTTCTACTATGATGTGGACCCGGGTGAAACGACTATCAAGGAAGCTGACCTGCCGGCCATTGAGAAAAAGATGGCTGAACTGGTGGCTAAGAAAGAAGCGGTTGTCAGACAAGACATTGCCAAGGCAGATGCTTTGAAGATGTTTGGTGACCGTGGAGAAACTTATAAATGCGAGCTGATTTCCGAATTGGAAGACGGTCACATCACAACTTATACGCAGGGTGCATTTACTGATTTGTGCCGTGGCCCTCACTTGATGACCACAGCTCCTATCAAGGCTATTAAGCTGACTTCCGTCGCCGGTGCTTATTGGCGTGGACAAGAAGACCGTAAGATGATGACCCGTATCTATGGTATCACCTTCCCGAAGAAGAAGATGCTGGATGAGTATCTTGTTCTGCTGGAAGAGGCAAAGAAGCGCGATCACCGTAAAATCGGTAAGGAGATGGACTTGTTCATGTTCTCCGACACCGTAGGTAAGGGACTCCCGATGTGGCTGCCCAAAGGTACTGCACTGCGTATCCGCTTGCAGGACTTCTTACGTCGCATCCAGGCCCGTTACGATTATCAGGAAGTAATGTGTCCGCCCATCGGCAACAAATTGCTTTACATCACTTCCGGACACTACGCAAAATATGGTAAGGACTCCTTCCAGCCCATCCACACGCCGGAAGAAGGAGAGGAATACTTCTTGAAACCGATGAACTGTCCTCACCACTGTATGATTTACAAGAACTCACCCCGTTCTTACAAAGACCTGCCTTTACGTTTGGCAGAGTTCGGTACGGTTTGCCGTTACGAGCAGAGTGGCGAGTTGCACGGTTTGACACGTGTACGTAGCTTTACGCAGGATGATGCGCATATCTTCTGCCGTCCGGACCAGGTGAAGGATGAGTTCCTCCGTGTAATGGACATTATCTCCATCGTGTTCGAATCTATGGACTTCGAGAACTTCGAGGCACAGATTTCCTTGCGCGACAAGGTGAACCGCGAAAAATATATCGGTAGCGACGAGAACTGGGAAAAAGCAGAACGAGCCATCATCGAAGCTTGTGAAGAAAAGGGTCTGAAGGCAAAAATAGAATATGGAGAAGCCGCTTTCTATGGTCCTAAATTGGACTTCATGGTGAAGGATGCCATCGGTCGCCGTTGGCAGCTGGGTACCATCCAGGTGGACTACAACCTGCCGGAACGTTTCCAGCTGGAATATACCGGTGCCGACAATCAGAAGCACCGTTCCGTAATGGTTCACCGTGCTCCGTTCGGCTCCATGGAACGCTTCGTGGCTGTGCTTATTGAGCATACGGCTGGTAAGTTCCCGTTGTGGCTGACTCCCGACCAGGTTGCCATCCTGCCTATCAGCGAGAAGTTCAACGACTATGCGCATGAAGTGAAACAATACTTGAAGCGATATGACATCCGTGCCATTGTGGATGAGCGCAATGAAAAGATTGGCCGTAAGATTCGTGACAATGAGATGAAGCGTATTCCGTACATGCTGGTTGTAGGTGAAAAGGAGGCTGAAAACAAGGAAGTTGCTGTCCGCAAGCAGGGAGAAGGTGATAAAGGAACCATGAAATTTGAAGAATTTGCCAAAAAAATGAACGAAGAAGTTCAGAATATGATAAATAAATGGTAACTTTGCGCCCAATTGTAGAAGCATAGCATATATTAGATGTTCTAAAGATCGCTTTTACTTAACATAAAACATTAATTTGGGAATAGTAAATAAGAAACAAACTGGAAGTAAACGTTATTTAATGAAGAATGACAGCTTAAAAGGGCAACATCGGATTAACGAACAAATCCGGGCCAAAGAAGTCCGCATAGTGGGCGATGAAGTAGAACCAAAAGTGTATCCGATAGCGCAAGCTTTAAGACTTGCTGAAGAACATGAAGCGGATCTCGTGGAGATTTCTCCAAATGCACAACCCCCTGTTTGTCGTATTATTGATTATTCTAAATTTCTTTATCAGTTAAAGAAGCGTCAGAAAGAGCAAAAGGCAAAGCAGGTAAAAGTGAACGTGAAGGAAATACGTTTTGGACCTCAGACTGATGACCATGACTATAACTTCAAGTTGAAGCATGCTAAAGGCTTTTTGGAAGATGGTGACAAGGTGAAGGCCTACGTATTCTTTAAAGGACGTTCCATCTTGTTCAAAGAGCAAGGTGAAGTGTTGCTGCTCCGTTTTGCCAATGATTTGGAAGACTATGCGAAGGTAGACCAAATGCCGGTTTTGGAAGGAAAGAGAATGACAATCCAGCTCTCTCCGAAGAAAGTGGCGGCACCTAAGAAGAGCGCGGCTCCCAAACCTGCAGAAGATGCGCCAAAGGCTGCGTCGGCTGAAACCGAAGAAGAATAAAGAAGTGAGTAACGCCATAGGTATAGTGCGTTGCCATATAATTTAATAATTAAAAAGTTTAAAAAAGATGCCAAAGATGAAGACTAACTCCGGTTCTAAAAAGAGATTTACTCTTACCGGAACAGGTAAAATCAAAAGAAAGCACGCTTTTCATAGTCACATCCTGACTAAGAAAACTAAGAAGCAGAAAAGAAACTTGTGCTACTCTACACTTGTTAGTACAACAGATGTAAGCCAGGTGAAAGAGCTCTTAGCAATGAAGTAATTGAAAAGCGTACAAAAGTATTAAAGTTATTAACCGAATGCATTAGCTTTAAGTCCGCTGCGTGAAGTAACGGCGCTAACATTCAAAAACAAGTAAAACTATGCCAAGATCAGTAAATCATGTTGCTTCTAAAGCAAGAAGAAAGAAAATTTTGAAATTGACCAGAGGTTGATGGGCGCTTTGCACAAAGCTGGTATCGAAATCAACCGCAAAGTGTTGGCTGATTTAGCGATGAACCATCCGGAAGCTTTCAAGGCTATCGTTGCTAAAGCAAAGGCTGCATAAAAACAGTTAGCAGATAAATTACGAGGTGCTGATTACTCTTTTGGTAGTCAGCACTTTTTGTTTTCTGATACTCCGGGGAGGGGTTAAAACTTGAAAAGGACTTGAAACAATTTACTGCTTTTACTTGTTTCTTTCATAGAAACTCATTACCTTTGTTATAGAAAAAATAGCCGCATTGATTGGATCGGGAAACTCATCAATTTTTATGAAATACCGAGACAAGCTTCGCTTCTCAATGGCGGGCCACGCCCTTCGGGGTAACTCTTGAGTCGGTGGATTACAAAGAGGAGGAGCACTCAAATCATGTCATACGGAGTTTCATCACATCATCGGTGCGGCTTTCTTATAAAAGAGGAACGGTAATCTGTTTGGATAACCGTTCCTCTTTCGTTTTATGCGGATGTGGGTGATTGTGAAACGATGATACGTGATGCTGAAACAGATGATGTGTCAAGGGAAGATAGATGATGTGTTTATACAAGACAGACCATCTGTATCGGGTGAACAGATGGTCTGTTTTGAAAAGAGTTTTTTTAAGTTTATTTGTTGTCCCGTAAGTCTTTTACCCTGACGGCTTTTCCTTCGCTCTGCGGCAAGGAACCTTTCTTTACCAACCGTAACTTCGGAGTTACCAGAATCTCGTCTTTCAGCTGGCGGGTAATGGCTTTGCTAATCTTTTGTAGCTCGATGTAATTGTCAGTAGAGAGGTCGCTAAGTTCAACTTCCACAATCATCTCATCCTGGTTATTGACCGTTTCGAGCGTGATGAGGTAATTGCTGCCCAATTCGGGGAATTGTACCAGCACCTTTTCCACCTGCATGGGGAAGATATTGACTCCCTTGATGATGAACATATCGTCGCTACGGCCTTTGATGCGGTCTATACGGATGTGGGTACGTCCGCAAGGGCACTTGCCGGGCAGGATGCGGGTAAGGTCGCGTGTACGGTAGCGGATGAGGGGCATCATCTCTCTGTCCAGCGTTGTCAGTACCAGTTCGCCGATTTCACCTTCCGGTACGGGTTCGCCGGTTTCCGGGTTAATGATTTCGACCAGGTAGCAATCTTCCCAGAAGTGCATGCCGTCTTGTTCGGTGCACTCGAAGGCTACGCCGGGACCGTTCATTTCAGTCATACCAAAGCTGTTATAGGCTTTGACGCCAAGCATGCGTTCAATCTTTCTGCGTTGCTCGTCTGTGTGGGGTTCGGCACCGATAACAAGCGTTTTCAGACTTGTGCCGGCGGGGTCCATCCCTTCTTCCTGGAATACCTCTGCCAAGCGGATGGCATAGCTGGGAATGGCATGCAGGGCAGTGGTCTTGAAGTCGGTGATGAACTTTATCTGACGCTTGCTGTTTCCGGCAGCGGCAGGAACAGTCAGCGCACCCAGACGTTCGGCTCCATACTGAAAGCCCAGTCCTCCGGTGAACATGCCGTAACCGGAGCTGTTTTGGAAAACATCCGTCTTACGGATACCTACCATATAGAGGCAGCGTGCCACTAAGTTAGCCCAAGAGTCCAAATCGTGTTGGGAGTGTACGATGACCGTCGGCGTGCCCGTAGTGCCACTGGAAGAATGGATACGTACTCCGTCCTCACGCATATCGCCTGCTACTAATCCAAAAGGATAATTGGCGCGCATATCGGCCTTGGTAGTAAACGGTATCTTACGTATGTCTTCTATAGACCGGATGCTGTCGGCAGTGATGCCATGCTCTTGGAATACCTTTTTATAATAAGGAGAGTTGGCGGCAATGCTGACAGTCTTTTTTAACCGTTGCAGTTGCAGTTCGCGCAACTGCTCACGGGGCATCGTTTCAATCTCTTCTTCCCAGTATTTGTTATTCATGGTATGTTGAAATTTAGAGTCAATTATAGTTTACATCAGTTTTTCAGCAATCTCTTTGCCGGCAGCCAACGCTTTGAGGTTCAGCTCTACAATGGCGTCGCCCTTGCGTTGGAAGATTTCGCGGATGCTGTCTTGCACCTTTGCGTAGTCGATGCCGAGGAAGGGGATGGTGGCGCCCAGCAGTACGATGTTCGCTACGCGGGGAGAGCCGACTTCTTTTGCCACTTCGTTTACGTTCAGCATGATTTTATGCGGCAGCTTGTTGATTTCGGCCTTGATGTCTTCTTCTGCCGGATAGTTGGGAATGTTGATGAAGGGGGCTTCATTGGTCACCAGCCAACCTTCGGGGCTGAGGTAGGGGAGGTAGCGCAGTGCTTCCATCGGTTCCAGGGAGATGATGAGGTCGCATTTTCCTGTGGGAATGAGGTCCGAAGCGATGGGTTGGTCGCTGATGCGCAGGTTGGACTGCACGTCGCCGCCTCGCTGGCTCATGCCGTGTACTTCTGCCTGCTTCATGTAGAGTCCGTCCTTGAGGGCTGCTTTGCCGATTACGGTGGCGATGGAGAGGATACCTTGTCCTCCTACGCCGGAAAGTATGATGTCTTTTTTCATGGCTTTACTTGTTTCTTTTTTTGCGTGCTAATGTTTGGATACATTCTCTGCGGGGGATGATGACGGATACGCCGTGGTGCTCGATTTCTTCCCGGATGATTTGCTTCATCTCTTCGTAGTTTTTCTTCAAGGGCACTACGACGCGGATGTGTTCGGGAGCTACACCGATGCCGGCGCAGATGGCTTCCAGACGTCCGGTGCCGGCAGAATCTTGTCCTCCGGTCATGGCGGTGGTTTCGTTGTCGGAGATGACGATGGTGACGTCGGCGTTTTCGTTGACGCAATCCAGCAGTCCCGTCATGCCCGAGTGGGTGAAGGTGGAGTCGCCGATGACGGCTACGGCAGGATGCAGGCCGGCATCCGAAGCACCCTTCGCCATGGTGATGGAGGCGCCCATATCCACGCAAGAGTTAATGGCGTTGAATGGGGCATTGGCTCCCAGCGTGTAGCAACCAATGTCGCTGAACACCTTATAAGTGGGATATTCTTCTTTCAATACTTGGGTCAGCACCGTGTACATGTCGCGATGGCCGCAACCCTCGCACAAAGCGGGCGGGCGCATCTCTACCAGAGAAGGAACGCTGAATTCAGCCTTGTTCTCCTTGCCTACGGCACGTGCCACGCTGTCCGGGTTCAGCTCTCCGTCTCGTGAAAGAGTGCCGTCCAAACGGCCTTTTACTTTGATGCCGATGCCCAGATAGCCTTTTAGCTGTTTTTCTACGAACGGTTGTCCGTCTTCCAGTACCAGAATCTCGTCACATGCTTCTACCAGCTGCATCAGCTGTTTCTTGGGCAACGGGTATTGTCCGATTTTCAGTACCGGATATTCGCAACCTTCGGGATAGTTCTCCATCAGGTAGTTGTAGCCGATGCCGCATGCCACGATACCCAGCTTTTTGTTGGGGCCGTCGGTATATTTGTTGTAAGCGGAGTTTTCAGAAGCTTTGATAAATTCGTCCTGGCGTTGCAGCAATGCTTTGTAACGTTTGCGTGCATTACCCGGCAGGAGGATGAACTGACGCGGGTCTTCGCTGAAGGAAATCTCATTCTGCGGTTGTTGCTCCTTGCGCTCTACGCCGGAACGGGAGTGTGCCAGGCGCGTAACCATGCGCATCAGGATGGGTTCGCCGGTCTGTTCGGAGAAGTTGAATCCGTTGTACACCATGTCGTATGCTTCCTGCTGGTTGCTTGGTTCGTACATCGGGATGAGGGAGAAGTCGCCATAGAAGCGGCTGTCTTGCTCGTTTTGTGAGGAGTGCATGCTGGGGTCGTCGGCAGCAATGACTATCAGACCGCCTTTTACTCCGGTAATGGCGGAATTGATGAAACAGTCGGCAGCTACGTTCATACCCACGTGCTTCATGCACACCAATGAACGCTTACCTGCAAAGGACATGCCCAGGGCAGCTTCCATCGCAGTTTTCTCGTTAGAGCACCAGCGGTTATGGATATTCTTTTCGGCAGTAATCGGTGCCATCTGAATATATTCGGTGATTTCCGTAGAAGGAGTGCCGGGATAGGCATATACACCCGAAAGTCCGGCATCTAATGCAGCTTGTGCAATGGCTTCATCGCCAAGTAAGAGTTGCTTGCTCATATCTGAATATTTAAGTGTTAGTCATGGATTAATATTTGACGCAAATATAGGATTTTGCTTTTATTTTATCAGCAGATTACTTGAAAATCTTTCTTTCGTTTAATGCATTCCAATATTTTCTTGCATTTTTCATGTGCTCGGCATAATTGGATGCAAAGTTATGGGTGCCCGAGAAGTCCTCTTTGGCACACATGTAGAGGTAGTTGTGTTTCGTATGGTTCAGCACAGCATCCAGCCCGATGGGTGAGGGGATGCGTATGGGACCGGGAGGTAGTCCGGTGTTGAGATAGGTATTGTAGGGGGATTCTACTGCCAGATGGGCATTCGTAATTCTCCGCAAGCCGAAGTCCTGCAAGGCAAATTTGATGGTAGGGTCGGCTTGCAGGGGCATGCCGGTGTGCAGGCGGTTGATGTAGAGCCCTGCCACCATTGGTTTTTCGGGAGTGTTGTTTGTCTCTTCCTCGACGATGGAGGCAAGGGTGCAGACTTCCGTCGGGGTCATTCCGATGGCGGTGGCTTTGTCTAAGCGTTCCTGGTTCCAGAACTTCTGGTGCTCTTTTTGCATTCTTTCGAAGAACTCTTCTGCACTCATGTCCCAATAGACTTGGTAGGTTTCGGGGATGAAGAGGCAGGGCAGGGTCTCTTTGTTGTATCCCAGTTTTTGTTGGAATGCGGAGTCGTTCATCAATCCGGCTATTTCGGCGGAGTCTATCATGAGCTGTTTGCCTACGCTGCGTGCCAGCCGGTCCAGTGTGCGTACGCTGCCGACGGTGAGATTCGTAGGTTCTTGATATCCGCGGTACAGACGGCTGAATACGTGATATACGTTTTCCCCCGGCCGGATGGTGTAGCGTCCGGTGTGTATATTTTCGGAATATTTCTTGTATTGGGCCATCCAGCGGAAGCCGGTGAAGCTTCGAGGATGGCCTTGTTGTTCCACCTTATTATATATGGAGTCGGCGGTGTCGTCGCGGTCTATATAGATATAGACTGTCTTTTTCGGATGGAATTGCGGGGCAAACAGATAGTAGTATACTGTTCCTGCACAAGCTGCTCCAATAAGAATCAGTGCGACGAATGTTCCGATAATGATTTTCTTCTTTTCCATTTTGTTTTACTGCATCTTTAGTCGGGCAAAGTTAGTAAAAAATGGAGTGAAAACCATCAAGTCATATCAGTTAATTCGATAGCTGACGAAGGCTATGCGTTTGCTGTCCGGTGCCCATGAGTTGACATTGATGGTGCCTTGTCCACCGAAAAGCTTTAACAATGTCTTGGGTTCTCCACCGTTTGCGGGCATTAGGCGCAGCTCTACGTTCTTGTTTGCCAGGTGCTCTCCCGGTTCCAGGTCACCTTTGTAGTAGGTGATGAATACAACGGATTTTCCGTCAGGGGAGATGTGGGGGAACCAGGAGTTACGGGTTTCGTCAAAGGTCATCTGGGTCTGTTCGGAGCCGTCTGCCTTCATGCGCCAGACTTGCATGAGTCCGGTGCGTACGGAATTGAACCAGATGTATTGTCCGCAGGGGGAATATTCCGGTCCGTCATCCAGACCTTCGGCAGTGGTCAGGCGGGTTTCTTCACCTCCTTCCGCTGGGATGGTATAGACGTCATAGTTGCCGTTTCGTTCGGCGCAATAGGCAAGCTCTTTGCCGTCGGGGCTCCAGCCGTGGAGGTAGCTGGGAGCCATAGGTGTTATTAAACGGGGAGTGCCGCCCGTGATGGGAAGTGTATAAATGCGCGATTTATAGTCTTCTTTCGTCCCGTGGCTGATGGCTATCTGCTGTCCGTCGGCCGAGAGGACGTGGTCGTTGTTGCAGTTTTGGGCAAATCCGGTGTTTATCAGTTCCGGTTCGGCAGGCGAGGTGGGGGAAAGGCGGTAAAGCTTTCCGTCGCTGTTGTATAGCAGCCATTGCCCGTCGGGCGTCCAATTGGGAGCTTCAATCCGGTAGGGAAATTCTTTTACGACGGTCCGGTTACCGTTAGTTACATCCAGTATTTCGAGGACGCTGGTAATCTCGTTTTTTTGTTGAGCGGTTGCGGTCAGTGCAACAGTTGCAAAGAAGGGGATTAGATAGGGTTTCATGTTCATATCGTATTTAATAAATCTCCGCAAGATACATTTTTTATTGGAAACTACATAGTCGGAGCATGCTTTTTTCAGAGAGAATCTGTAGTGATGGTCGAATGCGTAGTGCTTATCATATGAATAGTCTCCGGGATTCTTGAAATAGTTGTCCACATACTGCCAGTTGTCGGTGTCGAGCGGCGTGTGCGAAGTCATGTACGATAGGGAGCTTTTGTCTCTACTATCTCGCTGTCCAGACTAATCAGGTCTTTGCCCAAGCGGACAATGCGGGCATGTAGTCGGTGCCGACTTCCCCCTTTCCGCCTCCACCGAATGACAACCATCCTGTACCTTCGTCATCTATCACGGCACCCGGGTCGAAAGGAGCCCTGCAGTGGCCTAATCCTTGGGTGAACTGGCTCACCAGCATACGTCTTACCGTCCGATTCCACCCGCGATACGATGGATGGCGCCCATGAGGCTATACCCCATGGCGAGAGGGCCTTTACGTCAATCAGTCCGTGATAAGTCCAATTTACCATGTCATCGGTGGACAGCATGACCAGTGAATGGGATGTATTGGTATGTGTTTTTGCCGTCTTTTCCCACACTGTCCAGTTGCTGGGTGTCATTGGTTCCATACACATAGAGCCTTCCGTTGTATTCCACCGATGTCGGGTCGGCCACAAAAATGAAATCCAACAGCGGGTTGGCGTTTCCACTGAAGAATTGGGGTGATTCTACCGGACGCGTGTCTTTCTTTCTTGAATCGGAAAGCGCCCACACATCGTTTCCTGCGGATATAGCCGCCAGCAGCAAAGCCGCTGTAAATAATTTGATTCTTTTCATTTGTTTATAGTATGTTATAGAAACCTATGGTAGCCTTTTGATTTTGGCTTGTGTTCTTCAATCACCTCAATCCTTTATTTAAGATTGAAAAATCGGGTTATTGAAAAGTTGCCGCAAATATTGGGAATTACTATGTATAATATAAGGTGTATTATGTTTTTAATAATGTGCCTATATGTTTCAAGTTATCATTGTAATCAGATGGTGCTGTTTTAAACTTGCTTTACTTGCTTTGGGATAATTATGCGGCTATGGATTAAACTGTTTGGAAGGGCATTATGTTTTATGCAAATATATTGGTAGAAGAGCGTTTTTTTATTCTAACGATTCTTGAAAAGAAAAAGCACTGATTATTCCAGATAATCAGTGCTTGAATATCGAGCCGCTAGCCAGACTTGAACTGGCGACCTACGCGTTACGAATGCGTTGCTCTACCAACTGAGCTATAGCGGCAATAAGCTTTTGTTTACGGGGTGCAAAGGTACATCTTTATTTGAAAAGGCAAAAAGAATCTCTGTTTTTTTTAGAAATATTTTAGTGGGATAATTTTCTATTTGAATGTCTTGAACTTTATTGCCATAAAAATTGGATAATAAAACGAAAAGAAGCATCTTTGTCGTAGGTCCTATAGCAAATAAGTCTGATACTGATTATGAATTTAAGAATCTATTATAAATATCTTTCTTCACGCATAGCGTCCAAATGGACGGTGCTGTTGGTAGATGTAATTATCGTTGTGATTTCCATGCTTTCTGCATGTTTTTTGCAATATAGGCTTTCGTCCGTATCTTATGAAATTTCTTTATATGTATGGCTGACCATTTGGGCTGTCTTGTGTAATATCTGTTTCTTTCATATTCTCCGTACTTATGTGGGTGTTATCCGTTTTTCCTCTTTTGTAGATATTTATCGTGTGTTTTGGAGTCTTACGATAAGCTATGTTGTACTGTTTTTAGGGAATTGCTGTTGGTCTGTTTCGGGGCTTGGAGAAACTTTGCCGAACAGCATTCTGTTTATGGCATATATATTCACCTTCTCTCTGATGGCTTGTATGCGCATTGCTGTGAAGATGCTTTATGAAGCTATTGCTTTTGATGCACGTCATTGCGTGAATGTTTTTATTTATGGATTCCATGGGACTGGAGTCAATGTTGCAAAATCCTTGAGAGTTAGTCGTAATAATCATTATCGCCTGCGTGGCTTTATTTCGGACGAACCTGATATGATAGGTAAACATACGATGGGATGCAGGGTATATCCCAATGATGAGCAGCTGTTTGACCGTCTAAAGAAAAAGAAAGTGGATACAATCATTATCTCTCCAAGCAAGGTGTCGGATTTGGAAAATTCCGGAATGCTGGATAAACTGTTCTCTCATGATATTCATGTAATGACCGTTCCTCCCTTAAGCGATTGTATGGACGATGGACTGATAAAGGACATTCAAATAGAAGATTGGCTCCGTAGAGAACCGGTGCAAGTTGACATGCGTAAAATTACGGCCCATATCGAGGGGCGTAGAGTAATGGTTACGGGAGCGGCGGGAGCTGTAGGAAGGGAAATCGTTCGCCAGTTGGCTACACTGAATCCTTATCAGTTGATTCTGGTAGATCAGGCAGAATCCCCATTGTATGATGTACAGTTGGAATTGTCTGATCATTGGAAGAATCTGGAGGTCCGTGTATTGGTTGCAGATGTTGCTAACCGTACGCGTATGGAGGCTATATTTGAAGAAACACGTCCTCAACTTGTTTTTCATTCTGCTGCGTATAAGCATGTACAACTGATGGATGATTTTGTATCGGAGGCAATTCAAACGAATATATCGGGGACAGTGAATATTGCGGACCTGGCGGCAAAGTATAGAGTGTCCCGTATGGTTATGATATCTGCTGCTAATGCACGTCATCCGGAGAATGCTATGGAATATAGTAAGCGTGTGGCGGAAATATATGTGCAATCATCTGATTGCAGGTTGAAACGCGACACAAGGGAAACTGATATGTTCATAGTACGTTTGGGTGAGGTGTATCCGACGAATACTCATTGTTTGATTACCTTGTCTGAAGCTTGTATGCTCACCCTGGAAGTGGGAGTCATGGGGGATGGGGGAGAAGTGTACATTGTGGGAGGGCCTGGGGATGGACTTTTGGATTCTGTAATCGGTGAAAAGATAAAGCGTGAAAAGGCATCTGTTGATGATTATGAACATGTGCGGGAAGAAGTGCTGGCCTTGGTGCAACATAGTTATACTGAAAAAAAGGCTATTTTGATTGGACTAATGAAAAAAATAGTGCCAATTTTTCCGCTTTCTTCTACCCGATGAAAAGACGTGAAAGTGACAGTTTTTTAATGCTTTTTCTGAAACTTAGAGGTGGAATAAATGTATATTATAAAAATAATATATTACCTTTGTGCCCGATTTATATTTATTACAAGAACTCAAAAGATTAATCAGAATATCTTATGCGTAGATTAATAACACTATTCTTTTTGGTATTTACTTTGTCAGGGGTAGCTTTTGCTCAGCAGATGTCAGATGATCAGGTTGTTCAGTATGTAAAAAGCGCTCAGCAGATGGGCAAAAATCAAAAGCAGATTACTACTGAATTAATGCGGCGGGGAGTGACAAAGGAACAAGTTGAAAGAATTCAGAAAAAGTATGAAAACTCTAAATCTGGAAGTCCGCAGAGCAATACCCAAGATGAGAAGCGTTCTCGTCAACGTGGTGAAATGAGTGGCGTAGTCAAAGGGCTGCGTACAACTTCGGAAACTTATTCTGCCAGACAAACGGATGTTGCAGGGGATTCTTTACAAATGATGGATAATCGTTCCTTGTCTCAAGAGAAGGAAACAGAGGATCCGACTTCGCAAATTTATGGTCATAATATTTTTACTAACGATAATTTGACTTTCGAACCCAATGTGAATGTTGCTACTCCCGAGAATTATCGTCTGGGGCCTGGTGACGAGGTGATTATTGATGTGTGGGGAGCTTCTGAAACAACGATTCGACAAACAATCTCTCCGGAAGGAAGTATTCTTGTGAATAATTTAGGACCGGTTTATCTGAGTGGCAAAACTGTAAAGGAAGCCAATAATTATTTGAAACAAGAATTTGCCAGAATATATTCTGGAGTAACCGGAAATGTTCCGTCTACCCAAGTTAAACTGACATTAGGAGAAATACGTTCTATTCAAGTAAACGTTATGGGTGAAGTTGTGGTGCCCGGAACTTATACCCTCTCATCATTTGCTTCCGTATTTCATGCTTTATATCGTGCAGGTGGTGTGAATCCGATTGGTAGTTTACGCAGTATTAAAGTGATTCGCAATGGAAATACAATAGCGGATTTGGATGTTTACGATTTACTTATGAAAGGAAAAATGAAAGATGACATCCGTCTGCAGGATGGTGATGTAATTCTTGTGGATCCTTACCAGTCATTGGTACAGATATTGGGTAAGGTAAAACGTCCGATGTTTTATGAAATGAAACCCACTGAAACCGTAGGCACATTATTGAAGTATTCAGGTGGTTTTACGGGTGATGCTTATAAAAAAGCATTACGTATAATCCGTAAAAGTGGACGTGAGCATCAAATTTATAATGTGGATGAGATGGATTATTCTGTATTCCGCGTAGATGACGGTGATAAGATAACGGTTGATTCCGTTTTACAACGTTTTGAGAATCGTGTGGAAGTCCGCGGTGCTGTATATCGTGAAGGCTTGTATCAGTTGGACGGTACGATGAATACAGTGAAACAGCTGATTAAGAAAGCAGAAGGACTTCGCGGAGATGCATTCTTAAACCGTGCTATAATCGATCGTGAGCTTGAAGACTTGTCGCATGAGATTATACAAGTAGATGTGAAAGGTTTGCTGAACGGGACGGCTGCAGATATTCCTTTGCAGAAGAATGATATTTTATATATCCCAAGTATTCATGATTTGAAGGAAGAAGCTACACTTACCATCCATGGTGAAGTTGCCAATCCGGGTACATATCTCTATTCTGATAAAATGACAGTAGAGGATTTGGTGTTGCAGGCTGGTGGCTTGTTGGAGGCAGCGGCTACGACGAAAGTTGAAGTGGCACGGCGTATGAAAGATACGAAGAGTACATCTTTCAGTACTACAGTAGGCCAGAATTTCTCTTTTGATTTGAAAGATGGCTTATTGGTGGGAGAAGGAAGCCAGGATTTCCATCTTG
>QWCB01002437.1_pt1 | contig 18612 bp, 13 predicted proteins | sample 1972511 | NCBI WGS metagenome assembly QWCB01 (sample SAMN09866719, study PRJNA288562) | Human gut metagenome isolate term5_stool, whole genome shotgun sequencing... | isolation source: gut | host: Homo sapiens | place: USA: California
GCTTCTTCCCAGCTAATGCGCTCGAATTTGCCTTCACCGCGCGCCCCGACTCGTTTCATCGGATATTTCAGGCGGTCCGGATTGTAGACACGGCGACGCATGGAACGCCCACGCAGACAGGCGCGAACCTGGTGCAGGCCGTCGTAATTGTCATCGCCGGTATTGTCCGTTTCGACATATTTGATTTCACCGTCCACTACGTGCATACGTAGCGGGCAGCGACTACCACAGTTAACTGTACAGGCGCTCCAGATAACCTTTTCGTCTGATTTTGTTGGAATAGCGCTATCGACAGCGTGCGCAATCCGACTAAAAGGTAATGTTAATGCGCTGCTGGCCATTGCCAGGCCGCCGATCGCTGTCGTTTTTACCAAACCACGGCGACTCACCTCAGCAGCCAATACCGCATCAGGGATTTTCGTTTTCATAATGGCTCACTCAAGCTTGCTCACGATTGATTCCAGTAACAAACCGTATTGTGTAATTATTTCTATAGCAGATCGCTATATAGGCTTGTATACATCGAATAATTTGAAAATCAAAGAGATAGGTAGATTTTCACTCGAAAGTAGTATTACTTGTAAGTGAGGAGTAATTATTGTTCGGTATCAAAGGGAGACAAAAAAAGCGCCCGCAGGCGCTTTTTAGATTCAGAAAAATTGGGTATTAGCCAATATATTCCAGTCCGTTCATATACGGACGCAGAACTTCTGGTACTTCAATACGACCATCAGCCTGCTGATAGTTTTCCATTACTGCAACCAGCGTACGACCAACAGCAAGACCAGAACCGTTCAGGGTATGAACCAGACGGGTTTTCTTGTCCGACTTGCTACGGCAACGTGCCTGCATACGACGTGCCTGGAAATCCCAAACGTTGGAGCAGGAAGAGATCTCGCGGTAGGTGTTCTGTGCCGGGATCCATACTTCCAGGTCGTAAGTTTTGCAAGCGCCAAAGCCCATGTCGCCGGTACAAAGGATGATTTTACGGTACGGCAGGCCCAGCAGCTGCAGGACTTTTTCCGCATGACCGGTCATCTCTTCCAGCGCCGCCATTGAGTCTTCCGGGCGCACGATCTGCACCATTTCAACTTTGTCGAACTGGTGCATACGGATCAGACCACGAGTGTCACGACCATATGAACCAGCTTCAGAACGGAAACATGGGGTGTGGGCGGTCATCTTAATTGGCAGATCATCTTCATCGATGATTTCACCGCGTACCAGGTTGGTCAGCGGAACTTCTGCCGTTGGGATCAGCGCATAGTTACTGGTGTCTGCTTCTTCTTCCAGCGGACGAGTATGGAACAGATCGCCAGCAAATTTCGGCAGCTGACCCGTACCGTACAGCGTGTCCTGGTTAACCAGGTACGGAACATAGTTCTCACTGTAGCCATGCTGTTCGGTATGCAGATCCAGCATAAACTGCGACAGTGCGCGGTGCATGCGAGCAATCTGCCCTTTCATTACCACAAAGCGGGAACCAGTCAACTTAACTGCGGCTGCAAAGTCGAGGCCAGAGTGCATTTCACCCAGCGTCACATGGTCACGAACTTCAAAGTCAAACTCACGCGGGGTGCCCCAGCGACTGACTTCAACGTTGTCATTTTCGTCTTTACCTACCGGCACTTCATCTGCAGGCAGGTTAGGGATGGTTAGCGCGATATCGCGAATTTCAGCCTGTAAAGCATCCAGCTCGGCTTTTGCTGCATCCAGCTCTTCGCCCAGTTTGTTCACTTCCAGACGTAAAGGCTCGATATCTTCCCCGCGCGCTTTCGCCTGGCCAATGGATTTCGATCGGGAGTTACGCTCCGCTTGCAGGTTTTCCGTTTTGACCTGCAATACTTTACGACGCTCCTCAAGAGCGCCCAGCTTATCTACATCCAGCTTAAAGCCCCGGCGTGCCAGTTTTTCAGCGACTGCGTCTGGCTCATTACGCAGCAGATTGGGATCGAGCATGCTTATCCTGTGCTTATCGAATTAAATGGGAGATGTGGCCACAGCCTGCGACCACAGGGATACATTAACAACATTACCGCAACGATAACATTAACGGTAGCGTTTTATGGGGCTATTTTGATCCTGTTCAGCCAGCCAGGCGAGCTTTTCGCCAATCTTGCCTTCAAGGCCCCTGTTTGTCGGGAAATAATAGCGTGTTTGTGCTTTTTCCGGCGGGAAATAAACCTCACCGGCAGCATAAGCGTTTGCTTCATCATGAGCGTAACGATATTCCTGCCCGTAGCCCATTTCCTTCATTAATTTCGTCGGCGCATTACGCAAATGAACCGGCACGTCATAATCCGGACGTTCGCGAGCATCGGCCAGCGCGGCTTTAAACGCAGTGTAGACAGCGTTGCTTTTTGGCGCGCAGGCCAGGTAAACAATCGCCTGAGCAATGGCGCGTTCACCTTCCGCCGGGCCAACGCGAGTAAAGCAATCCCAGGCCGCAATTGCCACCTGCATCGCCCGTGGGTCGGCATTGCCGACATCTTCGGAAGCAATTGCCAGGCAACGACGCGCAACATATAACGGATCGCCACCGGCGGTAATAATTCGCGCATACCAGTAGAGCGCCGCATCGGGTGCGCTACCACGTACCGACTTATGCAATGCGGAAATCAGATCGTAAAAGCGATCGCCTTTGTTATCAAAGCGGGCGCTACGTTCACCGGCGATTTCGGTCAGTAATTCAGGCTTCAGGACCCGCTTACCGCTATCATCGACTTCGGCCATATCCGCCATCATTTCCAGCGTATTTAACGCCCGGCGCGCGTCGCCATTCACCAGTTCAGCAATGGCGCGTCGTGTTTCATCTGGCAGAACAATATCCTGACCACCATAGCCACGGGTTTTGTCTTCCATCGCCTGAGTTAGTACTTGCTCAATATCCTCTGTACTCAGGGATTTCAACAGATAGACACGGGCACGGGAAAGCAGTGCCGAATTAAGCTCAAACGACGGGTTTTCAGTGGTTGCGCCAATAAAAGTGATGGTGCCGTCTTCAATATGTGGCAGAAATGCATCCTGCTGGCTTTTGTTGAAACGGTGAACTTCGTCAACAAAAAGAATAGTGCGGCGACCTGCATTGCGGTTTTGCCGAGCGCGTTCGATCGCCTCGCGAATCTCTTTCACGCCAGAGGTGACGGCAGAAATACGTTCCACATCAGCGTTCGCATAGCGGGCAATCACTTCAGCGAGGGTTGTTTTGCCGGTACCCGGCGGCCCCCAGAGGATCATAGAATGCAGATGCCCGGCTTCGATAGCGCGCGGCAACGGCTTCCCCGCAGCCAGCAAATGTTGCTGGCCGATATACTGTGCTAAATTTTCTGGCCGCATACGCGCGGCCAGAGGTTGAAAAGTATTATCCGAAAAATCGAGCGACAGATTGCTCACTCAGGTGCCTCTACTTACGTTGATCATCTACCGTGACGCCTTGCGGCGGGGTGAAGGTAAATTTCGCTGCATCCACAGCCCCATTTTGCTGGGATTTCAGCTGATAACTGCTGCGCTGATCGTCCTGCTCCACCGCGCTAAACTGATGGATTGTGCCATCACGTCCCACGTTAATGGTGAACTGCTTCAGATTGCCATTGCTGGCTTTCGGCGTCAGAACAAAGTCATCGCCATTCTGTTTGATATTGTACTGCTGCCAGTCGCTGGACTGGTTGCGGGCAATCAGCATAAACGGCGTATTACCGGTGGCATCTTTCAGCCAGGTTGCCGTAGCTTGCTCAACGAACGGGTTATAGAACCACAGTGTTTTACCGTCAGAAACCAGAATGCTTTCATCAGGTTGAGTCATATGCCAGTTGAATAAGTTTGGACGTTTCACCCACAGATCGCCCTGACCTTCCTGCACCGCCGCGCCGCTACCGTCAGTCACTTTCTGTGTGAAGCTGGCGTGGAAGCTGCTGACTTTATCCAGGCGGCTTTTAAGATCGCTTGCGGCATCAGCCCAAACGCTGCTTGCTACTAAGCTTGAGAGTAATGCACAGGTGATGGCAATTTTTTTCATCATTATTCCTCAAATTACGTCACTCCCAATCGGGAGTTCCCTCTACTCTCTATCTACTCTCTATTCCAGGCTAATAATCAGCTTGAGGAAAGAAGAAAATACTGAATTTTCAGTTGATAGAATACCGGATGCGACGCTACCGCGCCTTATCCGGCCTACGATGCATTAATTAGTCAAACGGCGGTGGGGCCAGCACTTCACGATTACCGTTGTGCCCCTGTTCGCTGACAATCCCTTGCGCTTCCATCTGTTCGATAATACGCGCTGCACGGTTATAACCAATGCGGAACTGACGCTGTACGCCAGAAATTGATGCTTTGCGTTTTTCAGTGACAAACTGCACCGCCTGATCGAACAACGGATCCAGTTCTTCAGCGCCATCGAAACCGCCCGCGCCACCTTCGCTTTCACTGTCGGAGGTGATGCCATCAACATACTGTGGGCGACCACGCGCTTTCCAGTCCTGCACCACGGCATGAACTTCCTGATCGCGAACAAAAGCACCATGAACACGTACCGGCAACGTGGAGTTCGGCCCAGAGTAAAGCATATCCCCCATACCCAGCAGTGATTCCGCGCCAGCCTGATCAAGAATGGTACGTGAGTCAATCTTACTGGATACGGTAAAGGCGATACGGGTCGGAATATTCGCTTTAATCAGACCAGTAATAACATCAACCGATGGACGCTGCGTTGCCAGTACGAGGTGGATACCCGCGGCACGGGCTTTTTGCGCCAGACGTGCTATCAGCTCTTCCACTTTTTTACCTACCGTCATCATCAGGTCGGCAAATTCGTCCACCAACACCACAATGTATGGTTCTTTTTTCAGCACCGGATGCTGCGCATCCATACTATCACCCGGCTTCCAGTACGGGTCTGGAATCGGACGCATCATGCGATCGGCTTCAGCAATTTTTTCGTTATAACCCGCCAGATTACGCACACCCAGCGCAGACATCAGTTTATAACGACGCTCCATCTCGTTAACACACCAGCGCAGCGCGTTGGCGGCATCTTTCATATCAGTAACAACTTCCGTTAACAGGTGCGGAATGCCTTCATAAACCGAAAGCTCCAGCATTTTCGGGTCGATCATGATGAAACGTACATCTTCTGGCTGTGCTTTATAAAGCATGCTCAGGATCATCGCATTCACCCCGACAGACTTACCGGAACCGGTAGTCCCCGCAACCAACAAGTGCGGCATTTTCGCCAGATCGGCAACCACCGGCTCACCGGCGATATCTTTACCCAGCACCACGGTTAATGGCGACGGATTATCGCGGAATTTGGCGTTATCCAAAACCTCGCGCAGATAAACGGTTTGTCGTTTTTTATTCGGTAACTCCAGACCTACATAGGGTTTGCCAGGAATAACTTCAACGACACGCACCGCCACCGTCGAAAGTGAACGGGCAAGGTCACGTGACAAGTTAGAAATGCGCGCTGCTTTTACGCCCGGTGCCAGGTTCAATTCAAAGCGAGTGATCACTGGCCCCGGAGAGTAATTGACAACATCGGCTTTAATACGGAAATCAGCCAGACGCGCTTCTACCAGGCGCGCCATTTGTTCAAGCGCAAAGGTATCTACCGGCTCCACTTCGCTCGGCGGCGGTGTCAGCAAATCCAGAGAAGGCAGTGGCGTCGTCGGTTTATGCAACGGACGGCTGTCGCCATTACGCATCAACAGCGGATGAAGCAGGGTATCCTGCGGCTGTGGCGCAACTGGCTGTTGCGGCTGCTGATATTGCGGCTGCTGTGCAACCGGCTGTTGCGGCTGCTGATATTGCTGCTGCGGTGCAACCGGTTGTTGCGGCTGCTGATACTGCGGCTGCGGTGCAACCGGTTGTTGCGGCTGCTGATATTGCTGCTGCGGTGCTACCGGTTGTTGCGGCTGCTGATATTGCTGCTGCGGTGCTACCGGTTGTTGCGGCTGCTGTACAGGTTCAACAATTGGCGTAAACAGCGGTTCGTGTGGACCATCATCCAGCAACGCTTTCATTGGCGAAAATTCAAAATCATCCAGCGAGAACGGATTCGCCCCAGCCGGTTGTTCGCCGGAATAACGTTGTTGTTGAGTTTGAGCAAACTGACGAGCCAGTTCTGCCTCTGCCGCAGCATCTGCATCTTCTGTGTTCACGGGCACATCATGTTGATACTGTTCGCCATAGCGTTGCTGCTGCGTCTGGGCGAACTGACGTGCCAGTTCATCCTGCTGCATCGCATCGATTTCATCATCGTTGTACTGATCGCCAGAATCGTACTGATTACGCTGGGCTTCACGGGCTTTTTCTTCTGCCGCACGCTGTGAGGGCAGCTTAATACCGTAAGACGCCAGTTCACGACGAGTTGGCACGCGGATGCGTTTCGGTCGTGGCAACTGCGGGCCAATCCCCTCTTTGACCTGCGGACGCGGTCCACCGCTATTTGCCAGACTGAAGACTGGCGCGGCAACGGTTGCGGCAGCCCCCGTCGCCAGTGTCGCTTTTTTCACACCAGATGCCAGCGGAGAAACAGCGGCAGCGGCTTCTACTGGAGGTACTGCTGCAACAGAAGGTGCTTTCAGCGAAGATTTGATCGGTTCCGGTTCTTTAACCGGTTCTGGAATCGGTTGATACCAGGCCGCAAGTTGTTCACGTTCACGGGCTCGCTTCTCTTCCACTTCTTCAAAATAGTAAAGCGGCGGACGCGTGGGTTTTGTCTCTTCTATAACGGGTTCAGGCTCCACAACAGGCTGCTGTTCAACGGGTTGCGGCTGTTGGTACAACGGCTCCTGAGCAGCTGGCTGCTGATAAGTTTGCTCCGTCTGGTATGTAGACTGTGGAGCAAAAGTGGATTGCTGCTCTTCGGCTTGCCAGGCGTTACCTGCCACCGGTTGTTCTGGCGCAGGGGCGTAATACGGTTGCTGAACAGGTTGTTCCGCCGCAGGAGCGTAGTAAGGTTGTTGCACAGGTTGTTCAGCCGCAGGCGCATAATACGGCTGCTGTGGCTGTACAGGTTGTTGCAGCGGCTCATTATATTGCACTGCAGGCTGCGCATATTGTGACTGCTGTGGGTAACCTTCCGGTGCAGGTGCAATAACCGGTTCTCCCGTTTGCGGCCCCGGTACAGGCTGCCAGGCTACTATAGGTTGCGTAGGTGGAACATCAACAGAGGCAACTGGCGGCGTCTGAGTCACAGGTTCAACCGGTGCAGCCCAGCTTTGTGTCGCCGTGGTAGCAGCAGCTGCTACAGCAACAGGTTCGGTAATTGGCGCACCGTTTAATAATGGATCGTATTCGTCATATTCTGGCTGCGTTGCACGATTGCCCGAAAACAGGACGTCGTCAGGGTCGGCAGCCACACCGCGTGCAGTGTAGGTAATCTCTTCTTCATCATCCATCCGCTTACCGGAGAACAGCGCAGCATCTGTTTGCCGCCCCATCGGATTAATGAATTTTTCCGCCAACCGTTTACGACGCGCTAGCGCGCCGCGAAGAATACGGGCACGGCGTGATTCATGCTGTTTGCCGTGATTTTCATCTTCATACTCTTCGTCGTCTTCATACTCATCTTCATCGACCCAGGTATCATCGCGACGGGTACGATTACTGGCGAAGGTAAGAATATTTAAAATCCAGCCGCCGAGTTTTTCAGCAATGGTCACCCATGACCAACCGGTGAACAGCGTCAGGCCCGCTGCCCAAACGCAGAGCAGCGCAATAGTTCCCCCGCTACTGTGTAGCAGTGGTTGTAGCGTAGTGCTTAGTAAGCTGCCAATGACGCCACCGGAGGCAAAATACCAGATATCGTCAGCGTTGATTGCCGCCAGACCACAGGAGGTAAGGATGAGCGCCAAAACGCCAATGATGCGTAGCGAAACGGCAAAATAATCAATGTATTCGTCGCTGGACTGATGACGCCAGGCAAACCAACAACCGCCGACAATAATGACGGGAATGGTGTAAGCCATCACGCCAAAAATAAAGAACAGCGTATCTGCCAACCACGCACCGGGCATCCCACCTAAATTATGGATAGGTTCATGCCAGGCCGTTTGCGACCAGCTGGGGTCCGAAGGGTTAAAGCTTAGTAAGGCAGCCATCAACCAGACGGCAAACAGGACAATAAGGATCAGCAACGCCTCCAGAAGACGGCGGCCGCTACTTAACTTTGTCAATGTGACTTCTTTGTCTTCAGTGTATTCCTGGCTCAAGAAAGGCTCTCCAGGTTACAGGCTTTTCCTGCCCGATGCTAAAACGGACAACAGTACCAGGTTACCCCAGTACTGTTGCTGTATGGATTAACAGGAGTGTAATCAAAATACGCCGATTTTGCACCTGTTCCGTGTTAGCGCGTCTTAATAACCAGACGATTACTCTGCTTGACTTCTTCCATAACAACGTATGTCCGTGTGTCATTGACGCCAGGCAGACGCAGCAGGGTTTCCCCCAGTAACTTACGGTAAGCAGACATATCCGGCACGCGTGTTTTCAACAGGTAGTCGAAATCACCGGATACTAAATGACACTCCTGAATTTCTTCAAGTTTTTGTACAGCGGTATTGAATTGTTCAAACACATCCGGTGCGCCACGATTCAGAGTAATCTCAACGAATACCAGAAGTGATGCATCCAGATAATGGGGGTTCAGCAGCGCCGTATAGCCCTGAATAAACCCTTGTCTTTCCAGCCGACGCACACGCTCAAGGCACGGCGTTGGGGAAAGTCCCACACGTTTAGAAAGCTCGACGTTAGAAATACGCCCATCCTTTTGCAACTCATTAAGAATGTTACGATCGATACGGTCGAGATCTTTGCCAGGGCGCTTCTTGCTATCTACCATTATTATTGTCTCTCTGTATTCCTTCCCTACTCCTGTCTGACCCTGAAACATCACTGTTCAGAGTCGCTACCCGTCACGATAGACCGAAATCATGAAGATTCACGGCGCGCAATGCCTGGGTCTACGGTGAGAAGACCGTTGCCTTGTGGCAGCTATCGACATCACGAATGGCGTCTGTCCACGCCATACGTAGATTTCACTAGCACGGTAAACATGGTATTTACATGCATGGTTATGCGCATATAAGAATACTGTTTTTTTTCTTCCTCGAATGTTTTCGCAAAACACCAGGGGATTGTCAAAGCAAAACATCGATTTTTAGTACAACATGCCAGATATTCATTAACAGGGGCGTTTATTCATCATTTAATCGGCTTATAAAGAGGGAAATTTAAGTAGCAGAGGTGATAATGACGGGAAAATTTGACCTGCTTATCGATGCTGCCGATTGCACAAATTGTTAACAAAATCGTCATACTCTTTTTTTACGTCTGTAAATTCCCTACAATCCTGCCCATTGTCTGCCAACAACTATGGGGATCTCATGGGCACGACCAAACACAGTAAACTGCTTATCCTGGGTTCAGGCCCGGCGGGATACACCGCTGCTGTCTACGCGGCGCGCGCCAACCTGCAACCTGTGCTGATTACCGGCATGGAAAAAGGCGGCCAACTGACCACCACCACGGAAGTGGAAAACTGGCCTGGCGATCCAAACGATCTGACCGGTCCGTTATTAATGGAGCGCATGCACGAACATGCCACCAAATTTGAAACTGAAATCATCTTTGATCACATCAACAAAGTTGATTTGCAGAATCGTCCGTTCCGTCTGAATGGCGATAGCGGCGAATACACTTGCGACGCGCTGATTATTGCCACCGGAGCTTCTGCACGCTATCTCGGCCTGCCCTCTGAAGAAGCCTTTAAAGGCCGTGGAGTTTCTGCTTGTGCAACCTGCGACGGTTTCTTCTATCGCAACCAGAAAGTTGCGGTCATCGGCGGCGGCAATACCGCGGTTGAAGAGGCGCTGTATCTGTCTAACATCGCTTCGGAAGTTCATCTGATTCACCGCCGAGATGGTTTCCGTGCGGAAAAAATCCTCATTAAGCGTCTGATGGATAAAGTGGAGAACGGCAACATTATTCTGCACACCAACCGTACGCTGGAAGAAGTGACCGGCGATCAGATGGGCGTCACTGGCGTTCGTCTGCGCGATACGCAAAACACCGATAATATCGAGTCACTCGACGTTGCCGGTCTGTTTGTTGCTATCGGTCACAGCCCGAATACTGCCATTTTCGAAGGGCAGCTGGAACTGGAAAACGGCTACATCAAAGTACAGTCGGGTATTCATGGTAATGCCACCCAGACCAGCATCCCTGGCGTCTTTGCCGCAGGCGACGTGATGGATCACATTTATCGCCAGGCCATTACATCTGCTGGTACAGGCTGCATGGCAGCTCTTGATGCGGAACGCTACCTCGACGGTTTAGCTGACGCAAAATAATTTTACAAATCAGTAACAAAAGTAAAGAAGGCGACACCATGCGACTATGGGTCGCCTTTATTTTTTCCCCGTTGTAACATTGCTCTGCAAATAATTCTGATAACTCACCTGCTAAGCGTGCAATGAATAAATCCCGTCAAAAAGAATTAACCCGCTGGTTAAAACAGCAAAGCGTCATCTCCCAACGTTGGCTGAATATTTCTCGTCTGCTGGGCTTTGTGAGCGGCATATTGATCATTGCCCAGGCCTGGTTCATGGCGCGAATTCTGCAACATATGATTATGGAGAATATTCCCCGTGAAGCCCTGCTGCTTCCCTTTACGTTACTGGTTCTGACCTTTGTACTGCGCGCATGGGTGGTCTGGTTACGCGAACGGGTGGGTTATCACGCCGGGCAGCATATCCGCTTTGCCATCCGCCGTCAGGTTCTCGACCGTCTGCAACAAGCAGGGCCAGCGTGGATTCAGGGTAAACCGGCGGGGAGCTGGGCGACGCTGGTACTCGAGCAAATTGACGATATGCATGATTACTATGCACGCTACCTGCCGCAAATGGCGCTGGCAGTGTCGGTGCCGTTGCTGATTGTGGTGGCTATCTTCCCCTCTAACTGGGCTGCGGCGCTCATTCTGCTGGGCACTGCTCCGTTAATTCCGTTGTTTATGGCGCTGGTTGGAATGGGGGCTGCCGATGCTAACCGACGTAACTTTCTCGCTCTTGCTCGCTTAAGTGGGCATTTTCTCGATCGCCTGCGCGGCATGGAAACATTGCGTATTTTTGGTCGTGGTGAAGCTGAAATTGAAAGTATTCGTTCTGCTTCGGAAGATTTCCGCCAACGGACAATGGAAGTGCTACGGCTGGCGTTTTTATCCTCCGGCATTCTCGAATTTTTTACCTCGCTGTCGATTGCTCTGGTGGCGGTCTACTTTGGTTTTTCCTACCTCGGCGAGCTGGATTTTGGTCACTACGATACTGGCGTGACGCTGGCTGCGGGTTTTCTGGCCCTGATCCTTGCGCCAGAGTTTTTCCAGCCATTACGCGATCTCGGTACGTTTTATCATGCTAAAGCCCAGGCTGTTGGTGCAGCTGACAGTTTGAAAACGTTTATGGAAACCCCGCTCGCCCATCCGCAACGTGGTGAGGCGGAATTAGCATCAACCGATCCGGTGACCATTGAAGCCGAGGATCTGTTTATTACATCACCAGAAGGTAAAACGCTGGCTGGACCGCTGAACTTTACTTTGCCAGCAGGCCAACGTGCAGTGTTGGTTGGTCGCAGCGGTTCAGGTAAAAGCTCACTGCTGAACGCGCTTTCTGGTTTTCTCTCATATCAGGGATCGCTACGAATCAACGGGATAGAATTACGCGATTTATCACCGGAATCATGGCGTAAGCATCTCTCCTGGGTTGGGCAAAACCCACAATTACCGGCAGCAACACTACGGGATAACGTACTACTGGCACGACCTGATGCCAGCGAACAAGAGTTACAAACAGCGCTGGATAACGCCTGGGTCAGTGAGTTTCTACCGCTCCTGCCACAAGGCGTTGATACGCCTGTTGGCGACCAGGCTGCCCGCCTTTCCGTGGGGCAGGCGCAGCGCGTGGCGGTGGCCCGAGCATTACTGAATCCCTGTTCGCTATTACTGTTGGATGAACCCGCTGCCAGCCTTGATGCTCACAGTGAACAGCGCGTAATGGAGGCGCTGAATGCCGCCTCTCTGCGCCAGACAACGTTAATGGTCACCCACCAGTTAGAAGATCTTGCTGACTGGGATGTCATTTGGGTAATGCAGGATGGTCAGATTATTGAGCAAGGACGTTACGCGGAATTAAGCGTGGCTGGTGGTCCTTTCGCCACATTGCTGGCCCATCGTCAGGAGGAGATTTAAATGCGCGCTTTGCTACCCTATCTGGCACTGTATAAACGTCATAAATGGATGTTAAGTCTTGGTATTGTGCTGGCAATTGTCACGCTGCTCGCCAGTATCGGTCTGTTGACCCTTTCCGGCTGGTTCCTCTCCGCCTCAGCGGTAGCGGGGGTTGCCGGACTGTACAGCTTCAACTATATGCTACCCGCTGCGGGCGTGCGTGGCGCAGCAATCACCCGTACTGCCGGGCGCTATTTTGAACGTCTGGTAAGTCACGACGCGACTTTCCGCGTGTTGCAGCATCTGCGCATTTATACCTTCAGCAAATTGCTGCCCCTCTCCCCTGCCGGACTGGCGCGCTATCGTCAGGGCGAATTGCTCAACCGCGTGGTGGCGGATGTTGATACGCTCGATCATCTTTACCTGCGCGTTATCTCGCCGCTGGTGGGCGCTTTTGTGGTGATTATGGTGGTGACAATCGGGTTAAGTTTCCTTGATTTCACCCTCGCCTTTACGCTGGGCGGCATTATGTTACTGACGCTTTTCCTTATGCCACCACTGTTTTATCGTGCGGGAAAAAGCACCGGGCAAAATCTGACTCATCTTCGCGGGCAGTATCGCCAACAACTGACGGCCTGGCTGCAAGGGCAAGCTGAGCTGACCATTTTTGGTGCCAGCGATCGTTATCGCACGCAGTTAGAGAATACCGAAATTCAGTGGCTGGAAGCGCAACGTCGTCAATCTGAACTCACCGCATTGTCACAAGCGATAATGCTGCTCATTGGCGCGTTAGCGGTGATCCTGATGCTGTGGATGGCGTCTGGCGGCGTTGGCGGCAATGCTCAACCCGGCGCGTTAATTGCCCTGTTTGTCTTCTGCGCGTTAGCCGCGTTTGAAGCGCTGGCACCAGTAACGGGTGCATTTCAGCATCTGGGGCAAGTCATTGCCTCTGCCGTACGGATCACTGACTTAACGGATCAAAAACCGGAGGTCACCTTCCCTGATACCCAAACTCGTGTTGCCGATCGCGTTTCGCTGACGTTACGGGATGTTCAGTTCACTTATCCGGAGCAATCCCAACAGGCACTTAAAGGGATTTCTCTTCAGGTAAACGCCGGAGAACATATAGCGATTCTCGGGCGAACCGGATGCGGCAAATCAACATTGTTACAACTGCTGACCCGCGCATGGGACCCGCAACAGGGCGAGATTTTGCTTAACGATAGCCCCATAGCCAGCCTGAATGAAGCGACTCTACGACAGACCATCAGCGTTGTGCCACAGCGAGTGCATCTGTTTAGCGCCACGCTGCGTGATAATCTGTTACTCGCCTCACCTGGCAGTAGTGATGAGGCTCTGGCGGAGATCTTACGTCGCGTTGGTCTGGAGAAGCTGCTCGAGGATGCAGGTCTCAACAGTTGGTTAGGTGAAGGCGGACGCCAGCTCTCCGGTGGTGAACTGCGCCGTCTGGCTATCGCCCGTGCGCTGTTACATGATGCGCCGCTGGTATTGCTGGATGAACCTACAGAAGGCTTAGATGCCACAACCGAAAGTCAGATCCTTGAATTGCTTGCAGAAATGATGTGCGAGAAAACGGTGTTAATGGTCACCCATCGACTTCGCGGACTCTCTCGTTTCCAACAAATAATAGTGATGGACAACGGGCAAATTATTGAGCAAGGTACTCACGCAGAACTGCTTGCCAGACAGGGGCGTTATTACCAGTTTAAGCAGGGTTTGTAAGCTATTATTGAACGATCCGACTTGCGTGGAGTTTTGCGGTCATGCGCCTGGTTCAGCTTTCTCGCCATTCAATAGCCTTCCCTTCCCCGGAAGGCGCATTACGTGAGCCTAACGGCCTGCTGGCACTGGGGGGCGATCTTAGCCCTGCGCGCCTGTTAATGGCTTACCAGCGTGGTATTTTTCCGTGGTTTTCTCCCGGCGACCCCATCCTCTGGTGGTCGCCCGATCCCCGCGCGGTGCTATGGCCAGAATCACTGCATATCAGCCGTAGTATGAAGCGATTTCATAAACGCTCGCCCTATCGAGTCACGATGAATTACGCTTTTGGTCAGGTCATTGAAGGCTGTGCCAGCGATCGCGAAGAAGGAACCTGGATCACGCGTGGCGTGGTCGAAGCCTACCATCGCCTTCACGAACTCGGTCATGCCCACTCTATTGAAGTCTGGCGTGAAGATGAGCTTGTCGGCGGTATGTACGGCGTGGCCCAGGGAACGCTATTTTGTGGCGAGTCCATGTTCAGCCGGATGGAAAATGCGTCTAAAACGGCGCTTCTGGTATTCTGTGAGGAATTTATTGGTCATGGCGGTAAGCTTATCGACTGCCAGGTACTTAACGATCACACAGCGTCGCTTGGTGCCTGCGAAATTCCCCGCCGGGATTACCTCAATTATCTCAATCAAATGCGCCTCGGACGATTGCCGAATAATTTCTGGGTACCACGGTGCTTGTTTTCACCACAAGAATGAATGTTTTCGGCACATTTCTCCCCAGAGTGTTATAATTGCGGTCGCAGAGTTGGTTACGCTCATTACCCCGCTGCCGATAAGGAATTTTTCGCGTCAGGTAACGCCTATCGTTTATCTCACCGCTCCCTTATACGTTGCGCTTTTGGTGCGGCTTAGCCGTGTGTTTTCGGAGTAATGTGCCGAACCTGTTTGTTGCGATTTAGCGCGCAAATCTTTACTTATTTACAGAACTTCGGCATTATCTTGCCGGTTCAAATTACGGTAGTGATACCCCAGAGGATTAGATGGCCAAAGAAGACAATATTGAAATGCAAGGTACCGTTCTTGAAACGTTGCCTAATACCATGTTCCGCGTAGAGTTAGAAAACGGTCACGTGGTTACTGCACACATCTCCGGTAAAATGCGCAAAAACTACATCCGCATCCTGACGGGCGACAAAGTGACTGTTGAACTGACCCCGTACGACCTGAGCAAAGGCCGCATTGTCTTCCGTAGTCGCTGATTGTTTTACCGCCTGATGGGCGAAGAGAAAGAACGAGTAAAAGGTCGGTTTAACCGGCCTTTTTATTTTGTGATATGTATGAAGTACTTTGGAAGTATAAGTCCATAACTTGTCTCGATGTAGATATACTGCACAACTTGTTTACAGTATGAGCAAACAATAATTATCATTAAAATTCTTCTTGACCGTTTTACTCCAACTCCCTATAGTAGCGCCCCGTTGCCACCCATGAGGTTTGGTAGCAAAACAATTTGGTGAGGTGTCCGAGTGGCTGAAGGAGCACGCCTGGAAAGTGTGTATACGGCAACGTATCGGGGGTTCGAATCCCCCCCTCACCGCCATATTTTTATCTGCCTGTACGGCAGTGAACTCAAATACTACACGTTTAGTCCGTTATTAATAAAGCAAAACCATCTCATTTTCCTGCTGCCACCCTTTTTTATTCTTACCTTCCAGCACCATTAATTATCAACAAATTACCTTCACCTCCAAAAATAGGGTTTTCACCGCCCCACCCTACAAACAAAAAGTCCGTAACCTCTTTCGAGATTACGGACTTCACCAACCTACCTAACAATTAGATTAATGCGCTGCTTCCGCCTTGTGCTTTTGTGCACTCTGGAATCCGTAAGTCAGCTCATTTTTCTCTTTATCCAGCGCGACGGTGACCTGACCGCCGTCCACCAGCGAACCAAACAGCAGTTCGTTGGCGAGCGGTTTTTTCAGGTTGTCCTGGATGACACGCGCCATCGGACGTGCGCCCATTGCCCGGTCGTAACCTTTCTCGGCCAGCCAGTTACGCGCTTCCTGGCTCACTTCCAGAGAAACACCTTTCTGATCCAACTGAACCTGCAACTCGACGATGAATTTATCCACCACCTGATGGATCACGTCGGTTGACAGATGATCGAACCAGATAATGTTGTCGAGACGGTTACGGAATTCCGGTGTAAAGATCTTCTTGATCTCTTCCATCGCATCGGTGCTGTTATCCTGGTGGATAAGACCAATGGATTTGCGCTCGGTTTCACGTACCCCCGCGTTAGTAGTCATCACCAGCACCACGTTACGGAAGTCCGCTTTGCGTCCGTTGTTATCGGTCAGTGTACCGTTGTCCATCACCTGCAAGAGGATGTTGAACACGTCCGGGTGCGCTTTCTCGATTTCGTCCAGCAGCAGCACCGCATGTGGATGCTTGATGACCGCATCAGTCAGCAAACCGCCCTGATCAAAACCAACGTATCCCGGAGGCGCACCAATCAGACGGCTGACGGTATGGCGTTCCATATACTCGGACATATCAAAGCGCAGAAGCTCAATGCCCAACGCTTTCGAAAGCTGTACCGTCACCTCTGTTTTCCCGACCCCAGTAGGGCCGGCAAACAGGAACGAACCGACCGGTTTATGTTCGTGACCTAAACCTGCACGCGCCATCTTAATGGCTTCAGTCAGCGCCTCAATGGCTTTATCCTGACCGAAGACCAGCATTTTCAGGCGATCGCCGAGGTTTTTCAGGGTATCGCGGTCACTCTGAGAAACACTCTTCTCTGGAATGCGTGCAATACGGGCCACCACGGATTCAATATCCGCCACATTAACGGTTTTCTTGCGTTTGCTTACCGGCATCAGACGTGCGCGAGCGCCCGCTTCGTCGATAACATCAATCGCTTTATCCGGCAGATGACGATCGTTAATGTATTTCACCGCCAGCTCTACCGCCGCACGCACCGCTTTTGCGGTATAACGCACGTCGTGGTGCGCTTCATACTTCGGTTTCAGGCCATTGATGATTTGAACAGTTTCTTCGATTGACGGTTCAGTAATATCAATTTTCTGGAAGCGACGCGCCAGAGCACGGTCTTTCTCGAAAATGTTGCTGAACTCCTGATAGGTTGTCGAACCAATTACGCGGATTTTACCGCTGGAGAGCAACGGTTTAATCAGGTTAGCCGCATCGACCTGGCCACCAGACGCTGCACCCGCACCGATAATGGTGTGGATCTCATCAATAAACAGGATGCTGTTAGTGTCCTGCTCCAGCTGCTTGAGCAACGCTTTAAAACGTTTTTCAAAGTCGCCGCGATATTTTGTGCCCGCTAACAGAGAACCGATATCGAGAGAGTAAATCGTACAGTCAGCCATCACTTCCGGCACATCGCCCTGAACAATTCGCCATGCAAGCCCCTCCGCAATCGCGGTTTTACCGACACCAGACTCCCCTACCAGCAGCGGGTTGTTTTTACGGCGACGGCAGAGAACCTGAATAGCACGCTCCAGCTCCTTCTCACGACCAATCAGTGGGTCGATTCCGCCCACTCGCGCAAGCTGATTCAGGTTCGTCGTGAAATTCTCCATACGTTCCTCCCCACCAGCTTGTTCTTCGCTGTTTGGCTGGCTGCCAGGATCAGAAGACTGTGTCGGCTCGTCTTTACGCGTGCCATGAGAGATAAAGTTCACCACATCGAGACGGCTGACTTCATGTTTGCGCAACAGATATGCCGCCTGCGACTCCTGTTCGCTAAAGATAGCGACCAGAACGTTTGCACCGGTAACCTCATTGCGACCGGAGGACTGGACATGGAAGACCGCACGTTGCAGTACACGCTGAAAACTCAGCGTCGGCTGTGTGTCGCGCTCCTCTTCACTGGCAGGCAGAACGGGTGTGGTTTGTTCAATAAAGGCTTCCAGTTCCTGACGGAGCGCAACCAAATCCACAGAACACGCTTCCAGCGCCTCCCGGGCAGATGGGTTACTGAGCAGCGCCAGTAACAAGTGCTCGACGGTCATAAACTCATGACGGTGCTCGCGCGCTCTGGCGAAAGCCATATTTAAACTGAGTTCCAGTTCTTGATTGAGCATAGGCACCTCCCCCAATTTTTATGCCTGCATTCAGGCTTTTTCTAGCGTACACAGCAATGGATGCTCATTCTCCCTCGCGTACTTGTTCACCATCGCCACTTTGGTTTCTGCAACCTCAGCGGTAAAGACTCCGCAAATGGCCTTCCCCTGGTAGTGAACAGCGAGCATCAATTGCGTTGCACGTTCTACATCATAAGAAAAGAATTTTTGTAACACGTCAATAACAAACTCCATCGGAGTATAATCATCATTGACTAATATCACTTTATACATAGATGGCGGTTTTAGCGCGTCGCGAACTTTTTCTTCCGCCAGTTGATCAAAGTCCAGCCAGTCGTTCGTTTTACCCATTGTCAGTTATCATCTTCGGTTACGGTTATCGGCAGAACGCCCTGCCGCTGACAAGAGCTTATTTGCCTGACCAATCTACTCCACATGATAGATAACTATCATCTATCGTTGGCATCAGCGACATCTGTCACATTCCTGTCAATAGCGTTAACTGCTTCAAATTTTTGATTCATACCTGCCCCCTGGCCCC
>QWCB01001907.1_pt1 | contig 18601 bp, 18 predicted proteins | sample 1972511 | NCBI WGS metagenome assembly QWCB01 (sample SAMN09866719, study PRJNA288562) | Human gut metagenome isolate term5_stool, whole genome shotgun sequencing... | isolation source: gut | host: Homo sapiens | place: USA: California
GGCAAACTCCATGAGGTATGCTTTGATGAAGCCGTCGATCTTGCCGTCCATGACCGCATCGACATCCGAAGTCTGATAGCCCGTGCGGTGATCTTTCACTCGTCGGTCGTCGAAGACGTAGCTCCTGATCTGGCTGCCCCATTCTATCTTCTTTTTTCCAGCCTCTATCTTGGCCTGTTCGGCCTGTTTCTTTTTCAGAGCGCGGTCGTAGAGTTGGCTCTTAAGGAGTAGCATGGCCTTGGTGCGGTTCTACACAAGACCTTGTCTGTCTCGTCCTTCTCGTTAGTTAGTAACCTCTTCGTTTGTCTTGGTAGTCTCGAAGTAATGCAGAATGCATCGAGAAGTATGAACCGGATCTATATTTCGTAGTCGAATGGTGAATTTTTCCTTGCCATGCTACAAATGTAGTAATCTTCCAGGAAATACGTAACGTTGTACTAGGATATTTGGTTAGTAGGGCGGGGTGCTATCCACTGACTATTTCCCTTGCGTTCAAATCAAGTGATGTGTCATAAAATGCCTCCTCAAAAACACAGATTTTGTATACAGAAATGCCTTAAGGAATAATCTTGATGCTGAAAGTGATTTTTTTCATGATTTGTTTCGTCGTTTGGTGAAATGTTTGTAAATTTGCAACTGGACTATAGTATCCCGATAAATATGTTATAAAAGGACGTGTCCTTATAAAACATTGAGGGATTGCTCACGCCGTGCGAAGTGTGGTAAAGTCGTATGACAAATCTATGCAAAGCGGGCTTGGGTGGGAAAAAAGTCCAAGACATATTGAAGGCGTTTACTCAACGCTAAGTTTGAGACACATCGAAATCTAGCAAATTACGATAATCCTGTCTTGAACGTAGCAACGGTAGATGTCCCGGGTGTGATTACATCAATCCCGTGGAGACCTTGTAAGCACGAATTGTACCCTTACGGGAGCAGAGCGTCTGTTTACTTAGGTCTCTTTACGGAGGCGTATATCATATCGGCGTGGGCTCTGACGTTGTCTGTTCAACAGGATTAGGCAGTGCTAGAGCCTCGATGTGTGGGACGGACAACAAGACGACTCACGCTTTCTTTTTGTGTCTGTGTATTAAGTCAGATCCAAGTCTTTTGATAGATTATTATTTATTGTGTAAACACAGAGCAAAATACATCGATATGAAGCAGTCAGAAAGAGCCAGCATATTTCGGATTGTTACCGATTTAATAAAGGCAGATGCCATTATTGATACGCGTGAGATAGAAAAACTTGATTCTATCCGTGAAAGATTTGCCATCAAGAAAGAAGACGAGGTACTTGGCTCCTCGTACACATTTGCGAATGCTATACGTACTTTATTGGATGTGCCGAAGAGTCTGCAACATGAGCTGACAGCAACATTCAATGAACTAGCTATGTCTGACAATTTTTGTGCAAGGGAGGAGGCACTGATGTTGGTTGCTCTACGTCTGTGTATGAGCCTTAACCTTAATATGGAATGTAAGGTCGTTTCGATGGACACTTCAAGTGTTAATTTAGATCCAACACAAATCCTATACGTGGAAAGCGACTTTGACAATGACGTTAATTGGGAAATAAACGAAAGGTTTAGAGAGATTGTAGCAGAAGTGCGCCTTGCGGGTTTTGATTTGGTGTATCTTCCCAAAATTGCAGAACATTATAGAACTATTTCTGTTACTGACTTTATAAAAATCGCAAGTTTTCTATATCCGAAAGCAAGTTATCAAAGATTGGAAACAGTTTCGAGTCAACTACATAATCTTTCTACTTCTGAATTTTGTAAAGACCTATTGGCAGGAAAATTAGGTGTAAAGGAATTTTCCTTTGTGAATCCTTCACTAATGATTAAAATTTGTGATTCACTTGTCGGTGACAAGGAAATCGCAAATTTCCTTTTGGTTGAGTTAAACAAGGATGTTATCAATTCAATAAGATATATTCTTGACTTGTTTTCCGAATACTATCATACTTTTCGTCTGAGCTATTTGAAGGAAGAAAAAGGGCGTTTTGTTTTTACTGGCTTTTACAAACAGATATTCGACATCTATATGTTGCGCAAAGGTATAAAAAGCCATGTTGTTATAGATGTATATAGAGAAACCATTCGTTTTTCTGAAGCCGATATAAAAATAGAGAAACTTCATCGAAGAGAAAAGGCTCTTTATGCTTTATTCATGTTGGAATCAGCAAGTGGTGGTATCAATTTCTCAAAGCCAACCACCCCAAATGATCTCGCTAGATACCAAAAACGAATGGCCGCAGTTCAGGAGAAGTATAGAATAATATACAAAAAGTTTGGTGGTGAACCACTAAAGGCTCCTAATCTCAGTATATCAGAAATAAGGCTGCCTATGATTGCCCTTATAAAGAGACAACTCAAAGCATTAGGTGATGTCTTGTATCATGTAGATGACTATATGATACAGCGCAATATGTTTGGCAATTATTGTATCAATATACCTCCTGCACTATGCTGTTTCTGTGGGGTCAATACAAATGACATATATAAGTTGTCCGACTCCGAAGAGTGGCAGAGAATATCGGCGTTGTAACCTTGCAACAAAGTAGTATGTATTGTATGATGTTCTAACTGCAATGTTTGTGATTCCTTAATAGTCTTGGGAGTAATTACGAACTTTGCAGTACGCAAGTTTAATATTTAAATTATTGGCATTATGATTAATCTCGAAAAAGGACAGCGTATAAGCATGGACAAGGGACTTTCCCTTGTAGGTGTAGAACTTGGTTGGAATCCGAATGAAGGTACAGGCTTTGATTTCGATTTAGATGCATCTGCTTTCATGTTGGGTGAGAATGGGCAGATTCCGGAACAGGTATTCTTCGTCTTCTATGGTAACCAGAAAGCGCCCGATAGTTCTGTTGAGTCTACCGGTGATGATTTGATTGGCGGAGAAGGCGAAACTCTGAATGTTGACTTGACAAAAGTAAGTTCTCAAATCAAAGAGATAATCTTCACAGCAACAATCTACAAAGCTGAAGAGCGTCGTCAGAATTTCGGTCAGGTGCGCAATTCATACATCCGCATCTATGATGCCAAGACCAATACTGAAATTGCCAGATATGATTTGGACGAAGATTTCTCTGTGGAAACAGCGGTTGAATTTGGTCGTCTTTATCGTCATAATGGCGAATGGAAGTTTGAGGCTATCGGTAACGGTAACAAAGGTGGTCTGCAAGCTCTTGTAAACAAGTATGCAAAACAATTCGCATAATTAATAGCTTATGGCTATTAACTTAATAAAAGGACAGCGAGTTGAGATAGAAGCAGGTCTGACTCGTTTGAAAGTAGAAATGGGTTGGAAAGTGAATCCCAATGCTGATCCCGCATACGGTCTTGACGCTTCAACATTTTTGTTGGGAAGCAACGGACAGATAGAAAACGAATATGATTTCGTTTTCTATGGATCTAGCAATCAAGTACAGGCTTTGGACGAGAACGGGAAACCACTTTACGACGAAGATTTCTCTACGGACAAGGGTGTTGAATTCGGACGTTTATACCGCCGTGGTACAGAGTGGAAATTTCAGGCTGTAGGCGAGGCACATAAAGATGGCTTGGAGCCTATTTGCCGTAAGTATGCATCTAAATATATGTAATTATGGCTATAATTCTTGAAAAAGGTGGAGACACTCATCGGATTAATCTTGAGAAGTCGAGCGGCAGACCATTGACGGGCGAGATAGTCATTAACCTTGACTGGAACAAGGGTGGTTTCTTCAAAAACCTTTTTGGTAATGCAGTCGACTTGGATCTTGGCTGTTTCTATGAGATGCGTGACGGCAAGAAGATGCTGATAGATGGATTGCAGTTCTCGCATGGACGTGGAGGCGATCGCCATCATGTGACACGGCAAGGTTGCTACGACCACGCACCTTACATTTGGCATCAGGGAGATGACCGTGGCGGAGGTGCATCATCGGGAGAGATAATACTTGTCAATCCGAACGGAGTGAGCCAGATAAAGCGCATCATTGTATATACCTTTATATATGAAGGTGTGGCGAAATGGTCCGAGACAAATGCTGTGGTAAAAGTGAAGATTCCTGGCAGCGACGACGTAATTGTGAAAATGGGACAACAGAGCAGTACCAAGAGATTCTGTGCTATTGCTCAGCTTGACTTCGGGACGGATAACTCCATCACGGTAAAGAAACTAGTCACTTTCCATGACAGTCATAGTGACTGTGACAAGGTATATAGCTGGGGATTTAACTATTCACCAGGTAGTAAAGATTAACTTAAAACTTACAGATATGGCCATAAAACTTGAAAAAGGACAGCGCATCAATCTTGAAAAAAAGAGTGGAACAAAGTTAACCAACTTCTGTGTCGGTTGCAACTGGGGAGCTATCATCAAAAAGAAATTATTCGGTCTTTCAACTTCCGTTGTGGATGTTGATTTAGACCTTAGTTGTATGATGTTTGACGCTGCAGGAAATATAGCAGATTATATATGGTCACCATTATACAACTTCGGTGGTAAACTTCCCCAAGGAAAATTAGACTCCAACGACCGCGCTCTCCATCACACAGGCGATGACCTGACCGGCGATCAAGACGGAGATGACGGGCTCGACAATGAAATTATAACAGTCGACCTTAACCGTGTGGATCCAAATGTCAACTCTATCGTTTTCTTCCTCAACATATACAATAACAACGAGTATAGCGGAGATTTTTCGGGAATACCGTATGCCTCAATTCGTATGTTTGAGGGCACGCCTGAAAGACCGCCAAAGCAAGTTTTCGCACAATATGACGTTGCGACAAAGACAGAATGTGTTGGCAAACGCGCTCTGATAATGGGAAAACTGTATCGTCGCAATGGCGAATGGAAGTTTGCTGCTATAGGTGATGCGTTTGAAGACCGTGGCATAGCTATGACTATCGTCCGAGTTGCAAGAGATTATTCAAAATAAATATCATAAATAATACAATATGAGAAGACTTCCCGTATATCTACTCCTCGACACAAGTGGTTCAATGTATGGTGAGCCAATAGAGGCTGTGAAGAATGGCGTACAAACGCTTATCTCCACATTACGTAGCGACCCGTATGCTCTCGAAACAGCATACATCAGTATCATAACATTCAATAGTTCTGCACAGCAGGTCACTCCGCTTACAGAGCTTGCGGCATTCCAACAGCCAAACATCGATGCAAGTGGTTGCACAGCATTGGGAGGAGCATTGGAACTTCTGTCTCAGAAAATTGATACAGAGATAATCAAGACAACGGCTGAGGTAAAGGGCGACTGGCGACCATTGGTATTCATAATGACTGATGGTGAGCCTACCGACTCAATGACCAAAGGTCTTGACGAGTTCAAGAAGCGTAAATGTGGTATGGTCGTAGCCTGTGCAGCAGGACAAGGTGCCAACACCAACACGCTAAAGCAAATCACCGAGAATGTGGTTCAGCTTGACACTGCCGATAGTGCCACAATCAAAGCTTTCTTTAAGTGGGTATCTGCTTCTATCAGCACAAGTAGCAAATCTGTAGAGGAAACAGCAGCGGAAGCCACAACAATGAGTGAGCTCCCGCCCCCACCACCAGAAGTGAACATTGTGGTATAATGCATCGATAAAATATTGTTGGGTGGTGTCTGCACTTATGACATCACCCGATATTCATAAAAACAACATTTATGAGTAGAAGATTACCTGTTTATATATTAATAGATACGTCGGGTTCCATGAAAGGAGAACCGATAGAATCCGTCAAGGTAGGTTTGTCAGATATGATAGCCTCTTTGCGCTTAGATCCGTATGCTTTGGAAACTGCTTGTATCAGCATCATCACATACGACAAGGACGTAAAACAGATTTTGCCTTTGACAGAACTTGAGAGTCTACAAATACCAGACATAGAATGTCCCGACTCAGGACCAACACATACAGGAGCAGCGCTGAATATGTTATGTGACTGTTATGACAAGGAAGTGAATATGGGCAGCAGAGAACAGAAAGGCGATTGGATGCCGCTGTTGTTCGTTCTTACCGACGGAAAACCTTCTGACCTCATGGTTTATGAAGAAGCCATCAACAAGGTAAAACGTCATCAATTCACGAACATAGTAGCCTGCGCTGCTGGCCCAAAAGCAAAGACTGAACCATTGAAGAAACTCACGAACAACGTGTTCACTCTTGATACTATGGATAGCAGCACATTTAAGAAATTCTTCCAATGGGTAACCATCAATGTTCAGCAAGGTGGTCGTACGATGGGAGTAACTGATAGCGTGGAACTTCCACCGCCACCAACAGAAGTTAATGTTGTAATATAAAAAATATGAATTGCAAGATTGTAGGTTATGAATACAAGACTCTTGAAGTGATGCTTTCACCAGGAGAATCTTTCTATGCAGAACGTGGTAGTATTGTCTATGTTGATGAGGCTCTGCAACGTGATGCAGAATGGAACGGTGGTGGTTCTGGAAGCGGGCTCGGCAATCTGATTGGCGGTGTGTTGCGTTCAGCACTTTCAGGCGAATCGGTTCTGATTATACATTTCTATAATCCAACCAACACAGATAAGAAAATGGTATTGTCGGGCAGTATGTGTGCTCTTGTGCCAATACGCTTGCAGGGTGAGAATCTGATTTGTCGCCGAGGGCATTATGTAGCTTCCACAGACAAGGTGAAACTTAATCTTAACCTCAATCTGCAAGGATTGTTAGGTGGCGTAGGTCTGTTCCAGAAAGTGGACGGTAATGCTACCGTGTTTCTTGATTCACTTGGATCGCCTATAGAAAAGATATTGGCAAATGGCGAAACCATAGAAGTGGACGAAAACCATATCGTTGCTTTGCAGGGCTTTCAGACTTCTCAAATACAAGCAGGCTGGTCGTTTGGCAATGTGCTGAGAGGTGAAGGACTTAGCTTGATGAAGATAACGGGACCAGGAAAAGTATTTCTAAGCCCGATTGCTATGATAATTCCTAAACAATAAAAATAAGAAGATGAGAAGATTACCAGTATATTTCCTCGTTGATGTATCAGAGTCAATGGTAGGAGAGCCTATTCAGCAAGTAGAGAACGGCATGCGCCAGATTGTGCAAGAACTGCGCACAGACCCTTACGCTCTTGAAACGGCTTTCATTTCTGTGATTGCATTTGCAGGCAAAGCAAAGAGCCTGTCGCCTCTGACAGAACTCTACAAGTTCTACCCTCCAACATTTCCTATTGGCGGCGGAACTTCCCTTGGGGCTGCGCTTGACTTTCTGATGGATGACATTGACAGAAATGTAGTGAAGACAACAGAAGAGCGTAAAGGAGATTGGAAGCCTATTATATTCCTTTTTACTGACGGAACACCGACCGACAATCCTTCAGCAGCCTTTGCAAGATGGAACAATAAATATCGTCGCAAGGCAAATCTTGTAGCTATTTCTATCGGCAATAATGTCAACACTCAGTTGCTGGGACAGATTTCTGACAATGTGCTCCGTCTAAACGATACGGATGAGATGTCTTTCAAGGCATTCTTTAAATGGGTGACTGCTTCCATTCAGGCAACAAGTGTGTCAGTCACCGATATGGGCGATGATAGCGTGGCGTTAGCTCCAACAACTGGTATCAATCTCGAAAAGATAGATACCTCTAAGCCATGTGTTGTAGACGAGAACTTTACCGTCCTTTTAGGTAAATGCTCTAATACAAAGAAGACTTACCTTGTGAAGTATGCTAAACATTTGTCATATATAGAAGGTTTAGAATCTATTGACATGAAAGCCACAGACTTCAAACTTGTGGGTGCTTATCCAGTGGATGAAGAAACATACAACAGTTTGAGCGATGGCAAGTCAAACCGTCACATCAATACAATGTCACTCCGTGGCGTGCCGACATGTCCTTGTTGTGGTGCTCAATTCGGTGTTGTTGTTTGTGAATGTGGAAACATCATGTGCTCTGACGGACAGACTACAGCCTGTCCTTGGTGTGGAAAGGAAGGCTCTCTCGGCGAAATTGCGGAAGGTGGTATGGACATAACAAGAGGTAGAGGCTAATTATTATGACATTAGAAAAAGCATTACAAATACTTATAGGAAACCAGGAAGACAAGAAAGCGGAATCGTTCCTTAAATTCTTGTCGGATAAATTATGGGATCAATATAAAGAACACATTATGGATAAGATAAAGATGGTTAATGGTGAATTGAAATGGAATCTCAATATACCAAACGCCAAAGAAAACATAGAATACAATCAGACAGTATCAATGCCCACAATTAACTCCGACCTGTTTTCCAACGTCGAGCTTGAACTTGTGGATGTTAAAGGATTAACTAAAGAGGAACATGGAGTAAAACTTACTATAGCTCCTGACGGCAAAAGTTTTGCAATCACAGGAACTCCATCTCTGGAAGCATTCCGAAAGGATGGTGCTGTAGCAGAATCCACGTTTGAGCTTACGTTATGTTATAAGTTCATTGGTGACATTGAAATGTCAGAAGATTGTCCGACATTGGAGCATAAGATACCTTTTGTTATAAATCAAGACCCACGTAAACTCTGGAAAAACCTGCCGGTTGATTGGGATAAGGTGCCCGAACCTAAATATAAGAATGACGACATGCAGGTGGAATACATCAAGGTAGAGACATTGACTGATGGTACTCCCCAGAAAGATATTGTTGCTGCAAGTAAGCGTGGACGAAGCCATGCACAAGAAGGAAAACCTCGTGATGATCATTTCCGAATGGAGCATATGGATAATGGATGGTATATTATGGCAGTTGCAGACGGAGCTGGATCAGCCAAGTTCTCACGTCAAGGATCAAAGATTGCTTGCGACGAATCGGTAAGTTACTGTATGTCAAAACTCGGACAGAGCAAAACATTTGAGGAAGCCATTAGCAATTATAGTAATCTGCAAAATGTTTCAGAGGAAGAAGCCCGTAAGATTGTTGGCAATTATATCTACGAGATTGTCGGCACTGCTGCGTTTAAGGCTCACAAGGCAATACAGGCAGAAGCTGCGTTAACAAAACAACCGATTAAGTATTATGCCACAACTCTGTTATTGACCATTTGCAAGAAGTTTAGCCTCGGATGGTTTGTTGCTTCTTTTTGGGTTGGCGATGGTGCAATCTGTTTGTATGACAGAAAGGCTCATTCAGCAAAGATACTCGGAGTGCCCGACGAAGGCGAATATGCAGGACAGACCCGCTTCCTGACGATGCCTGAAATCTTCAAAGATGCGACAGCCCTGTATCAGCGTCTTCGCTTCTATATCGTAGATGACTTTACTGCGTTATTCTTAATGAGTGACGGAGTCAGTGACCCTAAATTTGAGACTGATGCAAATCTCAACAATCCTGATAAGTGGGATACGTTATGGGATGATTTGAAGGAAAATGGTGTTGATTTGATTGATGACAACGAAGCATCGAAAGATCAATTACTTGATTGGCTCGATTTCTGGGCACCCGGCAATCATGATGACCGTACTATTGCTATTCTTTATGAGGGAGAAGATTATAATCTCACCAAGAAGAAAACTGCAGAATATCAAACGTCGGAAAAAGAATCTGATGAACAACAAAAAGAATAGGCTATGGCAAATAAAATAACATTAAAAGCACAAGACGGCAGTACCGTTGAGTTCTACGACGAGATAAAGGCTCAAGGTGGTGTCAAGGATGTGTATTTCTCTACAGACAAGACGTATGTCGTGGCCTTTTATCGAAAGCCAATAAACGCAAACGACAAGGCCAGAATTAACGACATTGTGAACGTCCATAGAAATCGTATTTTCACAAATGATGCTGTAGGGCAATATTGGAGTGCTTTCTTCGCATGGCCTACAAATATAGTTGAATGGAAAGGTTTGACAGGTATAGTTATGCCTTTCTATGACAAGAAGTTCTTTTTCAGTGGAGTCGCAGTCTCTTGGCCATTTATAAAGAATGGTCAAGAGAAAAACGGAAAATGGTTCTCGTCAGCCAAACTTATTAACCGTTTTGTTCCAGCAGACCAGAAAGGTTCATTCTTAGACAGATTGCACATGTGCTTGAAAATAGCACGTGCCATGCGTCGTCTTCATGCTGCAGGTCTTGCACATTCAGACTTGTCGTATAATAATGTGTTGGTAGATCCATTAAGTGGTAATGCCTGTATAATAGACTGCGATGGACTTGTGGTGCCTCACAAATTCCCGCCAGAGGTGGTAGGTACTCCAGGTTTCATAGCCCCAGAGGTTCTTGCTACAAAGGCACTAAGAATTGATGATCCTAAAAAGAATTTGCCAAAGATAGACACCGACCGACATGCGCTTGCCGTCCTTATATATACATTTCTGCTTAACCGCCATCCATTAGATGGTGGCAAAGTATGGAATGTTGACGACCCACAAAAAGACGATGATATGCGTTATGGCTCAAAGGCTTTGTTTATTGAACATCCCACAGACAAGACCAATTGTGTTAAGGCCGACCAGCTTGCAAAGTCGCAACTTCCACAAGGCGACCCTACAAAAATGCCTTACACCATATGCGGACCATACTTGAAAGAGCTGTTTGACAAGGCTTTCATAGATGGTTTGCATAATCCTGTAGCTCGGCCCTCAGCCCTGCAATGGGAGGAGGCGTTGGTAAAAACTTGCGATTTGGTACAGCCGTGCCAAAACCCGAAGTGTGAGGCTCACTGGTATGTCTTTGACAACACGACTAAGCCACGCTGCCCGTTCTGTGGAGTCGAGTATAAAGGTCAACTGCCGATTCTCAATTTCTACTATGCACCTTCTCACGGAAAGTATATCTCAGAGAACTACCGCCTTATGGTTTACGACAAGCAGACCTTGTACAAATGGCATTCCAACAACCTTGTGCCTTGCAACGAGAAAACAAGTGTTGAGGACAAGAAACCTGTCGGTGATTTCCATTTTTTCAACGGCCAATGGATTCTCATCAACCGTCGCTTGCCGGATATGTATGATGTTACGGACAAGAAACCTATAGGCGTTGGACAGTATGTGCCACTCACAGAAGGTAGACAAATACTTCTTGACAAAGGGCAGGGAGGTAGGTTAATAGTTGTTCAACTTGTAAAAAACTGATATTATGCCAATAGAATTAGAAAAAGAAAGCAAAAACTTGAATAAGTTCATTGAATATGTGGAAGCTCAAGTTAATTATACACAAGAAGAAATAAAGTCGGATTTGTTGGAAAGAGGACTTTCAGAAGAGGAAGCTACGTATGTAATGACTTTCTACAAGCCTCACATAAAGCAAAGAATGTTCAGTCGTTCATTCTCTTTCTGTGGGCGTATAAGAAGGTTGGTATATTGCCTTTCTTTCATTTTTTTTCTTTTTTATATAGCTATCATTCAAGTAGTAATCGATTTGGGTGCAGTTACAACATCGGGAGGAGTATTTATATTGTTATCCCTAATTCCACTTTATTGGTTCATATTGGCACAGGGGGCAAAGCGTTGCCATGATTTAGGTAATTCTGGTTTATACCAATTAATACCTTTTTATGGATTTTTAATGGTGTTAGAAGACGGTGATGAAGGTGAAAACGAATATGGCTTTGATCCAAAAGGACGGAATATCTTTTCCAAATAAAAAGTTTTCATACAAAACATTAGTAATAATAAAAACGATATGGCAAAAGGTAGAGCATTAGCACAACTTATTATGCACATGTCTCATCTTACACCTGTAGGATGGGGCTATTTTGCATGTTCTGTTGTTTTGTCAGGGATATGCTACCCTTCAAGTAAAAAAATGATTCCCTGTTTCATTAGGAAGCAATCAAAAAAATGTTATCCAGATTTTGAATGGATAGTCATACCACAATATAGTATGCCTTTATCATTGCTCGTATTTTTGGCGATGAATAGCTTTTTAGGATATTTCTGCTACCAAGAGACATCAGAAGATGATATTGTCTTCTTTTGTATAATGGGCATTGTCTTATTTATATTTGCCCTATTGCCAATATTTATAAAGCTATTCAAACTCAAATGTATAATGAAAAATAATAAAGCTTTGTTTATGTCTCGATTCTCTTTGCTTGGATTCTACGAAAGAATAATTATTGATGCAGATAGTATAAAAATCATTCCAGACAAAAAGGGACAAAATGATGATGCTTACATAAGCTTTATATATAATGGCAAGTATAAGTGCAAACTTGATAAGTTTTTGTATTCTGAGGAGGGTTGGAATCTATTGAAACGAGAATTATTATTAAATATACGATAATGAATATATACGTCATTAGAAACGCTCAAAGATTTGGACCATACGATGAAAAGACTCTGCTCTCGTATGTAAACAACGGACAAATACTGAGGCAAGACAAGGCCTGCGCTGCTGGTGATAGGCTTGAAGAAACTGTTGGCTTCTATTTGAAACGTGCCAATCTAAGATACAAAGTTCTCAACAAAGGAAATATTATTTCGCAATTATCTGCAATAGGCTCGGAATTGATTTTTCCAAAAGCAAAGTTGTTTTCTAAGCAATTCCTGTCTGACCAAAGGTTCTTGATATTGGCGCTGGTTGGACTTTTGCCAATGATTATCATGAATATTCCTTTAGGTGGTGTGTGTTTGTTTTATGAGGTTTCCTTATATTTCTCCATTATTTGGGGATTATTCTTTTATTCTTGTTTCAAAACACCACAGGTTAAGTTGAAGACAACTATGAATATCTTCTTCTTGACACAATTATGTGTGTTCGTAGTATGGGACTTGATAGGGTTACCAAAGCTAAATCCATTCTATTTCTTCACAGACGTTGCTTTCCCGATGAATGTGTTAGGATATGTATTTGGAATCGGAATTACGGAGGAGTTTGCCAAGATGATACCTCTTCTTTTGATATTGCGTAAAGCAAAAGAGCCGTTAATTCCACAAACAATGGTTTTCTATGGGCTGATGTCGGGAATAGCATTTGGAGTGTTTGAAGGAGTGCAATACCAAATTACCGTAAATGCACAACAAACATACGATGTTTCTTTCTTCTTGAATATTGCCCGACTGACAAGCCTACCATTTCTACACGCTTGCTGGTGTGGTATTGCAGGATATTTCCTTTCATTCGCCAATCTCTATCCTAAGTATAGGAGAGGCTTGTATACTTTAGCATTATGTGTGCCAGCTGTGATACATGGATTATATGATGCTTTGTCAAACTACTGGTTGTTTTCATTGATTATGGTGTTTGTCGGTTTGATGTTACTGGCTGTGTACTTAAAGCAAAGCGTTGATTATCAGTCGAAATTACGTCAATAGCTCAAAGATGTAATATTGCACTGCTATACATGGAATAAGGTTAATGATGAATTGCAATGTTATGAAAACCCATATTAGTAACATTATTTGAGATACCTTTGCGGTATCAAAAATAAAAAAATAAAAAATATACGCATATGGGATTTTTAAATCTTTTCAACAAGAAGAGTGACAACGGAGCAAAGCTTTCCGTTTCGCTGCCAGTGATTGATCCAGCTGAGGCTAAGGAAGAAATCAAGAGTGTAGAAACACCTGTTACGGCATCTACAAATGAAGAAAAGCCTATGACTATTTCTTATGCTACAGGTTGGCCAATAGATGTTGTCTACGGCTATCTACACAAGAACTATGAGAGCAAGGGCTTTGATGACGCTATGCTTAAAAGTGATTTGGCTTTTTGCGACTTAAACATGAGTATCATAAAGAATAAGATCCAGATGGTGTTCCGTGAGATAAATCTCAACTATGATGTCATGAAACAGGATTTGCAGACTCGTGTTGACAATTGCAATGCTGCAGGTCTGCTGACAACGGTTGCTCAACTTGAAAAGAACATGCAATTGATAGATGTGCATAAGAAAGAACTTGCAGATTTGGAAGCAGATTTCCGTAACAATGCCAATGAAGCATCAATTCCTCTCCAATCATATGAGTGTGGATTCTTGCGTGGTATAGCAACGGTATCTCTTGGAGGTGGTCAGTCACAGATAATGCCACAGATGCTTAGAACGGATAATTCTGTTGTAAAGCAGTCTATAGCTTAAACTAATTCAATTTATTAATAAAGAAAGGAATGCAATATGAAATGGTGGTTGAGATTTGGCTGTAGCCTTACAGGTTGGAATGCAAAGATGTTGGCTCAGTGTTCAGAAGCAAGCAAGAGCCAGTTGAGTAAATATACGTCAGCATTGCTTATATTGATGATAGTTTGGAGCATTACGGGCTTTTTGTTTGCCCAGCGATACGTTGGTCTCCCTGTTTGGGGATGTCTTCTTGTATCTTTGATATTTGTGACTATTGTCGTGATGATAGAACGACAAATAATTCTTGCTATAAATCCGACGAAGAAATTGGCTGTGTTCAGACTGTTTATTGCTGTTATAATGGCGATAGTTGGTTCTATGATATTTGACCAGACTATGTTCGGAAAAGATATTGATAAGCAATTGGCAGACAATATTGAGATTCAGACGGCATCATTGACTCAAAAGCGAGTTGGAGTCATTGATGCTAAACTGAATGCATTGCAGAATGAAAAAAGTGTGCTGGATAATGAAAATGCTCAGATGCAGGAAGATGTTAACAATCATCCTTGGGTTATCCAGAAGTCTGTAACGAATAGTCAACAAACTGTGGTTGTTGGCGGAAAAATGAAAACCGTCAATAATCCGTCAGTTACAACAAATCAGGTCGCTAATCCGAAGATTGAAACGATTAAGGAAAACAATGAGAAAATAAAGTTGCTGAATGATCAGGAAAAGGAGTGGAGTCAGAAAAAGTTGACCGTGGAAGAAGACACGAGAGCGGAGTGTAAAGCAAATGTCGGCTTTTTGGAAGAATTGGAGACAATGTTCTCTATCGTAATGACCAGGAAAGTGGCTGGAGTGTTTTATCTTATATTCTTTGCTTTGTTGATGAGCTTAGAACTGTTTGTCGTGGTGAGTAAGATGGGTGATCAAGAATGCGACTATGAAATGGCAATCAAGGGGGCGCAAAGAGTAAAGGTTGCTCAGTTTGCTGCTGCGTTTGGAAAAGTTAATGATTTTAAAGTTTAGGCCGTATGAAAAAAACTCTTTTAATAATATTGACACTTTGTTCGCTTTGTGGTGTGGATTGTTCTGCATTTACAAAGTATGTTACGAACAATCTTAATTTGCGGTATGAGGCGAATGCTCATTCATATATTCTGACAGTAATACCAAGAGGAACCGCAGTAACTATAGATGAAGATTGTGATTGCAAGTGGGTCCCTGTTGAATATAAAGGATATGTCGGATATATTTCTACAAAGTATCTGTCTAATACACCTGTTCGCAAAACTTACAAACACTATACAGGCACCTCAGTACGAAAAGGTCGTTATTCTTCATATAACCGAAGAGGTGGTGTGCGATATTACACAAATTCATATGGCAACAGAGTTCAATCTCCAACCTATTATAATTCACGACCAGCAGGTGCTACTGCTCTTTGTAGGGACGGAACTTATAGTTTCAGTCAAAATCGGAGAGGAACTTGTTCGCGTCATGGCGGAGTGGCAAGATGGTATTGATAAAATACATGGATTGTTATAGACTAAAATATTCATGAATATAATATGGAACAAAAACATCACTACACTGGCTTAACCGATGCCCAGGTGCTCGAAAGCCGCAGAAAGAATGGTGCCAATGTGTTGACACCACCAGAGAAAGAACCTTTATGGAAGCAGTTCTTGGAGAAGTTCGGCGATCCGCTCATCATTATCCTGATGATTGCCGGTGCGTTGTCGATAGGTATATCATGCTATGAGTTCTTCGGACTCGGACAAGGCGCAGCCGTATTCTTTGAACCGGTAGGAATATTCGTAGCCATCCTTCTCGCAACGGGACTTGCCTTCTATTTTGAGTTGCAGGCAGACAAGGAGTTTACCATTCTTAATCAGGTGAACGACGACGAGCCTGTAGAGGTGATTCGCAACGGCAACACTACGCAGATACCTCGCAAGGATATTGTTGTTGGCGACATTGTGATTCTCAATACAGGCGAGGAAGTTCCAGCAGACAGCGAATTGCTCGAAGCAACATCTTTGCATATGGACGAGTCAACATTGACTGGTGAACCGATGTGTGGCAAGAGCGTCTTCGAGAAAGATTTCGACAAGACTGCCACCTATCCTACAAACCATGTGATGAAAGGCACAAAGGTAATGGAGGGTCATGGCATCTGCCGTGTACTTGCTGTAGGCGACAAGACAGAACAAGGTAAGGTGTTCGAGGCTGTACAGATTGACGACAGCGTGAAGACTCCGCTCAATGAGCAGCTTGATGGTTTGAGTGACTGGATAACCAAGGTAAGCTATGGATTTGCCGCACTTATTGTCATCGGACGTATCATTATGTACTTCGTGACAAATGGAACCGACTGTTTCGGCTCAATGGAGCAGGTCGCTCCGTTCATAGCATACGTTCTTCAAACATTGATGATTGCCGTGACGCTTGTGGTTGTGGCCGTGCCGGAGGGACTGCCAATGGCTGTTACCTTGAGTTTGGCTTACAGTATGCGTCGTATGCTCAAGACCAACAACCTTGTAAGAAAGATGCATGCTTGTGAGACAATGGGAGCAACTACCGTTATTTGTACCGACAAGACGGGAACGCTGACGCAAAATCTTATGAGCGTAGATGAAATGAAGGTGTATGGAGATACACCTAAGGATGTTCTGAACGAGGGGCTTGCCGTCAACTCTACAGCATCCATTGATTTCTCTGACAAAAACAAACCGCAGATCCTTGGCAATCCAACAGAGGGTGCTTTGCTTCTATGGCTCAACAAGGAGGGCGTCGACTATCGTTCTGTACGTGAGAGCGTAAAGACAGTTGCGGAGGTGCCATTCTCTACAGAACGCAAGTATATGGCTACCATAGTAGAGTCTGTAGTCTTGAGGGGCAAGAAGGTACTTTATGTGAAAGGTGCTCCTGAGATTGTGTTCGGGCTTTGCAAAAAGACGTCTGTAAGTAAGGAGGACGTAGATAAGCAACTGACAGAATATCAGAGTCGTGCCATGCGTACACTTGGCTTCGCCTACCAGGTGTTGAACGATGGGGATAAAGCGATTGAAGACAACAAGCTCGTTGCGGACAAACTCTGCTTCATCGGAGTTGCAGCTATTGCTGACCCAGTAAGATTGGACGTGCCTTCTGCTGTTAAGGAATGCGTGGATGCTGGTATCAGAGTGAAGATTGTAACTGGTGACACTCCTGGAACAGCAAAGGAGATTGCACGTCAGATAGGTCTTTGGAATGATGCGAAGGATACGGAGCGTAACATCATTACCGGTCCTGAGTTCGCAGCATTGTCGGATGAGGAACTGCAGGAGCGCATTCTTGACTTGAAGATTATCTCGCGCGCCCGTCCTATGGACAAGAAGCGACTGGTGGAGGCCTTGCAGAAGAAGAATCAGGTGGTTGCCGTAACTGGTGACGGCACCAACGACGCACCTGCTCTGCGTGCTGCCCACGTAGGTCTCTCAATGGGCGACGGCACGAGTGTGGCAAAGGAAGCATCCGATATTACCATCATCGACAACTCGTTCAGCAGTATCGGAAAAGCAGTCATGTGGGGACGTTCGCTGTATCAGAATATCCAGCGTTTCCTCCTATTCCAGTTGACCGTGAACGTTACAGCATGTTTCCTCGTTCTCTGCGGCGCTTTCATGGGAACAGAGTCGCCTCTTACAGTTACGCAGATGCTGTGGATAAACCTCATCATGGACACCTTCGCAGCTATGGCTCTCGCTTCACTGCCGCCATCAGAGAGTGTCATGAAAGACCAACCTCGTGACCGTAATGCGTTTATCCTCAACAAGCCGATGCTTCGAGAGATTATAGGTGTAGGTGGTTTCTTCTTCCTGATGTTGCTTGGAATGCTTTATATCTTCCAGCATGCAGAGGTGAATCAGCTTACCGATCTGCTTCACCTGCAGTTGGGAGCCAAGGGACATGTGTCTACATATGAGTTGACATTGCTCTTTACGACTTTCGTAATGACTCACTTCTTCTATCTCTTCAATGCCCGTGCATTTGAGACTGGTCGCAGCGCTTTGCATTTCAAGGGATGCAATGGCTTACTTACGATTGTGGCAATTATCCTCGTAGGTCAGATTGCAATGGTTGAATTACCAGGTTTGCAGCAGTTCTTCAATGTTGAGGGACTTAAGCTGATAGACTGGGTGATTATTACACTTGGATCTTCACTTGTGCTTTGGGTACGCGAGATGTGGCATATATTGACAAAGAAATAAACATATGGATGGAGCTACGCAATTCGGATATTGTGTAGTTCTATCCCTTTACGTCTTTCTTTACCACAGAATCTAAAAATGAATCTAATACAAAAATGCTATAATTATTTCAGACAGTAGTATGGGTGTGTAAAAGATTTTGGATATTGAAACAAATAGAAAGTTCGCTATTATTTAAGATTGATATAATTCTGTGATTGAAAATGAAAAATTGCGCTATATGAGATATATTATGAAACTCCGTTGAGCCATGTGCAGTTGATAGACAAATGGACGCACACAGCCATGTATTTGGGATTGGGTCTCGTCATCGCTTTCGAATATGAGCGCGCA
>QWCB01003430.1_pt1 | contig 18590 bp, 19 predicted proteins | sample 1972511 | NCBI WGS metagenome assembly QWCB01 (sample SAMN09866719, study PRJNA288562) | Human gut metagenome isolate term5_stool, whole genome shotgun sequencing... | isolation source: gut | host: Homo sapiens | place: USA: California
TGGTATAGGTCTTAGTTTGTGTAAATCTATTATTATGGCACATGGTGGAGAGATAAAAGTAAGAGATAATAAACCACAAGGAACAGTTTTTATATTTACGTTACCAAAAGAGGAGATTAATTTTAATGAATAAGCCAATGATATTAATTGTTGAAGATGATGCAGCAGTTAGAAATTTAATATCTACTACATTAAAAATGCAAAATTATAAATTTCACGTAGCAACTACAGGCTCACAGGCTTTATTAGAAGCAGTATCAAATCAACCAGATATTATGCTATTGGATTTGGGACTTCCTGATATGGATGGGGTAGAAATTATAACAAAAGTTCGTTCGTGGTCAAATATGCCAATTATTGTAATTAGTGCTAGATGTGAAGATAGAGATAAAATTGAAGCTTTAGATGCTGGGGCAGATGATTATATAACAAAGCCTTTTTCTGTAGAAGAATTTTTAGCTAGACTTAGAGTTACTATTCGCAGGATAAATTATGTACAAACTCCGCATAAGGAAAATAGTATATTTGTTAATGGAGAGTTAAAGATAGATTATGTATCTGGTTGTGCATATTGTAGAGGTAAAGAATTACATTTAACACCGATTGAATATAAATTATTATGTTTATTGGCTAAAAATATAGGCAAAGTATTAACGCATACTTATATAACACGAGAAGTATGGGGTAATGCTTGGGATAATAATGTGGCTTCTTTACGTGTATTTATGGCTACATTGCGTAAGAAAATAGAAATAGATACAGCTAATCCAGAATATATTCAAACACATATAGGGATTGGCTATCGTATGTTAAAGCTTGATTGATAATAGAATTATTGATAGTAGTTTAAAATTGGTTTTTATTTTTATCGGCAAAATAAAATTGAAAAATAATTGATATTTTGGGTTAATAACTTGCTGATAAAGGCAAAAAGTTTAGAATGAAATTGTTTTTAGTATAAAATATGTAAAGGAAGCGAGTTAAAAGAGAAAAGAAATATGCCACCAAAGATGGCAAGTGTTGCTTCATCTTCAAGATTTTGTTATTTGGCTTTAAGAGATGGATATAAGCAATTTAACAATAGTGAAGATATAATTTTTGAGCATAGTTGTCGAATTAAAGGTGTTAATGCAACTGCTAATTTAGATGCTTATATCCCTAAGGCGAATATTTATTTTGAAGTGAAATGTCATGAGATTTTTAGTCAGCATTCAATTTATTTGAAGAAAAGCTATTGGAATTTGCTTTATGGACAAGAAAATGATTTTGGTTTTTCTTATGCAAAGTGTCCTGATATAGATGAGTTTAAAATAGAACTATGTAATTTTGGTATTGCAAAGACAAAGATAAGATTTGATATTAAACAGTTTTTATGTCATCTTTGGGGAATTGCTTCACAAAAAGATAAAGATATACCAGCTAAATTAGTATATTTATTTTTTAATAAGATGGATTTGATTGAACAATGGGGAACTGGTATACAAAGAATAATAAATAGAGCTAAAGAATATGAATTACCTAAACCAGAATTTAGGGAAATAGGAAATACTTTTCGTGTTAATTTATATAGAAAAGCCGATAAAAAGTTGATAAAAGCCGATAAAAGAGCCGATAAAAACCGATAAAAAGCCGATAAAAACCGATAAAAGCTGATGGAAAATCAATAACAACAAGCAAACAGAGAAAAAATTTGATAGAGAAAACTTGATTATTAAATATGTAAAGGAATATGGCTCTATATCAAATAAGGAAGCACGGCAAATTTTAGTTTTAGCAGAATCAACTACTAAACGATTTTTAAAAGAGATGGTAAAAGAAGGCTTATTATTAGAAAAAGGAGAACGAAAAAACAGAAGATATATACTAGCTAATGAAAGATAAGGTAATATAAATTTATAAGGAGATGAGATATTTTGATAAAGATAATGTTTGTATGTCATGGTAATATCTGTCGTTCAACTATGGCTGAATTTGTGATGAAGGATTTAGTGCGAAAAGCGGGTTTAGCCGATAAATTTATAATTAATTCTTCAGCTACAAGTCGTGAAGAAATCGGCTGTGATACTCACTATAGCACAAAAGCAAAACTTCGTGAGATGAATATTCCATTTAGCAAGCGAAAAGCTGTGCAGATAACAAAACAAGATTATGATATGTATGATTATATTATCGTGATGGATAATAATAATTTACGTAATCTAAGCTATATTATCGTGATGGATAATAATAATTTACGTAATCTAAGCTATATTATCGGTGAAGATACGGAGCATAAAGTATATAAGATGATGTCTTTTGTCGGTGAAAATCGTGATGTAAAAGACCCATGGTATACAGATAATTTTGATGAAACGTATGCAGATGTAGATAAAGCTTGTAGAGCGTTACTTGCTAAATTAATAAAAGAATATAATTTGGCATAAAAAAATAGGAATGATATTTTTGTATCATTCCTATTTTTAAGTTAAAGCTTATTTTTTAGCGATTACTTCTATTTCAATCAAGGCACCTTTTGGTAATTTACTTACTTCTACACAGCTATTACGATCAATCCTACACAGATGGCTGAGGACTTAAAGCGTAACAATGGCTTTATCCCGGGGATTAAACCGGGTAAACCCCATTTTGCGCCAGAAGCGTTGATTACTGCTTGAGCATTTTTTAAAGCTTGATGAGCTTGAGCTTCGATACCTTCAGCTATTTCGCCAGTAGCAGGGTCTAAAGCGATTTGACCAGAAGCGAAAACAAGGTTGTCGATTTCGATAGCTTGGGAATAAGGTCCTACAGCACCAGGTGCATTAGTTGTTTTAATTACTTTCATAAAACTCACCTCAATAGATTTTAGTAAATGTAAATATGTATACTTAGATACAATTAATATTTTATCATTAAATGGATTGTTTGCCTATGAAATAATTTTTTAGATAATTCAAGGTTAGAAATATATCTTTATAGTAAAATTTGATATAATTAGAGTTATGTTTAAGGAAAGTGAGGTATTTTATCGTAGGTCTTTAGGCTAAGAAGATTATGGATAAAAATAGTGGACAAAATAAAAAAATAGTAAAAAAAGTAAATAAAGTGCAAATGCATATAATTTATTTATTCATAGGACTGCTCATTTTTATTATTGGCGTCATGGCTAGATATGTTTGGGTGCAAATAGTTCGTGGAGATGAAATGTTATCTCGTTTGGAGTCGCAAGTTCAAGAGTCATCTGTGCTTCATGTGCCTCGTGGTACTATCTATGATGCGGAAATGAAAGAGCTAGCGATAAGTACAATGGTTAGCTCTTTATATATTGACCCTAATCATGTGGAAGATCCAGAACAGACGGCAAGAGATGTAGCTCCTTTGATAGGGCTTACCGAGAAAGATATTTTAGATGATATCGCTCAAGGTGGTGGTTTCGTCTGGGTGAAAAGACAGATGGAACCAGAAGAAACGAAGGCTTTGAAAAATTTAATGAAGGAAAAGCCTGAATATGTAGCTTGTCTTGGTTTTATTCAAGAAAGTAAAAGATATTATCCAAATGATATGTTAGCTGCCAATGTAATCGGTTTTGTGGGTACTGATGATAAAGGTTTAGATGGTATTGAGCAACAATTTGATGGCATGATAAAAGGTGAAGAACAAACTTCTTCTATTTTTACAGATGCTTTGGCTAGACCGATTATGGACTCTGTATTTTTGAAGAATTCACCTGTAGATGCTAATTGTAAAAATATCCAGTTGACTATCAATGCACAGTATCAATTTATCATTGAGAAAGCTTTGGATAAGGCGATGATGGATCATGGTGCTGAATCAGTAACAGCTATAGTAATGAACCCGAAAAATGGCGATATCTTGGCTATGGCATCTCGACCATCATATGACCCAAATAATTTCCATAAATACGATCCTAATGTTTGGAAAAATAGAGCTGTATCAGATATCTATGAACCAGGCTCTACATTTAAATCTATCGTAGCGGCTGCTGGTTTTCAGGAAAAATTAGTATCACCAACAGATATTTTTGTTGACCCAGGAACTATTGAAGTTTCAGGTAGAACTATTCAAAACTGGAGCGGTGATAGCTTTGGTACAGTTACATTCCTTGATGTTGTAAAAAATTCTATCAATACAGGTTTTGCTCAATTAGGTTTGGAATTAGGTGGCGAGCGCTTGATGAATTATGCTCGTAAATTTGGTTTTGGCGAACGTACAGGTATTGAGCTTCCGGGCGAAGAATCTGGGATTTTATTCAATCCAAAAGATATGGTTGCTTCTGACGTAGCGACTTCTTCTATTGGGCAAAGTATCGCGGTAACACCACTTCAGATGATCACTGCTATGTCTGCTATAGCAAATGATGGTGTATTGTTAAAACCTCATATTGTGAAGGCTATTTATAATGCTGATGGCACAGTATATCAGCAAATGGAACGCGAAGAAGTTCGCCGTTGTATTGACTCTGATGTGGATAAGACTTTGAAATCTGTATTAGAACAAGTAGTTTCCACAGGTGGTGGTTCTAAAGCAAGTATTGAAGGTTATCATATTGCTGGTAAAACAGGTACAGCACAAAAAATTGATATGGTAAATGGCGGATATTTGCCAGGACATTATATCGCTTCATTTTGTGGTTTTGGACCAGTGGAAGACCCTCAATTCACAGTGCTTGTAATCATCAATGACCCAGCTGGTGGCGAGTACTATGGTGGTCAAGTAGCAGCACCAATAGCACATGATATATTTTTACAATTATTTAGATATGCTAATGTAAAACCAATAAATGGCAATCAAAGTTTATTAGATGATATCAAGGGAACAGAAGCTAAAAACTAATAAATATTGATGGATTTTGAAATATATATCCATAGAAAATGAAATAATTATGTGGTAAACTTTTAATTTAATGGATTATGTTGTAAAATTAAGATTACTACATATTTAGTTACAAAAAAAGGTAGGTTAAAATAATGCTCGATATAAAATTTGTCAGAGATAACCCTGAATTAGTATTACAGAATTTAAAAAACAGAAATAATCCAATGAATCTTGACCGTTTCATGGAACTTGAAAAACAACGTCGTGAAATCATTGCTGAAACAGAAAATTTAAAAAGCCAGAAAAATGCTGTTTCTAAAAAAATCAGCGAAATGAAAAAGAATAAAGAAAATGCTGATGCTGTAATTTTAGAAATGCGTCAAGTTGGTGAAAAAATTAGTCAATTAGATAAACAGCTTCGTGAAGTTCAAGATGAATTACATGATATTTTACTTCGTATTCCAAATATGTGCCATGAATCTGTACCAGTAGGTAAAGATGATAGCGATAATCCAGAAGTTCGCCGTTGGGGTACTCCTCGTGAATTTGATTTTGAACCAAAAGCTCATTGGGATATCGGTGCAGACCTTGATATTTTAGATCCTGAAAGAGCTGCAAAAGTTACAGGTACACGTTTTACTTTCTATAAAGGTTTAGGCGCAAGACTTGAACGTGCTTTGATTAACTTCATGATGGATTTACACGTAGATAAACAAGGCTATACAGAAATGCTTGCACCATTTATCGCTAATAAAGACAGCATGACTGGTACAGGTCAGTTGCCTAAGTTCTCTGAAGATATGTTCAAACTTGAAGGCTTGGATTATTATCTCGTACCAACAGGTGAAGTTCCAGCTACTAACTACCATAGAGATGAAATCTTAGATGGCGATAAATTACCAGAATACTACAGCGTTTATACTGCTTGCTTTAGAGCAGAAGCAGGTAGTGCTGGTCGTGATACTCGTGGCCTTATTCGTCAACATCAGTTCAACAAAGTTGAAATGATTAAATTCGTTAAACCTGAAACATCTTATGATGAATTAGAAAAAATGGTTAATAACGCAGAAGAAGTTTTACAGCTCTTAGAAATCCCTTACCATGTAGTAAAACTTTGCACAGGTGATATTGGTTTCACAGCTGCTATGACTTATGATATCGAAGTATGGCTTCCAAGTTATAATACTTATCGTGAAATTTCTTCTTGCTCTAATGTTTGCGATTATCAGGCTCGCCGTGCAAATATTAAATTCCGTCGCAGTGCAGGTGCAAAACCTGAATTTGTACACACATTGAACGGTTCTGGTCTTGCAGTAGGACGTACTGTAGCTGCTGTATTAGAAAACTATCAGCAAGCAGATGGTTCTGTAGTAATTCCAAAAGTACTTCGTCCATATATGGGTGGCATTGAAGTAATTAAAAAACCAGAATAATATTAGTGCTAAAATAATAAGATAAATAAAAGCTCATCAATTTTGATGAGCTTTTGTCATATTAAATATAAGAGGTGATAAAATGAAAAAATTAAAAGTATTTTTAGCAGTAGGTTTATTATGTTGTGGCTTATCTATGTCTATGGCAGAGGCAAAAACTATGACTTTAGATAAGACAAAAGTATTAGTTCCTCAAGGTTTTAGCGTGGCAAATGATGATTTGAAATTCAAAAAAGGTACAGTAGTGGAATTAAATGAGAATAATGAAGTGATAACAGGTGTATTAAATCGTGATATTGCACTTCGTCCTACTGGCTGGAGAAATGTAATCAATGATTATTATGAGGAAAGTAATAATAGCATTTTCTATCCTCGTATTTTCCATCCGTTTACAAGTGTTTCTATTCCTTTACCAACTTATGCTCATGTACGCTATAAAGGCAATAAGCCTGTAACTTTTGCGACCGATGGTACTGTATTATCTGGTACTATTGATGAAGAAGTAACTGTAAGTGTGAATAAAGATAAATATGGTTTGATTACTTTTGAAGACCAATATGAATTAGGTTTTTATCCTGATGGTTCAGTGAAAAATGGTCGCTTGAGAGATGACGCTCTTTTAAGACCATATGGTTTTAAAACAGGCTTAGCTGGCGATGAAATGGCTGGATTTGTAGAATTTGTAGGTGGCAAAGATATAAGCTTTTCTAAAGAAGGATATGTAACTTCTGGAGTATTGAAAAAATCTATTTCTTGGCAACAACCAGATGGTACAATGGTGACTTTGCCAGCTAAAACAATGATTTCTTTTATCAACGGGCAAGCTAGATATTGATTAAAATTTATAAATAAAATACGAAAAGGCACCTTAAGCTCATAAATTTAAGCTTAAGGTGCCTTTTTTAGTTATCTTTAGGAATGATTAAAATAATTGTGGTTCCTTTATTTAATTTGCTAGATAATCTGATTTCGATATCATGGGCATCAGCTATCCATTTGGCAATGGAAAGACCAAGACCTGTACCACCGACACCGTTTCTTGTTCTAGCACTATCTACGCGATAAAAACGCTCAAAGATTTTATCTTGTTTATCTTTAGCGATACCGATACCAGTATCTGAGATTTTTACAATCATATGTTTGACTTTATTTTCTGAGGAAATGGTGATTTTTCCGCCGTCTGGCGTGTATTTTATACTATTATCTAAAAAGATACGAAGCATTTGACGTATCACTAATTCATCAGCAAAAATATATCCATCATCATTATGAGTGCAAGTTATAGTATGTTGAGGTGCGATTAATTGCGTATCTTTGGCAATATCGGCAATTAAAGGTTTTAAATTTAATGACTCTTTATGCAATACTTGACGTTTTTGGTCTGCTCTAGCCAAGAATAAGAGCTTTTCAATCAAACGTTGCATATTGATGGCTTCAGAATGAATAGCTGTGATACATTCATCAGCAGTTTGAGGGTCATCTTTTCCCCAACGAGCAAGCATATCAGAATAACCACAGATAACAGTAGCAGGGGTACGCAACTCATGAGAGGCATCTGAAACGAATTGACGTTGTTGTTCAAAGCCCTTTTGTAAACGCTCAAGCATCAAATTAAAAGTATTTGCTAGTTCTTCTAATTCATCATGTGTTGGTTGAACTTTTATCCGTTGATTTAAATCTTGAATTTCAATATTTTTTACCGTAGAGGTGATATCTCGAAGTGGTTTTAATAATCGTCTACTGAGTAAGAAACCACAAACGATAGAAATAGATATACCTACAAGTCCAGCGTAAAAAATAGTTTTAGATAATTCCTCTAAAAAGGCTTTTTCGGCAGTGATTGTACGTAAAAAATGCAGTGTATAAGTTTCATTATTTTTGGTAATCGTTCTATGTGTATAGAAAATCCAAAAATGTTTAAAATTAACAAATTTTAAATCCGCCGGTAATAATGCATTACGAATATAATCTCCCCAATCAGGGTCTTGTTGTTGATGAACTAAGGTATCATGGACTTGATTGATAGAAATATACATGGGCAAACTATCATAGATGATATTATCATTACTATCTGTTACCCTCATGACAACGCCAGGCATTAATGCTGAACTTTTTACATCTTGTAAAAGATTACTTACATCTTCATTATTAGCCTTTTTCTCAATATAGTTTGCTGATAATGTAATTGAAACTTCGGCTTCATGATAAAGTACATAATGAATCCCAATTAAAGTACTGCTTAAAGTAATAAATAATATTAAGCAGAGCATAATACTGTAAATAAAAGCTAATTTTAAAGAAATTGGTAAATATTTTATGCGAGTGTGAATATAAAGGTCTAAATAATTTTTAAGTTTTGATAACATAACCAATACCTCTTACAGTATAAATATATTTCTCATTGAAATTGTCATCAATTTTGGCACGTAAATAACGAATATAAACATCGACTACATTGGTATCACCCATATATTCATAGCCCCAGATGGATTGGAGGATTTGCTCTCTAGATAAAACATGGTCATGATTGTGTAATAAATATAAAAGTAAATCATATTCTTTTTTAGTGAGTTCAACTAATTGGTTATGAACTTTTACTTCATGACGGTCAAGATATACATGGATATTTTTAAATTTGAACACAGAAGGTTCTTCTGCAGGTTTAGTAGTAGAATTATTATGCTTGCGAAGGGTAGCACGTATTCTAGCTAGGAGCTCTTGAATAGCAAATGGCTTAGTGATATAGTCATCAGCACCGATATCAAGACCTGTTATTTTATCATTTATTTCGTCTTTTGCTGTGAGCATGATGATAGGAATATCGGATAATTTGCGTACATTTTGGCAGATGGTTAATCCGTCCATATCCGGTAGCATAATATCTAGTAAGACTAAATCATAATCTTCTTGAATAATACGCTCATATGCTCGTAGCCCATTACTCTCACTGGCAGTTGAAAAACCTTCATGCTCCAGTTCCATTTGTAAAAAACGAGCAATGCGGTGTTCATCTTCTACAATTAAAATTTTGCTCATAAAAATTCCTCCTAAAAATACTTCTTACATATATAAAACCATTTTTTTTAGTAAATAAAAAGTCCTAGCGTCTATTTTTAATCTAATTTTAATTCGGATATAATTATTCTTTAATAATAATTGTTTATTATATAAGTGTAAAATGTTGGAGTTTATTTACCTGATAAAAATAATAAATAAGGATTTTATTTTTAATAAATATATAGGAGTGATAATATGAAAAAAATGTTAGCGGTAGTATTGAGTTTAGTAGCTGTTTTTGTTTTAGGTACAGCTGTCGTATTCGCAGCTAAGCACCACAATAGTGCTCAAGTAACGACAATTGCAGATATTAAAGCTAACGGTTGGGACGAACAACGTGTATTAGTAGATGGCGAATTCACTGAACATATCTACAAAGATTTATATACATTTACTGATAATGAAGGAAATTCTATGACAGTAGAAGTTGATGATGATATATGGTATCAATTATCCATGGATACACCTGTACGCATTTATGCTGAAGTAGATAAAGATTGGCATGGCGGTATCGAATTAGAAGTTAAAAATATTGAAAAACGTTAAAAATAAAATATAAATTTCACGAAGAAAAGCTATTAGTTCTTATAACTGATGGCTTTTTTTGTTAAAATAATTGTATATTAGTTTGATTTAATGATATAATTAATATAAATAATTTAGTACTAAAACCATAGAGGTGAATTATATGTCAAATACAGCTGATGTAGGATACGAGACAAATGGCTATACGCTTAGAGAAGCTATTGTTGAAGCAAAACGTTGCTTGAACTGTAAAAAGCCAATGTGTCGTACGGGGTGCCCAATTAGTAATAATATTCCAGAATTTATAGATGCATTATCGCATGGCGATTTAGGTAAGGCTAGTATGATTATTGCTCAGCGTAGTAATTTACCAGCAGTTTGTGGTAGAGTTTGCCCGCATGAACGTCAGTGTGAAGGTTCTTGTATTTTGGGACGTAAAGGTCAAGGAATAAAAATTGGTAAATTAGAGCGATTCATTGCCGACATGGACGGAGAACTTGAATTAGTGGCTCCAAATGTAGCGAAATCTCAGCCTGGAAATATTGCAGTAATTGGTTCAGGCCCTGCTGGTCTTACAGTAGCTGGGGATTTAGCTAAAATGGGATTTAAGGTAACAGTATTTGATTCTCAGCCAGAAGCTGGTGGAGTATTGATGTACGGTATTCCTGAATTTCGCTTACCAAAACAAGTAGTTCGTCGTGAAGTAAAACGCATTAAAAAATTAGGCGTAGATTTTAAATTAAATATCATGGTAGGCACAGAAATTACAGTAGATGAATTATTTAATCAGGGCTTTGATGCTATTTTTATCGGTACTGGTAATGCTTTATCTAAATCTTTACCAATAGATGGTGCTAAATTAAAAGGTGTAATTCAAGCAACATATTTCTTGCAGATGGTGGAATTATCCAATAGCAATAGTGTTGACCCTAATGAAGTGCCAATCAAAGAAGGCGATGAAGTAGTGGTAATTGGTGGTGGTAATACTGCTATGGACGCTGCTCGTACAGCTATGCGTTGCGGTGCAAAATCTGTAAAAGTTGTAAATCGTCGTCGTGAAGAAGATATGGCAGCTTTAAAATCTGAAATAGATGCAGCTAAAGAAGAAGGCGTAGAAATACACGCTTTAAGAGGTCCTGTAGAAATCACAGGAGAAGATGCAGTAACAGGTATAAAATGTTCGGTACGTGAATTTGATGAAGCATTAGACAAAGTCGTAGATACAGATGGACGAGAATATTTCTCTGCAAATAAAATAATCATTGCTATAGGACAAAAACCTGCTAGCAGAATTGTAGACTCTACAAGCGGTATTGATGTAGATGAAAATGGATTTGTAAAAACTCGTGAAAAACCATATGGTATGACTATGCGACATGGAGTTTTCTCTGGTGGAGATGTAGTTAATGGACCAGCTACTGTAGTTGTAGCTATGAAAGATGCTCAAAAAGTAGCTCAGGGCATAGCTCAATATGTAGAAGCTAAGAAACTCATGGAAGAATGTGGCATGAAAATGGTTGATTAATATATTGTAATTTAATCTATTTTGATGAAATAAAAAAAGATGTTTTGAGATATATATTCTCAAAGCATCTTTTTTATTTAAAATTTAGTGTATAAAGCGATAGCCTTTCCTAGTATGCGGAAATTATCGCAATTATTTTTAGAGAAAATCATTGGTTTATATTTAGGATTTTCAGAGCGCAGTTGCACTGTATCATCTACGAAATAAACACGCTTTAGAGTAGCACTATCATTGACTAAGACAGCAGCGATTTCTCCATTTTCTACAGTTGATTGTTGTTTGATAAAAACGATATCACCATCATTGATGCGAGCATTAATCATGCTATCACCATGGATACGTAGACAAAAATCAGCATCATTATCATCATAAGGCAAATAACCTTCAATATTTTCTTGAGCTAAGATGGGAATACCAGCAGCGATTTTGCCTAAGATAGGAAGTCGTTTAATATTTTCTTCGCTAGAAGTATCTTCCAAGAAAATATTTGGAGATACATTTAAGACTTCAGCTATTTTTAGGATATTTTTATATTTGGGCTGATAATTTCCCGATAAGTATTCGCTGATAGAAGATTTATTAATTTTAGTTAAACGTGCTAGTTCATTTTGTTTCATATTTTTTTCTTGAAGTAATTTTTTTAAAGTAATCGCAAATGTTGACATAGCTTCACCACCTGTATTATTCAGCTTTTAAAGGTCGCATGAATAAATTTAATAATTCTTCTTTAGGATTTTTATGATTGATTACAATTTCATTGATAACAGCGCAAATTGGTAATTCTACATGATGTTTATCAGCAAGTTTTAAGAGAGCTTGCATAGTGTAAATACCTTCGGCTAATTTGCTAAATGGTTTGTTTAAGACAAAATCTTCACCGAAACAACGGTTATTGCTATATGCTGAAAATAAAGTAGCTTCATAATCTCCAAGATGGCTAAGACCATATACTGTCATATTATTTCCGCCTAAAGCTTTGATTAAATTGGATAATTCATAAGTACCACGTGCCATTAGAGCGCCTTTTAAGCTAGTGTAGTGCATACCATCGAGCATACCGGCAGCAATACCTACTACATTTTTGGCAGCAGCTCCAATCTCTGTACCGATTAAATCTTCGCTATAGTAAAAACGAATTAAATCACTGCTAAAAATATTAATAATATGTTTACTGATATCTGTATTTTTGGCTGAAATAACCATGCAATTAGGAATGCCTTTTAAGAAATCTTGAACATGACCAGGGCCTACCCAAACACCTACATTGCAATCTTCGCCAATTTCTTCAGTGAATACTTCAGATAGACGCTTTCCTGTTGAAATTTCAAGACCTTTCATACATAGAATAAATGTTTTTTGCATATATAAATCAGTCTTTTTGATTTCCTTAGCTAGGTTTCGCAATTGCTGAGAGCTGATGGAGATGATGATTGTATCAGCAAAATTTAATGCGAGTTTCAAATCATTTGTATAAGTAATATTAGGAGATAGACTAAGGTATTCATTTTGATGTGTAGTTTGTAGTTGTTCTAGATGTTTAGAGCCTTCTCTACCCCAGATTTTTACATTATGACCAATATGATTGGCATACCAAGCATGAAAGCTTGCCCAACGACCACAGCCAAGAACAGATATATTCATAAAAAAGCCTCCTAGAATTTTATTTTTTGTATTAATTAATCTTCTTAAGAATATGTCATTTTTGTGATTTATTTCATAACTATTAATTATATCATAGCAAAAAAAGTAGAAGATATATATTGGAAATAGTGATTTTATTTTTATGTAGGCAAAGCGTATTTGTTCAACTTTCTGATCTATGCTAAAATAAGATATAAAAAGATCAATAGATATGGGGTGTGGGTATGAATTTCAAATTTTTGCATAGTAATATATATGTTTTAGATTTAGAAAAATCAATTGATTTTTATAATAAAGCCTTAGGCTTGAAAGAAGTAGACCGTTTAGATACACCAGAATTTACTTTAGTTTATATGGGCGATGATGAAACAACTCATCAATTAGAATTATCATGGATAAAAGGTCAAAAAGAAGCTTATAATTTAGGTGATAATACATTTCATATAGCTTTTGAAGTAGACGATTATGAAAAAGCGCATGAACTCCATGAAAAAATGGGTTGCATTTGCTATGAAAATAAAGAAATGGGTATTTATTTTATCAATGACCCAGATGGAAATTGGATGGAAGTAATTCCTAAAGGAAGATTTTAACTTAATGGGCGAAAATCGTCTAATTTATACAAAATATTGATAAATAAAATGTAAATCATTATATAAATTCAGGTTAGGGACTAGCCGTAGAGCTTGGCAGATATAGTTAGATTACTAATTATTTTCCAAGAAGCTCTCATTTACAAATGAAGAGTAGTTCACTTTTAGATAAAAAAAGGGGCAAAATAATTCGATGGATAACAAAAAATTTCAAGAAATGATTGATGAATTTACACTTGATAGCGATGCCATAAAAGATGTAGCAGCATCTTTTCGCTATGATATAGAACATGGCGTAAAAGAAACAGGAGAATCTTCTTTACGTATGTTACCATCTTATATCGGTTTACCTACTGGTAAAGAAGCAGGAGAATACTTAGCACTTGATTTTGGTGGCACAAATCTTCGTGTAGTTTTAATTCGTTTAGATGGTGAAGGCAAATTCGAAGTTATTAAAAAAGTTGCTAAACCATTAGTAGTGCCAGGCGAATATGATTTTATTTGCGCTGATGCAAATGCTGATGAATTATTTGATTTTATCGCTGATATGATAGAAGAAGCTGTTGATGGCAATCGCGATAAAAAATACTTATTAGGACATACTTTCTCTTTCCCATCTTCTCAGACAAATATTTATAATGCACGTCTTATCATTTGGACTAAAGAATTTGCAACAAAAGGTGTTGAAGGTGAAGTTGTAAATGATTTATTAAAAGCAGCTTTAGCTCGTAAAAATCTTACAAATGTTGAACCAACAGCAGTTATCAATGATACAGTAGCAGTTTTATTAGCAGCTGCATACAAATTAGGTAATGTAAATATTGGTTCTATCTATGCTACAGGTCATAATACATGCTATTATGAAACATTCACTGGTATGGGCAAACCTGCAATGGTTATAAATATGGAATCTGGCGGATTTAATAAACTCGCTATCAATAAATATGATTACAAATTAGATATGGAATCTGAAAAACCATATGAACAACGTTTAGAAAAAATGGTTTCTGGTCGTTTGGGTAAAAGCTTTAGCTGAAACAATCGCTAGCCGTTCTGCAAGATTAGTAGTTGCTACTTATTGCGGTATTATGTGGCATTTATATCCAAATGGTGGTATTCCAAAACAATTTGTAGCTGTAGATGGTTCTGTATATGAAAAAATGCCTACAATAAAAGACAATATGCAAAAAGCTATTTATGAAATTTTAGGCGAAGAAGCTGACAAATTAGAACTTGTATTAGAAAATGGTGGTTCTGCACTTGGTGCAGCACTCGCTGCAGCTATGGAACCTGTTGAATGCTAATTTAAAGAGGAAAAAACAATGAAGCAGTCATTATCGTTAAATTTAAAACAAAAATTGTTAATGACACCAAAACTTCAGCAATCCATAAATATTTTACAATTATCTGCCCATGAATTAGGCGAACTCATCGAAAAAGAATATATGGAAAATCCGACTTTAGAAATAGACTCAAGCTCAGAACATGAGCTTGAGCCTGCTTCTAACTTTGATAAAACTATGGATTTTTTAGAATACTTAAACAAAGATGATGAAAAGCCTGAACCTGTAGCAAATGACGATGATTTTAAAGTAAAAGAGTTCACGAGAAATAATCAGACATTAGAAGAATATTTATCAGAACAAGTGGATTTTACTTTTAACGATAAACAAGAGATAAAAGTAGCTAGATATATCATTGGATTATTAGATGCAGCAGGATATTTAAGAGTGAGTACAGCTGAAATATCATCATTATTGAAAATGAATGAAAAGATAATAGAAAATGTTTTGGCAAAAATTCAAATATTAGAACCAATAGGAATTGCGGCGAGAGATTTACCAGAGTGTTTAGCTATACAGGCAAAGAAAATTAATGTATATGACGGAATTATGAAAGCTATTATAGATAAATATTTACCAAAAGTAGCTGAGGGAAAAATAAAAGAGATAGCTACATTAGAAAATGTAGAACCTATACAAGTACAAGAAGCGATAGATATAATTCGCACTTTTAACCCAAAACCAGGAGCATCTTTTGGTAAAGAAAATTTAGAATATATTGTACCTGATGTAGTAGTTAGGGATATTAACGGACAGTTAGAAGTAATTATAAATGAAACGAATGTACCTAAATTACGAGTAAACAGTCTTTGCTATAAAAGAGATATATTAGATACGCATAGTAAAAAATATATTGAGCAACATGTAAATTCTGCCATTTGGTTGATTAAAAGTATAGAACAAAGACGTATAACTTTATTGAAAGTAGTAAATGAGATTGTAAAACAACAAGAAATGGTATTTTATAAAGGTTTATCCTATATGAAGCCTTTACTTATGAAAACTGTTGCTGAAAATATTGGTGTACATGAATCAACTGTTAGTCGAACAGTTGCTAATAAATATATGGAAATGCCTTATGGTATAGTGGCTTTGAAGAAGTTTTTTGCAGGTAGTGTAAGCAAACAAAACGGAGAAGAAGACATAATCGCTGATAAGGTAAAAGCAAAAATAAAAGAACTCATTGAAAATGAAAATAAAGCAAAACCGCTTAGTGACCAACAATTAACAAATATCTTGAATGAAAATGGTATGAAAATATCACGAAGAACAGTTATGAAATATAGGGAACAATTGGGCTTTGCTTCTTCATCTAAACGCAAAAGATATTAGAACTTAAAAATATTTTAAACAGATAGAAGATTGAAGAATTTTCTATCTGTTTTATTTAGTAGGGAGAATAAAGTGAAATTAAAAAAATTTTTTATAAGAACTGTATTAGCTGTAAGCGTTTTAAATTTTATGAATGTAAATTTAACCTTTGCACAAGTTCCGTCTAAGCAAGCTTTAGTGCAAACAAAAGAGGCTAAAATAAAAACAGATAAAATGGATAATACAGGTAATATTGATAAAAATATGGATAAAAAAGGAAAAACTACAATATTAGCTAAAGAAGAAAATATCATACCAAGTAAAACTTTAGATAATGCTACTGAAAATAAAGTCGAAAATGTAGAGTTTAAGTCAGCTATTTTAAATTGGCCAGAAATCCCAAATGCTGTTATGTATGAATTAATTGTAAAAAATATAGATACGCAAGAAGTATTATTTACAAAATATAATATCTATGCATCGGGCTATCAATTAGATAATAGTGAAGTGAATTTATCACAGAATTTAAAATGGCAAGTTAGAGGTTTAGATGAAAATAAAGTGCCAGTATCAGATTATACAAAACCTAGATTACTACACAAGGGGGAAATGTATAAACTCAATTGGCAAAACAAGGGTGATGAATATAAATTAGAAGATTTTAGCAGACGTGAATATACTACATATTTGGTGACAAAAGATGTAGAAATATCACCTCTAAAAATCACTACTCATTTTGATAAAATGGATTATATGCCAGTTTATCCAGTATATTCATGGGTGCCTGTAAAAAATGCAGATCATTATAAAATAGATGTATTTTATGTGCCTAAATATGATTTTAATAATATAGAAAAAATAGCATCATATACTTGCCCACAAGGTATGGATTATTATGATAATAAAGCTTATACAAAAAAAGGACTTTATTTTTTCAATGTACAGGCATATGATAAAAATAATCATAAATTAGCTGAAGCTAAAAATAGTTATTTCACTGTAAAACAAGATAATGTAAAAGTGGCAGCATTAGGCGATAGTATCACTCATGGAGGGGGAGCTGTAAGTACTCCACCTAGTGCAACTTTATATAATTGGGAAACTTATGCTAATTTGCCTGTATTAAATATTGGTTTTAGTGGAAATTTAACCTCAAATATGTTAAATCGTTTTGATAATGATGTATTATCATTTAATCCTAAGATATTAGTTATCATGGGGGGTGTGAATGATATACGTACAGGGGTGAAAGCGGAAACTGTAATCAATAATTTAACATCGATAAAACAAAAATGTCAGCAACATAATATTATTCCTGTATTTTTAACAGTAACTTCTGTAAATCCACCAAGAATGAAATCTGTTATAAATTTAGATATCAGTGAAGGGTGGGATAAAGAACGTTTAAAAATAAATGAATGGATAGAAAAACAACCGTATCATGTAGATGTGGCATCAGGTTTGATGGATGAGCAAGGTTATTTAGCAGATAATATGACAACTGATGGTCTGCATCCTGATTTTGAAGGTAAAAAACATATTGGAGAATTAGTAGGTGATTATTTACGAGCTAATTTTCCAGATATTGTAAATAATTGATGGAAGTTTGATTTAGGAGTAAATATATGGCAACTGTAGAACAAGTAAGAAAAGCTTTAGTAGCTGTAGAAGAATTATGCGGAAAATGTCCAGTTTGTACGCCTGATTGCCCTGTAGCAATAGCGAAAAGGGCTTTGTCTGGTCTAAAATATGATATAGAAGCGTATGAACAATATCAAAGTGAATTGGATAATGAAATGAATAATGAATTAAAATGATGGTGAGGGTTTTATGAAGAAAATTTGTTGGTTAGCAACAGGCGGTACTATAGCTTCACGTCCTAGTGAAAATGGACTTGTACCAGGATTTACGGCTAAAGAAATGTTAGAGATGGTACCGAATTTAAATGATTATGGTCATATAGATTGTTATGATATCATGCAGTTAGATAGCACAAATCTACAGCCAGAAGATTGGCAATATATCGCAGGTTATATTGAAAAATTATATGAACAATATGATGGTTTTGTAATAACTCATGGTACAGATACATTGAATTGGACATGTTGTGCGCTTCATTATATGTTAGAGAATTTAGCAAAACCTATAGTGGTAATTGGTTCACAATTAACTATTGAAGAAGAAAATACTGATGCAAAATTTAATTTAAATGCAGCTTTTGCGATGGCAAGTTCAGAAAAAATAGGTGTATTTGCTGTTTGTGGCGGTCAAATAATAGAAGGTTTATGGGCTAAAAAATTATACAGTGAAGATATGCGTTCAATTCAAAGTATAAATAAAATGCCAGTAG
>QWCB01002216.1_pt1 | contig 18530 bp, 10 predicted proteins | sample 1972511 | NCBI WGS metagenome assembly QWCB01 (sample SAMN09866719, study PRJNA288562) | Human gut metagenome isolate term5_stool, whole genome shotgun sequencing... | isolation source: gut | host: Homo sapiens | place: USA: California
GGGGTTCTTAATACTCTCCCCGGGCAGCCGTCCGGGGGATTAACCGTGAGATAATGACTGATGGAACTCATTGAAAAACATGCCAGCTTTGGCGGCTGGCAAAATGTGTATCGGCATTATTCCCAATCACTGAAATGTGAAATGAATGTCGGCGTCTATCTCCCACCAAAAGCCGAGAATGAAAAATTGCCGGTGTTGTACTGGCTTTCAGGCCTGACCTGCAACGAGCAAAATTTCATTACTAAATCGGGGATGCAGCGTTACGCGGCTGAGCACAACATTATTGTTGTTGCGCCGGACACCAGTCCGCGAGGCAGTCATGTCGCAGATGCTGACCGTTACGATCTCGGGCAAGGAGCCGGGTTTTACCTGAACGCGACGCAAGCGCCGTGGAATGAACATTACAAAATGTATGACTATATCCGCAACGAGCTGCCGAATTTAGTGATGCATCATTTTCCAGCAACGGCCAGAAAGTCTATCTCAGGTCATTCTATGGGCGGGCTGGGCGCGCTGGTGCTGGCGTTACGTAACCCAGATGAATATGTCAGCGTCTCGGCGTTTTCGCCCATTGTCTCCCCATCGCAAGTACCGTGGGGACAGCAAGCCTTTGCCGCATATCTTGGTGAAAATAAAGATGCCTGGTTGGATTACGACCCGGTGAGTCTTATTTCACAAGGTCAACGCGTTGCGGAAATCATGGTTGATCAGGGATTGAGTGATGATTTTTACGCAGAACAGCTGCGGACTCCAAATCTTGAAAAGATCTGCCAGGAGATGAATATCAAGACGTTAATCCGTTATCACGAGGGTTATGATCACAGCTATTATTTTGTCTCCAGTTTTATTGGCGAGCATATTGCGTACCACGCCAATAAACTGAATATGCGTTGATAATAGTGCACGACTGCCGGATGCGGCGTAAACGCCTTATCCGGCCTACATTTCACCCGTAAGCCGTAGGCCTGATAAGACGCGAAAAGCGTCGCATCAGGCATCTGCGCACGGCTGCCGGATGCGGCGTGAACGCCTTATCCGGCCTACACTTCGCCCGTAAACCGTAGGCCTGATAAGACGCGTAAGCGTCGCATCAGGCATCACTGCACGGCTTATCTATGTTTACCACATCAAATCATCAGGCACTTTGAAGTCGGCATACGGATCGTCTTCATCCTGCTCTTCGGCGCTGAGCGCGCTGTGCAACACAATACTGCTGGCATCACGCTGAGCAATTTTATCGGCAACGCTGGCGGGAATAATGGCGTATTCACCTTCGCTATTGTTATCGACCAACAAGCGAGCAATCGCCAGACGACCATTAATCAACTGCGCCTGTGTGAGCTTATCGACAAAAATCTTCTTAATCAGATTGCCGTCAGTGAAGTTAAAACCAATATCGCCATTGGCAATGGTGATTCGGTTCATTTCAATGAGCTGCTTCACCTGGGCTTTATATTCTTTCGCCAACGCCGCTTGTTTTTGCTGTTCGCTAAGCTGTTTATCACGCTCAAGCTGTGCCTTTTTATTTTCTTCTACCGCAGCCCGAGCTTCACGCGCCTGAACGCGCGATTTTTTCGCCGTTCTCTCCACCTTCGCCGCTTTTTTGCTGGTGACTAGTCCCGCTTTGAGCAACTGCTCTTGTAAGGTAAGTTTTGCCATCTTTGTTTCCAAACCCGCTGAATAATTTTTAGCGAGTATACCTGTAAACGCCGTAGGTGTATTGGCGTGGGTTTTCTCTCACCTGTGACCTGGCGTCAGCATTTTAAATCTCACTTCGGCGTCAGCCCCGCCGAATGGCGCAAAACCTTTCGCGGTATGGCATGATAGCGCCCGGAAGAGAGTCAATTCAGGGTGGTGAATGTGAAACCAGTAACGCTATACGATGTCGCATGGCGGAGCTGAATTACATTCCCAACCGCGTGGCACAACAACTGGCGGGCAAACAGTCGTTGCTGATTGGCGTTGCCACTTCCAGTCTGGCCCTGCACGCGCCGTCGCAAATTGTCGCGGCGATTAAATCTCGCGCCGATCAATTGGGTGCCAGCGTGGTGGTGTCGATGGTTGAACGAAGCGGCGTCGAAGCCTGTAAAGCGGCGGTGCACAATCTTCTCGCGCAACGCGTCAGTGGGCTGATCATTAACTATCCGCTGGATGACCAGGATGCCATTGCTGTGGAAGCTGCCTGCGCTAATGTTCCGGCGTTATTTCTTGATGTCTCTGACCAGACTCCCATCAACAGTATTATTTTCTCCCATGAAGACGGTACGCGACTGGGCGTGGAGCACCTGGTCGCATTGGGTCACCAGCAAATCGCGCTGTTAGCAGGTCCATTAAGTTCTGTCTCGGCGCGTCTGCGTCTGGCGGGCTGGCATAAATATCTCACACGCAATCAAATTCAGCCGATAACAGAACGGGAAGGCGACTGGAGTGCCATGTCCGGTTTTCAACAAACCATGCAAATGCTAAATGAGGGCATCGTTCCCACTGCGATGCTGGTTGCCAACGATCAGATGGCGCTGGGCGCAATGCGCGCCATTACCGAGTCCGGGCTGCGCGTTGGTGCGGATATCTCGGTAGTGGGATACGACGATACCGAAGACAGCTCGTGTTATATCCCGCCGTTAACCACCATCAAACAGGATTTTCGCCTGCTGGGGCAAACCAGCGTGGACCGCTTGCTGCAACTCTCTCAGGGCCAGGCGGTGAAGGGCAATCGGCTGTTGCCCGTCTCACTGGTGAAAAGAAAAACCACCCTTCCGCCCAATACGCAAACCGCCTCTCCCCGCGCGTTGGCCGATTCATTAATGCAGCTGGCACGACAAGTTTCCCGACTGGAAAGCGGGCAGTGAGCGCAACACAATTAATGTGAGTCAGCTCACTCATTAGGCACCCCAGTCTTTACACTCTATGTGTCCGGCTCGTATGTTGTGTGAAATTGTGAGCGGATAACAATTTCACACAGGATACAGCTATGACTATGATTACGGATTCTCTGGCCGTCGTATTACAACGTCGTGACTGGGAAAACCCTGGCGTTACCCAACTTAATCGCCTTGCGGCACATCCCCCTTTCGCCAGCTGGCGAAATAGCGAAGAGGCCCGCACCGATCGCCCTTCCCAACAGTTGCGCAGCCTGAATGGCGAATGGCGCTTTGCCTGGTTTCCGGCACCAGAAGCGGTACCGGAAAGCTGGCTGGAGTGCGATCTTCCTGACGCCGATACTGTCGTCGTCCCCTCAAACTGGCAGATGCACGGTTACGATGCGCCTATCTACACCAACGTGACCTATCCCATTACGGTCAATCCGCCGTTTGTTCCCGCGGAGAATCCGACAGGTTGTTACTCGCTCACATTTAATGTTGATGAAAGCTGGCTACAGGAAGGCCAGACGCGAATTATTTTTGATGGCGTTAACTCGGCGTTTCATCTGTGGTGCAACGGGCGCCGGGTCGGTTACGGCCAGGACAGCCGTTTGCCGTCTGAATTTGACCTGAGCGCATTTTTACGCGCCGGAGAAAACCGCCTCGCGGTGATGGTGCTGCGCTGGAGTGACGGCAGTTATCTGGAAGATCAGGATATGTGGCGGATGAGCGGCATTTTCCGTGACGTCTCGTTGCTGCATAAACCGACCACGCAAATCAGCGATTTCCAAGTTACCACTCGCTTTAATGATGATTTCAGCCGCGCGGTACTGGAGGCAGAAGTTCAGATGTACGGCGAGCTGCGCGATGAACTGCGGGTGACGGTTTCTTTGTGGCAGGGTGAAACGCAGGTCGCCAGCGGCACCGCGCCTTTCGGCGGTGAAATTATCGATGAGCGTGGCGGTTATGCCGATCGCGTCACGCTACGCCTGAACGTTGAAAATCCGGAACTGTGGAGCGCCGAAATCCCGAATCTCTATCGTGCGGTGGTTGAACTGCACACCGCCGACGGCACGCTGATTGAAGCAGAAGCCTGCGATGTCGGTTTCCGCGAGGTGCGGATTGAAAATGGTCTGCTGCTGCTGAACGGCAAGCCGTTGCTGATTCGCGGCGTTAACCGTCACGAGCATCATCCTCTGCATGGTCAGGTCATGGATGAGCAGACGATGGTGCAGGATATCCTGCTGATGAAGCAGAACAACTTTAACGCCGTGCGCTGTTCGCATTATCCGAACCATCCGCGGTGGTGCACGCTGTGCGACCGCTACGGCCTGTATGTGGTGGATGAAGCCAATATTGAAACCCACGGCATGGTGCCAATGAATCGTCTGACCGATGATCCGCGCTGGTTACCCGCGATGAGCGAACGCGTAACGCGGATGGTGCAGCGCGATCGTAATCACCCGAGTGTGATCATCTGGTCGCTGGGGAATGAGTCAGGCCACGGCGCTAATCACGACGCACTCTATCGCTGGATCAAATCTGTCGATCCTTCCCGCCCGATACAGTATGAAGGCGGCGGAGCCGACACCTCCGCAACCGATATTATTTGCCCGATGTACGCGCGCGTGGATGAAGACCAGCCCTTCCCGGCGCTGCCGAAATGGTCCATCAAAAAATGGCTTTCGCTGCCTGGAGAAATGCGCCCGCTGATCCTTTGCGAATATGCCCACGCGATGGGTAACAGTCTTGGCGGCTTCGCTAAATACTGGCAGGCGTTTCGTCAGTACCCCCGTTTACAGGGCGGCTTCGTCTGGGACTGGGTGGATCAGTCGCTGATTAAATATGATGAAAACGGCAACCCGTGGTCGGCTTACGGCGGTGATTTTGGCGATACGCCGAACGATCGCCAGTTCTGCATGAACGGTCTGGTCTTTGCCGACCGCACGCCGCATCCGGCGCTGACGGAAGCAAAACACCAGCAGCAGTTTTTCCAGTTCCGTTTATCCGGGCGAACCATCGAAGTGACCAGCGAATACCTGTTCCGTCATAGCGATAACGAACTCCTGCACTGGTCGGTGGCGCTGGATGGCAAGCCGCTGGCAAGCGGTGAAGTGCCTCTGGATGTTGGCCCGCAAGGTAAGCAGTTGATTGAACTGCCTGAACTGCCGCAGCCGGAGAGCGCCGGACAACTCTGGCTAACGGTACGCGTAGTGCAACCGAACGCGACCGCATGGTCAGAAGCCGGACACATCAGCGCCTGGCAGCAATGGCGTCTGGCGGAAAACCTCAGCGTGACACTCCCCTCCGCGTCCCACGCCATCCCTCAACTGACCACCAGCGGAACGGATTTTTGCATCGAGCTGGGTAATAAGCGTTGGCAATTTAACCGCCAGTCAGGCTTTCTTTCACAGATGTGGATTGGCGATGAAAAACAACTGCTGACCCCGCTGCGCGATCAGTTCACCCGTGCGCCGCTGGATAACGACATTGGCGTAAGTGAAGCGACCCGCATTGACCCTAACGCCTGGGTCGAACGCTGGAAGGCGGCGGGCCATTACCAGGCCGAAGCGGCGTTGTTGCAGTGCACGGCAGATACACTTGCCGACGCGGTGCTGATTACGACCGCCCACGCGTGGCAGCATCAGGGGAAAACCTTATTTATCAGCCGGAAAACCTACCGGATTGATGGGCACGGTGAGATGGTCATCAATGTGGATGTTGCGGTGGCAAGCGATACACCGCATCCGGCGCGGATTGGCCTGACCTGCCAGCTGGCGCAGGTCTCAGAGCGGGTAAACTGGCTCGGCCTGGGGCCGCAAGAAAACTATCCCGACCGCCTTACTGCAGCCTGTTTTGACCGCTGGGATCTGCCATTGTCAGACATGTATACCCCGTACGTCTTCCCGAGCGAAAACGGTCTGCGCTGCGGGACGCGCGAATTGAATTATGGCCCACACCAGTGGCGCGGCGACTTCCAGTTCAACATCAGCCGCTACAGCCAACAACAACTGATGGAAACCAGCCATCGCCATCTGCTGCACGCGGAAGAAGGCACATGGCTGAATATCGACGGTTTCCATATGGGGATTGGTGGCGACGACTCCTGGAGCCCGTCAGTATCGGCGGAATTCCAGCTGAGCGCCGGTCACTACCATTACCAGTTGGTCTGGTGTCAAAAATAATAATAACCGGGCAGGCTATGTCTGCCCGTATTTCGCGTAAGGAAATCCATTATGTACTATTTAAAAAACACAAACTTTTGGATGTTCGGTTTATTCTTTTTCTTTTACTTTTTTATCATGGGGGCCTACTTCCCGTTTTTCCCGATTTGGCTACATGACATCAACCATATCAGCAAAAGTGATACGGGTATTATTTTTGCCGCTATTTCTCTGTTCTCGCTATTATTCCAACCGCTGTTTGGTCTGCTTTCTGACAAACTCGGGCTGCGCAAATACCTGCTGTGGATTATTACCGGCATGTTAGTGATGTTTGCGCCGTTCTTTATTTTTATCTTCGGACCACTGTTACAATACAACATTTTAGTAGGATCGATTGTTGGTGGTATTTATCTTGGCTTTTGTTTTAACGCCGGTGCGCCAGCAGTAGAGGCATTTATCGAGAAAGTCAGCCGTCGCAGTAATTTCGAATTTGGTCGCGCGCGGATGTTTGGCTGTGTTGGCTGGGCGCTGTGTGCCTCGATTGTCGGCATCATGTTCACCATCAATAATCAGTTTGTTTTCTGGCTGGGTTCTGGCTGTGCACTCATCCTCGCCGTTTTACTCTTTTTCGCCAAAACGGATGCGCCCTCTTCAGCCACGGTTGCCAATGCGGTAGGTGCCAACCATTCGGCATTTAGCCTTAAGCTGGCGCTGGAACTGTTCAGACAGCCAAAACTGTGGTTTTTGTCACTGTATGTTATTGGCGTTTCCTGCACCTACGATGTTTTTGACCAACAGTTTGCTAATTTCTTTACTTCGTTTTTTGCTACCGGTGAACAGGGTACGCGGGTATTTGGCTACGTAACGACAATGGGCGAATTACTTAATGCCTCGATTATGTTCTTTGCGCCACTGATCATTAATCGCATCGGTGGGAAAAATGCCCTGCTGCTGGCTGGCACTATTATGTCTGTACGTATTATTGGCTCATCGTTCGCCACCTCAGCGCTGGAAGTGGTTATTCTGAAAACGCTGCATATGTTTGAAGTACCGTTCCTGCTGGTGGGCTGCTTTAAATATATTACCAGCCAGTTTGAAGTGCGTTTTTCAGCGACGATTTATCTGGTCTGTTTCTGCTTCTTTAAGCAACTGGCGATGATTTTTATGTCTGTACTGGCGGGCAATATGTATGAAAGCATCGGTTTCCAGGGCGCTTATCTGGTGCTGGGTCTGGTGGCGCTGGGCTTCACCTTAATTTCCGTGTTCACGCTTAGCGGCCCCGGCCCGCTTTCCTTGCTGCGTCGTCAGGTGAATGAAGTCGCTTAAGCAATCAATGTCGGATGCGGCGCGAGCGCCTTATCCGACCAACATATCAGGGCGGAATGATCGCAATGAACATGTCGATGACAGAAAGAATAAAAGCAGGCAAGCTATTTACCGATATGTGCGAAGGCTTACCTGAAAAAAGACTTCGTGGAAAAACGTTAATGTATGAGTTTAATCACTCGCATCCATCAGAAGTTGATAAAAGAGAAAGTCTGATTAAAGAAATGTTTGCCACGGTAGGGGAAAACGCCTGGGTAGAACCCCCCGTCTATTTCTCTTACGGTTCCAACATCTATATAGGCCGCAATTTTTATGCAAATTTCAATTTAACCATTGTCGACGACTACACGGTAACGATCGGTGATAACGTACTGATTGCACCCAACGTTACTCTTTCCGTTACGGGACACCCGGTACACCATGAATTGAGAAAAAACGGAGAGATGTACTCTTTTCCGATAACGATTGGCAATAACGTCTGGATCGGAAGTCATGTGGTTATTAATCCAGGCGTCACCATCGGGGATAATTCTGTTATTGGCGCGGGTAGTGTCGTCACAAAAGACATTCCACCAAACGTCGTGGCTGCTGGCGTTCCTTGTCGGGTTATTCGCGAAATAAACGACCGGGATAAGCAATATTATTTCAAAGATTTTAAAGTTGAGTCTTCAGTTTAAATAAGCAAAATTGCCTGATGCGCTCCGCTTATCAGGCCTACAATTTCAGTGATCTACGTAGGCCGGATAAGGTGTTCACGCCGCATCCGGCATAAACTACGCTCGCGGTAACCCAGCCGATTACCGTTTGTAATCGATGGCTTCTGGCTGCTCCAGATATACGGTGGTTTGTGCCGGTTGTGTGCTGGCAATCACCTTGCCGCCACGTACCGAATAACGTACCGGAACCTGACGGCGCAGCGCATCAAACCCATTTTCAGCCGGCAGGATAATCAGGTTGGCGCTGTTTCCGGCGGCAATGCCGTAATCCTGCAAATTCAACGTCCTGGCGCTGTGGTGGGTGATTAAATTCAGGCCGTCGTTAATCTGCCCGTAGCCCATCAGCTGGCAAACATGCAGCCCCATATGCAGCACTTGCAGCATATTCGCCGTTCCCAGCGGATACCACGGATCGAAGACATCATCGTGACCAAAGCAGACGTTAATGCCGGACTCCAGCATCTCTTTAACGCGCGTGATGCCGCGACGTTTTGGATACGTATCGAAACGTCCTTGCAGATGAATATTGACCAACGGGTTGGCGACAAAGTTAATACCGGACATTTTCAGCAAACGAAACAGGCGCGAAGTATACGCCCCGTTATAGGAGTGCATTGCCGTAGTATGGCTGGCGGTGACTCGCGCGCCCATGCCTTCACGGTGCGCCAGGGCAGCAACGGTTTCGACAAAGCGTGATTGCTCATCATCAATCTCGTCACAGTGAACATCGATGAGACGGTCGTATTTTTGCGCCAGGGCGAAGGTTTTATGCAGCGACTCCACGCCATATTCACGGGTAAATTCAAAATGCGGAATCGCCCCAACAACGTCTGCCCCTAAGCGTAACGCCTCTTCCAGCAACGCTTCACCATTGGGATACGACAAAATCCCTTCCTGCGGGAAGGCGACGATTTGTAGATCAATCCACGGCGCAACTTCCTGTTTCACTTCCAGCATCGCTTTCAACGCAGTCAGCGTTGCGTCGGAGACATCGACATGGGTACGCACATGCTGAATGCCGTTGGCAATCTGCCATTTCAGCGTTTGCCAGGCGCGTTGTTTCACATCGTCATGGGTTAATAACGCTTTGCGCTCGGCCCAGCGTTCAATGCCTTCAAACAGCGTGCCGGACTGATTCCAGTTCGGTTGTCCGGCGGTTTGCGTGGTGTCCAGGTGAATATGCGGCTCCACAAACGGCGGTAAAACTAAACCTTGTTCGGCATCCAGGCTGTTTTCAGTTACGGGCATCACACCAGATTGCGTATCAATGGCGCTGATTTTTCCGTCGTGAAGATGAATCTGCCACAGCCCCTCTTTGCCGGGTAACCGGGCGTTAATAATTGTTTGTAAAGCATTATTCGACAATGTTAGCCTCCACATGCGTCATTGCTGCTGTCGTTTTACGATTCAAAATCGGGTTAAGGATCAGATAGCTCAGCGCGCCACCTAATACCGCGTTGACCGGAACAATTCCCGGTAACCAGTGGCCTGCGGCAATCCCCAGCGCGACCGCCAGAATCGCCACCCAATTGACACTCATCATACGCGTGGTCGCAAAGTGCTCATAGCGGCGACGGTTCATCAGATAATCAGCGATGATCACGCCGCCCACCGGAGGAATAGCTGCCGAAAGGAAGGTCAACCAGCCGACAAAATTGTTATACAGCCATAATGCGCAGACCGTACCGATAATACCGTTAATCACCGAAAGGGTTTTGCTCGACATACCGGTAATGTTGGCGAAACCTAAACCCGACGCATAGAGCGCGTTATCGTTGGTGGTCCAGATATTCAGCCCCAGCACCACAATCGCAGGCAGCAGCAGGCCCTGAGCAATCATCACATCAGAGATATCCGCCATCCCCAGTGCCGCCGCGCCCGCTGCACCGAAAATAAACATCAACGAGTTGCCGAGGAAAAAGGCCACCATCGCCACCAGCACCGCCAGTTTGGCATTACGACCAAACCGGACAAAGTCAGCGGTGAGCGTACCCGCACTGATGAATGACCCCACAACCAGCGCCAGCGCGACATTGAAATCTAACGGTTGTGCGGGAACGACCGCTTTTAATGCGTCTAGTCCGCCCATGCCGTTAACGGCCAACCACACGGAATAACCGCCAAGGCAGGCGATAGCCGGAACCGCAATCACCGAAAGAACTGTCAGCGCCGAAATGCCAAAGAAGACGGTGACGGTCATCAGTAAACCGGAGACGGCAATCAGCAAATTAATATCCAGCCCGGTTGCCTTGCCCACCGGAATAGCAAACATCGCCACGCCAACGCCAAACCAGCCAACCTGGGTGCCGCCCAGCAGCAGTGAAGGCAACCATGAGCCTTTAACACCAAACGAGAAGCGAGCAAGAAGATGGGTGGTCAGGCCGGTTTTTGCGCCAATGTAACCAAGAAATGAAGTGTAAATACCGAGGAGAAGATTACCGATGAGAACTGCGAGGAAGAAATCATGATAGCTAAGACCGGTTCCGAGAGTGCCGCCGGTCCACATACTGGCGGAAAAGAAGGTTAATCCCAGCATGACGAACGTCAATGCCAATACCCCTTTCCGCGCCGACTGCGGGACTGGCCCCTGGCTAAAGTTGTTATCTTGCGACACGAAATTCCCCCTTTTTGCTGTTTGAAATCCAAAAAATCCGCCGCATTCTATTCATCTGAAGATAAAAAGCAATCGTTTTCGTAGGGGGATATATTTCTTATATGAATGAGTACAAAAAGGCGGGGGAAACTTATCTGTGTAAAAACAGTGGGTAGGCATGATAAGACGCGTCAGCGTCGCATCAGGCATCTGCGCATGGTGTCGGATGCGGCGCGAGCGCCTTATCCGACCTACGGTTCAGGCCTGTAGGCATGATAAGACGCGTCAGCGTCGCATCAGGCATCTGCGCACGGTGTCGGATGCGGCGCGAGCGCCTTATCCGACCTACTCTTCCATCGCCTGGCGGATCTGATCCAACGACGCCGGATCATCAATGGTCGTCAGATCCCCAGGATCGCGTCCTTCGCAAATCGCCTGGATCGTGCGGCGCAGCATTTTTCCGGATCGCGTTTTTGGCAATTGCGAGACAAACCAGACGTGCGCCGGGCGGCCAAAGTTGCCAATCTGGCTGTCCACCAGCGCCATAATCGCCTTCTCTTGCGAGTGCGCCACCTCACGGTCTTCCAGACTGTCGCTCTCTTTCGGAATGACAAACGCCACCGCCACCTGCCCTTTCAGCGCATCTTTCACCCCAACCACCGCCACTTCGGCAACGCCCGGATGACTGGAGATACTCTCTTCAATCTCACGCGTACCCAGCCGATGTCCGGCAACGTTAATCACATCGTCAGTGCGCCCGAGAATAAAGTGATAACCGTCAGCATCGCGGATGCCCCAGTCAAAAGTGGCGTACACCGGACGGGAAAACAGCGACCAGTACGTCTTCACAAAGCGGTCGTCGTCGCCCCAGATGGTTTGAATACAGCCTGGCGGCAATGGCCCCTCCACTACCAGCATCCCTTTCTCATTGACGCCACACGGTTCGCCGGTGACTTCATTGAGCAACTGCACGTTATAGCCATACATCGGCACGCCGGGGCTTCCCAGACGCGTCGGTCTGTCATCCAGACCGCGAGCAATCGCCATAATCGGCCAGCCGGATTCGGTCTGCCAGTAGTTGTCGATGACCGGCACATCCAGCGTATTGCTCACCCAACTGGCGGTCGGCTCGTCCAGCGGTTCTCCAGCCAGATAGAGCACTTCCAGCGACGAAAGATCGTGTTTGCGAATTTCAGCGGTAGGGAATTTTTTCAGCACGCGAATGGCGGTCGGCGCTGAGAACATGCGGCTAACCTGATATTTCTCGACAATTTTCCACCACACGCCGCAGTCCGGCCAGGTCGGCAATCCTTCGTAAACGATAGTCGCCATCCCCGCCAGCAGCGGCGCGTAAACGATATACGAATGCCCTACCACCCAGCCGATATCCGAAGCACAAAAGAACACGCCGCCCGCTTTGCCGCCAAAAATGGTGTCCATCGAGGTCGCCAGCGCCACCGCATATCCGCCGACATCACGCTGCACACCTTTAGGTTTGCCGGTTGTGCCGGAGGTGTAGAGAATACAGGAGGTTTCGTTGGATTCCAGCCACGCCACCGGCACCCGCGCACCGATGTGTTGATGGCGCAACGACGCGAAATCGACATCCCGCCCGCTGACGCGCGCCATTTTCGCCAGTCCGCGATCCACCAGTAAAACGTGGCGCGGCTGATGCTGCGCCTGACTTATCGCATCGTCGAGTAATTTTTTATAGGGAATGATTTTGCCACCGCGCGCTCCGGCATCAGCCGAGACAATCAGCACCGGTTTAGCATCATCAATTCGCGCCGCCACGCTGTGCGAGGCAAATCCCCCAAACACCACCGAATGAATAGCGCCAATGCGCGCGCAGGCCAGCAGGGTAATATGCGCTTCGGCAATCATCGGCATATACACCAGCACCCGATCGCCACGCTGCACGCCCAGTGAGCGCAGCATTGACGCCACCGCATTCACTTCGTCATGCAGCTGGCGAAAGGTAAAGGTGCGCTCTTCTTCTGTTTCCGAAGAGACGGCAATCATCGCCAGCGCCTCTGGCTGTTTCTCCAGCCAGCGGTCGATAGCGTTGTGACACAAGTTGGTTCGGCCTTCACAAAACCAACGGGCAAACGGCGGATTGCTGTGATCGAGCGTTTGCGTAAAGGGCGTCTGCCAGTCAATACGCCGGGCCTGCTCGGCCCAGAACTGCTCCGGTTCGTTAATCGAACGCTGATAAAATTCGCTAAAAGACATAATGCTCTCCTGTTGAACTTACGCCTTACCGCTGTTTGCTTAAATGACGTACAGGTCGAGATACTCATTGACCGGCATCTGTTCCAGGCGAGCTCTGTCGAGAGAAACCTCCAGAATGCGCTGCTGTTGGCGAGTCGGGAACTGGCGCGCGAGATTGATTTTGAATTTATCCACCAGCTTCGGAATGCCATCCTGACGGCGGCGAGCATGACCAATGGGGTACTCCACCACCACTTCTTCAAATCGTGTGCCGTCGGTGAACTCAAGGGTTATGGCATTGGCGATGGCGCGTTTTTCCGGGTCGTGGTAGTCAGCGGTAAACGCCGGATCTTCAAAGCAATTGATCTTCTCGCGCAGGGCGTCGATGCGTTTATCTTGCGCAACGTTGTCCTCGTAATCTGCCGCCGTTAAGCGTCCGAACAGCAGCGGGATCGCCACCATGTACTGAATGCAGTGGTCGCGGTCTGCCGGGTTATTGAGCGGCCCTTTTTTGTCGATGATGCGAATACAGGCTTCGTGGGTGCGAATGGTCACTTTTTCGATATCTGCCGCCGTTTTGCCTGCTGCCTGCATCTGTTCATAGAGCGTCATCGCCGCTTCAACTGCCGTCTGGGAGTGGAACTCCGCCGGGAAGGAGATTTTGAACAGCACATTTTCCATGACGTAGGAACCGTACGGACGCTGGAAGCGGAATGACTCACCTTTAAAGGAGACGTCGTAGAAACCCCACACCGGCGCGGTCAGGGCTGACGGGTAACCCATTTCGCCCGTTTTCGCCATCAGCGCCAGACGTACCGCGCGGGATGTAGCATCGCCCGCCGCCCAGGATTTACGCGTGCCGGTGTTCGGCGCATGGCGGTAGGTGCGCAGCGACTGTCCGTCTACCCATGCCAGCGAAACGGCGTTGAGGATTTCATCACGGGTCAGGCCAAGCATTTCGGCGACCACGGCGGTGGAAGCCACTTTCACTAACAGAACGTGGTCAAGGCCGACGCGATTAAAGGAGTTTTCCAGCGCGATGCAGCCCTGAATTTCATGGGCTTTAATCATTGCGGTCAGCACCTGTTTCATGGTCAACGGGGCTTTGCCGCTGGCGACCGCGTTGCGTGAAAGCCAGTCTGCCGTTGCCAAAATACCGCCGAGGTTGTCGGAAGGATGCCCCCACTCCGCCGCCAGCCAGGTATCGTTGAAATCGAGCCAACGGATCATCGCGCCAATGTTAAATGCCGCCTGGACGGGGTCGAGCTGGAACTGAGTTCCGGGGACGCGCACGCCGTTAGGTACGACAGTGCCGGGGACAATTGGCCCCAGCAGTTTTTTACAGGCCGGGTATTCGAGAGCTTCAAGACCGCAGCCGAGCGTGTCGAGCAGGCAGTAATGTGCGGTCTCGTAGGCCACTCTGGAGCTGATTTCGTAGTTCATGACGTAATCGACGATATCAACGATTTCACGATCAAATTCCGGGCGGATGTTGTTGATTTGAGCTGACATTGGGTACGTTTCCTTATTGTTATTCGTAGAGGTTTACTGGCGCTTATCCAGCGCGACAAACTGGCGGTCTTCCGGTCCAACATAATTGGCGGAAGGACGGATAATTTTGTTGTCCTGACGTTGTTCGATAATGTGCGCCGCCCAGCCAGTGACGCGGGCGATAACAAACAGTGGTGTGAACATCTCGGTGGGAACACCCATCATGTTGTAGGAAACAGCGGAGAACCAGTCGAGATTGGGGAACATCTTTTTGCTCTCCCACATCACTGTTTCCAGGCGATCGGCGATGTTGTACATCTTCAGCGAGCCGCCTTCCTGCGAGAGCTGCTTTGCCACGCGTTTGATCACCTGGTGGCGCGGGTCGGCGATGGTATAAACCGGATGCCCAAAACCAATGACCACTTCTTTGTTTTCCACCCGCTTACGGATATCAGCTTCGGCTTCGTCCGGCGTTTCGTAGCGTTGCTGGATCTCCAGCGACACTTCATTCGCCCCGCCGTGTTTCGGCCCGCGCAGTGCGCCAATCGCGCCAATAATGGCGGAATACATATCAGAGCCAGTGCCCGCAATCACCCGGCTGGTAAAGGTGGAAGCGTTAAACTCGTGTTCGGCGTACAGCACCAGCGAGATATGCATCGCCTTTTCCCAGCTTTGCGACGGCTTTTCGCCGTGCAGCAGATGCAGGAAGTGACCGCCGATAGAGTCGTCATCAGTTTCCGGCTGGATGCGTTCGCCGTTGTGGCTGTAGTGATACCAGTAGAGAAGAATCGAACTAAGTGACGCCAGCAGTTTGTCGGCAATATCCCGCGCACCAGAAACAGTGTGCCCCTCTTTTTCTGGCAGCGTGCAGCCGAGCGCGGAAACGCCGGTGCGCATAACATCCATCGGGTGTGACGCCGCCGGTAAGGCTTCCAGCACGGTACGCACGTTAGCCGGTAAACCACGCAGGGCTTTCAGTTTCGTTTTGTAGGCGGCGAGTTCGTCACGGGTTGGCAGTTTGCCGTGGATCAGCAGGTGCGCCACTTCTTCAAATTCACAATGTTCCGCCAGATCAAGAATATCGTAGCCACGGTAATGCAGGTCGTTGCCGCTTTTACCCACGGTGCAGAGCGCCGTATTGCCCGCCGGAACGCCGGAAAGTGCCACCGATTTTTTCGGTTTAATGACATGGGTACTGTTTTGCAGGATCGTTGTGTCGCTCATATTGTCCTCGTCATTGTTATCATTTGTAGGGTCGAGATTGTTGTCGGATGCGACGCTATGCGTCTTATCCGACCTACAGTTCAGTTCACCTCGTAGGCCTGATAAGTCGCGTCAGCGGCGCATCAGGCATCGGTTGTCGAATACAACCAACGGGCGTTTTTATTTCACCTGACCACGGGCAAACAGGTCGTCGAGCTTCTCTTCGTACTGGTAGTAGTTGATGCTTTCGTACAGCTCGTTGCGGGTCTGCATGGTGTCGATGACGCTTTTCTGTGTGCCTTCCTGACGCAGGATGTTGTAGACATGTTCAGCGGCGCGGTTCATGGCGCGAAACGCTGAAAGCGGGTAGAGCGCCATTGCGACATGGGCGCTGCGTAATTCGTCGGTGGTAAACAGCGGTGTTGCGCCAAATTCGGTAATGTTGGCGAGGATCGGCACCTTCACCGCATCGGCAAACTGGCGATACATGGTGAGTTCGGTAATCGCCTCCGGGAACAGCATTTCGGCACCCGCTTCAACATAGGCCTCCGCTCGTTCGATTGCCGCATCCAGCCCCTCTACCGCCAGCGCATCGGTGCGCGCCATGATCACAAAATCAGGATCGGTTTTCGCATCCACCGCCGCGCGGATCCGATCCACCATCTCTTCTTTCGAGACGATCGCTTTATTCGGACGATGACCGCAGCGTTTCGCACCAACCTGATCTTCAATATGCAATCCTGCCGCACCGGCTTTAATCATTGATTTCACCGTACGCGCCACGTTAAAGGCTGAAGAACCAAAACCGATATCCGCATCCACCAGCAGCGGCAGCGAACAAACGTCGGTAATACGGCGAATGTCAGTCAGCACATCATCAAGAGTAGAAATACCGAGATCGGGCAGCCCCAGCGACCCTGCCGCCACGCCACCGCCGGAGAGATAAATCGCCTGATATCCGGCACGCTGCGCCAGCAGCGCATGGTTAGCGTTGATAGTGCCAACAATCTGCAATGGATTTTCTTTAGTCAGTGCAGCGCGAAACGCTTTACCTGGAGAGTGTAGAGACATAGCCCATCCTTTGTTATCAACTTGTTATTTGCGTTGATAAAGACAAAGCAATGGGTGTGCCACAATTGCCTTAATAAAATTAAACATTTAATTTCAATGAGTTAAAGATAAATTCATGAAGTAATCCGCAAATATGCGTTTCAGTTAACGTTTCAAGCAATGTTTCACCGCGTTTCATTGCAACAATTATGAAACAAGACTAAACCCAATATTCGGTTTCTTAACTTTGCGGTGCGCTATGGCACATCCACCACGGCTGAATGACGACAAACCGGTTATCTGGACGGTATCTGTAACGCGCCTGTTCGAGCTGTTTCGCGATATCAGCCTCGAGTTTGATCACCTGGCGAATATCACCCCTATCCAGCTTGGCTTTGAAAAAGCGGTGACCTACATCCGCAAGAAACTGGCCAACGAACGGTGCGACGCCATCATCGCTGCTGGCTCTAACGGCGCATATCTTAAAAGTCGCCTGTCAGTGCCAGTTATTTTGATTAAACCGAGCGGCTACGATGTGTTACAGGCACTGGCAAAAGCCGGAAAACTCACCTCTTCTATCGGTGTTGTCACCTATCAGGAAACCATTCCAGCGCTGGTGGCGTTTCAAAAAACCTTTAATTTGCGCCTCGACCAACGTAGCTACATCACCGAAGAAGACGCCCGCGGGCAAATCAATGAGTTGAAAGCCAACGGCACCGAAGCGGTGGTCGGCGCAGGGCTGATTACCGATCTGGCAGAAGAAGCCGGAATGACCGGAATTTTTATCTATTCCGCCGCCACCGTGCGCCAGGCATTCAGCGATGCGCTGGATATGACGCGCATGTCGTTACGCCATAACACTCACGATGCCACCCGCAACGCCCTGCGTACTCGTTACGTGCTGGGCGATATGCTCGGTCAATCACCACAGATGGAACAGGTGCGGCAGACTATTTTGCTGTATGCCCGCTCCAGTGCGGCGGTGTTGATTGAGGGGGAAACGGGGACGGGCAAAGAGCTGGCGGCCCAGGCGATTCATCGGGAATATTTTTCCCGCCACGATGCGCGACAGGGCAAAAAGTCACATCCGTTTGTTGCCGTTAACTGCGGGGCGATTGCCGAATCGCTGCTGGAAGCGGAGCTGTTTGGCTATGAGGAAGGGGCGTTTACCGGCTCGCGACGCGGAGGTCGCGCCGGGCTGTTCGAAATCGCCCACGGTGGCACGCTGTTTCTTGACGAGATAGGCGAAATGCCGCTGCCGTTGCAGACTCGGCTGCTGCGGGTGCTGGAAGAAAAAGAGGTCACCCGCGTCGGCGGGCATCAGCCTGTTCCGGTGGATGTGCGGGTCATTAGCGCCACTCACTGCAATCTGGAAGAAGATATGCGGCAAGGGCAGTTTCGCCGTGATCTGTTTTATCGGCTGAGTATTTTGCGTCTGCAATTGCCACCACTGCGCGAGCGGGTGACGGATATTCTGCCGCTGGCGGAAAGTTTTTTGAAAGTGTCTCTGGCTGCACTCTCTGTCCCTTTTTCTGCCGCATTACGTCAGGGATTAGAGACCTGTCAGATTCTATTATTGCTCTACGACTGGCCGGGCAATATTCGTGAACTGCGCAATATGATGGAACGACTGGCGTTATTTTTAAGTGTGGAACCGACGCCGGATTTAACGCCGCAATTTTTGCAGCTGCTACTGCCGGAACTGGCGCGCAAGTCGGCAAAGACTCCCATTCCAGGCTTGCTGACAGCACAACAGGCACTGGAGAAATTTAATGGCGATAAGACAGCAGCGGCGAATTATTTAGGTATCAGCCGAACGACGTTCTGGCGGCGGCTGAAAAGCTGAACTGCCGAATGCAGCGCGAACGCTTTATCCGGCATAAATTTCAATAGATGATGATCACCGATAAACTTA
>QWCB01001922.1_pt1 | contig 18503 bp, 8 predicted proteins | sample 1972511 | NCBI WGS metagenome assembly QWCB01 (sample SAMN09866719, study PRJNA288562) | Human gut metagenome isolate term5_stool, whole genome shotgun sequencing... | isolation source: gut | host: Homo sapiens | place: USA: California
TTTCTATTTATTGTGTGTTTACTATCAAGTCTTTCGTCTAGGTACTCTATATCTCCTATTGTATATAGCTTGTTCTTTGCTCTGGTCCATGCTGTGTAGACTATAGACTTATTTGTTACCATTTCATCTTCGTCATTTACTACAAATATTACTGTATCAAATTCACTGCCTTGAGACTTATGAACTGTTATTGCATACGCTAGGTTTAGTTCTTCCAGGTCTTCTTCTTCATACTCTATTTCTTCGCCGTAGAAGTTAAATATATACTTACCATCTTCTTCGCCTTCGTAGTAGCCTATTTCTCCATTCATTACTCCAAGTTTATAGTTATTTACATTCTGAACTACTTTGTCTCCTTTATAGAGTTTTTCTTGATTCTTTATGAACTTTGGCTTATCTACTTTAGAGTTTCTATTGAACTCTCTTTGGATTATAGAGTTTAGGTTAATTGTTCCCAGTGGCCCTCTCTTCGTTGCTGATAGGACTTGGATATCATTGATGCTGATTCCGCTTCTGAGTCTTCTCTCGATTTCTCTTTTCATGATATAGAGTATTTCTTGAGCTTGCGTTAGATTGAAGATGAAGAACTCGTCTTTAGGATCTCTGTCTGTTCTTATATTGTCTTTTATTTTTTCGCCTATATTTATTCTCTTTGAGTAGTCTTTAATCTTCGATCCTTCTCTTTGTCTAAACACTTCTTTAAGTCTCGTATGTGTTATATGGTTAGAATCTATTAAATCCTTCAGAACCTTTCCTGCTCCTACTGGTTTTATTTGGTTTTCATCTCCTACTAGAACAAGTTTTGAGTCTTTTTCGATAGATCTTAGGAGATTATAGAACAGTTCTACATCTACCATTGAGGCTTCATCCACTATGACCACATCTGAGTCTTTATGGTTAAGTCTATCTAGTATTCCATCTTTTGAATATCCTAGGTATCTATGGATCGTTTGGCTAAAGAGCCCCGTCGCCTCTTTCATTCTTCTCGCAGCTTTTCCCGTTGGTGCCAGCAGTGCAATCTTTAATCCTTCGTCCACCTTCAAAAATGATTTCACAATCATTTCTACGGTCTGAGTCTTGCCCGTTCCAGCTCCACCAGTTATTACCGATACATTGGAATTTAGGGCACATTCTACAGCCCTTAGCTGCTCTTTACTAAGCTCTATTCCCTTTTCTGCCTCTATTTGGGGAATTACGGCTTGTGAGTCGATTTTGAACGGTCTGCGAGTGAGCTTGTCTTTTAGGTTTTCGGCTATACTATCCTCGACGATTTTCGACTTGTAGGTATAGATATTGCCGTCGTCCGTCATTATGATTTCTCCAGAGTTTAGATATTTTTGTAGGTTTTCTTTTAAGTCTTTTTTCACACCTGCTCTTTCACCTATCACATAGTTTGCTCTGCTTAGAAATTCATTTTTTCCAAGGAACAAATGTCCTTCTTCTTTAGTAGCATCTGCCAGTATCTCTGAAAAGAAAAAGTTTATTCTTCTACTGTCTTCTCTTTCTATATCACAGAACTTCATAGCAAGTCTATCCAGTGTATATGAATCAACCCTCATGTTATAATCTGAGTTTAATGCGTATGGATTAATGTGAAGGGCTTCGTATGTAGCCTCTAAACCTAACCTAGTGTTTATTCTTTCATTTTCTTCATTTGAAAATCCTGATAAGAACAAGGTTCTATAAAGGAACTGATGTCTTATCTTCTTTTCATTTTCAGTAAAGAATGTTCTCATGTTATCTTTGATGGTGTTATTTACACATTTAAGTTGGTCAATAAATCCTATTCCATCAGATAAAAATAAGTTAACTGGAGTATCTCCAAGCCTCTTTTTACATTCTTTTAATATCTTTTCTGCTGTAGCTCTTCCCACTCTAGGTATTTGAGAGAGTAACTTTAGTTCTCTTTTTTCGTCATAGCTATCTATAATAGCAATATGTTCAGCTACAAACTTTTTATTTTTATCATCTAAATGTATCTGACAAAAGATTGTGTCATTTGGATTTACAGTAACTGGGCTACTCTTTATAAATGTAACATTATCAGTGTTAAGCCAAGGAGAATTAAATTTTTCTCTTATTGAGTTTGCTTCTAAAGGATCCAGTATTTTTGCTGAGAAGAGTCCGATATCAGAAAGAACTCTGTTAACCCTTAGTCTTACATCTATGTATTCAGTTGTGTTTGGGCTTTCTATAGTCATTTCTTTTATATCATTCACTTCTTGCTCCTCTTGGTCACACATGAACTCCACTCGATCTCTTACTCTATTTAATGGCTTAGGCAAATACACTTTAGACATATTTTAAATGAATCCTCCTTCAATCTTTACTATATTATACCATATGTAGGCGTAAATGTCAACATAAATTTTAACAAAAAGCCTGAAATTGCGGCATTTTCTTTTATTTCTGTATTTTTTCTTTGTAAAATATATTAGAGAAATATTATTTCTTTTATTAGAGGATTAACATTTATATTTTTATTTTTTTCTTTGTTTTTTTATTTTTTTATTGGAAAATACGCCGATATTTAATTTTGTTATTTTTTTTAATTTATTTTATTTTTTAAATCTTTTTTAATCTGATTTTTTTCTCCTTGCAATACTCCCCTACTACTAGGCGACATTGTTCTTTTATTTCCTTGCCTTTTTAGTTGCCTTATTTGGAATGAATATTTTTTCTATATTTTCCCTAATATATATTGTTAATAAAAAATTTAAGTTGCATTTTTGCAATAATAAAAGGAGGAAATATGTTAACAAGCAAGGAGATCTTATCAAAATCTGAATGTAGTAGAAAGGATATTTTTAAAAGCTTTAAAAGTGATGGAGATTATCCGATTTCTACAAAGGTAGAGATAGCTGTTATTAACTTTGTTAAAACACAGCTAAAACAAAAACCAGATGGAACATTTAATGTAACAGATTTTAAACTCGACGAAAAAGAGTTTGACAATCACGAACTTTATCAAGCACATTATGATAGAGCAATTAACTGTCTTTTTTGGTTTGTTGGTAATTACAGAGATTATTTCGACAAAATACAGTTTGATGTTATGAGGGAAGTGGATATCAATGGCACAAAAGTTCTTTTAACCTGTGATATGTCTTTTGTAGATAAAAACGGCAAGAGGCGTTGTGTTAATCTTTATTTCAAAAAGCCAAAGTTGACTAGAAGTGGGAAAAGCAGAGCGGAAAACTCTAAAGAAGTAATGCTTCTTTGGTTATTAGCAAAGGAGATTTCAAGAAATGTTGATTCTTTTGGAGAGATTTATTATTTTATTCCTAGAGAATACACCCTTTCAAAAACTTCAGTGTTTAGTGCATCTTCTCAAGTGTTTTTACACAACTTTAAAGGTTATCAACCAAGTCCAGAAGATATCATATCAAAGGTTATAGAAGCCAGAGAGTGTAAAGATGTTGACTGTAGAAATTGTAAATACAGCTTTTTCTGTGATTTTAAAGAAGAGGTCAAAGCACAAGAAATAGAAGAACAGCCAGAAGAAAAGAAAGTTTTTGGGGTAGACAAGAATCAAAGAGATGTATGTCTTTTTACCAAAGGAATTGCTAGAGTTATTGCAGGCCCAGGGTCAGGCAAAACTAAAACCATAACTTCAAGAGTTAGCTATTTATGCTCTGAAGGAGTTAAGCCTAATGAATTTCTATTATTTACATTTACAAATGCAGCAGCAGATGAAATGAGAACTAGAATTACACAGGCTCTTAAATTAGAAGGGATACCTTTTAAAGAGGATAAGCTTCTAATAACTACCTTCCACGGTTTAGGATTTAAGATAATTTCTGAAAACTATAAAGATTTCGGATATTCTGAAGCACCTAAGCAAATAAATAAAACTGAGAAGTACAGAATGTTAAAAAATGTTTATGACGAAACTTGGGATAATTTAACTTTAGACCAAAAGAAGTTTCTAATTTCTGACTGTCAAGGACTTAACCCAGTTATGTCAAACAGATTCATTAAAGGTTTTTTAAACCTAATTGAGGAAGATATTAGAAAAATTAAAGGAAGATTAATTTATGTTGATGAAGATTTTGTTTTAGATGACCAGGGATTTATAAAAACTCTCAATTTATGTAGAGGACTTGATGTTCTTAGGATTTTCTATGAAAATTATAAGGATTATTTAAAGAAAAACAATTTAGTCGATTATGACGACCTTATTGCTCTTCCTTTAATATCTGAAGAACACTCCAAAAAAATAACTGGATACATCAAAGGCATAAAACATGTTATGGTAGACGAGTTCCAAGACAGCAACCCAGAACAAATGAAAATAATAAAGGCTCTTACAAAGGGACCTAAATTTGAAAGTTTAATGGTTGTTGGAGATCCATCACAAGCTATTTATGGATTCCAAGGTACAAGCCCTGAAAACTTTAATGACTTTGATTTATATGTAGACGGAGAAATTACAGACTTCATTCTTTCTAATAACTACAGATCCACTAAAAAAATTATAGATGTTTCTGAAATTATTGAAAATAGTCAAGTCTCTTACACTCCAAAACATATGTTTTCTAAAAAATCAGGAGATCTTCCTGAATATGTAGCAGGTCATCCAGTTGGAAAGAACTTGGCATATCAAATTCTTAAAGAAACAAAAGAGACCGAATTTAAAGATATTGCAGTGATTGGAAGAACAAGAAAAGCTTTAAAGAACATTGAACCATATTTAAGTGATGCAGGAATACCTTTCGTATATGGAATAAATGAAGAAGTTTCTATGAATACCTTCTTAGTTCCTGTATGTGAATTTGGAAAAGCTCTAGTTTCTTATAATGAAGATGGATATTTACAATATCTAGCTATGACTGGAGATATCGAGTTAACAAGCACAAAAGAAGAAATTGAGGAAAAGATTGAAAGTTTAAGAGAGGAAGTAAACAAAAACCTTGTTTATAAGGATAACTTCCCTACTAATGAAAGTGTAAAAGAAGTATTTTCTAAATTAATTGAAAGAATTAGAGATAAGAGACTTCTTGGATATTTAAAGGATAAAGAAAAAGAGTATGCAATGTTTACTGATTTTATTTCTTATCTTGAAGAAGCTGTTCTCTACGGTACAGATGAAATATTAGAGCCAATAAATGACGGCAAAAACGCTGTAACATTAGTAACTGCTCATTCCGCAAAAGGAAAAGAATGGAAAAATGTTCATGTGTTGACTGATGATTTCAAAATATCTGTACAAATTGAGCCAGAAACTGTTAGAGAAAGAGATGAAGAACTAAGAGTTCTATATGTTTCTGCAACAAGAGCAAAAGAAAGATTAAGTTTCTATGGATACAAAAACGGTGTTATTGCCGACATACTTTTATCCGAGATAGAAAAAATTAAAGCAATATAACAAAAGTAAAAGAACACTTCTCCAAAAGAGGGGTGTTTTTTAATTGGATTTGTTTTGTTTAAATAGTATTGAATTAATAAATAAGAATAGCTTAGATTGGAAAAAGAACTTTTCTTTTAAAAAATTGACTCTCGGATTTTTTAAAGAACATCTTTTTCTAATTCTAAGAATTGTGTTCTTATGTCCTCTTATTTGTTTTTAAATTAATTGATTATGTAGTATATAATTAGAATAAGCAACACGAAAAAAAACAAAAAGAAGAAAATATAGCACATTTTTTATAGAACAAATTCTTGAGTTAATTTATTCTTTTAAATGCTCTAATTTTCTAACTCCATATTGAGTTCTAATGAATTTATATGGAATGTTTTTAAAAGATCTCCATATCTAATTCATTAAATTACAACTAATTTTAAAATATGATTATTTTATACAGTATATAATTAAAAAAAGAGTTAGAACTTTTTAGAGAACTTCAAAAGAGGTTTTTTTAGAATACCTGTAGTGTTCATTTAAACTCTTTAGAGTTTTTATTGAGTTAAGCTATTGATTAAATCTTTTATAATTCTAAAGCTCTACTCTAACTATTAATTTTTAATTTAATTTTAAATCCTTTTTTCATTTAAGGTCATCTTCAATACAATTTTCAATATTTTTTAAACATAGTCAATGATTGTTTATTTGCAATGAATGAATTAGAGTTAAGATAACTCCATTTATTTATTTTTTCGGATTAAGCATAGCTTATTGTTGTTTTGTTGTTTATTCTTTCCTAGAGTTATATTACCTTCATCGGGCTAGTTTTTCAAATTAAGCATTGTATATGGTTTTTCATTTGTATCATCTTTTCCAGAGTTAGTAATCCTCCAGTTGCAAAGTTTTCCAATTAATGTTGTTAATGATGATTAATCCACCTAGTTTTGTTTAAGGTATCCATCTTTTTAAGTCACCCATGTTTTTTAAAACAATAATCAAGACGAGTTAATCCTAGAAGACCTTATTTGGATTATAGGCAAAACCTCTTTAAATATTCATAACAAAAAGAAGATAACTAAGGGCTTACCCCTAATAAATATATTAATCTAACCCTAACATATAGTAGGAGTCTTTAAATTTTTGTCAAGAACCTACTTTATGTTGACTTTTCTATCTAACTATGGTATAATATTCATATATATTGCAAAGTAAGACCAAGCTCTAAACCCTCTCAAGCCAACTCGGTTCGAAATCCAGCTTGAGATAGGCGGCCCAAATGGTCAACGAAAACAAGAAAAGTAGGATTATTTAGAAAGAAGAAAGGAAGCTCATGGCAAGAAAAGTTAGAAAGAAGAAAAAAAATAATGTCAAGAAAAACAATAGCACAAACGAAAATTTTGTAGCAACTTATGACTTTAACAATGCATTTACAAGACCTGCAAATCCAATGGAGTTTACTCCATACAGTTTTATTGAAGACAGGTTAAATGATGAAGCTGATGGATTTAAAAACTCTCCGTTAGCTAATTATCTTAAAAATAAATATGTTAGCTATCACATTTACAAACCTTATTTCTTATCAATAATAGAACCTATTATTAAAAAAAGCACTAAAAACTTAAAGGCTAACGGATTAGAAGTTAGTTATTCCAATATCCCTAAGACAGATCGTCAAAAATTAGACACTGCATTAGGGCTTTTTGCGTTGTCTAAGGTAGAATACCAAGAAATGCTTAAGCTTTACTATGGAAATAACCTTGGAGCAAAATACATAAAAGACAAAAAGATTATTCCTTACTTTCAGCAAATGCAAAACGACAAAAATAGAAAAAGATTTCCTATAAATAAAGAGAAATTCATAAAATTTATCCAAAAAGAATCTAAAAAAGACAAATACAAGGATTGTAAAAACACATTAGATTTCTTAACTAAAATAGAACTTCAAGATTTCTTTACAAACCACAGCCAAAGAGCCGTGTTTTTAAGTTATATGTTTAGAGGCTTTGTGCCAAGCAAATCAGAAAACAAAGAGCAAGACATATTAAGAGAAGACATGGGAGAAACTTGGGCTGAAGATGTAATTAATAAGGACAACTTAAATGACGGTATAGATTACAGAAGCTTCCTTGCTTTTGCTCCATGGTTATCCAAAAAACAAATAAAAAAAGAAAGAGATTTTCTAGGAGATAGATTCAGAGAAGAAAGAATTGAAGGCATCTTCTATTTAACAATTAAAGATCTCCTTATGATTGTTTTTAACTGTTCTTTACAAGAAGCGGTAAAAGAGTTAAAGATTAAAACAAAGTTTGAAAATAATCCTTATGTAGAGACATATAAAGACAACTTAGAGTTTTTAAAAGATATGAATAAAATAAAAAAGGATTATCCTTATTCATATAAATTCTTAAAATCTTCAATAGACATATTAAGATTTCTAAACGAAGATGGTTTAAATAAAGTAGATTTAACTATGTTAAACTCTGATTTTTTAGAATATCATAACGGAGAGATGGTAGTAAATAATAGGCACACATTCTTCTCTTCCCTTTCATATATCTGTAAAAATCTAGATCTAGACCAAAAAAGACAGGTTCATGTTCAAACCAGAATTGTAAGCCTTAGCATTATAGGGCTTGTAAATATAGCGGATCCATTTACCTTAGATGCAAAAACTCTTAATAAATCTCTAACAATTGCTCTAAAGAGTGGTCTTAAATATATAATAAACTACTATTCTATTCCTAATATTAGAGAGCAAATGGATTCAATAAAAGAGATGGCAAAGATCCTCTATGATAGAGGCGTTAGACCATATTTCCATAAGGCTAAAAATGTAATAGCTTTAAGAGAAGTGTTAGAGGAGCTTAAGAGTGAGCTATCAAACGATTTAAAAGCTGGAAAAGACACAGAAAGACAAGAAGAAATCCTTAAAGTTCTTCATGATAGATACAAAATTATCTCCCAAGCACTTGATGTTAGAGATATTGCAGAAATAATAAGAAAGAAAACTTTTGAAGAAAAAGAAGAAACCTTTAAAGAAGTTGCTAAGGTTGCAAAAGAATTTGATGATTTAAGATTTAAAAACCCTGAAAAATATAAAGTTTTAAGAGAAGAGCTTTCGGATAATAACAAAAATGCATGGATGTATGAAGGCGAAGGCTTTTTAAGAGGCTCAAACTTTAAAGATATGAAATCAAATTTATTTTATGAATTAGCCACTTCAAGAATTGGTCCTGAAATCTCCTATTCAGTAGAAGGAGAACAAGATTATTTGAACGCTATTGAAGCCTTCTTTGCAGATTCCAAAAAACAACTTCAAGAAGAAGGAGAGCTGGAAGAAAATCTTGAAGAAGATGATAGTGAGCCTTCTAATGAATATGAAGGTTACTTTAGGCTTTTGGCTGTTTTTGATGACATAGAAAGCTTAAAAGAAGAAACTTCCGCCTATTACAGACTTAGTTATATATATAAGCTCCCGTCAAAGAAAGAGACGACGAGAAGAATGAGAGAGATTGAAGAACACCTCAATAACATCTTTGAAATACCTAAAGATTTATCCTTAGATAAGCAGGTAAAGTATGTAAATAGGTTTAACTTCAAAAAGACTCTAGCCTCTAACAATAAGATATATGGTAATCTCGAATTTGTTGGAAAAGGCGATCCTAAGAATTGGATATTAAATAAACAATCATTCTTTATATCAGCTTATGCAGTAGGTGGAGATTATTATATAGATTACAGGACAGCAGGTCATCCAAAGGATATTATATACAATGCATATATTCCTCTAAATAATATGCCAGTTATGATTGAGTCAAGACTTAAGAACATGGTGGCAGAAATATATCCAGGGATTTCAAAGAAAGAATCTCCTTGGTTCAAAGTGGAGGAAGAAGCTTGAAAGCATTACTATTAGCAGAAAAACCCTCGTTAATGAGGGATATAGAAAAGGCATACAAGAAAGCAAATATAAAAGACACCATAGACTTTATGTCTTTTAGAGGTCATGTTGTAAGTTTAGCTGAACCAGATAAATACAAGAACGATTGGGATGGTCCATGGAGACTCACAAACCTTCCAATGATACCTGATGAATTTTTACTATCCAATGTAAAAGGAACAACCAAAATTACGAAGGATATTAAAGATAAACTAAAAAATGGTTCCTATGATTACATTATAAACGCCTGTGATAGTGCGAGAGAAGGAGAATTAATATTCTATAACTTCTACGAGTCACTTCCTAAGAAATACCAATTGCCCGTAAAAAGACTTTGGGCTTCAGATACCACAGAAGAAACTCTTAAGAAAGCACTAGAGCATTTAATAGATGGGGAAAATACAGATCTTTTAAATTTAAAAGAATCAGCAAAGCTTAGAGCTAGATGGGATTGGCTTTTAGGTCTTAACATGACAAGGCTGCTTACAATAACCGAAAAATCGTTATTTATAGTAGGCAGAGTTATGACCGCTACCCTATATCTAGTGGAGTTAAGAAGAAGAAAAATAGAAAACTTTAAACCAATAGACTATTTTGAACTTGAGGCAGTTTTAAATAAAGACAACATTTCATTCTCGTCTAAAGTTCTTTTGGAAGACGATAAGATTAGATCTGAGAATAAGAAGAGATTTGAAGAAATAAAAAACAGGATTAACAAAGAGAAAAAAGCAAAGGTAACGAAGATTTATAAAAACAGGCAAACTGAGTATGCAAAACCATGTTATAACCTAACAGACCTTCAAAGAGATGCCGCAGCTATATATAAATACTCTCCTGCTAAGACTCTTCAAATTGCTCAAAATCTATATGAAAAATATAAAATCCTATCATATCCTAGAACTGAATCAAGATTTATTCCAAAAGCCGTTGCTAAAGATATAGCTCCTTTTGTAAAAGAAGTGTTAAGGGTTCCTGAATTTAAGGGAATGGCGGTGGTAAAGAGTAAAGTTACAGACTTTGTTAATAACAAGAGGTATGTAGATGATAAAAAGATTACCGACCACCATGCACTACTTCCTACAAAAGAATTTAGAGCTGAAAAATTAAAAAACTTATCTAAAGAAGAACTAAATATATTCATGCTAGTTCTTAAACGCTTCCTGAGCATTTTCATGAAAGATTATCTTGAAGAGAAGACTAATGCCTATCTTGATGTATCAGGAGTTAGATTAAGAGCTACTGGCACGGTATTAATAGAAAAAGGCTTCTATGAACTATTAGGAGTAAATAAAATTGATACACCTCTTCCCTCTTTAAAAGAAGGAGAGTTTGTAGATATAGAAAAAATAAACCTCAACTCTTTTAAAACAAAACCACCGATAAATTATACAGAAGGAACACTTCTATCGGCAATGGAAAATGTTGGAAAAGAAATTGAGGAAGAAGATTTTTCAAAAATATTAAAAGAAACTGGTGGTTTAGGCACCCCAGCCACTAGAGCTGAAATAATAGAAAAGCTCAAGAGAAACGGCTATATAGAATTAAGGAAAAACTTTATACACCCTACTGAAAAAGGTATAAACATTATTAGAGTAATAGAGCCTTATGAATTATGTAAACCAGAAATAACGGCTGATTGGGAGACTAAACTTGCCATGGTAGAAAATGGAGATTTATCTCCAAAGAAAGAAATGGATAAATTTAAGGAGTATATTAAAACTATGACAGACCAAATAATTAACGAACGAGATAAGTACAAAGAAGGTACGATAATTGGAAAGTGTCCTCGATGCGGAGAAAGAGTAATAACAGGAAGATATGGATACAATTGCGAGAACTATAAGAATAGAGATGGAGGACCAACCTGCGACTTCTCTATTGGATTTACTATCTGTGGTGCGGAAATTACACCAGAAGATATTGAAAAGATGTTAAATGGAGAAAAGACCGAAGTTAAGTTTATGACATTTAAATCAGGTAAAACTGGAAATCCAAAACTTTATTTAAAAAATGGCGATCTTCAATTTGACTATTCAGGTGAAACAATAGGTAAATGCCCTATATGTGGAAAAGACATTAAAGAAACAGATAAATTCTATATGTGCGAAAATTACTTAGAAGCAGATATAGATGGGAAGAAGAAATGTGGCTTTATTGTTAAAAAACACTTCTACCATGCAGATATAACTAAAGAAGATGCGTTAGATCTTATAAATAAAGGCGAAACACCTATTAAAGACTTTGTATGGAAATCTGGCAATAAAGGCAGAGCCAAACTTGTAGTAAATAAAGAAGAGAAAAAGATAGATTTAGAGTTTGAAAACAAAAACTACGGATTAGGTGGTTATCGTTGAAAAAGAAGCTTTTAATAGTTGACCCATCTGACAAAATAGTAGAGCTTATCTATAACTCCATTAATGAAATGGAAGAAATAGAAGTAATAGGCTACTGCGAATGTGTAGAGGATGCGGTTAACACCATTAAAACAGAAAAGCCAGATATCGTAACCACTGAAGTTGAATTTAATGGCGAATTAAACTTTGAAATACTTGAATTTATAAAAGAAAACAACCTAGATACTCAGGTTATGGTTATTACAAAGAACACAAAGCCAGAAACAAAAGAAAGATTAAGAGATTACGATGTTTCTGAATATTTAGAAAAGCCGTTTCAACCAGACTTTATAGCGAGAAGGCTTTCAAGTATCTTAGAAGATCTAGGTCTTTTTTCTGTAGATAAAAATGAAAATTTGGTATTTGTTAGAAAATACCCGATGGAAAGAGTGGTGCTCGAAGCAGAAATCAAAAACAACGAACTGCCACTTAGCTTAATGCGAAATAGAGAAAGGGCACCTACCCATAAGAAAGAACTTTTGTCTGAAAAGACAATTAGAAATAGAAAGATAAAGAAAAAAAGAATAGATAGAGAAAACTTTCAAAACATAGACGACGTTCTAGCCGAAAGAGAAAAACAGGAATCCTCTACACCTCAAAATCACTCTCTACCCTACTCTAAAGCTCCTCATAATGGAGAAGATTTAGAAGAAGATAGAGAAAATGTTTTGAATGGAGAGCATCCAGAAGAAACAAGGGATTCTTATACCCCAAATACCATAAAGAGTGATATTATTCAACAGGATAACGAGTATTACGAAGAGGATACAGAAGACGAAGATAATGAAATATCATGGGGAAATGAAGACCCTTGGGAGGAAGAACCCTGGGATGACGATGATGAACCTTGGGATAATGACGAAGAGCCCTGGGATGACGATGATGAACCTTGGGATAATGACGAAGAGCCCTGGGATGACGACGATGAGCCTTGGAATGACAGAGAATCCGAGGATTTTGAAGAAGAATCCGAAGAAGAATCTGAGTTTCTAGTGTTTAACCTAGGAGAAGAACAGGAACAACACGAAGAGGCTGAAAAAGATTTACAACAAAAAGAAACTTATGCTGACTCTTCTACTCCAGGAGAAACCCTTGAAAATTCTATAAATTCCCCAGAAAATTCAGGAAATGTTGAAAACCACGAAAATGTAGGAGTGTTAAACGAGGAGCCTGAAAAAGCTGGGAGCTTTATAGAGAATAAAGAGCCTGAAGAAGAGTTAGTGTTTGTTATAGAAAATCAAGAAGAAAAAGAGGTAGAGATAACGGAATCAAAAATACCAGAAATGCTTGAAGACATGAAGAAAAAGAAGGTAAATGAATCAATCCTTAGAACAAAGAACGAATCAAGCACTTTTGGAGGTATTCCAAATATCATCAACCAAAACCTAGGTGAGTTAGAAAAAGAAATATTTGATAAGCCAAAGACTATCCATCCAAAGAAGGATCCTAAGGAGTCAATTAAAGTATCTATCGCACCACCAAGAAATTTTGAAAGTACTGTTGAAGTTAAACAACCAACAATAAGAATAAGTGAGATGGAAGAACCAGTACTTGAAGAAAATGCAAGAAAGAAAGAAGTAAAGAAAGAAAAGAGTTTCGGAGATAAATTAATAAAATCATCTGAAAAATTAAACTCTTTTCTAGGACGAGTATTTAAAAAATAGGAGGAACTTACACCATGGCTATGCCAAAGAAAATCACAAAACAAGCAGAAGATGTAAAAGAAGAAGTTATTGATGTTGTTGAAGAAACAAAAGAACTTAACGAAGAAGTCGCTGAAGAAGTAACTGAAGCTACCGAAGAAAAAACTAAAACTGTAAAAGAGAAAGTTGAAGAAATTAAAGACAAGATAGCAGAAAAAGCTAAAGAAGTTAAAGATAAAGCAGAAGACATCAAAGAAGATGCAGAAGATAAAGCAGAAGAAGTTAAAGAAGAGGTTAAAGAAAAGACCGCTGAAGTAAAAGAAGCCTCTGAAGAAAAACTTGAAGATGCAAAAGATGCGGTTGAAGAAAAGAAAGAAGAAGTAAAAGAAGAAGCCGAAGAAATTAAGGAAGATATAGAAGAGGCGAAAGATTCTGCGGAAGAAAAAGCTGAGGAAGTAAAAGAAGAAGTTGAAGAAGCAGTTGAAGCTCCAGAAGCTGAAGAGGTTGCAACTGAAACTGCCCCAGAAGTAGAACGAGAAGAGATTCCAGAAAAATATAAGGCCTTAATAGATTCTAAAAAACCTTTAGTTGGAAAAGTTAAAGCTATAAGCCTTGATGATAGTGTTTTAATTTTAACCGTTGAAGGTCTTGAAGATGAATGTAAAATGAGATTTGATGAATTTTCCAATATGGATGCAAAGTATGTAAACCCTGTTGAGGTTATGAATGGTGGATCTTATCCATTTATAGCTAAAGAATATAGAGACGGCTCCCTATGGCTATCAGGCAAAGACTTTTTTGTAGACCTTATAAAAGATGTAAAAGACGAACCATACAAGGTTAAAATCGTTAAATTCCTTGATTACGGAGCACTTTGCAGATTTAATGATTACAATATATTTGGAGAAATTAGAAACTCAAACTTTATAGATAAGCCATTTGTTAGAGTAGCTGATGTATTTAAAGAAAAAGACGAACTTGAAGTAAAAATCAAGAATATCTCTAACAGCGGCAGGGTTCAACTAGAACTTGTTGATAAAGACATTGAAGTTGAAACAAAATATGAAGAAGAAGCTTTAAAGCCAGGGGTTGTAGTAGTAGGGGTTGTTAAATCAATACATCCATTTGGTTGTTTCGTAAATCTTGATGTAGGACTAGACGGAATATGTTCAATCCCATCTCATTTATCCAACCAAATCCATAAAGGCGTTAAGGTTATCTATAAAATAACATCTGTTAATAGAGAAGACGGAAGCTTAAGAGTTAGAGGTAACATCCTAGGAGATTTGGACTAATCTTTTGTTGGAGACGGTTAGTAACAAGTACTCTTCTTAGGTAGTTTATTTGCAGGAGGGGTGTTGTGAGTAATTTAGAACTAGAAGAAGTTGTAATATATCCATTACCCCAAGAGGTCTCCACTCTATAGCAAGCTATAGAGTGGAGATAAATTGGCACATCAACCTATTTGGTTTTGTATATAATTTTTAACAATATTTGTGTTTTTTCACTAATAGTTGTAATAAAATAGGATCCCGACCAAAATAAGGTTTCCAAAATACTTGTCAAGGCTTTCTTTAAATCTTTTTCTTGCCATCCTTGAAGATGCAGTTTTTAAGCCATTTATAAAATTAACTAAATAAATAGTTATGGTTTTTTCAAACTGTACATGTATATGATTCAAGGTGCTTCCATTTCAAGAATGTTGCATCCATTTTTATTAAAATAATATTTAAAATATTCCTTAATAAATTTGTCAGCCTCTCCTGTCAAGACAGACTTCCTATATTTTGTAACAAGAACAAAAGGGTATTGTAAAAGAAAAGATGCATGTTCATTTTTATAAAAACCTAACTTATCTTTTTGCATAAAACCACCATTTATAAATGAACATTATATTGCTTTTCATAGCTACTTATGGTATAATAATACTATAAAATATAACAAAAAGAAAGGAAAATTTTGTGAATATTCAAAACGAGACTACACAATATAATATTTATAAATACCATGTAAAACAAGACGATTCTTTGTTTTTACTACTCGATGAATGGTCTCGTCTTGCGAATAATCTATATAACGAAACTCTTTTTGTTATGAGGCAGCTCTTTACTGGTTTAAAAAAGAAACCAGAAGAAAGGCATGAACTTGAATCTTCAACCATTGAAGATGTTTTAAATGTTGCTAAAAAATATAAAAAAGAGGTTGTGTTAAACGAAGAACAAAGGTTAGTAAGTTATCAATTCTTGGATTTTTATTTTAAAACTAAGAAAAACGAAAATTACAACTCTTCTCTTCCAAAACAGTCAGCTCAAGCAACAATAAAAGAAGCTCATTCTAAATTTATTGAATGGTTAAAAGCCTTGAAGGATTACGGCAAGAACCCTTCCAAATATACAGGTAGACCTAAAATGCCAAAGTATAAGAAGAGTGGTGGATATTCATCTTTTCAAATGACTAACCAAGGTGTTATTTTTAGGAAGAAAAAGTTTAACTACCTTATTAAGTTACCTAAAACAAAAGAAACTATTTCTTTTAATAAAAAGCTTGGTAATGAAAGGCTCAAAACGGTTAGTGTTAGAAAAGAATATGGTATGTTTAAAATTACCTTTATATTTGAAGATCTAAATGAAGCTTTTCCAAGTATTAATAGCAATATTTCTTGTGGAATCGATCTAGGTGTAGATAACCTTGCAGCTATAACGACTAGCAATGGCTATACCCTGCTAGTCAAGGGTGGGTTTATCAAATCCAAGAATCAATGGTTCAACAAGAAGATTGCTAAAAACCATAGAGGTCAAACCATAGGAACAACTAACAAGGCTACATCTTCAAAGGCTTTAAATAGGCTATATAAAAGAAGACAATTTTTCATTGAAGATGCACTTCATAAGGTTGCTAAGAAAATAGTACTTTGGTGTGTAGATAAAAATGTTTCAACTATTATTATTGGCAAAAACAAAGGTTGGAAACAAGAAATAAATATTGGTAAAACAAATAACCAAAACTTTGTTCAAATACCCCATGCACTGTTAATAAATTATATAAAAACAGTTGCATCAAAGTTTGGAGTAACCGTTATTGAAACCGACGAAGCCTATACTTCAAAAGCCAGCTTTTTAGACAAGGATCTTCTTCCTACCTACAATCCAGAGGGAAATATTACTTATTTATTCTCAGGTTCAAGGATAAAAAGAGGCTTGTACAAAGACAGTCTAGGCAGAGTTATTAATGCCGACTTAAATGGAGCTGGCAATATTATGCGAAAACTTATTTCTGATAATGAAATAAATGTTAATGTCAATAATCTAGTTTCTCCAAGTATATTGACAGCGAAAGAAATATATGCTAAATGTAATCCAGTTAAACGGATAGAGGGTGCAGTGAACCGCCCTTATAGGAAAGATGACTTATGTTGTCGGAGCTTATTAAAAAACTGTAGTTTTGTATTTAGTGCAAATAAAGAAACTCCACTCTATAGCTTTGCTATAGGTGGAGAGGTTCATCCAGAGAGACTTTTGAAATATAAGAATCGTAAGAAATTTTTCAAAAACAGAAAATCTAAAGAAATATCTAGGGAAAAAATAGTTAGAAGTGGCGACTGTGAAAAGATTTTGAAACACTATAGAAAAGCTACGCTAAAGAAAAACCACAAAGGTCTTCCCTATTTTGAAGAAGAAATTTACGACGAAAAGAAATGTAGAAAATACAAATCGATCTGTAAGACTTCCAGAGTTTTAAAGAAAACACGAGTTATAACCAAGAGGAGAATACTCAAAAGCCCCCTCCTTGCCTCTCTCAATCTCGATCCTTCTGAGGAGAATTTTGAGAAGTTACAAGGATTGTTTTCGAGTAAGGATAAGACAGAGTACAGATACTAACCCTAGAGTAATAAGAAAGGGAACAAAAGAGATGTTTTTACCTAAAGATACGAAGGTAGATAGCCTACCTTCTTTAATAAGAAAATACGACCTTTATCAAAATTATTTCAAGGCTTATTCAGAAGCCCCAATGCTTTCAGACACAATCATAAAAATGAAAAATGATGGAGAAGTTACAGAATATGAAGTAGATTTAGCTGAATTTTTCTATCATGCAAGATTTGCAACGGAAGAAATGTTTTTAGAGTTTTATCGTGATTATTTAAATAAAGCAGACAAAGATAGAATAAAAAATAGAGAAAGAGTAAATATTCGTAAATTAATAGAAAATAGAATAATAAGTGAATTTACTATGTCAACGGAAGAAAACCCAACATTTCCTAAGAGCACCGATAACTTATTTAAGGTATATACCCTAGATATGGGTGGCTTAGGTTTAGTTACTAATTATAGAAACTACTATGATATATGGGATTTCAAGTTAACAAATAATTTTGTATCCGCAGAAAGAGTAGTAAAAGAACTTATTACAACTAAATTTTATTTAAAATTAAAAGATCTAAATGTTAGAGGCTTTACAAAAAGACCTTTAGTATATGTAGGCGAAAGAGCAATAAATCCAGATTTTAAGTTGATAGTTAAAACCGAGAACTCTGTTCCCTATTTCTTTGGCGAAGTAATACTTAAAGACTTCAATGAAGAAACTACCAGGGAGATGCTCTTAGGATATGAATCGCTGGAGAGAACAAAGCATTGGATGAAATATAGTAAACAGGAACCAGTAAGCTTGTTTATATGTGAAGACGAAGATACTTTACAAAGATTTGCTAAACTTACAGATAGAGTTTTCATGGAGAGGATGAGATTTACTACCATGGAAAGATTAAGAAAACCCCTATATGAAGAAGGCTCCTTTTTAAAGAAAGATAATGGTGAACTGTTAGAGGTTGTTTCTAATCACTTTAAACCCTGAAAACATTTTTAAAATATAGTAGGCTCCCCTTTTGGGGAGTTTTTTATCTCTAATAATTTTTACTAAGAAAACGCAAAAAGAAAGCTGTCGTATTTATGCGTGTAGATGAATTTTTGCCCTAAAGCCAGTATATTTATGTTGCATTTTATAGCTTCCTATGGTATAATAATATTATAAAACCATAACAAAAAGAAAGGAAAATTTTATGGATATTCAAAACGAAATTCCAAAATACAACATATATAAATATCATGTAAAAGAAGATGATTCTTTGTTTTTAATACTTGATGAATGGTCTCGCCTTGCAAATAACCTATATAACGAAACCCTTT
>QWCB01003608.1_pt1 | contig 18493 bp, 15 predicted proteins | sample 1972511 | NCBI WGS metagenome assembly QWCB01 (sample SAMN09866719, study PRJNA288562) | Human gut metagenome isolate term5_stool, whole genome shotgun sequencing... | isolation source: gut | host: Homo sapiens | place: USA: California
CGCTTCGCTCAAACAGTGCGATTTGCAGCCGGTCTCCTTAGGTTTGAATTTTACGAGTTTCTTCCAGACGGAATCTCTTTTGGAGCTTTTTATTTTATGTAAATGTAATTATTATTTTAATGCAGGAAAATATATCATTGCCGTAGTGGAAGTATTTTGCTTCAACAGCAGAAGACGTGAAGTCTTAAAACTATACAAGTAATTGATGCAAATCTAGGGGCAACCCTCTCACTTGGTCATCCTGAGCGAGGAAATTTATTTCCGAGTCGAAGGATCTGACCTATATTTAACCAGTCTTTGCAATTGGTTTTTTTTAAGAGATCCTTCGACTAATACTCGCTCATGGTGGCTATCTTTCTTTAAGGTTTACGCAAATTATAAACCTAATTTAATAAAATTTATTTAAAATTCCATTTAACCAAAAACCAAAACCATATATATTTAATTCCTTCTCAAATAAATATATTACAAATACACTTGGGTATATATTAAAAGAAAACAAGCTTTTGCCGATATTATAATATTTAACGAGAATTTATGATATAATTTATATAGCTCTTGTGAGCTTTTTTAATGTTGAAATTATATTAGGAGATATATATGGAAAGAATTTATGTAAAAAAATCAGGGCCTTTAAATGGTACTGTAAAAGTATCTGGAGCGAAGAATGCTGCTCTTCCTATTCTTGCAGCGACTATTCTTGGAACGACGGAGACGATTCTAGAAGGTGTTCCTGATTTAAAGGATATAAGTATAATGATCGAGGTTATTAAGAGCCTCGGAGTTGAGGTTGAGCACCTTGGCAAACATACTCTTAAAATCAATGCGAAAAATTTAAATGCTTATGAAACTAGCTACGAGCTTATGAGCAAAATGAGAGCTTCTTCTGTGGTTATGGGACCACTTCTTGCTCGAATGAGAAAGGTTATTAATCCTCTTCCTGGTGGTTGCAATATTGGTGCTAGACCAATAGACCTTCACCTAAAGGGTTTTAGAGCTCTAGGGGTGGATATTGTGGAAGAACCTGGGAAGATTACTGCTTCTGCTGAAAAATTAATAGGTTCGACTATTTACTTAGACTTTCCTTCTGTTGGTGCTACTCAAAATATTATGATGGCTGCAACTATGGCGGAAGGTGAAACTATAATCGAAAATGCGGCTATGGAGCCTGAGATTGTAGATCTTGCATCTTTTTTAAACAAGATGGGTGCGAGAATTATGGGTGCAGGTACTTCTAGCATAAGAATTAAAGGTGTCAAAAGTCTAAGCGGTGCAACTCACCAAATTATTCCTGATAGAATCGAAGCGGGTACATTTATGGTGGCAGCGGCTATGACCGGTGGAGATGTGCTAGTAGAAAATTGCATTCCTTCCCATATGAAACCTATTATTGCAAAGCTTATCGAAGCTGGTGCTGAGGTGGAAGTTGACGATGATTCTGTAAGGGTAAAGGGAAATAAAATCGTAAATCCTTTCGATATCAAGACCCTTCCTTATCCAGGTTTTCCAACTGATATGCAGGCACAGTTCATGGCTCTTATGACTATCTCAAACGGAACCTGCGTTATGAAGGAAACTGTGTTTGAAAATAGATTTATGCACGCTGCAGAGCTTGCTAAAATGGGTGCAAATATTAATGTTATAGATAGAGAAGCTATTGTAAAAGGTACTAGAAGTCTGGTAGGCACTGAAGTAGAAGCTACGGACCTTAGAGCTGGAGCAGCGCTTATTATAGCTGGTCTGGTTGCAGATGGAACGACTACTATTTCAAATATTTATCATATCGACAGAGGATATGAAAATATTGAGGAAAAATTCACTGCTCTTGGTGCAATTATCAGTCGTAAATAGGAGGTAAAAATTGAAAAAGAGGTTATTAATTGTTGTTTTTGGATTGATATTGTTTATGACGGGTTGCGGAAATAAAGAGGCGGATCTAAGTACTTTTAGAGTTGCAGTTTCTGCTGATGGTACATCCCTTGACCCAATTGATTACAACGATGTTTTCTCAGAAAATATTTTGAAGCAAATCTTCGATACTCTTTTAGATAAGGCTCCAAATGGAGATCTTGTAAATGGACTTGCTGAATCTTTGGAAAGACCGGACAATAAGACTTTAGTTATAAAGATTAGAGAAGGTGTTAAGTTTTCTAATGGAGATCCTTTAACTGTTGAAGATGTAATATTTTCACTTAAGAGGGTAGCTGAATGTGATCAATTTGGATATATTTTCAAAAATATTGATACAGACAATTTAAGAAAGATTGACGATACAACTTTAGAAATTAAATTAAAAGAACCGGATGCTACAATCCTTGAAGCTCTTGCCCATCCAGCAAGCAGCATAATTTCACAAAAAGATTTGGAAGAAAAAGGCGAAAATTTCCGTGAAAATCCAATTGGAACCGGACCATTTGTACTAGATAAATGGACTAAACTAGATTCAGTTACTTTTAAGAGAAATGAAAATTACTGGGGTGACAAACCAAGCATAGAAAACTTAGTGTTTAAAGTTATTCCAGAGGCTTCTCAAAGAATCATTGAACTTGAAAGTGGTGGAGTAGATATGGCTTTCCAAATCGCTCCAAACGACATTAAAAAAGTTGAAGAAAATCCAGATCTTAAACTTGATAGAAAACTAGACAACTCTGTTCACTTCGTGTCATTTAACACAGTTAAGCCTCCATTTGACAATATAAATGCGAGACTTGCAATGACCAAGGCTATCGACATGGACACCATCTTTAAGACTGTGTACCAAGGCGTTGGTAAGCGTGCAACATCAAACGTAAACCCTAACTTCAAATATTCAATTGCAGACTCTATAGAGCCTACTAAGGTTGATAAAGAAGAAGCTAAGAGATTATTTGCAGAAGCTGGTATGACAGAAGGCACAACTATAAAGATCTATGTAAATGACAATCAACAGAGAAATGACGTTGCTCAAATGATGAAAGAGCAACTTACAGAATACGGAATCAATCTTGAAATTGTAAAACTAGAATGGGGCGCTCTTGTTGAAGCTCTTAAAAATAAAGAAGATGATATGTTCATCATGAGCTGGACTCCTGCAGAGGATACCCATTACGAATTTTACCAACCATTCCACAGTGATGGTAAGGGTAACGGACCTAACTTCAACGATTTCGGAAATGCTGCACTTGATGTACTAATCGATGCAGGGGCTCGTGAATTTGACGACGCAAAACGTGGAGCTATCTACAAAGAAGCTCAAGAACTTGTAAATAAAGAACTACCATGGATGTACATCTGCTATGGTGAAACAGTGGTAGGTATGAAAAAGAATGTAACTGGCTTTGATATAGCGCCAACCTATGCACAAAAATTTGGAAAAGTTGGATTCGAAGCTGTAGAAAAATAATAAAAAGAGGGGACTTCCCCTCTTTTCTTTAAATAAAGGTGAATTATGACTAAACGTGTGCTTAAAAGAATACTGATGCTTATTCCCACGGTCATAGGAGTAAGTTTCATAGTTTTTCTTCTCTTTTACTTGAGTCCAGGAGACGCTGCCCTTGCTAAGGCAGGACCAAATGCCCCAAAGGAAGTAATCGAAGCTCTAAGGGAGAAGATGGGTCTAAACGATCCATTCCTCGCTCAATATCTTAGATTTTTAAAAGGACTTATATTTAAATTTGATCTTGGAACTTCATATATTTCTGGTTCAAGTGTAACTAAAACTCTTCTTGCAGTATTTCCAAACACTTTAAAACTCACAGGATTTTCTCTACTAATCGCAGTATTTTTTGGAATTTTACTGGGAGTTTTATCCGCTGTGAATAGGGGAACATTTGTAGATAAATTTGTAATGATATTCTCAATGGCTGGGATTGCCATGCCTATATTTTGGACGGGAATTCTACTTATTTTACTTTTCTCTGTAAAACTTAGATGGCTTCCTCCATCAGGCTTTTCCAGTTTCAAGGCGATGATTATGCCTGCATTTGCACTGGGACTTCAATCATCAGCAATCATAATGAGGATGACGAGATCATCTATGCTAGAAGTTTTAAATCAAGACTATATAGAAACCGCCACTGCAAAGGGACTAAAGAAACAAAAGATTATCTTTATTCATGCCCTTAAAAACGCGATGATTCCAATTATAACGACCATTGGACTTCAAGCGGGAGGTCTTCTTGGAGGATCTGTCCTAACAGAAACCGTATTTTCCATCCCAGGCATAGGAAGACTTATGGTTGAATCCATAAAGACGAGGGATCTTCCAGTGGTCTTAGGCGGAGTTATTTTGATTTCAATCTGTTATAGTTTAATCAGTATCGTCGTAGACATTTTGTACGGATTTATAGATCCAAGGATAGGTAGGGATTAATATGGAAACTTTAAAACAATTTAGAAAATCAAGGGTTTCAAGGATTGCAATGGACCTACTAATCGTAATTATTTTTCTTGCAATCTTTGCAGACTATGTAGCTCCATATACTTTTTCTGAACAACATCCAGAAGCTGCCTTTACCTCTCCAAATATCAAAAATTTAATGGGGACAGATAATTTTGGTAGAGATATATTTTCAAGGATTATATTCGGTGCGAGAATTTCTCTTAAGATTGGATTTATTTCTGTAATCATAGCTGGAGCAATAGGTACACTCATCGGAGCATTTGCAGGATATTTCGGAAATACCTTTGACAGAATCGTCATGAGAATTATGGATATCGTACTTTCTATTCCATCATTAGTGCTTGCAATTGCAATTGCTGCATCTCTTGGCAATGGAATGAAAAATTTAATCATCGCTGTGAGCCTTTCATCAGTTCCAAGGTACGCTCGTATAGTAAGATCAACGGTTATGTCCTTAAAAGAAAAAGAATTTATAGAATCTGCTAGAGTTTCTGGTGCGAGCCATATGAGAATCCTCTTTGTACACATATTGCCAAACTGTATCGCGCCGATAATAGTTGAGGCGACCATCGGAGTAGGGACTTCTATCCTATCAGCGGCGTCCCTTTCATTTATCGGTATGGGAGTCTTACCTCCTAATCCTGAATGGGGCTCTATGCTTTCTGAATCTCGTATGTACTTTAGAGACTATCCATATATGTCCATGTTTCCAGGGCTTGCAATCGCAATTACCATTCTACTTTTAAATATTGTAGGAGATGGATTAAGAGACGCAATGGATCCAAAACTAAGGAGGGCAAAATGATTTTATCTGTACAAGACTTAAGCATAAGTTTCAAAACTGACTCTTCTTGGCTAAAAGTGGTGGACAGTGTAAACTTCGAAATTCCTGAGAAGAAGACTGTGGCACTTGTCGGAGAATCTGGCTGTGGAAAATCCGTAACCGCCAAGTCGATTCTTAGACTTATGGATAGAAGAAACTCGAAGATCGAAGGAAGAATAGAATTTTTAGGCAAAAATTTACTTAATAAATCGGAAGAAGAACTAAGGAAGATCCGTGGTAGAGAAATCTCAATGATCTTTCAAGAGCCGATGACATCTCTAAATCCTGCTCTTAGGATTGGATACCAAATGGATGAAGTCTTCAAAACCCATTTCAATATGAACAAAGAAGAAGCAAAGAAAAAATCCATAGAGATGATAGAAAAAGTAGAAATTAGAAATCCAGAAACTGTGTACAAAAGCTATCCATTCCAGCTTTCCGGTGGGATGAGGCAGAGAATAATGATTGCCATGGCGCTATCTGCAAACCCAAAACTTCTTATAGCAGATGAACCTACAACTGCGCTTGATGTGACTATTCAAGCGGAAGTTTTAAAGCTTATGGTGGATCTAAAGAGAGACTACAACACCTCAATCCTATTTATAACCCACGACCTTGGTGTGGTTGCTGAGATTGCAGACTACGTGGTGGTTATGTATGCGGGGAAAGTTATCGAGTCCGGACCAGTAGAAGAGATATTTAGAAATCCAAAACATCCGTACACCATTGGACTTATGAAATCTCGTCCAGTTATCGGAGCGGATCAAAAGACTCTTTACAATATTCCTGGCTCCGTACCGAGTCCAAAAGAGTTTAGCGACAACTGTAGATTCCATTCCAGATGTCCGAAAGAGATGGATATTTGTAAATGGCAAATGCCTAGAGAAGTCGGTGATGAACACAAAGTAAGCTGTTTTTTATATGGTGATTATGATGAGTAATATTTTAGAAGTAAGAGATTTGACAATGGTATTTAAATCCAAGGGGAGAGAAGTCCGCGCAGTGGACGGGGTATCCTTCGATTTAAAAGAGAATGAAACCTTGGCAATAGTAGGAGAGAGTGGCTCTGGCAAAAGTACTGTGGCTAGATGCATCATGAACCTCTACGAAGGAGTAGAAGGCAAGGCATTCTACATGGATAAAAATATTTTCGACATGACCAGCATAGAACTGGTAGAATATAGAAAACAGGTTCAAATGATTTTCCAAGATCCATATTCATCTCTAAATCCTAGAATGAAGACTGGACAGATCATAGCAGAAGGTGCGAGAAATATAAGCGGATTAAGAGGAAAAGAACTGAGAGAAAGAGTCCTTGAGACCATGGAACTATCTGGACTTAGTAGTTTCACCTATGATAGATATCCCCACGAATTTTCCGGCGGGCAGAGACAGAGAATTGCAATAGCAAGAGCGCTGGCACCTCATCCAAGACTAATAATTGCAGACGAACCTACATCAGCCCTAGACGTGTCCATACAGGCGCATATAATAAATCTTTTGAATGAACTTAAAGAAAAGATGAATCTCTCTATGATATTTATCTCTCACGACCTGGCAGTGGTAGAACATATCGCTGACAGAGTGGTGGTTATGTACCATGGAAAGGTAGTAGAGATGGCGAAGACTGAAAAAATATTTAATAATCCTGTCCATCCATACACGAGGAGACTTCTTTCAGCTATACCGAAACAGAATCCTTGGGATAAAAAAATTGAACTCGAGGATAATTCAAAAGAGCTTATAAAATTAAAAGAAAATTGTAAACATAGAGTTAACTGCAGTGGAAAGAATAGCAAAAACTGCCTAGTAGAAGTGGAGGAAGGCCACTTTGTAATGTGCAATGAAGGATAGATTAGAAGACACACTTCCAATGGATGAAGTGGCAAGGAAATTAAACGAAGAGCTGCAACTGGAAAGTATGAGAGCAGAATCAGAAGAGGAATCCTTTGAAGAAGATTTAGATGACTACGAAGAAAGACCAAAAGCTCCAAAAAAGAATAAAAGTAAAAGTAAAAAGAAAAAGAAGTTCATTGGATTTGGTAGAGGCGACAGGGATGAATCTCATGTAGATGATTTAGACAGAGACTCTGACGCAGAATATGATTACTACGATGACGATGATGAATACGAATACTACAGAAAACCAAAACGCAAAAGAGGATTCAGACCGTTTAGAGCGTTGGCGGATCTATTTGCATTCGTATCTAATGGAATAAAACTATTCTTTTTATTAATAAAACTCTCAATCCTAGTATTTCTACTATATTGCGGTTACAGTTACTACACCACGAAGACCATTCCATTTGTAACCGACTATATAAACGAAAAGAAACTGAAGACCGAAGAGTATATAAAGGAAAAAGTTGCAGAGACTATTGAAGTGCCCAAAGAATTCTTCAAGATAAAATCTGTGAAGAAGGTGGACGGAGGATTGGAAGTCATATATGTCTACCAGGGCAAGGAAAGTAAAATAAGATTAGCGAAGTGATACTATGTTAGAGATAGAAGCAATCGTAGAGCGTATCATCTTTAGAAACGAAGAGAATGGATGGTGCGTTCTTCGAACCATAAGTGAAGATACTGATCTAGTTGTAACTGGAAATGGCATGACCATCAAGGAAGGTCTGCGCTACAAATTCAGCGGCAACATGGTTTTTCACAACAAATATGGAGAACAATTTAAATTTGAACATTTTGAAGAGATACTTCCTGACACCAAGTCCGGAGTCATAGCCTACCTATCCTCTGGACTCATTCCATACATAGGAGAGAAGACCGCAAAATCTATCTATGACAAGTTCGGCATGGAAACATTTAAGATTTTGGAAGAAACTCCAGAGAGATTAAAAGAAGTGGAAGGTATCGGACCTGTTAAATTTGGAAAGATGATGGAAGCTCTCCAAGAGACCAAGGAAGCAAAATCTGTAATCATGTTCTTCGGAAAATTAAATATGACTTCAAACCTCGCCATGAGGGTCTACCAAGTTTTCAAAGACGATAGCGAAAAGATTGTAAGAGAAAATCCGTACATCTTGGCGGAAGAAGTAAAGGGCATTGGATTTAAAACTGCCGACGAAATCGCCATGAGCCTCGGCTTTGAAAAGGACGATCCATTTAGAATCAAATCCGGCATAAAGTACACCCTATCCCAAGGAAATTTGGAAGGTCATACCTATCTTCCAAGGGAAATCCTCGTGAAGAAATCTTCCCAAGTTTTGGGAGTGACCATTGAGCAGGTGGAAAGTCAGATAAATAGTCTCGCCTTCGATAGATTTTTCTACATAGAGAGAATTGACGATGTGGACAGTTGTTACTTCACCAACTACTACAAAGCAGAGAACTTCGTGGCGGGAGTGCTTACAAAACTCGCATCGAAAAAGTATCCGATAAAATTAAATATCGAAGAAGAAATCGAAGAGATAGAAGATAGAAAGGGAATACATCTTGCGACGAATCAGAAAAAGGCTGTGGAAGAAGCGCTCCAAAATGGAGTAACAGTCATCACAGGAGGTCCTGGAACAGGTAAGACCACCACACTTACAACAATAATCGACCTCTGTGAAAAAGAAGGGCTCAAGGTAAGTCTTGCAGCACCGACGGGGAGAGCGGCAAAAAGAATGGAAGAAGCCACCAAGAGACCGGCGTCAACCCTGCACAAACTTTTGGAAATAAAACCGGGAGTAAGCATTCAGGAGATGGAAGAACTGAATTGCGACGTGCTCATAGTCGACGAGTGCTCCATGGTGGATCTATTTCTTATGCACAATATCTTAAAAGCCATTCCAGAAGAGATAAGGCTCGTTCTCGTAGGAGACAAGGATCAGCTTCCGTCTGTAGGAGCGGGAAATGTTTTAAAGGACATCATCGAATCGAAAATAATTCACGTGGTCTATTTAAATGAAATCTTCAGACAGGAAGAAGGTTCGCTTATAATAGAGAACGCCCACAGAATAAATAAAGGGATAAGGCCGATCTTGGACAATAAATCAAAAGACTTTTTCTTTATAGAAAGTCCAGATCCTACGGAAACTTTAAACACCATAGTAGATCTTGTAAAAGATAGGCTTCCAGCCTTTAAAAATCTCGATTCCATAAGAGATATCCAGGTGCTAAGCCCTATGAAGAAGGGAATAGTCGGCGTGGACAATTTGAACAAGACCTTGCAGGAAGCGCTAAATCCAAAGTCAGGAGATGAAATTGTATCCTTTGGCAGAACTTTTAGAGAAAATGACAAAGTAATGCAGATCAAAAACAATTATAATTTGGAATTTAGTTCCGAATCGGAAATCTACCAAGAGGAAGGGATGGGCGTCTTCAACGGCGAGCTCGGCATGATTGAATCCATCGATAGAGAAAATCGTGAAATGTGGGTGGTATTCGACGAAATAAAAAGAGTTGAGTACCCTATGGAAAATCTATCGGAGCTCACACTAGCCTACGCAAGCACAATTCACAAGTCCCAAGGTTCAGAGTTTCGCGCGGTGATAATTCCGCTACACTCAGCACCGATCATGCTCCTTTCAAGAAACTTACTCTACACAGCAATTACGAGGGCATCTGAAATGGTTGTGCTAGTTGGAGATAGAAAATATCTAGACATCATGGTAAACAACAACCATGTCATGAGAAGGTACACAGGTCTCAAAGATAAAATAATCACCACCTGGGAGAAGAGGAAAATCTATGGATTTATCTAGATGTGAAAATTGCAACAACCCAAAGTATAAAGCTGGTCTCTGCAAAGATTGTTACTCAAACCTCGACTTTGATACTCCGAAGATAAAACTAGATGGAATTACAGATATAAATATCTGTTTAAATTACAATAGATTCCTAAGAGAAATTATAAAGAGGTACAAGTTCAACGACGAAACCCATTTCTACAAGACATTTGCAGAAATAATCATAGAAGAAATATTTCGGGAAAAACTATCTACAAAGATAGATTTCTTAACCTATATCCCGATGACAAGAGCCGCATACTTAAAGAGAGGCTACAACCAACTGAAACTCATAGCAGAAGAAATAGAAAATATGACTGGCATCGAAGTAAGAGAAGTCTTAAGAAAGAAAAAGCACACCAAGGATCAAATAGGACTTAGTTTTGTAGAGAGAAAATTAAATTTAAAAGACGCCTTCGATAGCGAAAAACTACAAGGAGAAAAGGTGCTACTAATAGATGACGTCTTAACCACAGGAGCAACCGTGGAAGAAGCGGCGAAGGCACTTAAGAAAGCGGAAGCATCGGAAGTCTATGTGGTAGTCCTCGCCCATTAAAAATAATAAAGAGAAAAAGCAGTCGAAGGATTGCTTTTTTTGTTGGGAAAGTTTAACATAGAAAATTAAAAATTCGCATAAAAAAACGACTATTACTAGTCGTTTAATTTTTTTGTTTTAATTTCTCACAAGCTCCAAAATCTTTTTGATAACTTGTGAAGCTTCGGCTCTATTTAGAGATTTGTCCGGCAAGAAATTACCAGAATCATCTCCAGTTATAATATTTGCAGCAGCCAAATTCTTTACATATTGGATGTAATCCTTGTCGATATCCTTTTCGTCAGTGAAAGAGACAGAACCAGAGCTAAACTCATATCCAACTACCTTTTCTAAGATAAGAGAAGTAAATCTCGCCATCTCTGCCCTTGAAATAGGCATATCCGCCTTAGCTTCATCGGCAGGAACACCGCTGTGGTTAAGGAAGTTAAAAGTATTTAAGTACCACTTTCTTGGGACAATGGTAAAAGGTTCTTGAGAATGACCAGTCGCATTGGTCATAAGAGTGAAAAACTCAGCGTAGGTTACTTCTTTATAAGGCTTAAAAGTACCATCGTCATAGCCTTTTACAATTCTTCTGTCGGTGAGTTCTGAAACGGTGGAATAGAACCAGTCGTTTTCCGCCACATCGCTAAAAGAACGGGCATCTACATTTATAAATGTAGAAGTAAGTACAATAACAGATAAAATAAAAATATATAATCTCTTCATAAATCTCCTCATAAAATAAAATTCTAAAGTATATTTTATAATAATAATGGAATTTAGGCAAATGGATGGAGAAAATAGATATGAATTATTTCTGTAGCGGAAGCAATCTGCTTCCACAGCCGAAGGCTCTGCACGGAAAGCTCAAAGGAAGGCAGTCACCCTGAGCGAAGATGGCGTAGCCATCGTAGTCGAATGGGTATAACCCTGGTGAGGTCAAACAGTGATGAATTAAAAATATTATAACAAATGTAAATAAATATCCTACACTTCTTTAAAATATAATCTTTCTTCTTCAAATCTTTTTTTACGAGGGGGCGGGAGGAAATTAACGTCTCGTCGACAAAACCTACGGTTTTGCGAACGAGACTCGCAGTTTCCTCCCATCCCCCTCGAGCTCCCTCTGCCCACCTCGCATTATCAGGGAAGTGATTTTCACATTTCGGCTAAAATCTCTAGATAGACTTTTAATTTTGCGTAGAGAATTTTAAAATCAGGCGAAGCCGTAAAACGACATAAATTAAGATTTATTTTTGTAGCGGAAGCAATCTGCTTCCATCAACTTAGATACTAAATACCTTTCCATCAGCCGTCAGGCGTGTTATAACTAAACCTTAAATTTATCCCCGTAGCGGAAGCAGCTTGCTTCCACAGCCGAAGGCTCTGCACGGAATAAATTAAGGAATTATTTTAACTGTGGTGAGGTCAGGTACGGATGATTTCATTTTCAAAGACTTTACCTTCGGAAGTTATACCCATTCGACTTCAGAGCCTTCGGCTCTTTCGCTCAGGGTGACTGTAGTTGGGAGGAAAATTTTTATATTTTTTTGGCAGAGACGGGTTAAAAATAGGTAAGATCCTTCGACTCAAAAGGCTAACGCCTTTTCCGCTCAGGATGACCGTGTAGAGGGGTTTACCCCACTAGGGTTATACCCGTTTGACTACGGGTGTCGGAAAACATCCAACCCCTTCTCAGGGTGACTGTCTTCCTTAGACTTTACAAAACTTTCAAAATCTTATAATAAAACAAAAAAATAAAAAATACACTAAAAACATCAAAAAATAAAAAAACAAAAAAAACAAAAATATTTTTAAAATTTTTTAAAAAAAATGTTTAAATTTATTACAGCAGGGTATTAATATACTACCAAGAAATTGGTAAGGGCATCCATCCTATTGAGAGCTCAAATTTAATTCAAAAGAACGACAGGTTCACATTTAAAATCATTTGCTAAAAGAAATCTTGACGTTTAATTAAATATTAAAGTAGATTTATTATTGAAATAGAAGCAAATGTTTAAATATATTGAAGGATTTGATTAAAACTTAATAGGAAGCTAGAGGATTGTTTGAAATATATGGATTTTAAATGCTACAAGCTCTTAGAGTTGGGAGTTTGAGAAATGGTTATTAAATGAAATATACTAAAACTTTCTGGCAAACAATGCGGAAGAAAATATAACTTGTAGTAATTAATCTTATTAATTATGAAAATGTACGAGAAAATTTAAAAATATGAACAATAATAATTTAATACGAAAAGAGGAATAACGTGATAGAACCTAAAACAGAACGGATGGATGCCCAATAAAAAAGGAACAGAGTTTAAATAAATAATCTGTTCCTTTTTTATTGCAAATTTATATATCCACTATCCCGAAGCTCTATCGCTCTTTTTTTACTTAATAGTTCTTCGTCTCTTTTCATTTCTTCTCCTTAAAAATATGTATAAAAAAACTCGCAAGCTAGTTGCAAGTATGGTGGAGGCGGCGGGAGTCGAACCCGCGTCCAAAAGTAAATCCGAATCAGTCTCTCCGAGCGCAGTCAGTTCTTATAGACCATAGCAGTTAGCTACTGACAGCTGCTGCAAGGCGCGGTTCTTAATACCCACTTCGTTAGAACCATTGCGAAGTTTCGTGTCCCACTTAATTTGACACCCTTAGTAGACCGTGGGCCTTCCACCTCGGATGACGCTATTATGCTGCGTAAGCTAAATTATTGTTTTCGTTTATTTTTGTTTAGGCTTTTAAAGTTGTTCCTAACAACTGCTCGCTACTAAAAGTTCATTACCCCTGTCGAAACCAATTTCGCCCCCTTATCTTCCTAGGATAGATTTCATCCTATCTCCAGCAAAATAAAAGATTGTATACCCAATTATACCCCCTACAAAGTTCAAAATCAAATCGTCTATGTCGCAGCTTCTGCCGACGAAGAACTGAATAAACTCTATAAATAGGGAGATGGCAATGGAAAGCACCGCCATGGTTTTTATACTTCTATATCTCTTTAAAATCATCGGGAAAATATATCCTATGGGAATAAATAACACTACATTGCCAAGAATATTTAATAGCGCGTGAAATATTCCACTGTACTTTATATAGGATCTCATGGTTGCAAATGGGATTAGATTTATGCCCCAGTACCCGGTATTTATTCTATCTTTAAAATTGCCGACGAAGTCAAAATTCTCTGATGTTAAGTCTATGCCGGAGCCGCTTATGATATAGTTCGGTGTAAACATAAATACCATTAGCATTATGATGTATCCACTTAACACTGATATCAAAAGCTCTCTATCGCTGTTTGATTCATTTACTAAATCTTTAAATAGGGTGAGTCTTACTATTCTACATAGAAAAAATCCTATTAAGAATGAAATAAGTCCCCTTGGAAGGAAAAATAATAATATTTTCATAGAAATATCTTCTTTAAAACTTTTAAATCAGAGATGAACATATGAGATGAAAGTGTAAGCTCTCTTAGCATATTGTCGTTTGCTTCGTCGTACATACAAATGGTTGTAAGTCCTGCTTCTTTTGCAGCAACTATTGCGAAGTATGCGTCGTCAACTAAGACCGTTTCCTTTGGATCAAAGTCTGCCATTTCACAACAGGTAAAAAAGAATTTAGGATCGTCCTTCTTTAGATTTAATCCGTCGCAGGTTGCAATAGCCTTGAAATACTTGAACATATCTTCTCTCTTTAAGAATGGATCGAAGAATTCTTCTGGAGTTCCAGTGCCAAGCATCATAGGGATATTCGCATCATGGAAAGCTTTTAGAACATCAAGTGCTCCATCTTTAAGTTTGCATTCCTTGGCATAAAAATCCTCTGCAATATGCCTCATATCGTCATATATCTCTTCTGGAGTTAAGGGAAGTTTAAATTTTTCTTTCATGTATGTGGAACTCATCTTGAGACTCATGGTGGTCATCTCTTGTGCATCTGTGGCGGTTATTTCTACGCCGTGACTCTTTAAATAATCTATTCCTAGGCTTCTCCACATCGCCATTGAATCAGCCAGTGTGCCATCCATATCAAATATAATGGACTTCATAAACTTCCTCCTTGTACTAAAAATTTGGATAAAAAAAAGCTTGCCTTTGAGGCAAGCAAATTAAAATGGTCGGGGTGAGAAGATTCGAACTCCCGGCCCCATGGTCCCAAACCACGTGCGCTACCAAACTGCGCTACACCCCGACGTCACTTATTAAGTATAACAGCATTCAAAAATTTATGCAAGTCTTTTTTCTGATATTTTTTAAATTTCTATTTAAATTAATTGGGTATGAATAAGTAGGAGTGATTAAATGATTAAAAAATTTTTAAACTATATAAACGACTACGAAGTTATCGCAAATCTAGAAGAATATATTGACAGGACATATCCAGGAGCAGAGGTGGTGGAGATTAAATCCCTTGAGCTTCCAGAGTTTGTCCAAAGTGAATTTGGCGACGGCAAGAACAACTGCACCTTGGCATCCATACTTAGAGTGTTTATGTATCACAAAGATAAATTTAAAATCCTTCCAGAATCGGAGGAGAGCCTCTACTCAACCATAAAGGATGCGGCGGACATTTATTTTTTCAATGTGTTTAATGGAACACTTCCCATGACTATTTCAAGAATTATAAAAAGATCCGCAGAAGAGTACGAGCTTAATATCAAAACCAAGGGTCACTACAACGGCAACTTCTACAATCCAATAAAAAGAGAAATAGACCATAGAAGACCACTACTTATGAATATCGGCTTTGGAAAGTACAAACGCCACACAGTAACCATAAGCGGTTATATCTCATTAAAATATCGTGGAATGAACATATATATCTTAGAAGTCTATGACAATTGGAGTAGGTACAAGAGATTCATCGACTACTCATACCTAGCCCATTCTCTAAAATCTCTAAACGCCTACACCTTTAACACCATAGAAATTAAATAATCGCAAAAAAAATAATCCCTATTGCTAGGGATTTTTTGTTTATTTATTTTATTTTAATTCGCATCCGCAGAGAAGATCTTGTAATTTTCCTGTGATTAAATATTTGGATTTTTTTAGTTCTTCTATATTTTTCGCTCCAGTTAAGGTCATGACGATCTTGGTCTTGTAGATTAGACCTGCCAGGTACTGCATGGTGTATTCATATCCGCCATGAACTAGGTAGGAAAGAATTTCTCCAGAAATTGCAACCATATCTGCTCCTATGACGATGGATTTAACTACATCTAGAGAATTTTTAACTCCACCGGAACTTATGATTTGAAGATCATCAAGTCCAAGAGATCTTGCTCCGATGACGCTCATCGCCGTTGGAATTCCCCAAGAATATAGTTCTGAGAGATCATTTTCTGGATTTCTTAGATTTTCCACTTCCATGAAATTGGTTCCACCGTAGCCGGACACGTCAACGATTCTAACTCCGATGTCATATAATTTTTTAACCACATCCTTGCTCATTCCGAAGCCCACTTCTTTAACGATGATAGGAACGTCCAATGACGATACAATCTTTTCAATATTTGTAAGTATTCCTCTGAAGGTTCTGTCTCCTTCTTCCATGGCTAGTTCTTGGGCAGGGTTTAGATGTATTTGAAGTCCATCTGCGCCGATCATTTCCACTGCGAACTTAGCTTCGTCAATGGTTGCTCGTCCAGATAGATTACCTAGGACGATGCCGTCCTTCATATTATCTCTTACAATCTTAAAACTTTTAATAGCGTCCTTATCTTCTAGGGCGATGGTTTGTGAACCGACCGCCATAGGAAGATTGAATTCTTTTGCAATTTTGGAAAGGTCTCTATTTATATCCTCTGTGAAGTCAGATCCGCCTGTCATGGCGTTGATCATAAGTGGGAAGTTGATCTTTTTGTTTAAAAACATAGTGGAAGTATCCACTTCGTAGAAATCACATTCTGGAAGGGAATTATGCATAAGCATAACATCGTCGAAAAGTGGACTTCCTGTATAACTAGATCTTAAATAATTTTCTATATGCTCTCTTTTTCTATATTTTCTCATATTATTCTCCTAGTAGTAGTAATAATTATCTGTACTTTATAGAGCCGCCGGTGGATGAACCGGTGGTAGCTATATTGAAAGCTTCGTTAAATGATTTGTAATCGTCCTCAGAGGATAGAAGTTCGTAGGTAAAGCTGTAGAATGGATAGTCCACCCTGTATGTCATGAGGTTATCGTAGTCAAATCCAAATGCCATTCCGTAGAAGAACATTCCGTTACAATTTTCTGAGTCAATGTTTTCTTTTAAATCATTTTCTATTTTTTTATATTTTTTGAAGACATAATCTCCCTTTGGAGTGAGTCTAAACATGACAGCTAGACCGACTACCAAAATTCCTATAAGTGCAAGGGTTGCAATAAGTATGATGATTGGATTTAAAGTAAGGGCAGAGGATACGAGGAAGAGGGCAGAGATTGCTCCTGCCTGTGAAAATAACTTCACGTCCTTTAGCCTTTGGTACTTAAGCCCGAGCTCGATTAGCCTTTCCTTCAAAATATTTCCGATGTCTTCGAAGTTTCTGAAGAATCTAACTTCATTTTCTGTTCTTATATCTCTAATTTCTTTAAAAGAGATTTCGTCACTATTATTTAATTCAAACAATTTGTCGAAGAAATATCTTTGATAAGATGTCTTAATCTTGGACTCATCCTCTTTAGAAACTATATAGTCCGCTCTAGTCTTGCCTCTTTTTGTAGTGTAGTTGGTCCTAGTGATGGACACTGCACCAGCTTCTTCCAGTTCCAAAAGGGTTACTTCCATAAGCCTTGTTAAGACTTGGTTGCCCTTTAAAAAGAATCCGGCTTCAACTGCAGTTAAAAAGACTAAGTTTTCTTCATCGTCTGTAGAAAGCACGAGTTTCAATAGTTTGTAACCAAATGGAATGAGGAGAATTCCAAATCCAATTGCGATAAATGTATATATAATCGGTCTTTCTGTTATCGGATTTTCCTTTGCAGAAGAAAGAAGGCTCTTGTAAGTGTCTTCGGTTCTATTCTTAGCAAACTCTGTAAAGTCCATATCGTAGAGAACCTTTAGATTTACAGAATTATTTTTAGAAATATTACTTCCGTTTAAAAGGATCTTGCCATCTTTAACCTCTGATTTAATATCGGAACTTGAACTTATGAAGATATCTTTTCCAGCAAATGGACCGTACTCAAAAGTAATTGTGCTTTTGAAATTTCCGATGCCATCCTTTAAGTCTTTGAAATAATCGTAGGAAAAATATCCAATATCTTGACCCAATGAAGTCATATCATTTAACTCGTAACTAAAGTCGATGGTCTTATTAGTTGTAAATGAAGTGTACACCTTGATCTCAACGGAGTTGTTGTTTTCAAGAATATTAAACACGTCTTTTGAACCGTTTGACGCTTTGGTATCCTGAGTTAAGGATTTGTCATTTATATAAACTTTTATATTATCTATCTTAGAAGTATTCTTCTTATCAATCGTTCTAGTGACTACATTTCTGGAACTATCCGCACTCCACGTTATCGATTCTCTTACCTGGGCATCTCCATTTTTAGTAATCAAAATATTGGAGTTAAACTTATCGATTTCGGAATTTGTCTTTCCATAAACATTTATATTAAAAATCAACAAAAATATAAAAAATAAATTTGCGATTAATCTTTTTTTCATAGTATCACCAACTTAATTATATCAAATAATTGACTCTTCTGGGGGAAGTTGTAAAATTATATTATGATAAAATTAACATATAGGGTAAAATACTAGGTAAGGTTAAGAAAAATGAGAAAAGGGTGATAAAATGTATGATATTTTGATACTAGGAGCTGGTCCTGCAGGATTAACGGCAGGTCTATATGCATCCCGCGCAAAATTAAAAGTAGGAATAATAGAAAAAGCTATCGAAGGAGGACAAATCTCCGGCACTAGTTCCGTGGAAAACTATCCAGGAATAATCGAAATCTCTGGAATGGATCTAGGATTAAATATGAGAGAGCAAGCGGAAAACTTCGGTTGTGAATTTAT
>QWCB01001924.1_pt1 | contig 18492 bp, 2 predicted proteins | sample 1972511 | NCBI WGS metagenome assembly QWCB01 (sample SAMN09866719, study PRJNA288562) | Human gut metagenome isolate term5_stool, whole genome shotgun sequencing... | isolation source: gut | host: Homo sapiens | place: USA: California
ACAAAAAAATAAAAATAAAAATTAAATTTCACCAAATATTCATAAAAAACAAAAAAAACAATGTATCTTTATACAAAAATAATGCAATATCACAAAAAAAGGATATAGGTAAATCAATTGTTTCATCCAATGTAAAATAGAAAACATTATCAATTTGCATGGAAAAAATATTTATGATAAAATAATAACTATTTTCCCCTCCAAAAAAACACAAGCAATATCAGATAATTGGCTTAATCTTTACTTAAAAAGTATTGATATTAAATAGCTAAAGGTTTATAATAATTATAAGAAAATTATATAACTTAATATACAAAAATATTACACAAAAAAATACGCAAAACTATTTTTAAAATAGATAATACATAAAGAAATTAGGAGAGAAAATATGAAAAGTTTATCGAAAAGAGCCATCAGTTTAATATTAGCAGTACTAATGATTATGGACGTATTTACGCCTGTCGCGGTAGTAGCAAGTACCAACTCACCACAGAATAATGTACATGTATTGGACGAAGTGCCAGAATCGGAAACTAACTCTCAAAATAACGATATCTTAATCCCGGCAAAGCCACAGACAAACCCTGAAGAGGATACCCTTGTGCCTGCGGAAGTACCGGGTCAAAACTCATCACAAAACTCATCTCAAAAACCAGCGCAAAAACCAGCGCAAAAACCAGTTCAAAACAATAAAACACCAAACCAACTATATAAATCATGGACATTGGTAAACCCTGGTAAGACCACCTATGCAAAAGGTGACATACTAGACCTATCCCAACTATCAGTAAGAGTTACTAAGGAAGACGGAACAGTAACTACTCTTTCCTATGTTCAATTATTAAAAGACACCAATTTCGACATAATCGAAAACGTAGGTAACAAGATCAACCTACAACCGGGTAAGGGATCTGTCACACTAGTAGGACCAAGCCTAAACCCAATCACCGTAAACATCGTAGTAAATGATTCAGCTGACAAGCTACAAGGAACAAACTCAAAAGACGAACTCGTACCAGCGATAGACCCACAAGCAAAAGAGGAAAACGACGAACTTGTAGTAGCAGAAAATCCAAACGATAAAAAGACTAATATAATAGAAGGAAACGAACAAAACTCTCCAGAAAAAGATAAACAAACAGAAGAAAAACTAGAAGAAGAAGCGCTAAAAGGCAATGTATTTGACCAAGTACTAGGAAAAGATACAGAAAATCCATTTGGCTTAAAACTATTTAAAAATCAAAATGAAGCAGATGTATTAGCGGGTATGGACGAACTTAGCCGTATGATGGCAGAGTTCAGAGCTCAATTTCCAACGGAACAAACCCAAGAAGAAATTGACGCTGGATTAATAAGAATCTACAACATTAATCCTGTTGATCCAGCAGTTCAAGATAAACCAATGAGCCCAGTTTTCTTGAGATCAGCTTTTAGAAGTGCAGGATTATTTGAAGCTGCAAGCTTTAATGCAGATCAAAATCAAGGGCTAGAAATGTCTGGTGAAGAAATTCCAGAACCAGTTGGAGCGGACTCTAATGGTCTAAACCTAGATGGCAAGAAGTTCACGGTTATGACAAGATTTGAGACATCAAATGCACTTGGACCAATCAAACCAGGTCAATTCTTCAAAATCCATTTAGATAAAGAGCTTACAGTTAAAGATCCATCTAGCCTAGAACCAGTTAGGTATAATGGACAAGTTATTGCAACACCTACTTATAATTCAAAAGATAATATCATTGAATATAAAATTGTAAAAGAAATACCAGAAAATATAAAGGTCCCACTAAATATTCCTGTTGATTATAATCCAACGAATATTACGGAATTTAATCCTGACGGAACATTTACAGTAACCAATAAGGTAAGTGGACTTGGAGTAAAAGCTCCAAAAGACCTAATACCACAAAAAGTTGATAAAAATGGTAACCTTGCAGGATCTATTATTGAGCCAGGTAGAGGAGATGTACCAGAACTTATAGAAGCAGATGACAAGTCCTATAAGGTAGACATGGATGCAGTTGGTATACCAGTTGTAAAAGATGGAAAATTAGAAGGTTTCAATTGGACAGCACAAGTAGTTTCAACAGTAAATCTAAATGGAATAGACTTCCATGTCAACTTTACTACTGTCAAAGGATCTGGACTTGGTAAAATAGAAAAACTCGCTATAGGCGGTGTTTCTATACAAAACCCAGAAAGTAATAAATTAAGTGGTAAACTCGGTATAGTAGACTCCATTCACTATAAGCCAGATAAAAAAGATGGCAATAAATTCACTTATACCTTCTATACACCAGTAACTGATATTCAAGAAACTTATATGTTGGATATTAACGCAGTTGCCAATGGTAAGGTAGGAGCAAAAAGAATAGTCGGAACTCAAGGTTATCCGAGATCTAAGGTAGAAGATGCTACACCAAATCGTGTAGGCATGAACAACAGAACATCTATTCTTGGTGAATTTGCAAATTCAAACCACGCTAAGTGGACTGTAACAGATCAAGTCTCAACAGGTGATGATGGAAAACTACCATTAGCTTCAAGAGAGCTTGGAGGAAATCAAAGTCTAAAAACTGCTAAGGTTGCAGTTTATGGAATAGATACTGCAACTGGTAAAATGGTTGTGAAATCTACTGAGACAAGTATAAATCCACCAGCAATTCCAAGTGCTGAAAAAAATCCAAACACACCACAACCAGTAGGAACAATAGCAGCCTATGAATATACAACTGACTTAGATCAACAAAATCCATCTGCCTATACACTAGGTGGAGTTGCGATATCTAAGTACGAAGACCTATCCATAGACCAAAACTGGGGACTTGATACTGGTTTAAAAATGCCAGCCCAAGATATAAAAGCAGTAGACCCTGCAAATGAAAACAATGTTTTAGGGACAGAACATGTAGATGCAGCAAAAGATGATTCATCTTCAAGAAGAATAACAATCCCTAATGTAAAAGTATGGAATATTGATGACAATGGAACTGCTACGAGAATCCAACCAACAATAAAACAGGACTTTCCAAAAGATTTAAACGACCACTATACTGAAAACTACAATTACTATAAAACAGACTTAAATGAATACTATATCCACAACAGGGCTGTTAAAGGAGAAATAAAAAAAAGTGGTAACTTTAAACTTAAATTGGTAGAGGAAGATGGAAAAACACCTATACCAGGAGCTACATTTAGACTGTTCCGTGGAGCAGAAGTTGTAACTGATGGAAAAGGTGAAGCAGAATTTAAAAATATTTCTACAGGAATCTACTATCTAACAGAAGTTCAAGCTCCTGTAGGATATAAATTAGCAGAAGATACTAAAATAATTATAGATGAGAATGGCAAGGTAAAGGCTACTGGACCAGATTCAACTCAAATAGGAGATGATTCAGCTACCCAATACTTTAAAGATGATAAATATCCTCTTTTCATGAATCTTAGATCATTTGCGATTAAGGGACAGAATGGACAAGTAACCACTTACATCTATCTAAAACCAGATGAAGGTGGCGGAACCAACCAAAATACTAGATTAAATATCACAGGATATAATAATGATGGTCTAAATGTAGAAGTATATGACGTAGACCCATCGCGAAGACCTGGATTAAACCAAGCTATGGATATTCAATCTGGTGTAGAAAATAATATTGGTGGACCAGCTTTAAACCAACCAAATAAATACCCTATCAAGGGAACTAACAATGTTTACGATACCTACACAGGAAAATCTGGTTATCAAATCAAAATCCCACATGTAAGGTTTGGAACAAACTGGGGATTCCTAGTTAAAGTTACAGGTACACCAAAATCAAATGATGGAAAAATATCTTACGACTGGTTAGTAGACAATACAGATCCTGGAAACAATTCTAAAATCCAAAAGACTATTACACCAGCAGACCCTAATGTTGTTAACGAAATAACTGTTTTAGTTAAAAATAAAAAATTTGAAACAAAGCCAGTAGAGGTAATCAAAGTAGACTCTAATAAGAACCCATTGGGCGGAGCTACATTTGTTCTTAGAAACTCTGCTAACAATGAAGTTCTTAAAACCGTAGTTTCCAGCAATGAAGCGGATAAAAAAGGTAAGGTAGACTTTGGAATGATGCCTCAAGGTTACTATACTATAGAAGAAATAGCAGGACCAGAAGGCTATATAGAATCTCAACTTGTATTTGATGTTCATGTAGATGAAGCATCTCAAGTGACCTACACACCAAGATTTAAAGATGGAGTTGGTACTCCAGTTCCAGGCGTAGATTATTGGATTGAAGATGAAATAGTTAAAGATACCGAAACAAAAGTTCCAGTAGTTACAGTTGACCAATCAATGAAACTAAGCGAAAACAATTTTGGTGAAACAGGTATAAAACCAGGAGTATGGGAAGCTTATCGTTATGAGTCTTACACCTACAAGGCAAATATTAAATTAAAATCATCAGAACCAGGAAAGAGATTCGAAATTCAATTTGACCCAAATCTTGACTTCACTCAATATGTAAATAAGTTTCCAGAAATAAAAAGTAACGGTCAAGTCATAGCTAAACCATACTTCAACTATGATACCAATCTATTGACCTATGTATTTACAGAAGCGTCTGGAAGTGGAGAGGTAATATTTGACCTAGTAATAGATGGTGTTATTCCATCCAAATTTTACGCTAAAAATTCAGGAGATTACTCTTTTAAAAATATAGTAGCTCCGGGTCAAGAAGGTGTTAAAGGTAACCAAACGGATATCGTCAACGTCAAGGCATTCTATGAAGACTATGACTCACATCCAAGTGGAAATTCTCCAACACAAGCTTATTATTTTAGAGATGTATACCAAGGCAAAGACGGTAACTGGTATGTAAAGGCAATAGCTTACTACAATGCAAAGGCAAACTTAGTTGGCAGTCGTGGAAATGCTAGAACTCTATCCTTTAACTGGATGTCAACCAACTGGTCACCAACCAATATAGCATATTGGTCAGGCAATGGAAATATGCCAGCATTTGAACTAGAAAATGTAAAGGTATATTCTGTACAACCAACAGTAGATCAGTTTAATCATAAAACAAACGAGCCTTACATGCCTTTGTCAATGGGTATTAGACCAGAAAATGACCCTAGAACATATAGATTGGAACTAAATCAAAATATCGAAGGACAATATGTCTATAATAGGCAAGGAGCTATAGCATTGACATTTGATCCAAGTCAAATAAAATCAACAGGAGCACTTCCCGATTCTAGACCGCTTAAAATTGATATGCCAGCCATATCTAAGAATAATGAAGGTTATGTAATAGAACAAACATTTAAGGTAACGGATCTAAATAAATTTAGGAATATGTTTAGAGCCTTCATTATGCAGAATTCTTCTGATAAAGACTCTCTTAAGTCAGCCTTTGCTTCAAAAGTAAACATAAACGAAGCTACAGCAGAACAAAATAGAAAAGAAATACCTAAGTTCTACAAGCAAAAAGTAATGGTGGCAAACGAAGAATATGTACCAACTAGCTTTAGAATTAGAAAATATAATGAAGCTGATAAATCTAAAACCCTAGAAGGGGCAATATTCACGCTAACAAATCTTAAGACAAATAAGACTATATCTAAGACAACAAGTATAGATGGATATTTGACGTTCGATAAATTACAACCAGGCGTATATAGGCTAGTAGAATCTAAGGCTCCGAAAGATTTCATAAAATCAGACAAGATGTGGCTTGTAAACGTGGCTAAAGATGGAGTTGTAACCATAACAGAAGTAGGTTTTAACACTGACGGAACATCTATAATAGGTAAAGACCTAATTCTTGATGTAGCAAACAAACCAAAAGGTCAAGATTTTGTAGTCTACAAAAAAGGCGACCAAGGCCAAGCTCTACCTGATGCGAAATTTGTAATAAAGAAAAAAGACGGAGAAAATTATACCGAAGTCGGTACAGGTATATCCGACACAAGTGGTCGTGTAAAATTCAAAAATAGCACAGGAGCGGATTTAAAACTTACAGACGGAACCTATATCCTAGAAGAAACTGAAGCACCAGCAGGTTACAAAAAACTTGATAAAAAATGGGTACTTGTAGTTGGTAATAATAAAGTAGAAGTTCACGATTATATAGAAGGACCAAAAGAACAAACTAGCGAAGCGGCAAATAACTCCCTCTTAAAAGAAAAGGGAACACACTGGGTAGATATTGCTAAAAGATCACCAGCAAAATTCAATGGTTTAACCGACCCAAGATGGAGAGATTATGTAGATAATTATCCAAAACCATATAAGATGGGTACAAGAATTGTTGGTATCAATAAAACAGCAAAGAAACCTTACGTTATCCAAAGATTTATAATAAATCCAGAAGCCAAACAAATGGGACCATCAAAAGTCCAAATCCATAAACAACCACTAAATGAAAACAACATGGATTGGTATGTTGGAACCGAAGCCTACAAAATTTTCCAACTTGACAAAGCAGTAACAGAAAATGTAGGCGATATAAAACTGGAAAACTATATAGCAAAAGAAATAAATTTAACAGCAAAAAAAGGTGAAAAACAAGGTGAAGTTCCAAAAAGAATGGAATTTGATCTTCCGGCAACAGATAAACCTATAATAATTGATGTAAAAGTACCATACAAAAGCGAATCCGCTGGAGTAGGTCTAGGTATGGATTATTGGGAAAATGTTGGAACAGCTAATGAAAAAGTATACTGGAAACCAGACTTTTATGAATCTGTAGAAGATATACCAGTAGGTGATGAAGTAACATCCAACACCCAAGCAGGAAATATCGTAGGGGCTTATATATCTGAAGGTTCTCTAGATGTAACCAACGTAAAGAACAAGCACAGATTTGAATTTACAAAAGTAAGAGAAAAAGAACTCGATGGTTTGTCAGGTGCAACATTTAAACTAACAGGTACTAACCCAGTAACAGAAACTAAGTGGGGCAAGTCTGATGACAAAGGAAAGGTATCTTTTGAAGGACTACTTCCAGGAACTTACAAGCTAGAAGAACATGGAGCTCCACAAGGTTACGAAAGCTCGAACACAGACTGGACAGTCACAATACAAGATGATGGAAAAATATACATCAAGGACAATAGCACATCTGATAAAGTTCCTAATACAGATCCAGAAGCTCAGTGGCAAAAAGTAGATATAGCAAACTCTACAATGATTAATAAATCAGATTCAGTTAGAGAAGAATACAAACAAACCGCTGATAAAAAAATAAAAACTCATATAGTTGAAATAAACAAAGCAACCAAGAGAATCAGACAAGTCTATGTCTTAAACAGACTAACTGAAAAATTATCAGACCCTACACTAGAGCTTCATTCCTATCCAGAAAAATGGGATATAACCACAGAAAATACAAATGTAATTTCCGTAGCTGAAGTTGGAAAAGATGCAAGTCCAGAAAATCTTGGGAAAATAGGAGCCAACGTTCAATATAGTACTGAGATAATAAGCAAAAACAATCATACAAGATTAGTAATAAATCCTAAAATAACAGGTGAAAAAACTATTGCAGTCGTTATAGAAACAGATCTAAAAGATCAACCTGAAATTGGTGGAATCGGAACAGGTATGGACTATAACAACCAAGGTAACCAATATTGGGGAGCAGAAGAATATACAAATATAAATAATTTCCAACTTTACCCAATAGCAAATCCAACGGTAGATAAAAATACCAAGTTAATAGTAGGTAAAGCAACTGTAGTGACACCTACTCCAATGGCAAGATCCGCTGAAGAAGATGGAACTAGTCTGTCAAATACAGTAGCACTTGCAGCCAATGAAGATTTGAGCTCAATAACTAGTCTAAGCAAAGCATTGAGAAGTAGATTCTTCAGAAGTGTAGATGGATTAGAAATAGGCGATGAAATAGTAGGATTAGCAGTTAGAGCAGATGGTTGGGAAAAAGTAGACCCTAATAGATCTAGAAATAAAACTACAAGATCTGAAGGTGGCGATAACCAAACCAAAATAACTAAAATAAATAAATCTGAAGGTAAGTATAGACAAATATTTTTAGTCAATATGTCAGGTGAAGCTTCAAAGGATGCGAAGTTTGATTTCCACGCAGAACCACTTAATAGAAGTATCTATGCTAAAGACTATTATGGTAACAAAGCTAATATTAAAGTTTTAAGCATAAGGCCAGTAGAAAGCACATCTACAGTAGACAACATTAAATACATTGGAACAGAAACTCTTAAATATGGATCTGAAGGAATGTCTGATGTAACCAATAAATTTGGAACTTTTAAAAGATACGAATTTAAGTTGACTAAATCTGAAAGTAGACCTTTTGTAATAGAAGTAGAGTATGATTATCCTAAGTCTGGTGTAATAGGTTTGGGAATGGACTACTATAAAAACTTTAGACCTAATAAAGTATGGGCAGCTGAGAAATACGCTAGTGTAGATGATATTAACTACAAAACATCAGGTCCAAAGACAGAAGTTAAGGAAGAAGAAGTAAGGACAACACTTCCAATTCCTCAAGAGCCTGAAAGAAGACCAAACGCCAACATGAAAAAAGGCGAAGAAAAACAAGTATTTGCAGGTCAAGAAGGCTATCAAATTGATATCTACAAGGTAACTTATATTGACGATGTAAAACAACCTAACCCAGTCTTTGTAAGAACCAAAGAAAAAGTTGATCCACAACCAAGAATTATAGAATATGGTACAAAGGATGAAGCACAACCACAACCAACAGAACACACAATCCAAAATTACCTAGGTCCTAATGGTGTAGTAGCAGGTGTTCCTAACAAGGCTTACAAGGACCAACAAATAACCCTATCTGTTCATCCTAATGATGGATATATAGTAGATATAATCTGGCTAGAAGATGAAGCTGGAAACTTCTTGCAGGAACTTACAGATGCTACAGGCTTTACTATGCCAGACATGAATGTAGTTATAAAAGCTACCTTCGAGAAATCAAAATTCAAGATCACAACAAGTGTAAATGATCCTACCCTTGGAAGTGTATTAGTTGATAAAGATAAGGCTAGCGAAGGAGAAGAAGTAACAGTAACTGTCACTCCAAAAGATGACACAGTTGAAATAACCGATGTTAAGGTGGGCAATCAATCTATTGGACCACAATTACAAAATGGCAAATATACTTTCAAAATGGAAGCTAAGGATGTTCATGTAAGTGTAACATTCAACAAAAAAGAAGTAGTACCAGAGACTATTTATGATGTGGGTGTGGATGGTAATACAAATAGGAAGGTAGTAGTTTATACAAGGACAGCACCTAACAAAGCAAAGGCAGGAGAACTTGTAGAATTTACAGTAACACCAAATCCTGATTATGAAATAACAAATGTTTGGGTACAAAAGTCAGATGGAACGGGCAGCCTAGCAGGATTGACATTGGATGATTCCAAGACAAAAGGTTCCTTCAAAATGCCTAGTCAAAATGTAACTATTTACGCTAATGTTAAATATGTTCAACCACCAAAAGGAACTTACCTAGTTGGAATTAATCCAGACATAACAGGTGGTAGTGTAACAGCTGAGCCTAGAAGACCATATCCAAATGACAAGGTAAGAATCAAGGCTACACCAAATCAAGGTATGACACTTGACACGTTAAGCGTTACAAAAGAATGGGGCGGAACAGTAGATGTCCAATATGACAATGAAGGACCATACTTCATAATGCCTTCTGAAAATGTAACAGTTTATGCTAAGTTCAAAGAAGGACAAAGCCCAGACCCTGGTCAGCCAGGTGGTGGTTCAGATGTTAAACCAGATGATGATGAACTTGGCTACCTAATTTATGACCCAAGCAATCCAAATAAAATCATCAAAAAAGATGCTAAGCTTACAAATAGAAAAGCTGGTTTGGAACTTAAAATATTCAAAAAAGACGTAGTTGGTAGGACTCTTGAAGGTGGAGAATTTAAATTAATAAAGACTGAAGCGGATTATAAAACTCCAGTAAAAGACTTTACGACCTTGACAGCAGTTTCTGGAATAGATGGTAGAATTCTATTTAAAGATAAGGATAACCAACCAGTCAAACTTCAAAAAGGTTACTATGTATTGGAAGAAATCAAGCCACCATTGGGCTATAAGAAGGCTTCTTCTAAGTGGAAGATTGAAGTTAAAGATGACCAAGGCAGGATGCACGCAACCTACTTCGGACCATCACAAACACCTTCACAATACTTGTTGTCAAAAGAATCTAAAATACAAGATGATACAACAGGAACAAATCTTGCAATTAGAACTGCATCCAAGATAACCCACATAGATCCAGATGCGAAGACATTTGTACAAAGGGTAATCATAGACCTAAGAGGTTACAGTGGAAAAGAAAAAGTCAACGTCCAAATCACTCCAAAATATAAGAGAGTTGAAAAGGACAGACCAGGAGTAAAACCGGATACAATAAAAGAAGGATTAAAGACAGCTTACAGGACAACCTACAAGATATCCAATCCTAAAGAAAATCTAGATACGGATTATATACTAGGTTACTATGATCTTTCTAAACCGGGTGTATCAATGGTAAACACCGCAAGGTGGAGACCATTTGATTGGGGATTTGACGAAGATCAATTAAACCTAGACCCAGGTCAAGTTTACTTCATAGATATTGAAGGATATTATGATGAATCACTAGTGTCAGGTATGGCAGTAAATGAAAAAGATGTAAATGGAAATCCAGTTGCTCCTCATAAAAACACAAAAATCAAGAAAGAAGACCTTGCTAAACTAGAAATGGATATCAAATTCTACCAAGGAGCAAGAAGCTTCTACCAAGCAGTCTACAATGAAAAGGATAAAAAAATTGAATGGAATACCTTCCCTAAGGCGTCTTACCAAGCAGGTGCAGCTGCCCTAGCAAATACTAAACCAAAAGGTTGGTCAGATGAATTTTACAATGACAGATACCAAAATTGGGTAGGCTTAGAAGGTGGTGAAATTCGTCCAGCATTAGCTAATGCTACACCAATAAAGACCCTTTCAACATCAGCCGACATTTCAAATCTATATACTACTGATAAGCCTAAAGATGAACTAGATATACCAAAAGAAGGTTTGGACATCATAAACGATGAAGAAACATACAATATCACCTTCTCAAAACACGGACGTGATGGAGAAAAGAGTGAAGGTTGGGAAAGTAATGGTAAAAAGGTAACTGAAAATAGACTTGAAGGAGCAATATTTAAACTTCAACAATATATCCAAAATGACTATGTAGATGTGCCAGGATCTTATGTATCTTCAGCATTTAACGGTTACTTCGGATTTAGAGGTCTAAAACCAGGTCGTTACAGACTAATGGAAGTTGAAGCTCCAAAGGGCTACAGACCAATCAAAGGCCCTATCCTCTACATGACCGTTGCCTATGAAGAACCAAAGACCAATGCCGAGACTGGTGATATCACACCAGGCAGAGGAAAAATCACTCTAGAGTATGACAATGGTAATGGTATTATAGAATACAACCCAGCAGCTACAAATGTAGAACATGGTCAGTTAGTCGACTATGTAACCAGTGCTACTGCAAAGAACATGGGTAAGATAATAAACGAAAAACCAGGTCAAGGTAAGGTCAGAATAAATAAAGAAGATGGAGAGGGAAATCCACTTGTAGGAGCTAAATTTAGATTAATTAGACTTGGAACCGCTGCTGATTCCGATTCACCAGAAAACAAAGACGGTTTATATGGTGCAGAATCTGAAAATCTAAAAGAAACAGCAACTGCAACAGTAGCTAAGAAAGATTCAGTAGATCCAGTAGTTAAAAATGGAAAGGTTCTTAGCCTAGAACCAGTAAGAGTGGGAGCTACCAAGATTTTTGGAGAAACAATCTCAAACGCTACGGTCACTGTAACTTTCAATGGAAATAATGCAGTAACGGTTAAAACTCCAAACTCAGGTAAGTTTATTGTAGACGTGCCAAGAGATCTTGTTCTAAATGAAAATGACACAATTACTGCAAGCATCGATGAAAAGGGAGTTGCTATCTTTGATAAACTTCCAATAGGTAACTACATCCTAGAGGAAATAAAATCCCCAGACGGTTACAAGAGTAATGGACAAAAGTGGAGATTTACTGTAGGCGGTGAAGGGCTAGACCCATATGTAAACGACACAAGTTCTGGTGGAATTGATTTAACAAATGAAATTAAACTTCTAGAAGATCCAGAGATTAGGGTTCAAAAAACACTGGATAATGATAAGACAGACACAAAAAATTCAGTCCACCCACACAAGGCTCAAAGTATAGGAATCACAGCTAAGTTTACAGTGCCAGTAACAATAAATCCAGGTGACTACTTCAAAGTTAAACTTTCAGATTCCATAGACTTATATGGTATTTACAAGGATAAACCACTGGGTAGTTTGGATATTTTTGCAGATGGTGTAGGTACAGTAGCCAAGGCTAAATATGATAAGACAACTAACACAATCACCTACACATTTACAGAATATGCAAGGACATATAAACTTACAGAACTTAAGACAAACCTAGCAACTTGGATAAATCTTGATAAAATTAAAAAATCTACTAATAATGTTGAAGTTGGTATAGGACTTGGAGATAAAGTTTCAAAGAGTAAGAATTATGATGTGGAATATGATATTCCAAGCGAAACTTCACGCCACCCTTACCAATACACAGAGTACTATCGTTATTGGTATGGCACTGATTATCAAACCTATAATTATTGGCACAACCTTACTGGTAAGATTACTGAGATGGATAAGACTACAGGTGAGTTCACCCAATACTACTATATTAATAGGATGCGTGATGAGGGATATCCAAACTGGACTTTCCGTTACAATCCATATAGCTCAGACAATTCAAACACTAAAAAACTGAACTATGCTAATGTTAGGATTATGAAATTGAATAACAACAGCAATACTAATATAGTAAACTCAATGCCAGAATCCTTTGCTCTTGATGTAAATAATGATGCTAATCTTACAGAGATACTAAATCAAAGATTTGATAGGATGGGTGCAACAAACTTCAATTTTAGCAAAGATAAAAATTCTGGCAGTAGTTCAACCGACTCATATATAGTAGAAGTCAAAGGCAAGATACCATTATCTGAAATAAAGGATTTTCATTCAGTTGGCTCAATTATAGTCAGAGGAAGTACTATAGCAGCTAGATGGGATTTGGCTAGATTTGCTGATAATAAGGCTGTGGCTAGTGCCCAACTAATCATCCAAGCTATAAACCCTAAGAATGAAATCAAATTCAGAAAAACAGACTACAAAGGAACTAGTCTAGCTGGTGCTATATTTGCTCTTTACAAGAAAAATGGAGAAAGTTGGCAAGAGGTAAAGGACAGTGAACAAACTACCAAAGCTGATGGTTTGGTTTCCTATGAAAAACTAGCTCCAGGAGACTATGCCCTATTCGAGAAAAAAGCTCCAGAAGGCTACAACAAGATTGAAGGACATATAGAAGAGTTTAGCGTAGGGCAAAATGGTGAAATTACAAGATATGTAGACAAAAATAAACCGGTGGGACAAGCTGTATCTTCAAACACTGGTTCAAAAGATGAAAAAGTAAGCGAGCCAGTAGGATCTGAACCTATAGATGTAATAAACTATAAGAACATTGAATTTATAAAAATTGATTCAATTGATAGAAGTTCCTTGGAAGGTGCAGAATTTAAAGTACTTTATAAAAAAGGAGAAAAAGATAAATACAAGCCTATCAAAGTTTCTGAAAAATCTTCTAATGGCGAAATTATCGAAAAAGATATGACAGTTACATCGGGAGAAGATGGTAAATTTAAGTTAGAAAAAATTTATGAAGACGGATACTACGCTTTAGAAGAAATCAAGGCTCCAAAAGGCTACTCTAAGATGCCGGGATATATAAGAGAATTCTTGCTTGAAAAAGGAAAAGTACTAGTTAAAGAAAAAGATCCAATACAATCAAGTTTATCAAGAGGCGCAAACGGAAAGATTACAAGTCAAGTTCTATCAGTGGATAAGGATAAAAATACATTCACTCAAAGAATAATAATAAATCCAAAGCATGACCAACTTTCTATTCCAGAAGCTAATTCATTCCTAAGAATCATAGAAAATGGGTGGGAGATACCTAAGGAAACTGGTAAGACAGGTGGTAAGGTAAAAGTTGCTATTTTAAAGAAAGATAGTGCAGAAGGATTTAAGACTAAAATTGAAGACTTGACATCAAAAGACTATAAGGAATATTATGCAGAGACCTATGGTCAAGTTGGTGAAAATATCGGATCTAGATATTCACTAAGAAAATTCTTAGGTAAAGAAACGGAAAAAGGCAATATAGAAACTACAGATACCATAGTCGTAGAATATACTGGTAAACTAAAGGAAGAAAGTATAAAACAAGATACTGAAGCAAGTAAAAGAACTTTATTGCCAGTAGAGCAGAAAGCTGATGTAATTTTAGGGCTAGAAGTAATAGATGAAGTAAATTACACACTTGATATCGATAAGCTAGCTACTAAAGGTCCAGTATATGTAGATACTGATAAGTATAATCTAAGACCTATTGAAGTTGAAAACCGTAAGGCGGAATATCCAAGTACTGGTGGTATGGGTACGTTCATATTCACCTGTGTCGGGGCATCGCTTATCGGACTTGCTTATCTAAGCTACAGGAGAAGAAGGGGGCTGGTTTTCGATGAATGATTACAAAGATAACCAGAGGTACCCTCCTTGACGGCAGTTTGGAAAATGCAGTTGTGAGGACTGAATCCTCGGAGGTTATACCCGTTCGACTCGCTGGCGCTCGCTCAGGGTGACGGCAGTTGCAAGGGATAAACTCAAGGAAACCTAACGGAAAACACAACAATAATAACAAGGGCGGTGGCGAAACATCGTCGCTGCTCCTTGGAATTATAAAATGGAAAGAAATAATAGACTAGTTTTTAAGGACTACAAATTTTTCTTGAAACAATCTAAAATTAGTCACCGATAAATGAGAGGTGATTTATGACGAAGAATCATTTAAAAGAGAAAGATTTCTGTTATATAAATATAGAAAATGACTTGTATTATAATTTATGTTATCCAACTCGTGTTAATCTTAAAAAGTTAAAAAAACATGAAATAATAGAATATGTTAATACAAATTATCTATATAATGAAAATAGAGTTTTAAATAATTTGTTAAAAGACTTAATTATTTTTAAAACTTATAGAGATGAAATAGAAAAAGAAATAAAAAATGAAGGTATTGCAAGAGAGATAATTATATTTTTTATTTCAGTTATTTCAGCTATCTTAAGTTTAAAAGCTATAAACAAAGAACATTTAAGTAATGAACAAGTAAATATTGTTTTCTTTGCGTTGATAATTTATATTTTTTTAAAAGTAGCAATAGAGTTATTTGCAACTTCAAAAAATTCAGACTCTTCAAGGCTAATTGTTGTAAATTATGCAATCTATACATTAGAAAGCATTAAAGAAGAAAATTATCATAATCAAGATTATTCAGAAGAAAAAAAAGATGATAATCAAGAAATTAAGCCAGATGAACAAGAAATTGAAACAGTAGACCAAGAAACAGTCGTGACTGATTCAAAAGCTTCAGAAACTAAAATAAGTTACAAAAATATAGATTCTAACAAAAAAAGTAGTATTTCACATGATCTTTCAATAGCGTTAGATGAAGGAAAAACTAGGTTTTCAGCTCAGGATAGACACTATCAGGTAAGTTATCCTCTCGCTATTAAAACTTTATCAAATGGAACACAGATTGAGGATTTAGTAAAATATGTGACCGACAACTATATTAATAGAGACTTCTTTGACAGGGACAAGTTAATCAATGATTTGATAATGTTTAAGTCCATGAAGTTTGACCTAGAATTAGACATAAAAAACAATGAAAAGTTTTTCTCAGGTATACCTATTTTGAAATGTCTAGATACTGATAAAGTCAGAAATGATAAATGGTCAATAAATAATAGGATAAAAACAATCAACAATATCATATTAGTTCTAGAAGCTATAAAAGAAGAAATAGACACAAAGAAAAAAGATTAATTGGAAAAAGAAAAAAGATGGACAGATTTTAAATATATTGTCAATTGGCAATATACAAAAGGTAGTAATTTGCTTAGGCAAATGATTATACAAATAATAAAATTAAGGAGTTTATTATGAACAAGAAAAAATTTATGTCACTAATTTTAGCATTAGTGATGATGATTGGAGCATTTAGCCCGCTAACCGCGATGGCTAATAATGCAAACACACCACCAGTAATTGATACAGGTGTATTAAAAGCTGTTGAAGGCGAAAAAAACTTTAAAACAAAACTTAATGTTCACAAGCTATTAACTGATAATTTTGGAAATCCAATCGACCATAATGGTGGAGAGTACAAAAAACAAGAAGGAAAGCTTACTATTGGTGGAAAAGAAGTTCAAGAAATTGCAGGGGTAGAATTTACTTACTACAAGGTTGCTTCTCCTCAAAAGCTTGATGAAATGAAAGCAAATCCTGACAAGTACGATACTAAAGCAGAAATGGATACTGTTGTTGCTGATACTAATTCAGGAGTTACTGCACCAAATAATAACACTATTAAAACAACAAAAGATGCAAGTGGTAATGTACAACCTGCAACAGTTGACCTTGAACAAGGTTACTACTGGTTTATAGAAACAGGAAGACCTTCTAACATCACAAAGTCTATAGCAGTTCCATTTGCAATTGCTATACCAGTTCTTTTAGGCGAAGACATTCAAGGAACAGGAACTTCTGAAAAACCTCAATTCAAAGCTGGAGAATACTTCTTAAACACAGTTCATATTTATCCAAAGAACGAAAAAGAAGACGTAGAAATGGCAAAAGGCTATGTTAAAAAAGATGGTAAAGTAACAAAGATTGACTCTGAAGCACTTACAAAAACATTAACTAAGGAGCAAGTAGCAGACTGGAAAGCTAAGTATGGTGCAGAATATGATAAATATTTAGCAGAAAAAGAAGCAATTGACGCAAGAAAAGGTTCAGCTATCCCTTACGAAGTACCTACACTTCTTAAAAAAGGTCAAAAATACACTGGAGCATCTTGGTCAGATAGAATGACTAAAGGTCTTACATTTGTAAAAGCAGCTGATGTAAATAATGTTGAAGGATCAGCAAAACTAAAACTTGAAGTTAAATTCCCTAATGAAAGTGCATTTACTGAAGTAACTAATTCTAACTACACATTAAATGAATATGACAATGGTTTTGACTTAGAGCTATCAGAAGCTTATATCAAAACTGTAAACGAAAAATTACTAGAAGGTAATGTTGAATTCAAATTAACTTACTATGCTTATCTAAATGGTGAATCAGTAGTTGATAAGAAAGAAAACAACAATATTACCTTTACACCAGGCGAACCAAATCCAGGTGGAAAAATAACTCCAACTAATGGAGAATTTGATGTAAAGAAAACATGGTCTGATACTAAGGATAATAGAAACACAAAAGTTACTTACTTACTTGAAAAAGGTGGTAAGACTGTAGCTGAAGTTGTTCTTGATGGAACAGGTAATATATTAGAAGAAAATTATATAGCTCCTGAAGAAGGTAAAGAACAAATTAAGTTTACACTAGGAACTGATAAATATTCAGGTAAGTTTACAAATCTTGAAAACGCAGAGTACACTGTTCACGAGTTTGTAAATGGATATGAAGCTAAATTTACACCAGGAACAAACGAAATGGCTATCAAGAACGAATATAACCCAACTGTAATCACACCAAGACCACCAAAAGTTACAACTTACAACTTCAAGTTTGTAAAGACTGATGGTGGATCAAACAGACTTGCAGGAGCAGAATTCTATGTAACTAGAGCTGGTGAAAATAATCAAACCGAATATCTTGCTTTTGATTCTAAAGTAAATGCACAAAATAAAACTGCTTACGAAACAGCTGAGACAAAATACAATGAAGCTATAGCAGCTCTAAATACAGCTTTAGAAAAAGGCGAAATTACAGCTGATAATAAGGTAACTATTGACGGTCAACAATATGATTCAAAAACAAATGCAGAAAATGCAATTGCAACATTAGCAACAACTAGAGATAAGGCTTATGCAAAGATGAAGGTTATGTGGACTTGGACAACTACTAAAACTGATGGCCACAAATTCGTATCTAACAAAGATGGTCAATTTGAAGTTGATGGTTTAGCTTATGGAAACTATGAATTAGTGGAAGAAACACCTCCAACAGGATTCTCTAAATTAACAACTCCAATTAAATTTACAGTTGGTACAGTAGGAAAAGAAAATCAAACAGCCTACGACATCAACTATAAATTAGACGCTGCCGATGGCACAAAAGATGCGCTAGAAGTAAAGAACAAGAAAGTTACCATCCCACAAACTGGTGGTATCGGTACTGTTATATTCACTGTTGTTGGTATTTCTCTAATGGCTGGTGCTTTCATCGCTATGAGAAAGAGAACTGCTGAA
>QWCB01001932.1_pt1 | contig 18448 bp, 14 predicted proteins | sample 1972511 | NCBI WGS metagenome assembly QWCB01 (sample SAMN09866719, study PRJNA288562) | Human gut metagenome isolate term5_stool, whole genome shotgun sequencing... | isolation source: gut | host: Homo sapiens | place: USA: California
GTTCCGCCGCTGACGATGTCGAAGCCACGGTCGATGAGTGCTGCTGCGAGTGCTGCTGCGTTTTTCTTCACCTGTGTTGCGTATTCCTTCCAGCTTGGCTCAAGGTTTTCGCCGAATGCCACGGCCTTGGCAGCGATGACGTGTTCCAATGGACCGCCTTGGTTGCCGGGGAATACTGCTGAATTGAGCACTGCTGACATTTTCTTGAGGTTTCCGTTCTTAAGAGTGATGCCCCATGGGTTGTCGAAGTCCTTGCCCATAAGGATGACACCGCCACGTGGACCGCGGAGAGTCTTGTGGGTAGTGGTTGTGACGATGTGGGCATACTTCACTGGGTTGTCGAGCAGTCCGGCAGCGATCAAACCTGCTGGGTGTGCCATATCAACCATGAAGATAGCGCCGATTTCGTCGGCTACCTTACGGATGCGTGCGTAGTCCCATTCGCGGCTGTATGCCGAGCCACCGGCAACGATGAGCTTTGGCTTGTGTTCGCGTGCGAGTTTCTCAAGATTGTCGTAATCTACGCGTCCTGTTTCCTTGTTGAGGGTATAGCCGATGGGGTTGTAGAGAATACCTGATGTGTTGACAGGGCTTCCGTGAGAAAGGTGGCCGCCGTGGTCAAGGTCCATTCCCATGAATGTGTCGCCTGGCTTAAGGCAAGCGAGGAATACTGCTTGGTTAGCCTGTGCGCCTGAGTGTGGCTGCACGTTGGCATATTCGGCTCCGAAAACTTTCTTGATGCGCTCAATAGCTAAATTCTCCACGATGTCAACTACCTGGCATCCACCGTAGTATCTCTTGCCGGGGTAGCCTTCTGCATACTTGTTGGTGAGGTATGAGCCCATAGCCTGCATGACCTCGTCACTTACGAAATTCTCGGATGCGATAAGCTCCATGCCTTTCAGCTGGCGCTGGTGTTCCTTCTCGATAAGATCAAAAATCTCAAGATCTCTTCTCATATTGTTTAAGTGTTTATTGTCTTTTCCAGCTAACATTTTTCATAGTGTAATGCTTTCGAAGACTAGGTTATTATTATTGCTTGCAAATATAAGCAAAATCTGTAAATCGCACAAATAAAAGATAGAAAATATTGTATTCGGCCTTTGTTATTGGCTGATACTGTGCCTCTGATTTCTCACTTTGGGACAATCGTGCATCTTTCTCTCGGCATCATTCGCAGAGTTCCACCTTATCTATATATTGCTCCTTGTCGCAGTAGTGGCATTTCAGTATGCCGTGGGTCTTGTCAACGGTGTTGAAGATGGTGGTCATCGGCTCGTTGTTGGTGATGCACTTGGGGTTGTTGCATTTGACGATGCCATGCAGCTCGTCGGGTGTCGTCACCTTTTTCTTCTCCACCACCTCGTAGTCCTTGATGATGTTGAGGATGATGTTTGGCGCCACGACCGACAGGCGTGATATTTCGTCGTCGGTGAAGAACTTGTCGCTGACCTTGATGATGCCTTTCTTTCCGACCTTGCTCGATGAGAAGTTGTAGCCTATGGTGACGGGTGTGGCGAGTTGCTGCAGTTCGAGCAGGTTGAACACTTGGAATGTCTTTCCCGATGGTATGTGGTCTATGACGGTGCCGTTCTCGATGGCGGCTACAAGTCTTTCTTTCTTTGACATTTTCTTTCTTTGTTGTTGGTGTTGATAATAGGGTAGGGATGGCTTTGTCCTATTCCTTCTTCTGTACTATATTTATGGTGTCGAAGATGTCGCCTGCCGTTACATAAACTGTGAGGGTGCGTTCCTTGCCCGTCGTGTTGGGTTCGATGGTGAGCCAGTAGGTGTTGCCTTTCACCTCAATCTCGTACCAGTCTTTTTTAATATGGCGGTAATCCCATTCTTTGACTTCCTCGACGGCGAGAACATTCTTGCCATCAACGGTGACGTATGTTTCGAGCCATGGTCGGCTGTAGTTCGTGCAGGTGACGGCGAACGTTCCTCCTTTCGCCTCGGCAGTAATCTTGGTGGGATTGCCTGGGTGATCAGCTACCCATTCCATTGGATCCCACAATCCCAGTGGGTCGGTCTTGTCGCCACAGGAGGCGAAGCCAAGCAATGCGCTTGCCATAAGCAGGCAGCATGCGATGTGTTTTGTTTTTCTCATACTTGTAGTTATTCTCGTTGAATTGCGATGGCGGGTCGTGGCCTTTCGGTGTCGGCAGTGGCCCGCATGGGTTATAGTATCGTCTTGTCTGCCCTCACCTTGTCGAGTGTGATGCCGAGCGAGTAGCAATAGATGGCCTCGCGTGCGAAGAGTCCGTTGCGTGCCTGCTGTATGTAGTAGGCGTGCGGACTGTCGTCCACGTCGTAGGCAATTTCGTTGACACGTGGGAGTGGATGTAGGATTTTCATGTTCGGCTTTGCCAGCGTGAGCATGTTGTTGTGTAAGATATAGACATTCTTCACGCGCTCATACTCCATGAGGTCTGAGAAGCGTTCCTTCTGCACGCGTGTCATGTAGAGTATGTCGGCGTCGGCAATCAGTTCTGGTGTGAAGTCCTCGTGTTCGGTGTATCTGATGCCATTTTCCTTGCAGTAGAGTTTGTATTCTTCGGGCATGGCCAGTTCCTGTGGCGCTATGAAATGGAAGGTGGGGTTGAAGTGGCGCATGGCCATGAGCAGCGAATGCACCGTCCGCCCGTATTTCAGGTCGCCCACGAGGTAGATGTTTAGGTTTTCAAGCGTACCCTGTGTTTGGCTGATCGTGTAGAGGTCGAGCAAGCACTGCGATGGATGTTGGTGTGCTCCGTCGCCTGCGTTGATGATGGGCACTGGCGCCACTTCCGAGGCATATTGCGCCGCTCCCTCGATGTAGTGTCGCATGACGATGGCGTCAGCATAGTTGCCCACCATGAGAATGGTGTCCTTCAGCGTCTCGCCTTTGCTGACACTCGACACCTTGGCGTCGGTGAATCCTATCACCTTTGCCCCCAGTCGGTTGGCCGCCGTCTCGAAACTGAGGCGCGTGCGTGTCGAAGGTTCGTAGAATAGGGTGGCGATGACTCTTCCCTTGAGTAGCTCTCTGTTGGGGTGTGCTTCGAACTCCTTTGCCATGTCGATGAGATAGAGTATCTCCTCGCGTCCGAGCTTCTGGATGTTCACGAAATTATGTCTTTCCATTGAAATTTGTGAGTTTGACCGTTTCGACTGTAAAGGTACGGAAATAATTTTGTCACTCCCAAAAAACAAGGCAATAATTTTGTGCTTTCCTTAAATTAAACTATCTTTGCAAATGAATTATGTCAGTTGGCCGACATTCCGCCGGCGACATGATGACAGAAATATGGATACATGAGACGACATCTCGTACATTTCTTTTGGGGAACGCTGATATTTCTTGTCGGTTCCATGGCTGTCTTTTTCGTGGCCGTTTGGAACGGATGGGTGGGCTATATGCCTGACATGGAGGAACTTTCGAATCCAGTCGATAAGCTTGCCTCACAGGTCTATTCCAGCGATGGCCAGTTCATCGGAACATGGAACCAAGACAACGCCAACCGTGTGGCGATCGATTACAACAGTCTCTCGCCACACCTCGTCCATGCCCTCGTAGCAACCGAGGACGAACGCTTCTACGAACATTCCGGTATTGACTTCATTGCCCTTGGCAGAGCTATCGTCAAGCGTGGCGTCATGCAACAAGCGAGTGCCGGAGGCGGTTCGACCATCACCCAGCAACTCGCCAAGCAAGTCTATTCCGAAAAGGCCCGCAACACCCTTGAGCGACTGTTGCAGAAGCCTATCGAGTGGATTATCGCCGTGAAGCTGGAGCGACATTTCACCAAGGAGGAGATATTGGCCATGTATTTCAATTACTTCGACTTCCTCCACAATGCCGTGGGCATCCAGCGTGCGGCCAACATCTATTTCAACAAGGAGCCACGCCATCTGAGCGTCACCGAGGCTGCCACACTTGTGGGCCTCTGCAAGAATCCGTCGCTCTTCAATCCGCTGCGCTATCCCGACCGATGCCGCAACCGTCGCAACGTCGTGCTCATGCAGATGGAGAAGTGCGGCTACATCACACAGGAGGAGTTCAAAGAGCTTATCCAGCGTCCACTCGGCATTGTCTATACCCGTGCCAAGCCCATTGATGGCTCGGCCGACTATTTCCAGTCGTTCCTTCGCCAGTACATGATGGCCGAAAAGCCGGAGCGGGAGAACTATCAGGAGTGGCGCATGCGTGAATTTGTGCTCGACTCCGTGGCATGGGAGAGCGATCCTCTCTATGGGTGGTGCAACAAGAACCAGAAACGCAACGGCGAGAACTACAACATCAACACCGACGGACTGCGCATCTTCACCACCATCGACACACGCATGCAGCAATATGCTGAACAGGCAGTACGCAAACACGTGGGAGGATACCTGCAGGCAGAGTTCAACAAGGCCAACCGATACAAGAAGAACGCACCGTTCTCCAACAATATCACACGAAAGACCATCAAGGACATTCTCAACCGCTCGTGTAAGCAGAGCGTCAGATATCGCACTTTGAAGGAGCAGGGGGCAACCGACGAGGAAATCGTACGTAGCTTCCGAACACCACACGTCATGACGCTCTTCACCTACCACGGTAATGTTGACACGATCATGACGCCCATCGACTCCATACGCTACTACAAGTCGTTCCTGAGAGCAGCTTTCATGAGCATGGACGTCCACACGGGAGCGGTGAAAGCCTACGTCGGGGGCATCGACTACGAACACTTCAAGTACGACATGGTCATGGGAGGCCGCCGACAAGTGGGTTCTACCATCAAGCCCTACCTCTACGCACTGGCCATGCAGAACGGCATGACGCCCTGTTCTACCGCCCCCAACGTGCAACGGACCTACGGCGGATGGACACCCCGCAACGGATCGCGCTCGCGTTATGGGCAACAGGTGACGCTCCGATGGGGACTGCAACAGTCTAACAACTGGATTTCGGCCTATCTCATCAATCTCCTTGGTCCGTCGCAGTTCGTCAACATCCTGCACGACTTTGGATTCTACAATCCCGACATCGACCGCAACACGTCGCCCGTGCTCTGCCTCGGCCCGTCCGAGCTTTCGGTGGGCGAGATGTGCAGTGCCTACACCACCTTCGCCAACCACGGAGTCAGGTGTGCACCACTCTTCGTAACCAAGATAGAAGACAGTCATGGCAACGTCATCGCCAAGTTCCAGCCACTCATGAACGAGGTCATATCGGAGGAGAGTGCCTTCAAGATGCTCGATATGCTGCAGGCAGTCATCAACGGAGGAACGGCCGGACGACTGCGTTTCCGCTTCAACATCGACGGACAGATAGGTGGCAAGACCGGTACCACGAACAACAACTCAGACGGTTGGTTCATGGGCTTCACGCCACAGCTCGTAAGTGGCTGCTGGGTAGGTGGCGAGGACCGCGACATTCACTTCGACAACACGTCAATGGGGCAGGGTGCCACCATGGCATTGCCCATCTGGGCCTACTACATGAAGCTGGTCTATGCCGACAAGCGGTTAGGCTATTCACCATCGGTGAAGTTCGACATTCCCGCCAACTTCAACCCGTGTGAGACTGCCGATTCCATATCGGTCAACGGCATACAGGAGATTTACTTCTGATGCGCCGTCGGCTGCCACAATAGATCTGTGCTGCATCAGCCCGTCAATCGGACGACGGCAGGTCTTTGGACGGCAAATACAAAGAAACTCAATCAATAAATAGTGATAATTTTCTCAAACAACTAATCGTTGAGAAGCTGGCTGGCTCGTGATGAGTCAGCCAGTTTTGCTTTGCTGAGGTCCGTTCTCTTGTCGGACGGCGTCCTCCAATCGTTCATTGGAGATTTTTTTGTGCAAAAAGAAAGCAAAATTTTCTAATGATCGATTTGGGATTAATTGTTTTTACCAAAACGATTATACGTTTTCATTAAAACGATTAATCGTTTCCAGTGAATCGCCTTGTTGTTCTTTGACAATAAAGCTGCTCTGCCGTGGCAAATGGAGAGTTCAAGACTATTGGGCTTTTCTAAGTTTTCTTGTCACGAACGGACATCGTTTATAGATTGAAACTCACCTTGGCTGTCAAGCTGCGTTCTCGTAGATTGTTGATGGAAAAAATCCGTTCGTTTGTGGTAACGTATCTTCTCTCGTAACGGTTCGCTCCGAATAGGTTATTGCAACTCAGGCTCACTTCGTAAGTTTTCGTGCGATAATTTATTGACAAGTCAGAGAAGAAGTTGGTGTTCACCGTTTTATCATTGCTGTGGTATAATTCGTTGTCCCATTCTATCTGCCAATTTCCCGGCATGATGAAGAATTTCAATTCATGATGGAAATATCGTAATGAGCTTTTATCATAGCCGGCGAGCTTGTCATCCTGCCGCATGTAGTTCATGGAGCTGCGTTCTTCGACGGAGAAGAAATCTATCGGGTGGTACGAAGTCTCAATGCCCAGACTGCCTCTTTGCATTTTGAGGTCGGTCAGCTGTCCGCCGAGCATGAGTTGATATTTGTCCCATCCGTACAGGGCTTTTGCCGACACAGAGAATTTTCCCCATCCTATTGATTTTCCCAAACTTCCGTTTATCATGCAACTTTCTCTCTTTCCGTGCTCATTTGTGACTTCGCGTTTGTAGAATCCTTTATCGAGTGTTGCCGCATACAAAGCAATGTTTCGGATGACGTTTGCGGTAAAGCCCATGCTTGTAAAAAAACCGCTTATGGCATCTCTGTAGCTCCACGAGTTTCTGAAAGTGTGCACCGTGACGTCCTCCGGTTTTCCCTTGCCTTTCGTCAGGGTCATGTAGTTTATGTAAATCGGTGAGAGGCTCAACTCATCCATGCTGTTTGCGATAGTCGCCATTGAGTAGGTCAGAGTGGTATTGATTTTCGATGAGAAATCGTATTTAAAGTAGAGCGATGGCTCGGCGGTGAATGTACTTTTTGACAGAGAGTTCAGTTTGCGATACATCCATCCCAGCCGCCCGGACAACGTCAGTTTCATATTCTTATCCTGATAGGCAAGCACTGGTGAGACGTATGGCAGTAGCTCCGTGTAGCAGTCTCTTCTATCCGTCAGATCGTTTGCCGTGTTGAGGTGCTTGTTTTGGAAATCGACTCCGACTTTGTATGTGACGTTGAACCCCGCTGTTTTGTGTCGGAAATAGGAATAGGTGTTCCATTTTACGGTGTGCAGTCCCAGCCTTTCCGTTATTCCGTTGCGCAACAATAGTCTGCCGGGCTGATAGCCATATATAAACTGTGAGGAAACTGAGAAACTTCTGTTGCCTTTCATATTGGTGATGTATTCCAAGTCGTCGGCAATGTATCGTGCGCGCGGTGTTACTTCCTGGTGAACGGAGATACCGTTGAGCAGCGTGTTTCCTCTGGCGTAATCGAAATCAATATATCCTTTCAAACTGTTTGCGAGATAGATTTTCTCTTTGTTTACCTTATACAACAGCTCGCCTTTCCATTCGTTGCGTTTGGTAAAGGCATTTTGTTCTTCCGTAATGAGTGCGTTTCCGCTTTCTGCGTCCAGATATATTTTTTCGTTTCTGCTTTGTTGTTCTGTTTTGTCAGTCAATCCGTTGAGCTGAAACCGCAGGTCGTTGTTTTTGCCAGTCTTTATCAGCCAGTTGGAAGCTATTATGTACGTGTCGTTCAGCCGGTAGCGTCTGCCGGCAAGTGCGGGTCTGTTTATCTCTATACCGCTTAGTAATCCGTTTCCCAGCGTCAGTGATCGGTTTGGGGTGAGGTCGCTCACTTCGTGTTCAATGTCTTTTCCCGTATTGTCGGTTTTCAGCAGCGATATGCTTTGCATTTTTGGAGAGATGAACATTCCCATCAGTCTTAGCTCCCTGAGCCATTTTGTCTTGTGTTGCAATGTAAGGCCTGTTCCGACATCAGCTATCCCTTGCCAGATGTTTTTTGAGTCATCTCTCAGGACAATATTGATGGCTGCCTGCTCGCTGAACTTTATTCCTTTCAGTGCTTTTACCGGTTGGTGGTTTTGCAGTACTTCCACACTTTTCACCTTGTCGGCACTGATGTTTTCGTTGGCTATGGAATACTTTCCGCCCAACAAGTCCATGCCTTCTATATAATAGGTGTTGATGTTTCTCCCCTCATAGGAAATCTTTCCGTCGGCTCCTATTTGCAGTCCCGGTATCTTTGCGATGACATCGGCAATGCTTCGGTCTTGCTTCTGCCTGAAGGCGTTCACGCTGTAAATCAATGTGTCGCCTGTCTGCCTTATTTTCTGCGCTTTCACCTTTACTTCTTTCAGTTCGTAGGAAGTTTCGTACATTTTATAAGTGCGACCGTTCTTGAACTCGTTTACGGGTAGTTTCAGCGTTTCATATCCCATCATTCCGATTGAAAGCTCAGCGGGATTTTTGCCGGGTTGTACATCCACCTCAAAATACCCCTTTTGGTCTGAATGGGTGTATGCGACAGGCTTTCCCTCCACATTCTTCAGGATGACGGTTGCCCATTCCATAGCCGTGTCGTCCTTGTCTTTGACGTACCCGTTGAACGACTGTGCAAAGGTCTGGAAATGCCAGAGTATGCCCAGTATGAAAAGTGTTGTAAGTCGTTGCATTACTTCAAAGTCTCAATCAGGCATGCCGTTTCCGCCTTCTGCCTTATGTCCCTTCCATTGGCATCTTTTTTGGAAAGCACCCGTATGCCCATCACCCGGCTCAGCAGTTCATCGGAGTTCTTTCTCATCAACATGCTCAGTTCTTCCATTTCCTTGGCGGTGCAGTGGTTGTACTTCTCATCCCTCAATCCTATTTTGCTTTGGTTACCCTTTGCGATGCCTATGCAGTCGAATGCGAAATCTCCCTTTGCGTCACGAGCGTATAATATCATTCCCGGCAAACCGCATAGTTTCCAAGGTCCATCAGCGATGCTGATCTCAGGAGTGTAGAAGGCTGTCCATGTTCGTCCGCGATAGGTGGTAACGGCCTTATAACAGGTGTAACCCGCTATTGTGGTATCGGCTTCTTCAAGCGTCCATTTCATTTTCGGCATATCTTCTTCGTACATGAAGGGCTTGAAGAATACATCGCTGACAACGATTTTTCCTTTTTCCGGGAAGTTTTTCAATACGCTCATTGCCGTTGAGTAGTCAGTCAGATTGCGTTTTATCACTTCTTCGCGAGCTTCATAAGCATTGTGACCGGTTTTCAGCAAACTGTCCGTGACAGCTCTGCTTCGTTCAAAAGTCAGACAATAAAATATGGATTGCTCATTGCTGATGTCCAATACCATGATATCGTTTTCCGGCTTTTGGATTTCTTCCACTTGCCTATGGCTCATATTGTAAGTGATGCTTATGTTGTTTTGTCCATATCCCGCGAATATGTTGAGACTGGACATAATGAATAAAATTAAATATCTTCGCATTTTTTTCATGATTAAGTAGCTTGAAATATTTCAAGCTACTTAATTATAGGATATGATTTAATTGACTCTTCTTTTCTCCAAATCATGTGCAGTGTGAATAGCTGCAATTTCTTCATTTGTTAATTCTCCCTCATAGATAGCTCGTGTTCCATCTTCGAAAATAATAACAGTGTAAGTTTTTTGTGGCTCACTGTTAGCTACTTTTAGTGTTGCGGGTTTATCATCTTGTGCCATCATTGGTATTGCTGGGAAAAGGCAAAGACATGCCAATAGACTTACTTTTGAAAAGAATTTCTTCATAGTGAATAATTTTTGTGCCTACTCTTTTGTTATAAGCTTTTCGGCTACTGCTTCTTTTACAGTGTAGTCTGATAATCCAGTCGACTAGAAATTTTTATTTACAAAAATACTTTTTTTTTTGAAAAAAGATACGTTCCCCCTTTCTTTTTAGCATATGTTTTTATAATGCATCTTAATTTAAACTATTTTAAACAACTTATAACAGATGGTAACTATTCAGCAATCATAGGCATTGAATATCAGCAACTTGCAGACTTTCTATTATAGTAGAATACTCAAAAATGATACTATTTGCCAAAATTCTCATGTGTTTATTCTTGTAACTCACTGATTCTCAACATTACTCAATAAATATTGATTGCTGAATAGTTACTAACAGATGTGCGTTTATATCGGAAACTGTTGGAGCAGAAAGTGAGATGAGGAGGTACACCTGAGTGTACAAACCTATTTTTTCAAAGTTCGCTTGCTCACGGGCGAGTGATGGGGGATATGGCGGGCTTTTTGGAGGTGTGGGAGAACAGAGCTGTTACTCAAAATAACAGGGGCAGGAATTGTATGTCGCAATCTGCTGACAATCAGAATAATATCAACGGGATACTGATAGGTGAGCTTTTGCCACGCCATTCATGACCTATCACATGGCAAAAGGTCAGCTTTCGGGAAATGATCGGCAGACCTTGAACTAATGGAACAAATTATTTGGAATGCGATAGGGATAAGGACGGGTTGATTGATATAAATCAAAAATTCGAGGAGAAATGCGATTTCTTCGCTGTTTTGTTTGCTTGTGTCCGCAAAGTGCTGTAATTTTGCATTACAAAAAGATAAATAGATTGTTTAGGTTAGTAGTAATAGATTAAGGTTTTAGTAGTTTTATAGGTAAAGAACAAAGCGATTGTTCAGGACCCAAGCAAATAGGATTAGTTTAGGTAATTAAGATTTTTTCATTAAAAGGGTAACAAAATGATGCAAGATTTAGGGTAGTACCGTGAGGTACGAACCTAAAATCAAGCTTCATACAAGAACATAATACAGTATTAAATAGAGAATGCAGAGCGTGATGCTCTGCATTTTTCATTTTCTTCCATTCCCCGTTTGTGCCACTTTCCTTAGAAGGTGTAGCCGAATCCCACGTTGAGGAAGATGGGGTACATGTTGAACGTGATGGTTTTGAAGTCTTTTTCGAAGATGTCAGTGAAGGCCCATGCCAAGTCGGCATTAACTGTGAAATGTCGGAAGGCCCGCCATGTTCCGCCCACTTGTGCTCCCCATTGGAAGTGGTTGAGGTTGGAGCTGAAGTCGTAGGCGGCGGTTTTGCCGTCGGTGAAGGCGAGTTTCTCGCCCGTTGGATCGGTCTCTCTCAGGTATCCGTCGCTGACGTGTCCCGTGAACTCGCCGTCCAACCGGAGCGAGGCAAACAGTCCGCCCCTGGCTTTCCAAGTGTTGTTGAAGCGGTAGTTGGCCATCACGGGTATGGTGAGCATCGTAGAGTTGTATTTTGTTTTCACATAGCCCGTCCAACGGCCTGCCACGCGACTTCCATCGTCGATAATCTCCATACTGTAGTTTTTCACTTTGGCACCTGTTATCATGCCTTTTTCCTCCACTTTCAGTGCTACCGACACGCCCCAGTGTGGGTTCTTGTCGAGCCATTTGGTCACCATGCCTTCCAGCGAGCCGTTGAACCGTGGGCTGTAGCTGTCGATGGAGCGCACCTCCACGGGCAAGGGGATGGGCGATGCGCCGCCGATGTTGACGCCAGCCTTCACCTCAAATTCCCATCCGTTGCGTTCCGACTGCACGAGTGCGTCGTTTCTTTCGTCCTGTGCGTGTGCGAAGGGGCATATTAGGAGTGCCATGCCTACGATAATTGCCTTGCCGACGGTCGCCATTCGTGCGGTGGTTGTCGTTCCGTCGGTTGTGTTGCTTGTTGAATATGTTGTCTTCATTCTTCTTTTCAGATAATCGTTAATAATTGGTTGGCCTTGTTTTCCGCCTCCCTCTGGGGGTCTTTCCCTTTCCGGGACGACCGGTGGGAGGGTTTACTCGTAGAAGAGTTCCATTTCATCGACGTAGAGTGTGCTTCCCACTGCTCCGTTGAACGTTGCCCCGTCCTTGCTCGACGACATGATGATGGCAAGGTTGTATTGGCCTGCCTTCAGTTTTGCGGCATCCACTTTTCGCCCTTTCACTGGTTCAAAGTTGATGGCGAAGCGTGTCCATTCGTCGGTCTCTTTCTTGTCGTTGAGCCTTGCCATGAGCACGATGTTGTCGCTTGTCAGTGAGTTGGTTCCGTCGAGATACGGCACTTCGGGTGTCACTTCGTATAACACGGCATAGATGTCGAATTCGTCTTTCTTGCCAGGCACTTCGATTCCTTTCTTGTCGGTGAATTTTTTACCAGCCTTGTATTTGTAGTAGCCCACGAGTGCCTGTGGAGTCTTGCGGAACGGCTGTCCGAAGCGGGTCGATTTCGCCATGTTCTTCATATTGATTTCAAATGTTCCCATGAACAGGTTGCCGGCGGCCAGTGGTGCTCCGAACGACGCTCCCATTGCTCCTGTGCTGACGGTCTGAAGTTTCGCGCATTTTCCCTGCACTCCTCCGTCTGCCTGGCTTGTGGGATACGACTCGGCTGGGTCGGCAGCGTTGGTGAACATGAAGCCTGCGTTTCCGCTTCCCCATGTCATCTCCGTGCCGTCGATGGTGGTGTCGTAGAAGATGTGGTAGAATTTGTGTGGTGGGGTGTTTGGATCCCAGCTGCTGGCGTACTCGTACCATTTCATGTTTTCAAAATGATAGACGGTGGCAACGTCATCGGAGATGAACGACACCTTGTAGTTTTTCTTCCATTGTCCGTCCTGCGATGTCACGGTGTAGGTCTGTGGGGTGGTGAAGTCGCGCACCGTTCCGCTTTCGGGCTCAATGGTGGCTCCTTCGGTGAGGGTGAACTTGGGTGCGAGTTGTGTCACTTCGTCCCAGCCGTTGACGTAGAGTCGCACTTCGTTGTTGGTGATGACGGGTTTGCGGATGAGCAAGTCGCCATCTACTTGGCACGAAACGATGTCGGCCTCTGTATTGAGGGCTTCGTCCCTGATGCACGATGTGAGTGTCAGTGCCAACAGGAGTGCCAGCATTGTGAGTCTCACGCTTGTTGATTTAACCATAATTGTCATACTGATTTGAATAGAGTTATGGGTGGTTTTTGTGCGTCGTCGCCCTGATTGCCTCATGGAGGTGCATGGGTTGACGCCTTGTCGGCCTTTGTCCTCTTTGCTTCTCGGAGTGCGTGCGTGGCGACCGTGTGGGCTTCCATCGTTGCTGGCTCGCTGACGCTTGGCTTTCTGCCATCGAGAACATCATCTACTCAGGCCGATTCTTTGGACCCTTCCAAAGTGAAATCGACTGCAAATTTACGTAAAAAATATCAGAAAGTTGGAAATTTGTGTTGAATAGTAAGCATCTTTTCGTTTTTTTAGCCGGCTATTGCCCTGTGCTCTCTCTCCGTTCTGCCTTGCTGTCGCTGGCCGGAGCTTCCGCCTTCTACTCGCGCAGCTGTGTGGGCGTTACGCCGAGGTTGGTCTGTAGGTAACGGGTGAAATAGGCCACGGATGAGAAATTGAACTCGTAGGCGATCTCGGTCATGGTCTTTTCCGTTCCGCGTAGCGTGTTTTGCAGCTCTGCCACGGTGTAATGCGTAATCCAATAATTGGCGCTGTGTCCGCTGACTTTCTTGATAACTTCCGATAGATGTTTCGACGTGACGAAGAGTTTTTCGGCATAGTGTGGTATGTTGCGGTGTTCACGGAAGTCGCCTTGCTCAAGCATCTCGAAGAATTTGTTGGCCAGTGTCGATGCCTGTGTCGATGTGTCGCCCTTTCCGTAGATGCGACTTGTGAAGTCGAAGCAGTCGATGATGAGCTGCCAGCTGACCGCTATCATCATTTCGTGCTGGAATTTGTTTTCCTTCACAGAGAGTTGGTAGAACACATTCTCGTAGTCTCTGTGCCACCGCTCCTGTTCCTTGGGCAGCAGCTCCATGACGGGATTGGCATTGAGCAGCAGTATGTGACGAAGGGTGTAGTTTGAGCGCAGGGCCGTGAGGTTGTGGTATTTCGGGTGTACGAACATGCCCTCGACGGCGAAGTCGTCAGTTTGCCGTCCGACACTCATCACGCTGCAGTTGTTGGCCACGAGCAGCATGCCAGGCTTGAGTTCGAAGGCCTTGCCGTCGTAGGTGAGGTTGCTGCTGCCCTTCATACAGAAAGCATAGAGGGTCATTTCCTGTGTCTTTGCGTCGTCGGTCAGGTTGATGTTGTCAGTTTTGATAATCCATTCGTCATTATATTCAATCATAGGTGGGTAAGTTTAGGCTATTGAAGATGACTGATGCGCCAGTTTGATTGTTATTTTTGCAAATATACGAAAATCTGTTTTGAAAAAGAAAAACCGGCTTCTTTTTCTTAAAAAAATCGCAATAGTGTTCGGAATATTCGATTTTAACAGAGTTGTTGCCCATTCATTGCCCCATCATTTTCGTTTCTTTTCCCGTCAGTATTTTTTTTCTTGAAAGTGGGCTTGTTGTGGGCTTGTCGGCCGATGAACGACTGAAGAATGACGAAAAAGAGGCGGAAAGAATGTAGCAAGTTGAAATAAAAAACGCTAAGAAAATAGGTATGTTCGGTTTTGAACACTTGCTAATCTGTACCACACCTTACTTTCTGAATGCGAAAGCTGACCTTTTGCCATGCGATAGGTCATGAATGGGCGAACAAAAGCTTATCTTTTAGTTTTCAATCAATATCTTGCTGATTAGCAGTGGCTTATGAAGTGAGTTTTCAGTCCTGTTTTTTGTTATATGATTTCGTGGCGATGGTCCGTCGCCTCTTCGGTGTCGAGCATCTGTTTGCCGTCGTCGGCACGGTCGTGGGGAATGCAAAAGCAGACACCGTCAGGGCTTCGGTGCCTCGTCGGGTGTCTGCCGTTGGTTGTGTCGGTCACCCCCTCACGAGCCTTTGCTGACTGGGTGGGGGATCGGCGATTAATAATTCTTCGGTGCTATCTGGAAGTAGCTTTCAGGATGGTTGCAAACCGGGCATACGGCTGGTGCTTGCTTGCCCACTACGATATGGCCGCAGTTGATGCACTGCCAGATGGCCGAGCCGTCCTTTGCGAACACAAGTTTGTCCTCTATGTTCTTCAACAGCTTGCGATAGCGCTCCTCGTGCTCCTTCTCGATGGCGCCTACGCTGCGGAATTTCACTGCAATCTCAGGGAATCCCTCTTCGATGGCTTCCTTGGCCATCTTCTCATACATGTCGGTCCATTCGTAGTTCTCGCCCGCTGCTGCGTCGGAAAGGTTGTCGGTTGTGGTAGGAATATCGCCTTCGTGGAGGAGTTTGAACCAAATTTTGGCGTGTTCCTTCTCGTTTCGCGATGTCTCCATGAAGATATCGGCAATCTGCTGGTAGCCGTCCTTGCGTGCTTTCGATGCGTAATACTGGTACTTGGTGTGTGCCTGGCTCTCGCCTGCAAAGGCTGCCATGAGGTTGGCCTCCGTCTTTGTGCCCTTGAGGGCTGCTGGTTTGAACTCATTGAACTTCTCTGCCTTTACGTGGCATACCGGGCATTCTGCCGGTGCTTCTGTTCCTTCGTGAATGTAACCGCAAACGGTGCAAATAAATTTCTTTTTCATAATGTTCTTGTATTTATAGAATGAAACATCTTGTTCGTTTTCGTATGTCGTCGGAGCTATTGTCTATGTGCTGCCGCTGTGCCGTCTTTTTCCTGTTGTGGCTCGGCGATGGCCTTTCGTCGGTCCTTCGCTGTCTTTGGGTCGCCCCTACGTTGTCTGTGCTTCGGCCCCTTGTTGCCATTTTCTATTGGCTGTTTGTCATGAGAGGGTATTTTTGCTTTTGTGCAAATTTACAATTATTCCATTAAATTGCGTAATTAATTTGCTTTCTTTTGCAGTGAAGACCGAAAATTAGACAAAAGATAAATAAATCTATGCCTTCGCCAGACTTGACCATTTCGTTGGCGAAGGGGAAGGCAACTGGGTGGGAGAGCATGAAAAAGAGACACGCCTTGCCGGTGTGTCTCTTTGAATATGATGTGCTTGGCCTACTTTCTTAGAAAGCGATGAACGGACGAACGGTAAACAATGGTCTTGTCTTGTGGTAGGTTGTCTCATCGAAACCAGATACTGCCACACCCTCATCAGAGAGGTTGAACGATGTTGGTCTGCCGTATCTACCGAATGCAAGGTAGAAGGGGCAAGTTGTAGTATTGTTGCCGTCTGTACTTACTGCGTAGATTTTGCCTGCCGTCAGGTTATATCCAATCTGGCGGTCGGTCAAGTTCAGGTCGGCAGTGGTCAGCTTGTAGCAAAGAGCCAATTCTGCTGTGGCGTACATTGTCGCATCCTCAAAGTTTGACATATAGCGGTCTGTGACATTTGGCCAGTGATTTGCTCCGAGGAATTCTTCTTTGAAGTTGTTCTGGAGACATCTTACCCACTGTGCCCAACTTGGGATGAACCATTTTGAGCAGCCTGCTGGTACGACCATCTTGCGGGTGCCGTCGCCCAAGTCGCAAGGAGAGTTCTGCTGGTGGAAGTAAGTTGCCGTCAGGTAGAACACTGAATAGCCTTCATTTTTGGCCTTGATGATCCGGACACCCGCAGCGATGTCATTTTTAGCAATGTCGAGAGGACTGTAGGTGTAGGCGTAGCCGTTATAATCGTTCTGCGGATTTGAGCTGCGAACTTCAAGAGAATAGTTGTCGTATACGTCTGTTGAAGGGCCCCATGCGTTCATGTTGTTGTCGCCTTGCTCCAGCTCTGTCAGTGCGATGGCGATGTGCTTCAGTGGATTGCCGTTCTCATCAACTGCAGGACCGGCGAAGTCTTCTGCATCTGCTTGTGGAACTACCCATGCGATAGGCCATCCCGGATGTGATGGGTCTTTTGCGCCGGCGTTGTTGTTGCCGTAGTATCCGTCGATAGTTGCTGAGACACCGTCGCTGAAGAGGTAGGTGTTGATGTTACGCTCCGGGGTGATGTTGTTGAAGTGCAGCATGTGTCCATATGGATAAAGCTCGTCTGTGTAGAACTTCACCGCTGTTTCTGAGTTTTTAGTTCTGCCATAGGTCTTCTTATATGTTTTACCGTTTTCGAGCAAAATCTGGATGGTCAGAGTGGAAGCGACGTGAATATCAGTCTGGAAAGTCTTGAAGTAGATGTCGGGAGTCTTCCCATCGGCACCGACAGTCATGTTTTCAGGAACGATGGTCAGGTAGCCGATGTAGTCTTTCATTGATGCGTCAATTTCGCCATTATAGTCCACCTCTGCCTTGGTCTTGAAGCCCTCGCCTGAAACGAGTATCTTCACGATTTTCTGATCTTTGTCAGCGGCTTCCAGTTGGGCAACGAAATGAACGGTGTTGGTCAGCTTCTGCAGCTTGGTATAATACTTTGGAGCTTGTGACTCACCTTTGGAAACGTTCACTTTGCCCCACATGTAGTCAACGTCTTTCAAGCCCTCTCTTGTGCCTTTCTGATGGTCGATGTCGAGTACGAGCTTGGTGCCTGCCAATTCATAGTTCTTTGCCGGATACATCACCATGCCTCTGGGCTCTGTGGTTGTGCCGGCGAAAACTGCCTTGTTGTCAGTCATCCTCACAATGCTGAACTCTGTAGGTGTGGAAGAGAAGCTGCTGCCGGAATAGAATTTCATCTTGTCGGTTGATTCCCACTTGCAGATGAAGTTTTTGCCGTCGGGGGTGTAGGTGACACGTGTGCCTTTGGCATTGGCTGTGGCATTGTTGTCGGTTGGATAAGTTGCCGTAAGTTCTATTTTGCGTGCGTTCTGCTCGCCGTTTTCTCCCGTAACTGCATCGTCGCTGCTACAAGCTCCCATTGCCAGTGATGCGATGGCAAGAGAGGCCATATATAAATATTTGTTCTTTTTCATAATGAAATTCTTGATTTTTTAAAATAGTTGTTCACTTATCATATTGACAATGGTGTGTTTACCAGTCTCCTTCGGGGGCATCGGTACCGTCCTCGTCTGGGACTTCCGTTGGCTTGTCTTCTGGTTTTACCGGGCCTGATACAATCAATAACGATTGGTTTTCAAGCATCAATTCCACCATCTCCGGTTTTACATAATGCTTTCTTTCACTCTCTTGTTTAACTTTAACCATGATAAAAATTTAAAATTAATATTAAATTTATTCCTGTTTGTAAATATCTGATTTGGCCAGATTGATATTTATTTGAAATTATTTAGTCATAAATGACTGCAAAAGTATCAATAAAAATTCATACGCACGATTTTTTTTAGCATTCTATTTTTTTTTTACATTTTTTATTGCTTGTTTTCAAGGCGACAGTTGTAGTGGCTGAGTTGCCAGACGCTGTGCAAAGAGGTTGACGCTGAAAAAATGGGGCAAAGGTTTCCGTTTTGTTCTTTTTGTGACACGGTTGTTCCAGGCAGCCACAGCGGTTTTTCGGCGGGCGGTAATGGCGATGCCGTTGCGGACTCCTCCTGACCTACTGTTGGGTGCTTAGAGGGTGCATCCGTAGATTCCCATCGTCAGTTAGTGTCTGTATTGATATTCTTCGAAATCGGTCAGGAGGTGCTGATGGCATTATTCAACGGTGAAGTTTATGCCGAATATCTTGTTTTTGTAAACATCAGTCTGTCAGCATGTTATCTGATGGTGACTGAAAGGTGAGGTTTTGCGG
>QWCB01001937.1_pt1 | contig 18412 bp, 10 predicted proteins | sample 1972511 | NCBI WGS metagenome assembly QWCB01 (sample SAMN09866719, study PRJNA288562) | Human gut metagenome isolate term5_stool, whole genome shotgun sequencing... | isolation source: gut | host: Homo sapiens | place: USA: California
CTGCTGGTCGCCACGCCGGGCCGCCTGCTCGACCTGATCGGACAGGGATACGTCTCGCTCTCCGACATCCGCTTCTTCGTGCTCGACGAAGCCGACCGGATGCTCGACATGGGTTTCATCCACGACATCAAACGGATACTTCCGCTGCTGCCCAAAGAGCGGCAGACGCTCTTCTTTTCGGCGACGATGCCCTCGGACATCGTCACGCTGGCCAATTCGATGCTCCACGACCCGGTGCACGTCACCGTCACTCCTCCGGCGTCGGTCGTCGAGACGATCAGCCAAAGCGTCATGTTCGCCGAAAAGGCCGAGAAAAAAGACCTGCTCATCAGCCTGCTGCGCGAACGCTCCGAAGGCTCGGTGCTGGTTTTCTCGCGCACCAAGCACGGCGCGGACCGCATCGCCCGCATCCTCACCAAAGCGGGCATCGAGGGGCGCGCCATCCACGGCGACAAGTCGCAGGGGGCCCGCGAACGGGCCATGAACGATTTCCGGGCGGGCCGCTGCCGCGTACTGATCGCCACCGACATCGCCGCGCGGGGGATCGACATCAGCGAACTGCCGCTGGTCATCAATTACGACCTGCCGGAAGTGGCCGAAACCTATGTACACCGCATCGGACGCACGGGACGCGCCGGGCACGACGGCACGGCGATCGCATTCTGCTCGGAAGACGAACGCCCGCTGCTGAAAGACATCCAGAAACTGACCGGACTTGTCCTCGATCCCGATTCCGGACGCCTCACGCCGGGCATGCAGACCGACACGAAATCCCCGCGGAAACAGGAATCCTCCAAGCAGACCGCACCGAAGCAGGCCGCACAGGGCGCCGCCGACCGGACGCCGGCCGGACAAAGCGGAGATGCAAAAGGGCCGCGCCGACACAGGCGAAACGCCCCGAAACGGGAAGGACAAGCCCAGAGCGCACACGCGCCGCAACCGCAACCGCAAAACGGCGGAGGACAAGCGTCCGAAAACCGCGAACCGGGCCGCCGCAGGCCGCACCGCCGCAAACGCAGCGACCGGAAATCCGAAGGGCAGCGTTCCTGAAAAGAAAAGTATCCCAGCAAAGGGAAATCATCCCTGAAAAGGGAAAGCGTCCCGGAGCGGGGAAGCGTCCCAGAAAAGGAAACGCCGAAAACAGAAACCGGGCCGGACAACCGGCCCGTCATGTCATCCGGAGGAGTGCGCCGAAAGCAACCCTCCGCGGATCAGAAATCCAATAACTTATACCGGGTCCGGACTTCGGACATCGCCATCGGCTCCTCGTAATGCCACCACTCGCGGCGGTAGGGCACCAGCCCCGCTTCGCGCATCACGCTTCCGAGCAACTGGCGGTTGCGGCCAGGCTTCGGCCGAAATGCGTCCCTCGGCCGCCAGCGCGGGTTCGTCGCCCGTGTGGGCCTCGTCACCGAAGAAATCGACCGGAGTTCCCATATCGACCGGAGCGCCGGTCTCGTCGAGCAGCGTCACATCGACCGCAACGCCGTAGTTATGACGTCCGCCGCGCGTTCCGTCGGCTACGTAAACCTGATTCGGCGTACCTTTGACCAATTCGTACATCTGCCGCTGCACGCTGACCGGACGCGCGGCGTCGCACACCAAGAGCCGCCATCCGGGACGACGCTCCCGCAGCAGCCGCTGCGCCGCAGCCACCTTGCGCGCGAAATGCGGAAGCAGGTAGGCGGTTTCCAGATCGCCGTAGACGTCGCGGCGCATGAAATTATCCGGGGCCGAGTACATCAGCTTCACCCGCAGCGTCGAATCCACGGCCAGTACATCCACCAGCCCCGCCCGGCGCATCTTGGCGTCGAAGCCCTCTTGGGCCTGCACGCCCCAGCAAATCACAACCGCTGCAAACACCATCCAAACTCTTCTCATAACAACATCTCCATTTTCCAGCTCAAAGATAATCAATTATCTGCAAATCAAAAGACACCGTCGGGCGTACCGGCGCGGCAGGCCGGCCCGTCCGGATAAAGCCCCGTTCCGGGAACCGCCGCAAACGCCGCACACACCGTTCCCAAACAAATGAACGGCAGCCCCGAAGATAGCGCCGTCCATCCGACACACGCATATCGACTATTCCGTCAGAACCGAAAATTCCGCGATGCCGGGACGGTCGCCCGCAGCGAGCGACAACGCCTCGAACCGGACGGTACGCCCGCGCAGCGGCTCGAATTCCACGACCTGCTCCACCGGATTGTTGACGATATTCGAGAATTCGCCCTCCGCCGCCGTACGGCCGTCGACCGACACGCGGTAGCGGGTCACCACGCCGCTCGCCCAGCGACTTTGGTCGGGCGTGTAGGCAAATCCCCTGAAAGTCCGCTCCTCCCCCGTATCGGCGGAGAATCCCGCAACGCCCGCGGGCAGATAGACGACGGTCGAGACATCGCCGTCGAAAAGCCCGGCAGCCTCCTCGTCCGGAAGCTCCTTCACGCGAAACGCCCCGCAGGGAATATCGAACCCGCGCGAAGCCACGGCGCTCGTACGACCGTCCTCCGGGTCTCGGACAAGCGCCTTGACAACGCCCCGGCCCGTCATCGGAAAAGGTTTCGCATACAGCTCCGAAGAAGGTCCCGGCTCCGTCCCGTCCAGCGTATAGCGGATTTCCGCCTGCGTATCGCCCGCAGCGAGCGTCACCTCGCCCGCACCGTTGCGCACGATGTGCGGCTCTTCGAGCAGCACGGGCGCATCGTAGGCTTCCACATTGGAGATGCAGAGCGGACCGCGGGCCTGCCCGAAACGGACGCGGAGCGCCGGAGTCGTGACCCCTGCGAAACGAATGATCCGCTTGTATCCGATCGTCGTCATTTCCTCCGCGGTTTCGACGGGCCGCCACGTATCGCCGTCGAGCCATTCGACGGCAAAGCGTCCGACGCGCTGTCCGAGCGGAATATATTCCTGAAGCAAAATGCGGTTCACACGGCGCGGCTGCTCAAACCGCAGCGAGAGCGTCGCCGCCGTCACGCCGTCGTCGGTAGCCCAGTAAGTATCGGCCCTGCCGTCGACGGCCTTCGCCGCGGAGAACCGGCACGCCCCGCCCCGCACGTTGTCGGCCGTCGCTTGGGCTTCGGCGAGAAGGTCGTGCGCGAACTCCGCATCGAGCGCACGGCGCCACTCCATGATACGCGCGGAATCCGCAGAGGCGATGCGGCCGGAGCGATCGACCGGAAAATTGAGCAGCAGATTGGCGTTGCGCCCCACGCTTTCATAATAGATGTCGATCAGCCGCGAGAGACTTTTGAGCTGGTGGTCTTCCCGCGGATGATAGAACCAGCCCGGACGTATCGAGACGTCGCACTCGCCCGGCAGCCACGTATCGCCGTCGGACTCGCCGCAGGTGAAATCATTGAGCCGTTCGTCGCCGCTGCCCTTTACCATGCTCCAATTCGTCTGTCCGGCCCGGCCCTCTTCGTTGCCGATCCAGCGGATGTCGGCGCACGTGCCGCCGAAAATCACCGCTCCGGGCTGCAGTTCGTTGATCGTCCGGCGCGCCCGCTCGTAGCCGTAATAGGTCTTGGCGTCGATGCTGCGCTTCTCGTCCGCACCGCCGTACCAGCCGTCGCCGCCGTTCGCACCGTCGAACCAGTATTCGAAAAGCGGCCCGTAACCGGTGAGCAGTTCGCGCATCTGGTTGTGGAAATAAGCGACATACTCCTCCCGCCCGTATTCCGGATGGTTGCGGTCCCAAGGCGAAAGATAGATGCCGAACTTGAGTCCGTGCCTGCGGCAGGCATCGGACAGCTCCCGCACCAAATCCCCCTTGCCGCTGCGCCACGGGGAGTTCTTCACGCTGTACTCGGTATAGGCCGAAGGCCAGAGACAGAACCCGTCGTGGTGCTTGGCCGTGAGCATCACGCCTTTCATCCCGGCGGCCCGGAACGTCCGCACCCACTGGTCGCAATCCAGATCCGCAGGGTCGAACGTCGAAGCCGGAGTATCGCCGTACCCCCATTCCATGTCGTTGAACGTATTGAGCCCGTAATGGACGAAGGCGTAGGTTTCCAGCTGCTGCCAAGCGAGCTGGCGGGCATTCGGCACCGGAAAGAGCGGCGCGGGAGCTTCGACGCGGCCGCATGCGGCCGCGAAGAGCAGAAAAACGGAGAGCATTCTTTTCATGGACGGACAATTATTCGTTAAAATTAAACAAAATCGGAAACATAACGAAAAATCAGGCGGCAAAAACAACTGGCCGCATTCGCCGCACGGCGGCCCTGCCGCGACCGGGGAATGACGACCGGCGTCCGCCCGCGCAGCGCCTGCCGGCTCAGGCAGAGAGCCTGAAACAGAAGCCCCCGCGGCCCGGCCGCCGAAAAGCCCTAAAAATAAAAACTTTCCGCCTCGGCAGGTAATATTGATTGGATTTCGCCGTTAAATGATTACTTTTGCACGAAACAAAGCGAACATACCGAAAACAATATGACATTCTTCAAACGCTGGAACAACATCGTCGGCTGGGCGGTCTTCGCCATCGCCGCCGCGGTCTACCTGATGACGATGGAACCCGTTTCGAGCCTCTGGGACTGCTCGGAATTCATTGCAACTTCCTACAAACTCGAAGTCGGGCACCCTCCCGGTGCACCGCTGTTCATGATGCTGGCCCGGCTGGCGACCCTGTTCGCCTTTGGCAATCCCGACTACGTGGGAGTGGCCGTAAACGCCATGAACTCCATCGCCAGCGCATTCTGCATCCTGTTCCTGTTCTGGACCATCACCCATCTGGCACGGCGCCTGGTGACTCGCGGCGGCGGTGAGCTGACGCAGGCCAACACGCTGGCCGTCCTCGGCGCAGGCATCGTCGGCGCGCTGGCCTACACCTTCACCGACACGTTCTGGTTCTCGGCCATCGAGGGCGAGGTATACGCCCTCTCGTCGATGTTCACGGCGCTCGTGGTGTGGCTGATGCTCAAATGGGAAGAGGAGGCCGACGAACCCCATTCGTCACGCTGGATCGTGCTGATCGCCTACATGATGGGCCTTTCGATCGGCGTGCACATCCTCAACCTGCTGACCATTCCGGCGCTGGTATTCATCTACTATTTCCGTAAGACGGAGAAGGTGACCTTCAAAGGCATGGTCTACGCCACGCTGATCGCGGGCGCCATCCTGCTCTTCATCAACAACATCATCATCCCCTACACGGTCTATGTCGGGGCGATGGTCGATCTCTTTTTCGTCAATACGCTCGGCCTGCCCGTCAATTCGGGCATCGTGCTCTTCGCGCTGGCGCTGATTCTGGGCTGCGGCTGGGCCGCATGGTACACCCACCGCAAAGGCAAGGTCGTCTGGAACATCATCCTGCTCTCGACGACGATGGTGCTCGTCGGCTTCTCGTCGTACGCGTCGGTGACGATCCGCGCCGCGGCCAATCCGCCGATGAACAGCAACAACCCCAACAACCCGCACGCACTGCTGTCGATGCTCAACCGCGACCAGTACGGCGACCGTCCGCTGCTGCTGGGCGCCTATTACTCCGCGCCGCCCGAAGGCTACAAGGAAAAATCGTTCTACTACCTCGACGAGGACGGCAAATACAAACCCGCTTCGGTCATCACGGGTTACACCCACTCCCCCGAATTCGTACACTTCTTCCCCCGCATGTGGGACGCCCGCAAAGGCGAGAAGGAGTACAAGCAGTGGGGCGCCTACCGCACCCGGACCGACGTCATGCGCGACGACAAGGGTGAAATCCTCCGCGACGAACAGGGCCGTCCCATACGGGGCGAGGTAGTCGATTTCGGCCGTAAGAAACTCTACAACGACGGTTACGAGGACCGCACGATCGTCGAGCCGACGTTCGCCGAGAACCTCAACTTCTTCTTCAACTACCAGCTGTCGTACATGTATTGGCGTTACTTCCTGTGGAATTTCGTGGGACGCCAGAGCGACATACAGCCCACACGCACGCAGATCACCGACGGCAACTGGCTGTCGGGCATCAAATGGATCGACGAGAAATTCCTCGGCCCGCAGGACGACCTGCCCCGCGAAATCGCCGAAAACAAGGGCCGCAACACCTATTACTTCCTGCCCTTCCTGCTGGGACTGATCGGACTGATCTACCAGCTGAACCGCGACGAACGCAACTTCTCGATCGTCCTTTGGCTCTTCATCATGACGGGCATCGCGCTGGTGTTCTATTTCAACACCTCGCCGGGCGAACCGCGCGAACGCGACTACGTCTACGCGGGTTCGTTCTATGCGTTCTCGATCTGGATCGGCTTCGGCGTGCTGGCGGTCCGCGACCTCGTCGCATGGCTCACCAAGCGTAAAAACGTCACCGCGGCAGTTGCCGCGACGGCGGTCTGCATGGTCGTCCCGACGATCCTCGCGGCGCAGAACTGGGACGACCACGACCGTTCGCACCGCTACATGGCGCGCGACATCGGCTGGAACTACCTGATGTCCACGCTGCCCAACTCGATCATCCTCAATTACGGCGACAACGACACCTTCCCGCTGTGGAACAATCAGGAGGTTTACGGCGTACGTCCCGACGTGCGCATCATGAACACCTCCTATCTGGGCGGCGAATGGTACATCGACGAGATGAAGACCAAGGCCAACAAGGCGCCGGGCGTGCCCTTCTCGCTGCCGAAGAGCAAATACACCTTCGTAAACGACTGGGTGCCGGTTTACGACCGCGTCAACCGCAGCGTCGATATCAAGGAGGTGATGGACTTTATCCGCACCGACCATCCGGACTCCAAGATCAAGATGGCCGACGGTTCGATGGTGGACTACATCCCGACCAAGCGCATCGCGCTGCCGGTGAACAAGGAGAACGCCATCGCATCGGGCATCGTCGCCGAAAAGGACCGCGACAAGATGGTGGACACGGTTTACATCAACCTGCGCAAGAATTCGATCGACAAGAACCAGCTGATGATCCTCGACATGCTGGCCAACTTCGACTGGAAACGGCCTATCTACATGACGCAGGTCTACATCCTGCAGGATTTCGGACTGATGGATTACCTCCAGTTCGACGGCTACGCCTACCGTTTCGTGCCGATCCTCACCCCGATGCAGAATCCGTGGGAGATCGGGCGCGTGGACGCCGATTATGCGGCGCCGCTGCTGCGCGACACCTTCAGATACGGCAACCTCTCCGATCCGAGGGTATACGCCGACTACTTCATTCAGTATAACCTGAGCGCATCGCATGCACGCGACTCCTTCGCACGGGTCGCCAAGGAGCTGCTGCGGCAGGATCGGGCGCAGGAGGCGGTCGAGCTGCTCGACCTCGGACTCGAAAGGATGCCTACGTGGCAGATCCGTTTCACCGACACCAATACCTACCCCTTCCTCGAAGCCTATTACGCCGCATCGGCGATGGGCGTCGAAGAGGCCGCCGCCAAGGGCGACGCCCTGCTGCGCGAGTATGCCCAAACGCTGATCGAATACATCGAGTACTACCTACGCTTCGAGGGAACGCAGGGCGACATGGTATCGCCGATCCTCGACGAGAAACTCGACCAGCTGGGCGACATCTACTATCTGGCGACCTACGCCGGACGCAAGGAAGTCGTCGCGGAGCTGAACACCTACTACCGTTCGTTCGGAGTCTCGGAAGACAACCTCGTGGACGTCGGCGACAAGCCCCGTCAGGCCGACACGACGCTGATTCCCAAAGGCATGAACGAATAAAGACCCGCAATAGCGGAAACGCACACGCCCGGCAATGCAGTTGCCGGGCGTGTGCGTTTTTTCCGCAGGCCGTCCGAAAGCGGACTGACAGCGCGCCGAAGCTTCCGGGGCAGCAGCACCCGCATGACGTTGGTCGTCTGAGCCGGCCCCTTGACCATGAACGAGTAGCCGTTCCGCCCCACCCGCTCGGTCTCGACGCAGGCGGCGCACGCCAATACCTGCGGCCGGCCGGGATCGGCGACCTTGTCCAGATTGTAAAGCAGCGCCTGCGTACCGGGCAGCACCGCACGGCGCGTCAGTACCGGAAGCGCCGGATCGAACAGGTCGATGAATTTCCCTTCCAGCACGAAAGGCTCCGTATCCGCATTTTCATCGACGACAGCCACGATCTCGTAAGGTCCCCGTTCGAGGTAGAAATGGTTTTTGAATTCGAGCGTCCCGGCCTGCTTCCCTTTGCCGTAAAGCCCGCGCACGGCAGCAAGATACTCCGCATCGCCGCCTGCCGTGAGGACGAAATCCTTCGGATCGCGGCGGATCACCGTCGGAGTCCACTCCGAAGGCCGGCGCGAGATCATGGAAAACCCCGGCGACGAGGGCAATCTCGTGCAGGAAGCCGAGATTCTCAAAGCATTCTCGATCGTCGCGGGCGTCCGCTGCGAAGGCCGCAGGCTGACGCTCATGCCCCGCCTGCCGTGGTTGTGGGACACGATGGAGTGCGTGGACTGGCCTGTCACCGACGCCGACGGGCGGACGCACCGCATCCGCTTCACCGTCCGCCACGAACGCTGGCTGCGCCGCTGCACGGTCGAGCTGGAAGGCATCGGCAGGTTCGAAGGCACGGACATCCGTTTCGGCCCGTTCCCCCGTCTGCAGAACAACCCGAAGGGTTACGAAACCGAACTGATCGGAAACGCCTCGTGGATCTGGGTCCGCGGCATCAAAGGCGACAAACGCACGATCACCGTCGAACTCTAACCGCAACAGGCCATGAAACACCTTTTCATCGCGGCATGCTGCTGTCTGGCGTCCGCCGGATTCGCGGCCGAGCCGTTCGAAATCCGCGGCGTGCTGCCGTGGCACAACTTCCTCTGCGGCCCGACGGCTTGGAACAAAGCCGATTACGAGGTTTACCTCGACAACTGCGAAGCCGAAGGCATCAACTTCATCGGTTTTCACAACTACACGGGCGGCGGCGAACGCTACGCCACCTACGTCGAACCGATGGTGCGCATCTCCTACCGGGGCATCGTGCCGCAGGCCATGCTCGACAACTCGCTCAGCTGCCGCTGGGGCGCACTGCCGCTCCGGCTCAAGGAGTTTGCGTTCGGCTCGCAGCGGGCGCTCGACGTACCGCGCGGCGCCGAAGCCTTCGGCAGCGACTGCTCCCTGATTTCGAAAACACCCGACGAACACTACCGCAACACGCAGCGGCTGATGCGCGACGTACTGCGCATGGCCCACGACCGGGATATCGAAATGGCCATGGGCTTCGAATTCGGCGTCGTGCCGCCCGAATATTTCTCGCTCTACGCCGCAGGCAGCTGTTTCTTCTGGCTCGGCGCAGGCAACATGGTCCCCAATCCGTGCCATCCGACCTCGGTCGAACTGCACCGGGCGGCGCTCGACGACCTGCTGGAAAACTATCCCGACATCGACTATGTGTGGCTCTGGCTCAACGAACATTCGTTTCTGGGCGTGGTCGTCGAACAGGCGCTGGGCGACCCCGCCTTCGCGGAGGTGTTCCGCCGGGAATCGGGCCATTTTGAAGAGGCGCAGAGCGACAGCGAACGTTTCGTGGGCGTGTGGTCGCTCGAATACATCCGCCGCACGCTCGACCATCTCCGGCAGAAAGGCTCCCGCGCCAAGCTGATCATCGGCGGCGGGGGCGGCGGGGGCCAACTGCCGGGCATCCTGCGCGGACTGGACCGGGCGCTGCCCGAAGAGGTTGTCTTCAGCTGTCTGAACCCCGATCTGGGACGCACCCGACAGCCCGAATTCCTCGCCGACATCGCCCGCCACCGCAAAGTCTGGGCCGTGCCGTGGCTCGAAGGCGACAACCAGATGTGGCACCAGCAACCGCGCGTGGGCAAGATGCGAGACCACGTACAGCTGGCCCGCGAACAGGGGCTTCAGGGCGTGGCGGCCATTCATTGGCGCACGGCGGAGACCCGCTATAACTTCCGCACGTTCGCCCGCTACGCCCGCACGTCGGACGACGCGACCGTCGAAACGCTCTACAAGGAGTATTTCGAAGAGGATTTCGGCGCGCAGGCCGCCGCCGCACTCGCGCCCCTGATGGCCGCCGTCGATACGGCCAACGCATGGGAGGGACCGCAGTCCCCGGAGTACTTCGCATTCCGCCCCGACTGGGGAGTGCTCGACGAAGCGAACGCCGCTTCGCGGCAGGGGATCATCGACGCCATCGACGCCGTGCAGGACAAAGAGCAGACGCCGCAGCAGCGCCGCAACCTGAAAAGTTTCCGGGCCATGCTCTCGTTCGAGTTGCTGCTGGACAAGGTCGTACGGGCGATGGCTCCGGGCTGGGAGCTGCGCGACAAAACCCTTGCGGAGAACCGTCCCGCATCGCGCGAAGCCTGCGCCGCGGCGCTCCGCGAGTTGGAATCCGCCCCCGTCGAAGAGCTGATCCGCACCTATGTTTCGCGCACCGGGTCACGCGGCGAAATGGGCATCCTGACCTCGATCAACCAGCGACTATGGAACAATTACCTGCTGCTGAAAAACTACCTGCAAGAAAACACGCATTAAAATAACCAACCGATCAACAATTATCCGCCATGACTAAAAAACTGCTACCACTACTGTTGCTGCTGGGCGGCCTGTACGGCGCGGAAAATTCCGCGCAGTCGCAGACCCGGTTCGACCGGCCGTTTGCGCCCCAAGAGGGTTTCGTTGCGACTCCCGAACGTCCCTGCCGGGACGAAATCTGCCTGAACGGCCGCTGGAAGTCCACGCCCCCGAACCGATCGTCGAACGCAACATCGCCGAGATCAACGAATGGGTGCGCATCACCCGTGAATGCGACCATACGCGCAACTGGATTTCGGGCGACGGCGAGACCCAGACCGACACCGACCTGCCGACCGTCATCGGTCATTACTGCAACATGCCGCTGATGCTCGAATGGAAGAGCAAGAGCAAACCGTGGGGCGTCGGCGAGATGGGCATGTGCTACGCCGGAACCCCGGCCCACGTCTCGGTAGTCAACGGCGACCGCGCCTTCGAATCGCAGGAAGGCCGCATGGAGGGACTCGCGGGCGAAGCGTTCGAAACGATCTCCATGCAGCGCGGTCTGGATGCCTGCTACGCCTCGATTTCCAACCTCGCGTGGTACGGCGTGCAGCCGCTCGAAATCGGACTCGACGACATCACCCGTCCCGTGGAAGCGGAGGACGGCATCTGGTTCGGCCCCTACCGGGAAGGAGTTCCGGGCGTCCAGCCCGAACGGCTCGGCCCCTACACCACCACATTCAACCCCGGTTACGATCCCCGGCTTCCGCTGTACCGCCCGTGGGCGTTGTTCGAGGGCGTGAAAGCCGCATTCAGCGACACCTATGCCGCCCTGCCCAACAAATGGGCCGTACGCAAACACACCGGGATCAGCGAACCGGTTCCGGCCGCCCGCGACGTCGTGTGGATCTCCGCCGATCCGGAATCGAAGGCCGAAAGGCAGTTCGAAGAGCTGTCCGTGGCATTCCGACCGCTCGACACGCGACGCAACCAGCTCATCCTGCTCGACGGCATCCGCCCGGCGGAAGATCCGGCCCTCGTCGAACGGCTCCGCGCCGCACTCGGCGCCGGAAGCACCCTGCTGGTATGGAACATCTCGCCCGCGGCGCTTCCGCTGGTCGAAAAGCTCGGCAGCCACGCCGTGACGCTCACTCCGCGCAATGCCGCCAGCTACATCATACGCGGCAGACACTCGCTGCTCAACGGTCAGGACCTTTCGACGCTCTATTTCAACGAACGGACCAAAGAGCCGGTTTCCAGCTTCGTGATGACCTCCGGCGACGCCTACGCCACCCTGCTCGACCCCTGCAACACGGATTGGAGCAAATGGAACTATCAGGAAGAGAACATCAAAACCGGGCAGGTGCTCCGCAGCGAGCGGGAGAGCAAGCCGCTCGGCAGCGTACTGCTCCGCAGCGAGGCCGGCCGGGGCGAGCTGCTGCTCTCGGCGATCGACCCCTTCGTGCTGGGCAACAAGGGCAGTGCGCTGATCCATGAAATGCTGCACAATCTGGGCGCACGGTTCAACGGCCGCCCGTGCCATATTCCGGCGGCGCTCGACCGGAACGGCACGGTCGTACACGCCCTGCTGAGCGGCACCTATGCCGGCGGAAGCATGGACGAGGTCATGGCCCGCGACTACCTCGCCGGAAGATATTGGGGCGCCATGGACAGCAACGAAGAGGGATTCTGGAACTTCGAAACGATGAACCTCAAGGGCGAGCAGAAAGACTGCGCCGTTTACCTGAGTTTCTGGCTGTTCAGCCCCCGGTCGCTGGTCAACCTGCTGCTGGAACCCAACATGCCCCGTCTCGATCTGGAATTCGCGGCGGACGACAAAACTGGCCGTATACGTCAACGGCAACCTTCTCGACAACGCGGTCAAACGGCAGGACAACCCCGCCCTGCCGCAGCGCATCGAAGGCATTCCGCTCGAAAAGGGCTGGAACCATGTTCTGCTCAAGGTAGGCCAGTTATGGGGAGGCTGGAACGGCCGCTTCCGCTTCATCGCCACCGATCCCGCCTACATGCGGCAGCTCGAATCGGTCATCATGCAGTAAAACCCCGGAAGCCATGCGAATCAAACTCCTGAACACGGCGCTCTGCCTGCTCTTCACGGCCGCCGGCTTTCAAAGGGCACCAAAGGTCTCAAAAACGCCGAACTGGACCTCTCGGCCCACTATAAGGAGATCGTGCAGACTCGAACCGAACGCGCCGTGCTTCCCGATGCGGAGAGCGTCCCGTTCCTGACCGTCGATGCCGCAGCAGCGACCGGCCGATAGCGAGACCGCAGCAGGCAGGCGAGGACCGCAGCGTGGAAACCGCAGCCCGACAAAAAAGGGTTGCAGAGAAAGCGAAAAAAATACCGCACTCCGAAAAGTGCGGTATTTCTTATTCCACAATATCCGAAGCCCCTATTTGGTTTCGGGCCGTCCGGCAGGGTGCTCCCCCGGAGTTCCGGACTCCTTCTTCTTGCTGTAGAGGAAACGCTTGATTTTGTGCGTCGGGGTTTTGACGAAGTCGTCCTTCTCCTCGACGACCTCCGAGATACGCGAAAAACGGTTGACCTTGGCATTCACGAAATCCAGAATCTCTTTTTTAAGCTGTTCGGTCTTGGCCTCCAACGCCTCTTTCTTGGAGGTCCACTCCTCGCGCCAGTCGTCGATCATGCTTTCGATCTCGTCGCGGTTGAAGTGCACGAGGGCCACCAGACGGCCCTGCTGTTCGGTGACGATCGAATCGGCGATGTAGACATGCGAATTGAGGACGGTTTCGATGTCCTCCGGATAGATATTTTCGCCGCCCGGCCCCACGATCATGTTTTTCAGACGCCCCTTGATATAGAGCCATCCGTCCTTGTCGAATTCGCCGAGGTCGCCCGTCCGGAACCAGCCGTCGGCCGTAAATACCTCCTTCGTGGCTTCGGGATTCTTGAAATAGCCGAGCATGACGCTGGGCGAGTGCGCCACGATCTCGCCCTGACGGGTATCGGGATTGATATTCTCCAGCCGCAGTTCGACGCCCGGAGCCTGCGGACCGGTCGAACCGAGCCGCACCTGCGAGGGCGCGGCACCGGCCAGCAGCGGCGCAGTCTCGGTAAGTCCGTAACCGATGGCGTAAGGCACCTTGGCCTCCAGCAGGAATTTTTCGGCGTCTCCGTCGAGCTTCGCGCCGCCGATTCCGAGGAAACGCAGGCGGCCGCCGAAGAGCTTGAGCAGTTTCTTGCCCGCGACGCGGTGCAGGTAACGGCGCATGAAGCCGATCTTATAGAGCGTGCGCCAGAATCCGGTGGACTTGAATTTGGCGAGCACCTGCAAGCGGTAGATTTTTTCGATGATCAGCGGCACGATCAGCATCACCGAGGGACGCACCGCGCGCAACGCCGGCATCAGGGCCGAGGCCGTGGGCGGACGGTCCAGATATACGACCTGCGCGCCCATCGAGAAGGGATAGATCATGCCGATCGAACATTCGTAGGTATGGGACAGCGGCAGCACCGAGAGAAAGACGTCGGTCTCGTCGATCGGGAAGATGCCGAAATCCATATCGATCTGCGCGCAGATCGCCTTGTGGGTGAGCATTACGCCTTTGGGGCTCGACGTCGTTCCCGACGTATAGATGATCGCCGCCAGGTCGTCGGGCGAAGGAACCGCCGTAGATCCCGTTGCCGTGACATGCTGGGCGATGATCCCCAGATTCTTGGTCCGGATGACGATATTGAGCGAATCGATCGTCTGCTTCGAAAGTTTGGAAAAGAGTTTGTCCGAGACCAGCAGGGCTTTCGCCTCGGAATGGGCGATGATCATATCCAGTTCGGGGCCGGAGAAGTCGGGAAGGATCGGTACCGCGACCATGCCGGCCGAGGTGACGGCCAGGTAGCAGATTCCCCAGTTGGGCATACTGCTGCTGAGCAGCGCCACCTTGTCGCCGGCCTTGACGCCGGCTCCGACGAGCGCTTCCTGCACCGCGGCGGCTCGCCGGCCGACTTCGGCGTAGGTGACGCTTTCGCCGTTGAACATATCGAAGGCCGTGCGTGAAGCGAACTTCTCCACACCATGCCGCAATAGTTCGTAAAGCGTGTTAATCTTCATAAAGTCAGATTCTTCTTCTGTAAATCCGAATTGCGAAATTCAAGGCAAATGTACGGATTTTTACCTAAAAAATACTACATTTGAACCAAATTATCACCATGCTCGACCGCAGTTTCATCCGACAATCCGCCGCTGCCGCAGGCTTCGACCTGTGCGGTGTAGCGCCGTGCCGCCATCTGGTGCGGAACGAGCAGTTTTTCCGTCGCTGGCTCGGCGACGGGCGTCACGCCTCGCTCGGTTACCTCGAACGGAATCTCGACAAGCGGTTCGACGTGCGACGGCTGGTCGAAGGGGCGCAGACGGTAGTCGTCTGCGCCGTCGGTTACAAGAACGGCCTGAGCGACGGTTATCCCGACGACTTCCGCGCGAAGATCGCCTCGTATGCCCTGACCGCCGACTACCATGCCACGATCAAGGGGATGCTGGGCGACCTCTTCGGGCGTCTTCGTGCCGCGGAGCCTGCCCTCGCCGGCCGGGCGTTCGTCGATTCGGCTCCGCTCGTGGAAAAGCAGCTGGCCGTCGAAGCGGGGCTGGGCTGGATCGGCCGGCAGTCGCTGCTCGTCACGCCCCGGTTCGGATCGTTCGTCCTGCTGGGCGAGCTGGTGCTCGACGCGGCCTGCGATCGTTACGACGAGCCGCTCGCCGGCGCGGGGTGCGGCTCCTGCCGCCGCTGCGTCGAAGCCTGCCCGACAGGTGCCGTTTGCAACGACCGCGCGATCGATGCGCGCCGCTGCATCTCCTGTCATACGATCGAACGGACGCCGGCTGCGGAAATTGCCCTCGACGGGTGGATTTTCGGCTGCGACGCCTGCCAGAGCCGCTGCCCCTACAACCTCCGTGCGCCGCTGCATCTTCATCCGGCGTTCGATCCGCTGTTCGATCCCTTGTCGTTCCCGCCCGAACGGTGGCTCGCGATGGAGGAGGCGGAATTCCGCACGTCGTTCGGCCGCACGCCGCTCATGCGCAGCGGCCTCCGGCGCCTCCAAGCCAATGCGGCGCAAAACCTGCGCCGAAAGGGATGACCGCGATTACCTCTGTGGAATGTCCAAATAAAAAGCGTTGTCTCGTATATTGAGACAACGCTTTTTATTTAAACCACATCGAATTATCGGTCGGACCGATAATAAACGGTCATCATCGATTCGGAAGTCGTCCCAAGTCCGAGCATTCCTGTCGATCGGCCATTGATCTGACGGATATTCGTCGGTTTGGCCACATGCCGAGGAGCACCGATCGCAGCAGCCGTCGAAAGGCTGGCAAAGGTATTAATCGTCGCCTGAACGCGTGCGATATCAGCGGCTTTACGACTAATCTGCATCCGATTGCGGGCATTCGATGCCGAAAGATCTCCCTTGACGAGAACATAGGGCGCCAGCGCATGTTTCGTCTCCAACGGCCGGGTTTGGGCTTCGCCTTTCGGATTATCCTTATCGATACCCATGAAATTCATAGACAGAATCTGAACCACACCGATGCCTCCTGTAAATTCATATTGCCCACCTTGAATAACTACAGCCCCCTCCTTTTCACGTGCACCGATGAAGGCTTTATCCATATCGGTATTCGTGTAATAGTAATAAGTTTCTCCGGAGAGGAATCTCGGACAGAGCGTCCAATCGATATTGCCTTCGGTCTTGACCACCTGCGCCAACGGAATATTGAGCCAGCCGCCGATACCTTCCGTCTCCTTCGGATCGTAGTTCATTATGAACGGATTGGCATTGGCGAATTCCGTATCCGCATTCCAGCCGTACACCTTGTAGCTCTGACCTTCCACATCCTTCTCGATTCGGACATTGAATTGCAACGGAGTCTCCGTAAACTGATATCCTTTTTCGCCGACGATTGCCGAACCATACGAAACCAGCGTCCATGCACCCAGATAATCTTCATATGTCGAACCGACAAGTTCGATACCGCCCGCATTGTTGTTCTCCGACTGGCCGAGGATGGTGCAAGCGCCATATTCACCCGAGGGAGATGCAGGAACCTGTGCGATGACCCAGTTGACGGCTCCGTTTTTACCTTCGGCATCCGCAGCGACGGTCGAGAAAAGCCACACTTCTCCGGCATTGGTTTTCAATCCTACATATTTCTTCTCCATATCGAGCGCAATACCGTCTTCAAGCGTCATGCTGCGGAGTTCGCTTTCGGATCTGATTCCAATCTCTTCCAGCGAGGTAGGCGGGGCAGGGAATTTGTCCATGTCAAGTGTCCACGCTCCAACGGTAACAGCTGTCGCAGTCTTGTTGGGTTCGCAGTCAAAGAAAATAGCGAGCCCGGCATCCTGCATTTCCCACGAAACCGCTGTTATATCCGACCAAGCATCCGTCTCGATGGGTTCGTCTCCACCCGTCTCATCATTCTTATCGGACATACCGAGGATCTCGGGCTCTGTGGAAGCCGATGCCTGTGCTTTTACAATGAACCAGTTGGCTTCGCCTGCATTGCCTTGCTCATCAATACCTATGGTACCGAAGAGCCATACTTGCCCGTATTCGGTTGGGGCGGAGACTTGATAGGACCCTTGGCTCGGAGTAACGTCGATACCCTCTTTCATGATCCTTTCTCGAAGAGAAGCCTCCGTCATACCAATCTCCTCCAAAGAGGTCGCAGGTCCCGTGAGCGTAAATCCGCCGGCTTTGACCTTAACGGTTTTATCATTCGGATAGAGCTCGGCTCCGATTCCTGGTTGACCGCTGATCGTTCCGTATACGCACGCCATGTTAACCCACGCCTCGGACATTCCCGGTTCGTCGCCGCCATTCTTGATCTCGGCACGGAAGAACTGCGTGAGGAATTCCGATGCAGCGACATTGTATCCGAAGGCCACGGCGACATAGTTCTTGTTCTCCTCGACGGCGACGTCCGTCTCGAACTTGCCGTTGCGAACGATATCGGTCATCTCCGCTCCGTACTTGTTCTGCAACAGAACGACGATTTCGTATTCGCTCTTGCCCGCGATATCGGCAGCAGCAACGACGTCAGCGAAATAGCGTCCGTCGGCAACCGACGGCTCGAAGGTCACGTGCACATTGTTATCGGCCACCTCACCGACGGTGATGGCGATCGTCATGCGGTCGTCGGCCGGCGTGGTGAACGCCGTTTCGAGACGTGCGACAGCGGACGTGGACTTGCCGGCGTCGAGGTCGTAACCGAAGGCGACGACCGTGTACTCCGTGTCGGCCTTCAAACCGTGGACGGTCTTCCTGACCGTGCCGGAGGAGAGTTCGGAGATGTTCTCTTTCAGGGCGGCGACGATCTCACGGTCGCTCTTGCCCTCGATCAGGCTGTTTTCGACGACCTGCCAGTAGTAGAGGTTCTCGGCCGAAGGTACGATCTCCACGTCGACGCTCTCGTAAGTCGGGTTCGTCGCGGCGATCTTCTCGAACGTCAGCTCCGCGGCCTCTTCGGCCAGCGTCGTGGCGAAGATTTTGGAGTACTCCGAATCCGTCAGACCGCTGCCTGCGGCGGCGACGGCCTTGACGCGCAGGATATACTTGGTTTTCGGATCGAGGTCGCCGAATGCGAGGGCCGTAGCCGAAGTCGAGTTCTCGGGCTGCACGACGAGTTCGTCGCCCGTCTCGTTCTCCTGGGAGAGGCGATATTTGTAACTTTCGGCATTGGGTACGGCATCCCACGCCACCTTGAAGCTGGAGGACGTCGTCGTGGTCACCGCGACCGAAGGTTTGGCGAGCACCGTGCCGCCCTGCTCTTCTACATCGTCGCTGTCGCTACAACCCGTGAAGGCGAATAACAGCGAGAGACATAAAAAAAGTCCGAATTTTCTCATAGTAAAACGTATTTGATTGTAATGATTCTCGTCCGGTCGTGCCTTTCCCGCACCGTGTCGTTAGGGAAAGTACCGACAAATATAGGTATTTTTTCAGAAACTCTGTAATCTTTGGAAAAGTATA
>QWCB01002175.1_pt1 | contig 18396 bp, 13 predicted proteins | sample 1972511 | NCBI WGS metagenome assembly QWCB01 (sample SAMN09866719, study PRJNA288562) | Human gut metagenome isolate term5_stool, whole genome shotgun sequencing... | isolation source: gut | host: Homo sapiens | place: USA: California
TGAAAAGGCAACCGAGCAGAAGTACAAGTGGGACGAAGAAAACCGACTCCTTGCAGCCGATGAGAATGGCTTTGTGAGCAACTATTGGTATGATGCCGATGGTGAGCGCACGGTGAAGACCAGCGGTGAAAACGAAGCTATCTTTGTCAACTCCGAATTCTCGGGTGGTAACACGGGTACGGCACGTTTCTCGCTTTATGTCAGCCCTTACCTCGTTGCAGGGCAAGGAGGTAAGTACACCAAGCACATCTATGTAGGTAGCCAGAGAATCGTCAGTAAGCTTGGCGATTTGGCAAGCTACGGCGCAGACCCAAGACGAATACCGTATGCAGGCAATGAAGCTGATGGTGTGACTGTCAATTACAAGGATAAGTACAATCAGCAGTTGCAATCCATCAAGGACAATTACAAGACATTCGATTTGCCATACAACGGTGTAGACAATAGCGACTATGTCAATGGCAAAGGTTTTAGCAGTAATGACGACACGCCGGAGGCGGCACAGGCAAAAGTCATGACACGCGCAGCCATCGACGGAAACTTTAAGCCCAACGATGACTACGAGAAGATGCAGTTCTACTATCATCCTGACCATTTGGGTAGCAGTAGTTACATCACCAACCTTGATGGCGAGGTATCGCAACACATCGAGTATGTGCCGTTCGGTGAGGTGTTCATAGAGGAACGCAACAACACTTGGAACACGCCTTATCTCTTCAATGCCAAAGAGCTGGATGAGGAGACGGGTATGTACTACTATGGGGCACGGTACTATGAGCCGCGTCTCAGCCTGTGGATGAGTACGGATTCAGATCAAGAAAAATATCCTCATTATACATCGTATCTATTCGTTGGTTCGAATCCAATTAATGCTATAGACCCTGATGGTAATAAGATTGTTTTCATCAATGGGAAAATCGGAGGTGGTTCTCCTACTGCAGGCGAACCCTATTGGAATGGTCGCAATAGCGATTTTGTAAATGGCGCAAAATCTTTTTTTCATGATAATAAAGTCGTTTTCACTGATGCTGACTATGGCTATCTATCAACTGCAAGAAAAAGAGAAAAGTCAGGATATGAATATGCAAAAACTCATTATAAACAATTGGTTGCAGATATGGGAAAGGATGAACCATTTTATCTTGTTTCTCATAGTATGGGTGGCGCATTTTCTAAAGGTGTTGAAAAATATCTAAAGGAAATGGGAAGAAGAGTTGAATATAATGTCATGATTAATACCTATCAAGTTGATAAAATCAATAATCCCAAATCAGACGAAACGCTTTATATTGATTACCAGAATACGAATGACCCAGTTCTTTTTTGGTTTGATATAAATTTAGGAAAAGGTTCCTTGATGAATGCAGATGTCAAAATCCGAGAAAAGTCAAGAGATGTAGAAATTCTATATATACACCGCTCCCCAATAGACTCGGATTCAAAGTTCTGGGAAAAAATCAAAAATCATCTCCCTTCAAATAACGACTAATTAAAATGGTCATATCTTGATGGGTTCTTTTAGAATCAGTCAAGATATGACCGTATTAAAAGACAAATAGCATGACATGTAAGAATTTTCCCATACTAACTAAAGTTGTTATAACCTTGATTCTAACATATTCTGTATTTATGATACTGCTCATGTCGATTTTTGACTTGCTCTCTATGTCAATATCTGTGAGTTTTACAACATTCTTTATCGAAAAGATGATTCCTAATATTTCAGCTGTAATTGCACTTATTTTTCTTATTAGGTATCTTTGGATTACAAGATGAGAACTCCAATACTTCTAAAAAAGATTCCATTGAAAGAAACAATCGCTAATGATGATCGACGGACATAAAGACAGTACAGTCTGAGAGCGCAAGCTAATGTGGGACGAGGAAAACCGCTTGCTGGCAGTCGATGAGAATGGTTTTGTGAGCAACTATTGGTATGATGCCGATGGTGAGCGCACGGTGAAGACTAGTGGCGAGAACGAATCGATTTATGTAAACTCCGAGTTCTCGGGTGGCAACACTGGTACAGCACGCTTCTCGCTCTATGTCAGCCCATACTTAGTCGCAGGACAAGGAGGTAAGTACACCAAGCATGTCTACATCGGTAGTCAAAGAATCGTTTCTAAATTGGGCGACTTGGCTTCTTATGGTGCAGACCCAAGACGCATTCCTTATGCGGGCAATGAAGCTGACGGTGTGACTATTAATTACAAGGACAAGTATGCACAGCAACTGCAATCTATCAAGGACAATTACAAGACATTTGATTTGCCATACAACGGTCAAGACAATACCGACTATGTCAATGGCAAAGGCTTTAGCAGTGATAACGACACGCCAGAGGCTGCACTGGCAAGGGCGATGACACGCACAGCCATTGACGAAAACTTTAAGCCAAACGATGACCACGAAAAGATGCAGTTCTACTATCACCCAGACCATTTGGGAAGCAGTAGCTACATTACCAACTTGGACGGCGAAGTATCGCAGCACATCGAGTATGTGCCATTCGGTGAAGTGTTCATCGAGGAGCGCAACAACACGTGGAATACGCCTTACCTCTTTAATGCCAAGGAGTTTGACGAGGAAACGGGGTTGTACTACTATGGTGCAAGGTATTATGAGCCGAGATTGAGTTTATGGATGTCGGTTGATCCATTAACTGAAAAAAATAATGATGTTAGTGGATATATCTATTGTCATAATAGGCCAACTATTTTAACAGATCCAACTGGCATGGATGATGATGTTCCTGAAACTTCCAAAGGTAACATATTTTGGTATCCAAATAATACAGCAAAAGGATTTCAATTTGGTCTAAAACAGCAATATCAATTAGAACCCTCGCGTGGTGCTACAGTAACTGGTATCCGAGATACGAAACTTGGGCGTGTTAGTCCCAAAACAGGTAAACATGTTGGAAATTGGGTCATAAGAATCGATAAACCACATCCCAAAGCTCCTACACCGCACATTAATATTAATGAGGCAATTTCTAACACTCCAGACCCACATACATCAATATCTCCTAACATGTTAAGAACATTGGGAAATGGAGGCAAGGTCTTAAATACCGTTGGTAAAGTTGCAAAACCTATTGGTATTGCAACTGATGCAACACGAATTACTACAGCTTATATAGAAGATGGTGGAAAAATAGGAAATGCAACAATAACAACATCTTCCAGTGTTGCTGGTGGTTGGGCTGGAGCTTGGGGAGGAGCTGTCCTCGTCGGCAAAGGCGGTGCTGCTATTGGGGGTGTTGTCGGTGGACCTGTAGGCGCTGCTATTGGAGGATTTGCAGGTTCATTAGTCGGTGGTATTGCTGGAGCGTTTGGAGGTTCATGGCTTGGTGAGAAAGCTGCTGGAGAGGTATTAAATTCAAATAAAAAATAAATTTGTTTTATGATTATGAATAAAATTGAGTTTAATATACCATCATCATTGGAGAAAAGAACAAGTTTTATCATTGGGCATTTATGCCCAATGATAAATAAAACTGTATCGTTAATAACGATATCTCCTCAGGAATATTCTATTTCTATGGAATTTCCAAATTACATTACCATGAAATACGATAGTGTAATATATGGAATAAATAGCAATATATTGCTTACAGAAAACAACTTATTTACGATTGCAGAATCAGAAGACTTTAATCGGGGATTACTGATTATCGCATCGAAATATAAAGATCTATTGTCAGATGTTATAAGACCTTTTTCTATGCAATGTATTACCAACTCCACGATGATGTTTACTGAGAATGATGGGCATATTTTAGTATTATTGAACATATAATGGGAGTTATGGTATTAGCTATAGGATAAAATAAGAGGGTGTGTCAAAATGCAAGTCTTAACGAATTAAACGGCTAAAAATTTGTTGAATTTAGGCATCTAAGATGCGAAAAATTCAAAAATTCGCTTTTTGACACACCTCTTCATTTTGAGTATGACGAACTATTATAATCTGTGTTAGAAATCATGAGCGTAATTGCCAAAGGCCTTATAGAGATTTGCAAGTTTCCAGTAGTATCACTGGTGATTGAAGAATCAATGAAGAACTCGTGGTGACAATGGCATTATACAACAGTAGCCAATCCGAATTATTGCAAATTTTCACGACCTTAAGTGATCTTGCAGATGGCAAATAATCAATGGATTAAAAGCAAAAGTTCCGCCCTGGTACGCATTAAAAGAGACGTGGCGGAAACTGTCGATGGCCGCTGGTTTTGGGAAAAGAATGGAAATTTGCATGCAGAAAAGAATGATAACACAAAAACTATGGCTGAGTTCCTTGGCACAAGTCAAAAAAACGCATTGGAAATTTTGCAAAGAAATAAAATCAGTACGGGTAAAGGGGGACGGATTAAGGCTGGCAATCTTTCCAAACTTTCATTAGACAAGAATTCTTTATACGTTATGAATGCAGATAAAAGCGGTATTATTCTTGAAGATATCGCTGGGCTAGCCTTAGCTACAAGCCCTTACTCAGGTAGCAAGGCTGGTGCAGATCCGCATCATAACACACTTGCTGTCATGCATTATTATTTGGGAAAAGGAGAGTCTGCTGATGTTGGTGATTATGCAACAGCTCTATTGATGAATACACAGAGATTTAGAGATAATTTGAATGCTGCAACAACTCAGAAAAAGGGAAATGATATAATAACATTTTCTGTAGATATGACAACAGAAGTTTTTCATATTGGCAAAACACCTGTAACCTACAGAATATTCCCTGGCAATGGGACAAGTCGTGTAGAATTCTATTTGTATCAATATAAAAATGGGAAAATGGATTCTTTCAGTGACCCTTTAGATATAGGAAGAGAAATAGGAGGCACTCCTTATGATTATAAACTAAGAACTGTTACTTACTTTTTTAAGCCTGTAAGATGAGAAGGGTGGCTTATTTTATAGGTATAACGATTGTGGTAGAGGGTGCGCCATAAATGACCATAGTCAATTATGACACACCCTCATAATTTTTTTCTTTTCTTTTTCTAATTCATTGAGTTCATCTTTCAGATTATTATATTGGGTATTTTGTTTAAGCCAATAGTTAATTTGTTCTGTTCTAATTAAATCGTATTTAACTTTTGGTGTTAATATATACAAATGCTGAATGGTTCTAACAACGAATCCAATGGCTGATACACAAAAAACAATTATTAATCCTAAGTTTGCTAACATGTAACTTTTGAAGTCAATAGTACTGCTTTTACTGATGTATGGAAAAATAAACCAAATAATACAAGTAAGACCACTGAGTAGAAATAAGCATTCAAGAATGAATATCAGATAAAATTTTGCCATACAAATGGATTTCTCTTTTTCTTTATCTAACTTGACTAACTCGTTTGAGATGGCAGCTATACGTTCGTTTATTTCATTACGTCTTTCTTGCTTTTGTAATCTGTTTTGAAGTTCTTGAATATTTCCTTTGTATTGGTTACTTTGCTCTTTAAGGAATTGAATATCTTTTTTATCTGTTTCGGTTTGCTTTTGAGATAAAGCGGCTTCACTTTCTGCTATTCTTTTAGCTTCGGATAATTGCTTGATTTGACGTGATAAATCAGAATTTCGTTCTTTCTTTTCCAATTCTTCCTTGACAGCAATTTTTATCAGTGCTTCAATATGTTTTTTGTTGAGCTCTTCTTTGTTTTCCACATCTTTTTCTTCATTGTCTATGATTAGGTTTATTTCGTTTATTGCTTTCGTTGAGCGACATATCAAAGCATTATAGATTGCTTGATAATTTTCATGTGAATAATTCCCGTCAGATTCTTTATAATATTTGCCTACAAGCCGTAATTTTCTCCGTATGTCTGTATTGTTGAGGGCAAAACATCTAGACATAATTTCTACTAACCCGTTTTTCTTCACAAAAGAGCTATGCGAACTATGTATCCATAAGTCTATTATAATTTTTGCCGGATGTATTAGTAAAGATAGTTTTCCTTGGGCTTGTTTGTTGAAATATGAGATTAAATCGGAATTTAGTGAAACGAAATAGGAATTTACTTTTTCAATAGAAACAATATCCTTCCTTTTTTTTGCAATAAAATCTCTCAAATAAACATCATGAATATCTCGAATACCATTATTACTATTTCCTTTTCTGAAATTTTCCAACAATTTAACACTTTGTTTATACTTGTAACTAATCTCGATATTATCTAAATCTGCTTCAGAAGAAGGGAATATAACAATTCCTTTTTCTTCAATAAGTTGTGATAAATTGTTCTTAATCTGAAGAATTTTGCTTGAGGTTAACTTTCTTCGATGATATGCTTCTTCAATAGCAGTGTTAGGACGTGGTCCTTGTTCTTTTTCTACCGAATTCAATATGTATTTAACCTCTCTTATTGTCAATGAATGTACTTTCGGGATACTTCCTGCATACTTGATGATTTCCAATAACTCGTTGGCATATTTAACATTATCCGTATTGTCTAAATCCAAAGCTGCTAAGATTAGAGCAGAATCCAAGAAATACTCTACTTTATCATCAGATTTTATGTTAATATCTGCAGTATTCCTCTTTAAGAATCCTGCTATAATAGAACCCCAAAAAATATCATTAGCTATATTATACAACTCAATTTTATTCTCTTTTATCCAGAGTAAGAAATGAGCCAAATTAACATATTTTTCATCAATAATAGCATCACTATTGTTGCCTTCTAAATAAGACAAAATTTCTTCTGTATTATCAGAATAAAAATCAATGAAAGTATTTTCACAAAATAAGCCTTCTGTCTCAAGAAAAAGTTTGTATTGTTGCTCTAATTCCTCAAATTTGGCTGCAATCTCCTGTGATTTGCTGTCAATAGATAAGTTAATGGAAATATCCCACGCTTTTTGGATTTTAAATTGTTTCCCATTTTCATATATTGACAACGATATACCATTCTTATTTTTGCCAATAGCTCTTATTGATTGTTTCAATACTATAAGAGGAATTTTAATACCAAAGTCGCTATCTATTATATCTTGTAATGTTTCGATATCGTAATATTTTTCAATGTCTACTTGAGTATAGTATTGATTTACTATTTCATACTTGATAATGGGGAAATAGACATCATTATATAAGTCAGCACCTTTAGTATCATAAAGGGCTGTAATTAATGCATAATTTGTTTTTGTCATATCAGCTATTGTTGAAAATTGGGTACAAATTTACTTATTAATAACTATTTCCCATAATAAACTCCAGAGTTTTATACTCATTTTGATTACAAACAGTTTACCTTTAACCTATTTATGGTAGGTTCTATTAATCCATATATTTATGTGTGGTTATCTCCACAATAATGCAGTTATGGGGTTATCGGTCTCATAAGAGACCTTCATTGTCTATAGAAATGGTTTTATTCCCCTCATTTTTATGTATTTTTTGACGTCAGGACACATTTATCCTTTACAAGAGAGAAGTTGTGGCTGATATTTATTGATTTGGCAATATCTAAAGATGTTGTAAACAAGACAGGTGAGCGCAAAGCTCGCTTTTGCCCTGGCAATACCAATTGTTCTGACAAAGGAACCATGCATGACTCCTTCAATGAAGCCGAAAACGTGTTCCACACGACATCTCCGCTTTGATTTCTTGCGGTTGCGTTTCTTCTGCTTCTTGGTTAATGGATGATTGCGGTGTCCTTTCTCGCAGATGACGGGACGCATCGCATTGGCCTTGACAATGTCTTCCCTGCCCTCATATCCAGCATCAAGATGAAGGCGCTGGCCTTTGTCTTTGTCTGTGATAAGCTGCGAGATAACATTGGAGTCATGGACGCTTGAGTCTGTCGTATGGTATGACTCTATGAGTTTTGATTTCTTGTCAACCTTCGCATGACCTTTGTATCCATAATGTTTCTCATCACGTTTCTTGGTCCAACGTGCGTCAATGTCCTTGTGGCATTTCTTGTTTGGGTTGTCGTTCCAAAGCGTATCTCCCTTGCCGTTCTTGATGGTAGTGTTTTCCCCACGGGTGTTGCGCTACTTGGGGGCTTCAACGAAAGTGGCGTCAATAATCTTGCCTTCATTAAAGCTCAGACCTTTCGCATCAAGCAATTGTCGGAAGTCGTCAAACAAGCTGTCAAACACACCGGCCTTGACCAGTTTATTCCTACATGCCCACACTGTCTCTTCGTCAGGCACATCACTTACTGTACGTATGTTTAGAAACTCTCTAAAACTGGTGCGGTCGATAATCTGATATTCTATCTGGTGGTCGCCCAGACCATAATAACGTTGGAGAAATATGACTTTGAACATAAGAACAACATCTATCGGTCTACGCCAGAAAAAGATTCAATAAATTTGTATCTTTCAGATAGTCAATAAAATAAGAATGAATAAAGGGTAAATAGGTTATGAGATGGAAACGAGCGAGTTTCTTTCCCTTTCTTTACTCTGCAATGCCTCAAAGAACACTTTAATTGATGGGGTAAAGGTAATAATTTATTCCCAACAATCCAAGAATTCTAAGGAATATCTCGGCAGTAACTATTCAGCAATAAAGATTATAGAGTATTGCTGAGAAACAGCGAGTTACAAGAATAAATATATAAAAATTTTGGCAAAAAATATCATTTTTGAGCTGTTTACTATAATAATAAGTCTGCAAGTTTCTGATATTCAATGTCTATGATTGCTGAATAGTTACATCTCGGCACATGAGTGAGAAAACTTGCAAGAAAAAGATGAAATCTGCAATATTTTGACATGTCGAAATGTTAAAAATCGTCCCGTGTGATTTTTTTTAGAAGTAAATATGTACAAAATCAAGAGAAATTATTTATATTCGCAGCATATAAGTAATTATTTATCATATATAATGTCGGGTATGTTTAATGACGAAAATAACATTTTTATAACCAAGTTACTCCTATGTAACAACACTCTTTCTTGTACACCCTCTACAATGTATGAGGGATGTTTTTGTGCGTCATATTATGTATTAGTAGTCAAATTAATTTCAATCTCGTTAAAAGATTCTCAATGCCTAAATAAAGAGTGTATAAACGATGTTGCATATCAAATTGCAAGGTATGCTTATTCAAATTATATGAACTCTGTTTACAAATATGAGTTAAAATTAGCTATAGACTACAATTTGGCAAAAGGAAATAATCAAAAAGAGAAGGAGCTTTTTTTTATAAACACTTTGTCACGAAATGATGAATGGATTAAATATTTTTTTGAGAAATATCCTAATCTTACCCATTTGTTAGAAACCTACACTTACAGGATTATTAATTATGTTTCTTCTTTCTCCCACAAATTTGAGAAAGAGAAGTCCCAATTAAACGATTTCTTTGAATTAGAAAAATCAAATATAGAGAAAATTAAAATGTTCTCTGGAGATCTTCATTTTGGCAAATGTGTTATGGCGGTAGATTTTGATTGTGGGAAGAGACTTTATTATAAGCCGAGGAATGCAGACAATGAACAATTTTTAGTAGATTATATTCGTTGCCTATCTACTTTGGGATTGAAAATTAAACTTAGAATCCCAGAGTTTAAGAATTACAAAGATCACTCTTGGCATATACACAAAACATATGGCTCAGAACTAAACGATTGGTGTGACTTAACTACATATTATCATAATTGGGGCGTACTTTTATGCGCATTTTACTTTCTAAATTCACAAGATATTATCCCTGATAACATTTTGTTTTCAGACAAGCAACCCTGCATTCTTGATTGTGAAGCATTAATTAACAGTCCTATTCCGTATCAGGATACAACACCACTTGTACAATACATACAAAATTCTGTTATTAGAACAGGTATTCTACCAGATTGGATGTTTAGTAATATAGAAGAAAGAAATAGAATTTCTTCAGTCTTATTTAAATTTAACACAGAAAATCTTCACCTGCCACGACAAAAACAAAAATGTTTACCAATATCACGAGAATTGTCTTCTTTCTTTTTGGATGGGTTCAAATATGCCTATGGCTTGATGCTTAAAAACAAAGAATTAATTTTAGATTTCTTTAATGCGTATAACTATAATGCAGTAACAAGTCGCGTATTACTACACCCAACGATTATATATACATTTTTACTCAAAGAGTACACTACACCTGAATATTTGTCTGGTGCAAAAAAAATATCTACCTTGTTATCTACCATTGTTACAGAAAAAGCTTTCGGTAAATATAAAAATCAGATTATTCACTCTATTTCAAGGCAAATTGAGAATGGCGATATTCCTTGTTTTTATACTCGGTTTGGGGACTCTGGATTATATGTTAATCAACGAGTATTAATAAAAGAATGGTTAGATGAGAAAGGGAGTCTTTTGACTTCTTTATTGCAAAAAACAAAGAAAGCCTCATTAACTGATTGCCATTACCAATGTAACATTATCATTGAGACCCTCCATTTCTTTCTGGACGTCATAGACGACACCAGCAATCTTTATCGATTAAGACCCTCTAAATTTGACAATTTTCAAACACTCAAATTAGATATTTTAGATGCCGTAAAACAAATTTCAGAGAGAATCACAAAAAAGTCTATTGAAATTGAAGATGAAATAGGCTTCATGTGCCGAACAAAAAATATATATGACGGCGTTTTTCAAGTCAGTCTTATGAACGACTCTATTTATGGAGGCTTAGCAGGCTTATGTATATTTTATCGGACATTGTATAACTACATAAAAGACCCTGAATACCTTAAACTTTCACATAAACTTTTCAAACAATTATGTTCAAATTATTTGATTGAGACAGATGTAAAAGACAGAATAATACCCCTCTCTCCACTTTCTGGAATAACAGGTCTCCTATATATAATGGAGTTGTTTCCAAACGATTTTTATAACAAAACCGTTTATGACGATATAATAGAGAGAATCAAGAGACTTATTCCCATAACCACACAATTTGATTATATGTCGGGATTGACGGGACTGATAATATTTATTACACAATGCAAATTCATAAAATATCACGAAAAACGTCTTCTTTTGCAAACTTCAGGAAGTCGTCTTTTGGAACTTGCCAACAGCAAAGAGGGTATGCTTCATTGGACATATCTTGATGGTGTTAAGGGTAGAGAAAAAAAACTTGTTCTGGGTGGCTTTTCACATGGAAGCTCGGCAATAGCTGTCGCTTTTAGAATCCTTTATAAAGAATTTAAAGATACATCTTTTATGTCTGCATTCCAGAAAACTCTTCTACATGATAGGTCGTTTTATGACGAAGGAATAAGAGGATGGAGAGATGGAAGAGAATATATTAATAATCAAGACACAGGAAGTTGGTGTCATGGAGCGGCAGGCATTGCACTTTCACGTATAATGTTAATTTCTTTTTTTGAAAAAACCCCTTTGATATTTAAGGAATTGACTATAGCAGAATCTCAAGTGGAAAAAAGATTAGGTTATAACCTATCTGTTTGTCATGGTACAATGGGTAATATTGAGATACTAAAAGCTATAGATTCAGCACTATATGATGGAAACAAATATGAGACAAGGATTCGAGAATGGATAAATTCCATTGTAAAACTTATAAAAGACGAGGATAGAATCTTATGTGGTGATGATAATCTTGATAGTCAATTAAATATGTTCATGGGATATGCCGGAATAGGCTACCAATTATTACGAATGTATGATTGGCAACATATACCGAGTATTATGTGCTTGGAAACCAGTCCGTTGATAAATCATCTTCATAAATAATAGCGGAAGCCGAAAAGCTATAAAAGAGTAGGCATTTATTCAAAACATCTATAATTATGAACATTTACGATTTCCTAAAATCAAATGTATCAAGTGAAATGTCTGTCTTGAACAAGGAATCTATGATTCTTGTTATGGGCGGGAATGGGCATGCCGTTTCTGTAGCAGCCTCATGTGGCTCAACAGGTAGCAGCAGTAATTGTGATGGAACAGCTGTGTGCAACTGCCTATGCCCCATTTTAGTTCCCAAACCCAAACCAGGAAAACCAATTAAGCTGTAGACCCAGGAAAGCCTCTAAAGCCTTCTAGTTTATAGACTTTATCTGTGTCTTTAAGGCATAAGTTTGGTACTTTAATTTGATGTAAAGGATATGGCATCTTTAGTATGCCATATCCAATTAAATATTAACCATCAGAAATGGAATAACAATAGTATATATGAAATACTTATTTTTAACAATAATTATTTTTATTTATAGTTTAGATTCCTCTGCGCAGAGTCTGGATACGTTGCAGGCGAAAAGCTTACCAGAAGTATTCGTTAATGGTGCCAATCAGATAGAGACTCCAAGAAAAACCATTTTGCATCCAACAGCATTGGTAAGGAAGCACGCTACTAATGGATTCGAACTGCTGGACGTGATGAACTCTCCCGAATTAGAAATTGATACCCACACATATAACATTACTACAAAAAGTGGCGGAAGTGTTGTGATATGCGTTAATGGAATGGAAGTGTCGAATGAAGAAGTAGCTATGCTCAGGGCAAAGAATGTGCAATCTATTGAGTATATTCGTACACCAGGAGGAAAATATGCTGGGAAGGCAGGTATTCTAAATTTTATTACAATACAATACAAATATGGGGGAAATGTATATTTCTCAGCAGAGGAAGGATTTGCTTACAAACAAGGTAATTATCTTGGCTATATAGACTACACTCATAAAGGCTTGACCCTTTCGCTTACAACCTCGTTTGACTGGAACCATGACCATAGCTATAGCGAGGGTGTGGACAAATATGTTTTCTCTGATGGTAATATGCTTGAAAGAAGCAATACCCCAATATCGTCATCCCGCAAGAACAACCATCAAGGAGGAAAGCTCAAGCTTACATCTATCGGCAGCAAACATCGACTCAATATATATGCTTCTTTTGTCCGCCAAGCGGTACCGCAATCTGTCTCAATTAGCGATGTTGCATATAGCGGTGTGTTCATGGACTCTACGCTGAAGAGTGTTACGACCCAGAGCAGAAACATCTCTCCTTCTGTTTATGCAAACTATACACTGTGGCTTCCAAAAGAGCAGACGATTGATTTTACAGGTTCTTTCTCTTATGGACATAATAGATATTCGAGTTTATATGACGAGACTGAACATTCTATTATTTCTACAAAAAGTCATGAAAACAACCATGCCATAACGGGAAGAATTCAATATTTCAAAACATTAAGAAACAACTATACTCTGACAGCAGTCGCCTCTCACGACCATAACTATTACAAGGACACCTACAATGGGAACTTGGATGGCAATCAAACACTTATAACAGATGCCACTATGGGAATGTTTCAAGTTAGCAAAAATTCAGAAAAATATTACTTCTACCTATCTGCCGGAATTTCCAATACTGCAGTAAGTCTGAATACGAAGCATTATGACTATTGCCATCCTATTGCCTTTTATGGAGGAAATTATATAATAAATGGTCATCATTCACTATCGTTGAATGGACTCTACACTCACACTCTCTTTGATCCCTCAAACAAAAACACAATGGTAATAAGGAAATCTTTCTTTGAAGTGGTAAAAGGAAATCCTGATCTTGGTACACTGCGTATGCTTAATAACACCTTATCTTATAACGGACAATTCGGGAAAACGAAAATATCTGTATCTTATAACAACTTCATATACTTCGATAATATTTGTCATGTGTATAGCGCAGATGAGCAGACTGTATCCGACATGAAAGTTAATGAGGGTACCCTTTATGGAAATATGCTTACGACATCCTACTCATATAATGTTTTTAACGATAAGTTGCGCCTGAACCTTACGGCTATAGAGGAATACAACACTCTTAAAGGCAAGCACTATGATATTTCAAAGAACACCCTGAGAGCTCGTTTGTCTGCCACTTACCTTATTGGCAATCTACTACTTAAAGCTACTTATAAGACACCATATACTACTCTGTTTGTGAGTGAACCTTGTTTTACACATAGAAAGCCCGTGTATGAACTCTCTGTAAGTTGGAAGCGCAAGGCTCTTTCTGTTGAAGGGATGATACGAAATCCTTTCAAACGTTACAATGTATCACATACATCAATGAATTATGGCTGCTACAAACAAGATAACTGGAGCTACAGCGAAAGTAATGGAAGATGTATAAATCTAAAATTGACATACAACATTGGTTATGGCAAGAAAACAGAGAAGGGTGAAATAAATATAGACAAGTCTATAAACAATGCACTTCTGAAAGCATATTAATAATACCGAAATAAATTATATTTGCACATACAGGATTTTGACAATAGCTCTTGGTTTTATGAGACAGTTTTACATAGAGAAAGGCACTAATGAAGAATAATACAATATGGAGCAGTATAAAACAATTTGACACGATGGATTGTGGTGCCTCTTGTTTAAAAATGGTTGCGGCATACTATGGGAGGCGATTCGATGTAAGTCAAATACGACAAACATGTGCTTTGAGTAGAAATGGCATATCACTATTAGGAATAAGCAAAGCCGCTGAAGCTATCGGATTTAGGACTATTGGTGGATATTTACCGTTTGACACACTGACAATAGGGACTCCACTACCTTGTATTCTTCATTGGAATCAGAACCATTTTGTCGTTGTTTATAAAATAAGAAAGCATAAGAAAGGAAAATATACCGTTTATGTGGCTGACCCCGCAAGAGGATTGGTCACTTACAACAAAGAGGAATTTTACGAACATTGGATAAGCACCAAGACTAACGGTGAGGCGAAAGGCATTGCCCTTCTTCTTGAGCCTACGGAGCAGTTCTATACTCAGGCAGATACAGAAAAAGCTCCAACACGGAATAGAGCTAAGTTTCTATGGAGCTACCTTAAAAAGTATAAACGTTTCTTCCTGCAAATGATATTGGGCTTGTTGCTGGGTTCGCTCCTGCAACTCATTTTCCCGTTTCTCACGCAGGCCATCGTAGATACGGGTATCGGGGGAAAGGACATCGGGTTTGTGTGGCTGGTGCTACTGGCTGAGATGATGCTTCTTTTCAGCCGTACTGCCATTGATTTCATTCGCTCAAAGATACTCCTGCATATTTCAACCCGTATCAATATCTCTCTCATATCGGATTTCTTCATCAAGCTGATGAAGCTGCCGATGAAGTTCTTCGACACCAAACTGATGGGTGACCTCCTGCAACGCATCGAAGACCACAGGCGTGTAGAGCAGTTCCTCACCTCAAGCAGTCTGAGCCTGCTTTTCTCTTTCTTTACTTTCCTTGTTTTCGGTATTGTCTTAGCCGTCTATAACCTCCCCATCTTCGCAGTCTTTCTGATTGGTACAGCATTGTATGCGGGCTGGATTGTCCTCTTCCTAAAAAAGCGCAGACAATTAGACTTCAAGTATTTTGAGCAGGCGGGGCGAAACCGCAACGTAACCTACCAACTCATAGGCGGCATGCAGGAGATCAAGTTACAGGGGTGCGAGCAACGCAAGCGATGGGAATGGGAAGATGTGCAAGCCGACCTCTTCAAGGTCAACCTGCAATCATTAAACCTGCAACAGATACAACAGGCTGGAAGCATCACCATCAACGAAGTAAAGAATATTCTCATTACGGTTCTTGCAGCCACAGCCGTAATACACGGAAACATGACGATCGGTATGATGCTGGCGGTGCAGTACATCATCGGACAGCTCAACAGCCCTGTGGAACAACTTATTCAATTTATCTACTCATGGCAGGACGTAAGCATCAGCCTTGACCGCATGAACGAGATTCACACCGAGACCAACGAAGAGAATGTCGAACGGACACATACCACCTATACGGACGAAAATACCGAAGGACATTCCCTCTCGATAAAAGACTTATCCTTCAAATACGACATCTACAGTCCGAAAGATGTTCTGTCTAATATCAATCTTTCTATTCCCAACGGTAAGGTAACGGCAATCGTGGGGTCAAGCGGAAGTGGAAAGACCACGCTCGTAAAACTTCTTTTGGGATTTTACGAGCCTTTAAATGGATGCATTGAGATAGGTAATGCCAATCTTAACGAATACAATCTCGGTTGGTGGCGGAGCCAATGCGGAGCCGTGATGCAGGAGGGGTATCTCTTCTCCGATACCATTGCGAGGAACATTGCCATATCAGACGACGAACCCGACATTGAACGTATTCGCTCCGCTGCACGCATAGCAAACATAGCCGATTACATCGAAGCACTTCCATTGGACTATAATACGATGATTGGGCAAGATGGACAGGGTGTAAGCCAAGGGCAACGGCAACGCATCCTTATTGCGAGAGTAGTCTATAAGAATCCGATGTTTGTGTTTTTGGATGAAGCCACCAACGCCCTCGATGCCAACAACGAGCGAGCCATCACCGAAAATCTCTCGGATTTCTACAAAGGAAAAACGGTTATCGTGGTGGCACACCGCCTTTCCACTGTCCGCAATGCCGACCAGATAGTAGTGCTTGACGAAGGCAAAATTGCAGAAGTGGGTACACACGAAGAACTGACCTCCAAACGTGGCAAATACTTCGCCTTAGTGAAGAATCAATTAGAATTGGGTAACTGATATGGAAGACCAGGAAAAGAAACAGGAACGGAGTTTTGAGCTTCGCAGCGAGAAAGTACGCAGTATCGTGGGACAGATACCCTCCGCACTTATCCGCTATGGTATCACTGCCATAGGAGCGGTATTGCTTTGCCTTTTGGCTGTAGCCTATTTCCTGCCTTATAAACAAGTGTACTCGGGTACGGCTACCATACACAAAACGGCAACCACATCAGTCACACCAATGGACAGCACGAATATAACCATCTTGCTTAAGTTTGAGAACAAGCGTCCTGACAAGATGAAGGGACAAATAATTTGTCTGCAATCTCCCTATGGAACGTTTGCAGGACAGATACGAGACCTGTCTCCCGTCCGTGACTTTCGGATAGTAAGTTCATCGGGCAATCTGCTGCAAAAAATGCTTGGAGGAATATAATCCCATCACACATTCCTTATCTCTCTCGATAGTCAATGGTTAAACTCACCGTCTGCTCTTGTAAGGCAGTGAGTTCTTTTGTCAGATGGATAAGCTCCTGCAACAGGTTTTGTGTCGTTGTTTCCCTCTCGGTGATGTGGAGAAAGCGCACCACCTGATTGTAGTTTATGCCGATTTTATGTACTTGGGCTGTGAGTTCAGAGAGCTTGCGGTGGTACTCCACGGCGGACTTGTCCACCGTTATCACCTTGAAATGCTCACCCAAAAGCCTTGCACTCTTTCGGGTCGGGCAGGCGGACGTGCCAATCGTCCCACTTGTCGGGCATATCACCATACCTTTTCGCTACCCTTTTCCTTAATTTATCGCTTGCCATATTCTCTTGTTTTTGTTCTTCTAATCACGACTTCGGAGTGATTTAATCCCCTTTGGGGCAAGGGTCTTTGTGGTACAAACGGCAGTTTGTGTCACAAAGACACACCTTGCCAGTATAAAGAAAGAGATAGTTTGTTATGTTCCATAAAGTAACTTTTCTGGGGCGCTTTTGATAGACGAGAGTTCAAAGTTCAAGAAGTAAATCAAGAGATAAGTTTAGACTAATCTCTTGACTTACTGACTTTATGAGCTGACATATTTTTGACTAAAGTTAATTTTAACTTAGGTCGAAACTAATTTCTTGACCAAAGTCACAACTGACCATTTGACTTAAGTCGCGACTGATTTCTTAACTTAACTCATAACTTACCTGTTTGCGGTATTGGATTATAATGCCTTTCAAGCATTGTTTGTATGTCGCTCTGCTTGTATAGTATCTTCCCTCCGATTTTATAGAAAGGAAGTATTCCTGCATTTCTGTACTCTTGGAGCGTACGTGTGCTGAGCCGTAATTGGCTGCAAACCTCCTCGCCAGTGAGGTAAACCTCTCCGCCCAGCATCGGACGGGCGGTAGCGCAATAACGCTCCAACTTCTTCAATATTCCTTCCATCAGTTGTGCAAACATCTGCATTTGAGGGTCTTGCTGTGCAATGATTTCTTTCTCTTCCATAGTTCATTCTGTGTTTGATTTCATTCATTGTTTGCATTCAGTAACTCTGAGATGTCGCTCTCCTTATAATAGCATTTATGCCCAATGATGGAGAAGGGTATTTTACCCGTATCGCGATAGGATTGCAGGGTACGCTTGCTGATGCCCAAACGCTTGCACACGGCTTCGTTGTCAAGCCATTCGTCCGTTTCGGGCGGATTGCCGATGAGCTGTTCAATACTGTGGATAAAGTCTGCAAATTCGGAGCGGTGTCGCTCCCACGCTTTGCGGTCGATGATAATGAGTTTCATTGCCTTAATTTTATTTTGATTACTTTATTGTTACTCGGCAAACAAACTGTTATGCAGTCCATTGCCGTACTTATCGAGTGCAAAAGTAAACCCTCGGAAGCACCGCTGCAAG
>QWCB01003497.1_pt1 | contig 18369 bp, 15 predicted proteins | sample 1972511 | NCBI WGS metagenome assembly QWCB01 (sample SAMN09866719, study PRJNA288562) | Human gut metagenome isolate term5_stool, whole genome shotgun sequencing... | isolation source: gut | host: Homo sapiens | place: USA: California
ATTATGATAGGAATTATCGGAGCAATGGATGAAGAAGTGGAACAGATTGTAGCAGTCATGGACATTGAACGCGAGGAAACAAAGGCGCAGATGACATTTAAAGCCGGAAAGCTTGCCGGAAAAGATGTTGTCATTGTAAGAAGTGGTATCGGTAAGGTCAATGCGGCGGTCTGCACACAGATTTTAGTGGACGATTTCGGCGTGGATTATGTGATTAATACAGGCATTGCCGGTTCTTTAAAAAATGAAATTAACATTGCAGACATTGTTATTTCGGATGATGTACTGCATCACGATATGGATGCAACAGGCTTTGGCTATGCACCCGGTCAGATTCCGAGAATGGATACGCTCTCATTTAAGGCCGATGCAAAACTGATTGAGCTGGCAAAGGAAAGCTGTGCAAAGGTTGTGCCGCAGATTGGCGTGCATGTGGGCAGAGTTGTCAGCGGCGATCAGTTTATTTCAGACAAGGCGGTAAAGGAAAGAATCAGTGCCAATTTTGACGGTTACTGCACGGAAATGGAGGGCGCAGCGATTGCACAGGCTGCATATTTAAACGGTGTGCCGTTTGTCATCTTACGTGCAATTTCCGATAAGGCAGATGACAGCGCGACCATGGATTATCCGACATTTGAAAAACAGGCAATCCACAACTCTGTTCTTTTATTAAAGGAACTTGTTTCCCGCATTGCCTAGTCGCAAAAGCTTAAAATAAGACGAATATCCCCGATATTTGACGAACGATTTATCGCAGAAATGCTTTTCAATTTAGCATTTCTGCGATATTATTATGTTACGTAATTGAAAGGCAGTATGGCTTATGGGAAAGGAGTGTAAACAAGCCTTAAATGAAAGCTTGTTTGCAACAAGTTGTTCAGAAATGGGGGAAGTATGAAAATAATAGTAGTGTTGATGGCAGTGGTGTTTATGGCGGGGATGGCTATCTGGCTGTTTTTATTTAAGAATTGCTATGAGATGATACAGGATATCCGCAGCGGAACAAGAAAAGTGCCGGTGATCCGCAAGGCAGTCGACAAGTATGATGACTGCTGTAAGCTGGAGATTGCGGTGAATAACACCGAAGTTTTTGTGGAAAAGATTATCGAAAATGAGAAAATTTGTGGACTGCGCATGAAAGCATGGCAGCGGATTGCGGGAATGGTCAAATATGGGATTGCTTTACTGGGAATATTTTCGGCGGTTCTTTTTAAGGGAAATACAGATGAAGTCTATATCTGTGCGGCGGTCGCGGCGATGTGCTGTGTGTCCCTGCATTTTATGGACTGTATGGCAGATGTGGACGGCTATTTAAAGGATACGGTCGTGGAACTGGTGGATTATCTGGAAAACAGCGGCGCCGTGCGCAGTGAAGCGGGAAAAGTGATGGCTGCAAAATTAAAAGGGAAAGCCGCCAGTGAGTTTATGAAAATGAACAGAAGATATGATAAAATCTGTGCGGCAAAAGGACATTTTTCTTGAAAAAACAACGTCAAATGTTATAATTTGATTAATAAAAGAACTGTACAAACAGACGAAAGGAGTTTTGACAATGAAGATACTGATACTGGATTCAATTACTTTGGGAGATGACATTTCACTGGATAAGTTAAAGGAACTCGGCGAAGTGATTACATATCCGCAAAGCAGCAGGGAAGAAGCAAAACAGCGGATTACAGAACACAATCCGGAAGTCATTATTACCAATAAAGTTGTGATTGACGAAGCGGTATTATCCGGTGCACCGGCGGTAAAAATGATTGCAGAAACCGCCACAGGCTATAACAACATTGACCTTGCCTATGCAAAGGCACATGGCATAACAGTTGCCAATGTTGCGGGATATTCCACACAGTCTGTCATTCAGCATACCTTTGCGCTGTGTTTCTATCTGCTTGAAAAGTTGAGCTATTATGATAACTATGTAAAATCCGGTGCATATATTAACAGTCCGTGTTTTACACATTTTGATGCAAAATTCCATGAACTTGCAGGCAAGACATGGGGCATTATCGGACTCGGTGCTATCGGCAGGGGTGTGGCAAAAATCGCAGAAAGCTTTGGCTGCAAGGTGATTTATTATTCAGCAAGCGGACATACTTATGATGTACCGTATGAGCGTGTTGAATTTGATGAAATTTTAGCGCAGTCAGACATTTTATCCATTCATGCACCGCTGAATCAGAATACGGAAAATCTGATGAATAAGGCGGCATTTGAGAAGATGAAAAACAGCGCCATTTTAATTAATGTCGGACGTGGTCCGATTGTAAATGATGAGGATCTGGTAGCCGCTTTGAATGAAAATCAGATTGCGGCAGCAGGACTGGATGTGCTGACAAAAGAACCGGTTGAAGCAGACAATCCGCTCAATTCCGTAAAAGACAGTACAAAACTCATTGTAACGCCACACATTGCCTGGGCAACCGTAGAAGCCCGTACAAGGCTGATGGATGAGGTCTATGAAAATATTAAGGCATTTACGGAAGGCAAGGCACGCAATGTTGTCGGATAAATTTTAATTGTTGAATGGAAAACGGCTGTTCACCCGGATTGCAGGAGTGGACAGCCGTATATATAAAAATGAATACGGATTGATTTCCTCATCGCAGTCCGTTCTTTTTTATATTGCAAATAAAATAAAAGTATGCTATCTTATTAATAGAATATATTCTAAAACTAAGTTTTAAAGCATGATTTTTATAAATCAGTATGTCTTTAAAATCTAAAATTTTCAGTTGAATGTGTATTTAATATTCAGATTGAAATTTCTATTGGCATTTTCTGAGGATTTTTATACGAAAAAATCCGGGCTGAATCCAATAAAATATTCAAAAAATCAGCAAAAAATCTTGCCGGCAGTTCCACAAGTCCAGTATAATAAAAGAAAGGAAGAATGCATGGATAATACACCATACGATGACGTATTCCGTACACTTTTAACCGACTGTACGGAGTTAATGATTCCGGTTGTCAATGAAATATTTCATACAAAATATACCGGAAAAGAAACCATCTGCCTGCTGCAAAACGAGCATTTTATTAAAATGCCGGACGGCAGTGAGCAGGAACGGATTACAGATTCCAGCTTTGAAATCATCAGTGAAGAAACAGCACCGACAGCACAGCCACTGAAAAATCAGGTTTACGGCGGTTCTGCCAGCTGTAACACATCACAGCGCAAACGGTATCACATTGAATGTCAGAGTACGGAGGACGGCACCATGATTGTGCGAATGTTTGAGTACGATACACAGCTTGCATTAGAAAACAGGGAGTTTACATCAAATATTTTGACAGTACAATTCCCAGATTCAGCGATTGTATCCCTCCGGCATACCCAAAACACCCCGGAACACATGACGGTTAAAGTCTTAACTCCGGGCGGAAAGGTATCCTATATCGTGCCGGTATTAAAAGTAAAACGCTATACGATTCATGAAATGTTTGAGAAAAAACTGTTCTTTCTGATACCGTTTCATATCTTTGTGTATGAAAAGGATTTTAAAGAACTCGAAGAAAATAAGAAAAAGTTAAAACAGCTGGAGGAAGAATATGCCGCAATCCGTGAACGGCTTGAAATTGCCTGCCAGATGGGTGATTTAACGGAGTATCCGAAAGTTGTAATTCTTGCAATGTCACGCAAAGTAATAGAGCATTTAGTGGCAAAGTACGAAAAAGTAGCGAAGGGAGTGAGTCAGCAAATGGGCGGAAAAGTATTAAACTATGAAGCAAAAGACATCTTAAACCGGGGACGCGCGGAAGGACGGCGTGAGGGAGAAGAACAGACCAAAATCCAGATTGCAAAAAAACTGCTTGCACTTGGCAATGACATTCAATCGGTAGCAGACTTGGCAGAACTGCCAGAAGAAACAGTTGAGAAGCTGGCACGGTTGACGAATCAGACAAAACGCTGATACACAGATATTTTTGTTACAGTCTAAAAAGTTCCAATACACATTTACAAAAATAAATGTGTATTGGAACTGTATTTATTAAAAAAAATTATTGCAAGAATAGTCTTTTGTATTAGTCTTCTTCAATCACCTGGATTTCCATATAAGAAAAGTCAATGCTGTCAATAAAATTATCCTGATAGAAACGGACTTTGGAATGACGTTTAAACTCCGCAACATTGGAATCCAGCCAGATAGGCTCGCTTAAATCAAAGGCATAGCAGGCACTGTGGATACCGTCAAAAATTTTTCGGGTACGGTTTGTGGCCGCATCATCATTTTCCACCACCATATCCTTGAGCAGATGATTGCTGTCATCAAATAATTTACACCATAATCGGAACATCTTAATTTTCCCGCCTTTCATTTGAGGATTCTTTGAAAAAATCACGGCTGTCTAAGACAACGGTAAACGGACCGTCATTTTCAAGGTCAACACGCATATGTGCACCGAAGCTTCCGGTTTCTACTTTGGTGACTTTTTCGCGGCACAATGCAACAAATTTCTCGTATAAAGCATCGGCACGGTCCGGTTCAAGGGCATCAAAAAAGCTTGGACGGTTTCCCTTGCGGCAGTCTGCGTAAAGTGTAAACTGGCTTACGACAAGCAGTTCGCCACCTACGTCCAAAAGGGAAAGATTGATTTTGTCATTTTCATCAGAGAAAATCCGCAGCTTTGTGATTTTATCCACAAACTTTGGCAGCATTTCTTCAGTATCTCCTTTTCCGGCGCCGAATAAAATCAGCAGTCCTTTACCGATAGAACCGACCGTTTGACCGTCAACGGTGACACTTGCGTGATTGACACGCTGTATTACAAATTTCATTTTTAAATCTCCATTCTTCAAAAAACAGCCGGCAGTCCGTTAAAAGAAGCGGCTGTCCGTGTATGTTCATATTTTTAAGATACAGTGATTGTAATGGATAATCGGGAGAATGACAAGGGGAAGAACAAAAAATTATTATATTGGAAAAATTTAAAAATAAAAATCCCCGGTCAGCCGCGACATGGGTTTCCGGGGATTTCACCTAAAATGTTATTCAGTTTTAGAAATTGACATTTAAATGTCTTGGAAGACCGTCAACCATAATTGGTGAAAGTTCAGCCTGAATGAGTGGTCTGATATAGTGAATCAGATCATCTGTAACATAGTCGTCATCTGTAATCCATTCTAACGGAATCTTCTTTTCCACATTGGCAATATCATGAACATCATGTGTTTCTGTAATGCACATATATGGGTCATCAGAAATTCTCTTTAAGACAACAACCTGTCCTGTAGCACCCTCAAAAGCTGCCTTTACAGCTGCACCACCTACGTTGAAGGCCTCTGTGATATCCGTACGGGAAGTCATGTGTGCGGCACAACGCTGCATGGTAGAAAGTTCAATTGCTCTTGTCTTGATGCCGAGTTCAGAACCAATCTTGTTTGCAAGGAACTTTGCAGAACCTGCTAACTGCTTGTGTCCGAATGCATCGACAAATTCTACGTGGTCAGAAAGTTCAAATACGTATCTGCCGTCAGCAACCTTAATACCTTCTGAAATCGCAATAACCATAGAACGACCCTGTTCGCTTAAAGATTTTACTCTTGCCATGAACTTGTCAATATCAAATACCTTTTCAGGAAGGTAAATCATATCTACGCCTTCACAGTCTTCACCCTTTGCAAGAGCAGCAGCAGCAGTCAGCCATCCGGCATTACGTCCCATGATTTCAACAATTGTGATTGTCGGATAATCATAAACAAGACCGTCACGGATAATTTCTTTCATCGTTGCCGCAATATACTTGGCAGCACTACCGTAACCCGGTGTGTGGTCAGTAACAGCGAGGTCATTATCGATAGTTTTTGGAACACCCATAAATTTAATGTCACTGTTTACAAGATTTGCATAATCGGAAAGCTTCTTAATGGTATCCATGGAATCGTTACCACCGATGTAGAAGAAGTATTTTACTTCCAAATCTTCAAGTGTCTTAAAGATTTTTTCATATACAGCTTTATCTTCATTTACCTCCGGCAGTTTGTAACGACAGGAACCCAGATAAGAAGATGGGGTTCTCTTTAACAAATCGATGTCAATATCAGTCTTAATCTTTTCAGAAAGGTCAACATACTGTCCGTCCAGCAGCCCCTTGATGCCGTGAAGCATACCGTATACTTTTTTTGCCCCTCTGTCACGTGCAGTTTTGTATACACCTACCAGACTTGAGTTAATTACTGATGTTGGACCACCAGACTGACCAACGATTACATTTCCAATCATAAAATCCTCCATTCCTCCGCATTTGCGGTAATATCATCGTGGGACGACACAACTTTAAAAGGCATAAAACCCCCTTGGAAAGGCGGAAAATATGTAATCTTTTCTATGATGTTCCACGAATTCTTATAATTGCATTGTAGCATAAATAAATAAGATGTACAAGTAGCATAAAATAGAACTAAAAAAAATAAAAATTTAATAAAAACTCAAAAAAGACAGAAAATAAAAACAATTGTAACCACAGGGATTTAATACAACCCCCATTTGTGGTAAAATGTGCGTAAGCAATGAGCCGTGCCGGTTAAAAGCGGAAAGAAGTGCCGTGCTTGCACAAGGCGGCAGAAATGGAGAGAAATATGTATTTAGATAAAGAAAAAGCTGTAAAAGCATTTATGGGAACGGGAGAAAAAAACGCAGCCGGAGAAGATTTAGTCACATTTTTGGAAAAATATGACCCGCATAAATACCAGAATCCGTGCAATACCGTAGATATGGCGGTATTTGCCTACAATGAATCCGAAAAGAAAGTGACCAAAGTACTGCTGATTCAGCGGGGAAACCACCCAAGCATCGGATGGTGGGCGCTGCCGGGCGGATTTGTGGAGTACAGGGAAAATCTCGAAACGGCGGCAGCAAGAGAATTACAGGAAGAAACAGGAATTGAGCATTTAAGCTTTGAACAGTTAAAAACATATGGTGCATATGACAGGGACCCGCGTACGCGGATTATCACAACTGCCTATATTGCGCTGGTGCCGGAGGGACTTCTGCATGAAAAAGCTGGCGATGATGCTAAAAATGCAGGCTGGTTTACAATAAAAGATACCGAAATTTCAAGAAAAAACAACGCAGACGGTACAGTCTGCGCGACGCATCGGTTATGCCTTGAAAATAAGGAACTGGCGGTCCGCACGGAATCCCAGGTCCGTGTAGAGTGGAGTCCGGGTGCGGTACTTGAAAATAAAACCTATACGATGGAACACACGACCCTGCTGGCTTCTGACCACAGTGCCGTCATTCTGGAAGGATATGAGTATCTGGTAAAAAGACTGGCGGACAGACCGTAGCTGCCATTTTGCGGGTCGGAAAAAAGACCGATGTGCGGTGGATAAAAGGTAAAAAGCATGAATAAAAATGTCACAAATACCAGTACAAAAACAGGCAGAATCAGCGGAACCGGACGATGCGGTTTGTGGTAGGAAAATGTATTATAATATGGAAGACACGCATACCGGTAAAAGGTATAGTGGGCGTATAAAACAGCAATAAAATAAATAGCGATGTTTACCCAGTCCAGATTAAAGCCTAAAATGCCGTTGATGACGTAAAATAAGACGACAACGGCCGCCATGCCGCAGAGTTCGCCAAATGCCGCGCCGTCCCAGTAGCAGGATAAAAACATTTTTTTCAGACTGCGGTTGGAAATAGGTGCATTGCCGCCTGCAATACCGGCAAAACAGCCGATTACAAGCAGTAAAAGAAACGGAAAAAACAATAGCTTTAAATGTTCCCATGTAGATTCATTGACAGGAACAAAAGGGGCAATCAGACGGCTCTGACCGAAAAAATCAAAGGCAAAGTGACAGGCAGTGCCAAGCGCCGCAGTAAGGATAAAAGAAACTGCGGTAAATATTTTTAAGCGCGTAAGTTTCTGGGTGACAGTATTCATAAAACTCCAATCCGCCGGAATACGGCATATACAAAGGTTTGATGATGACATCATAAGATAGTGTATCCATAAAAGAATGGAAATATAACACAGAAACCGAATACAAAAATCAGAAAGGACATTTAAAAATGGCAAAACAGACGTGGAAACCGGGAAATATGTTATATCCCGTACCGGCAGTGATGGTGAGCTGCCAGCGCGAGGGCGGAAAACCGAATATTATTACCGTGGCATGGGCAGGAACAATCTGTTCAGACCCGGCAATGCTTTCAATTTCCGTAAGGAAAAACCGATATTCCTATGACATTATAAAGGAAACAAAAGAATTTGTTGTAAATCTGACGACAAAGCAGTTATGCCGTGCAACCGATTACTGTGGTGTGCGTTCCGGCAGGGATGTTGATAAGTTTCAGGAAATGCACCTGACACCGCAGTCGTCAGAAAAGGTAAAAGCACCGGGCATTGCGGAAAGTCCGGTCAATATAGAGTGCCGTGTGACACAGGTGCTTGAACTGGGCACACACGATATGTTTCTGGCAGAAGTCGTGGCGGTGCGGGTTGATGATGATTACATGGATGAAAAAGGCAGATTTGACTTAAATGCGGCAGATTTAGTGACGTATTCCCACGGTGAATATTTTACACTGGGTAAAAAGCTTGGCACATTCGGATATTCCGTAGCAAAAAACAAACCCCAAAGCATTGCCGGAAACAACCCGAAACACAAGTCTAAAAGCAGCACAAAAAAAGGTGTAAAAGCGAAAGGCAGAAGCGGTAAACATACCCGAAAAGAAAAAGGAAAAAAGTAAGACAAAAAGGGGGCATTTTCGTTGAAAATCACACAGTTGTCCATTAAAAATTTTAAATCCGTAGAGGAACTGGTAATCCGTGATATTGAAGACGTACTTATTTTAGTCGGAAGAAACAATGCCGGAAAATCTGTCATGCTTGATGCAATCCGCGCGGTATCCGGCGATTATGCCATATCTGAAGCGGATTTTCACCACTGGGACGGCAATATTACCATCGGCATACAGCTTCTGATTACAGATGAAGATTTAGAGTATCTGCATCAGAACGGCATTGTCGGTAATTTCAAGCAGTTCTCACTGTGGAAAGAAAATTTTTGTAAAAAGCTGCCGTCCTATCAGGAAACGGAGGATGGCGGCACGCTTGAATTTGAATACATTTATGGCAGAAACGGCATCGTACGCTATAAAGACGGTTATTTTAAAAACAACCGTTATATCAAAAGTATTTTTCCGAAAATCTATTTCGTGGACCAGTACCGTGACAAAGAAGATATCAGTCAGGATTTGATTTTATTACAGCAGGATACCGGACTGCAGGCACTGCGGGACGACCGGTGCATTTTTGATGAAAAACGCAAATGCCACCAGTGCTTTGAATGTATCGGCGTAATCCAGAAAAAAACGCCGGAACAGCTGACACTGATGGAAACGAGCCGCCTGTTGCAGTACAAATTATTTACGTGTAATTTAAACCGGTTGTCAGAGCGTTTAAACTACTATTTCAGCCGCAACGGCGGGCAGTCCCATGAAATTCATTATGAGATTAAATTTGATGCGGACGAACTGTTTAAAATCGATACCGTTGTGCGTATGCGCGGCAGCAAAAAAGAGGGCGGACTGGATGCGCTCGGTGAAGGCTTAAAAAGCATTTACATTTTATCCCTGCTTCAGACCTATGTGGATACAAAAAACACAGCACCGTATATTATTATGGTAGATACACCGGAAATTTATCTGCACCCGCAGTTAAAAAAGGTTGCGAGTGAAATCCTTTACCGGCTGTCCAAAAAGAATCAGGTTATATTTTCCACGCACGAGCCGGAAATGCTGTTTAACTTTACATCGGGACAGATCCGTCAGGTGTATTCCGACAGCAGGTACAATACGTGTGTACGTGAAGACACTGACTTGGATGCCATTTTAAATGATCTGGGTTACACGGCAAATGACTTGATGAATGTGAGCTTTGTCTTTATTGTTGAAGGTAAGCAGGATAAGAGCCGCCTGCCGCTGCTGCTTAAAAAATATTATTCCGAGGTCTATGATGAGTCCGGACAGCTCAAGCGCATTGCGATTATTTCCACCAACAGCTGCACGAATATCAAGACGTATGCCAATTTAAAATACATTAATTCCGTTTATTTAAAGGACAGTTTTATGATGATCCGGGACAGCGACGGCAAAAACAGGATGCAGTTAGGACAGCAGCTCTGCAAATATTACGGCGACCGGTCACATGAAGATAAAGGAAATCTTCCACGGGTTACGGAGAAAAATGTGCTGATTTTAAAATATTATTCGTTTGAGAATTATTTTCTGTTTCCGGAAGTCATGGCGCAGATTGGTGTTGTAAAAAGTGTCGATGCGTTTTACGACATTTTGTGGAGTAAATATCAGGAATATCTCTATAAATTAACAAGTGTGAAAGCTATGTTAAAAAAAACGGGGATAAAGATACAGTCCCGTCAGGACATTGTGGATAACATTGAAAATATCCGGATTTACGTGCGCGGTCACAACCTGTACGACATTTTCTACGGTCGTTATAAAAAGCAGGAAAATGAAATCCTGACGAAATACATTGAAGCTGCGCCGCGGGAAATTTTCGCGGATATTCTTGAAAAAATAGATGCGTTTGTCTACTTTGATTCGCGTAAAAAAGAAGAATAACACTACAGGCTTAAAGGGGCGGACATCAAAGATGCCCGCTCTTTACAAATTGCTCCGGATATGGTAACATGACAAATATTACAAAAGTGTTACAAAACAGTAAACTACACAGTTTATGGATTATGTTATAGATTATGATAGAAATGCCGTCACACGGCAGAAATGGAGAGAGTCATGTCACATTTTACCAAATATGGGAAAAGAATGAGACTGATGCTGCTGACAGCAATGTTTGTTGCCAGTATGGTATGCTTATTTGCAATACCGTTTGTAGAAAAGAATCTTTTAAATAATCAGGTAGCGTATTACCGTATAGAAGTAAACGGAACAGAAGTCGGGGCTGCCAATTCCCGCGCAGATGCGGCAAAAGCGCTTGCAGATGCAAGAGGACGGCTTTCCGGCATTTATCCTGATGTTGTATATATGGAGCCGGAGTATACGGTAATTAAAGAGAGCCATCTTACGGCGGAACGCATGAGTGAGGAAGAACTCTCAGACAATATCTATAGTGCATTATTTTCCAGTATAACAGATGTGAATTCACAGATTGCCTATATGGTCAGAATGGACGATGCAACGGTTACACTTGCAAGTCTGGATGATGTGTATACGCTGCTTTCCCGTGTGGAACAGCAGTATGACACCCAAAAAGAGTATACGGTGCAGTTAAATGCCACAGGCAGCAGCGGAGATTATACCGTCAGCTTTGAAAAGACCCAGACGGATGCCAGCAAAGACATCGTATCTGCGGTACTAAGCGGACAGGCATCCACGACACAGGAAGACGGAACGGTCGTGCATGACGGGATTACATCCATTGATTTTGCGCAGAATGTAACTGTCAGCGAAGTGCTTCTTGCAAAGACCGGGATTGTCAATGTGGACACGGCTTACGAAGCAGTGACAAAATCATCAGAAAACCGTGTGTTATATGAAGTAAAGGCGGGAGAAACCGTTGAATCCGTCGCTTCCGATTACAGAATTGATAAAGAACAGATTTACGAATGGAATACGCAGCTGGATACGGATTCGGTGCTTGCAGAGGGTGAGATGATAACACTTTCCGTACCGGAAACCCTGCTGTCTGTTGTGATGACAAAGCGTGAAACATATGATGAGGCGTATCGTGCAACACCGCAGTATATACAGGATGAGGAAGCACAGAAGGGTAAGAATACGATAGAGGAAGAAGGAAGCACAGGAACCAGAAAGGTTACGGCAGAGGTTTCCTATATTAATGGAAGACGGACAGATACGAAGATTATAGATGAAAAAGTCCAGACAGAATCGCAGCCACAGGTGATTTGGGTTACCGGTTTCCGGACAGTTTGGCGGAAATGTAAATAACGGTGTCATCTGGCTTGCAAAAGAGCGGACATCTGTTTATGCGGCGGCAGAGGGTACGGTGACACGTACCGGATGGTATGCAGATTACGGATATTGTATTGACATTACACATAAAGACGGCTCCGTAACAAGATATGGACACCTTGATGCAATTGGTGTGGTAAAAGGGCAGAATGTGACAGCAGGACAGCTGATTGCCAACAGCGGCAGTACCGGAAACTGCGATGAACCGTGTCTGTATTTTGAGCTGTGGATAAACGGCAGCACCGTAAATCCACTGCGCTTTATTCAGTAAAAGATAGTTCTTATGTATCAGATAAAGCATATACTGTAAATGCGCCTTTGCAAAACAAAGCTATTTTCGCAAGGTTTTTTTGGCTGTACTCTTTACAAATGTGATGTTTATGTTATAATTTAACAGAATATGTTGAAAATAATAATGAAGTTGATATAGATAAGATAGAGGTGCATAACAATGGAACAGTATGTGATTAAGGGTGGAGTACGCCTTCAAGGAGAAGTTTCCATAGGTGGAGCAAAGAATGCAGCACTCGGCATTCTCGCTGCTGCGATTATGACAGATGAAACGGTAACGATAGAAAACGTGCCGAATGTACGGGATATTCGTGTACTTTTACAGGCAATTGAGGGGATTGGTGCAAAGGTTACTTATGTATACAATAATTCCGTTCAGATTAACGGTGGTTCTATCAGTGATATTAATGTAGATTACGAATATATTAAGAAAATCAGGGCGTCATATTATTTACTGGGCGCACTGCTTGGAAAGTACAAGGAATCCCAGGTGGCTCTTCCGGGCGGATGTAATATCGGAAGCCGTCCGATTGACCAGCACATCAAGGGCTTTAAGGCTCTGGGTGCGGAAGTGGATATTTCCTACGGAAAGATTCATACAAAGGCAGAAAAGCTTGTGGGCAGCCACATTTATTTTGATGTCGTGACAGTCGGCGCAACAATTAACCTGATGTTAGCTTCCTGCATGGCAGAAGGCGATACGATTCTTGAAAATGCAGCAAAAGAGCCGCATATCGTAGATGTAGCGAACTTCTTAAATGCAATGGGCGCGAATATCAAAGGTGCCGGAACAGACGTTATCCGTATTAAAGGCGTTTCCCGTCTGCACGGTACGACGTATTCGATTATTCCGGATCAGATTGAAGCGGGAACATTTATGTTTGCGGCAGCAGCAACCAAAGGTGATATTACGGTAAGAGATGTCATTCCAAAGCATCTGGAATCTTTATCTGCAAAGCTGCTTGAAATCGGATGTCAGGTCATTGAAGGTGATGACAGCGTACGTGTTATTGGCAGTGAAGAATTAAAATCTACCAATGTAAAGACACTCCCGTATCCGGGATTTCCAACGGATATGCAGCCACAGATGGCAGTTGTTCTTGCACTTGCCAACGGTTCAAGCATGGTAACGGAAAGCATTTTTGAAAACCGTTTTAAATATGTAGACGAATTAAACCGCATGGGCAGCAAGATTAAGGTAGAGGGTAACACCGCTTATATCGAAGGTGTATCCGGATTTACAGGCGCACAGCTTGCAGCACCGGATTTACGTGCGGGTGCGGCACTTGTACTTGCAGCACTTGCAGCGGAAGGCATTTCCGAAATTGAGGACATTGAATATATTCAGAGAGGGTACGAAGATTTTGAAGGAAAGTTAAGAAGTCTTGGTGCTTTAATTGAACGTGTCGATTCAGAAAGAGATGTACAGAAATTTAAATTAAAAATCGGCTGATGAAAACTGGTATACACTGATGTGGAAACGTGGGTGTGTACCAGCTTTTTAACTTTTATTACTAATATTTAATAAAATTTATTGTTTGTTTTGATAAAAATAAGACAATTTGTGATATGATAAATTTGGTATTTATCTATTTCACACACGCATTTTGTGTCCGTGCGCACAGAACACAAATTCATTATGCGGACCGGAATCATATAGGCTGCAGAATATAGCTAAAATAGACGTAGGGCGTGCGCAGAAATGAAGATGACAATGAAACTGAAAAATAAATTAATATTAACTTTTTGCATTATGAGTATTCTTCCGATGGTTCTGTGCGGACTGGTTATCTGCGGCATGTATAAAATCCATGCACAGAATATGTACCAGACCTATGAGATAGACAGTCAGACATTTCTGATTGATTTTTACTCGCCGATGGAGCTGATGGGAAAGATTACGGAAAATATTTATGACGATATCCGTGAAATTGCAGAGGAAAATCCGGAAAAGTTTAACGATGAAAGCTATCTGGAGCATATTGATTACAGACTGTCAGAGAAGCTCTCAGAGCTGGTTGTCCGTAAAAACGGGGTCTATACATATCAGTCAGAGGTGCTTAAAGGAAAAAATATTGATGAGCTGCTTCCGGCATATGATGAAGATGAGAACATTTGTGATGTGGCACTTTATAAGGGCGGCGACTACCAGACACTGGTAAAGCAGATTAATTTTTCCGACAGTCAGGGCAATGAATACAGTGTATCCATTCTGACATCATTAAATCAGATTGTACCGCAGCTGAAAATGTTTGCAATCGAACTGTTTGCGGCAGTTTTTCTGATACTGGTGATTACAAGCCTGATACTGAATCTGTGGATATATCGTTCCGTTGTGACACCGCTTAATAAGCTGAAGCTGGCGACACATAATATACAGGCGGGTAATTTTGATTTTGAAATGCCGAATGTCCCGAAAAATGAAATTGGCGATGTGTGCCGTGATTTTGAGGAAATGCGTGTCATTTTAAAGCAGTCGTCCGAAGACAAGATTCGTTCCGATATGGAAGAAAAAGAGCTGATCCGTAACATTTCACATGATTTAAAGACACCGCTGACGGCGATTAAAGGTTATGTGGAAGGGATTCAGGACGGTATTGCGGATACACCGCAGAAGCAGGAAAAGTATCTGCGTACAATTGCCAATAAGGTCAATGATATGGACAAGCTGATTGATGAGCTGACGATTTATTCCAAGTTAGATACCAACCGTGTGCCGTATTCCTTTGCAAAGATTCCGATTAAGGGATATTTTGATGACTGCTGTGAGGAGATTAAGATTGACTTAGAAGCGCAGGGCATTGATCTGGATTACCGTTGTTATGCGGGGGATGATGTGTTTATCGTTGCAGATGCGGAACAGTTAAAGCGTGTCATCAACAATATTGTCAGCAACTCCGTAAAATACCGCGACGAAAGCCGGAAAGAAAAAATTACAATTGCCGTTTATGACGAGGGTGATTATGTACACATTCTGCTGGCAGACAACGGAAAAGGCATTGGGGCAAGAGAACTGCCGCGTATTTTTGAACGTTTTTACAGAACGGATTCATCAAGAAACAGCAGGCAGGGCGGAAGTGGTATCGGACTTGCCATTGTTAAAAAAATTATTGAAGACCACAAGGGAAAAATCTGGGCAGAAAGTGTGGAGGGCGAAGGAACAGCCATGCATATCAATCTGTTAAAATATAAAGATAATTCCCATTATTGTATAGAAGATAAAAGTGGAAAAAAGAGTGCAAAAGGACTCAGATAAAATGTAACACGAAATGTAAAACAGAAAGGAAATTGGAGTATGAGCAGAGTATTAATAGTAGAGGATGAAGAAGCCATTGCAGAAATTGAAAAAGACTATCTGGAATTAAGTGATTTTGAAGTTGTCATTAAGTCAGACGGTACACAGGGACTGGCAACCGCTTTAAATGAAGATTTTGATATTATGATTTTAGATGTCATGCTGCCGGGAACGGACGGTTATGAAATCTGCCGTCAGGTCCGTGAAGTCAAAAACACACCGATTATCATGGTATCGGCAAAGAAAGAAGACATTGATAAAATCCGCGGACTGGGTGTCGGCGCAGATGATTATATGACAAAGCCGTTTAGTCCAAGCGAACTGGTGGCAAGAGTAAAAGCACATCTGGCAAGATATGAGCGCTTGGTCAGCAGTGCAAAGCAGGAAAATGATGTGATTGAAATCCGCGGCATTAAGATTGACAAGACGGCAAGACGTGTTTTTGTCAACGGTGAGGAAAAAGTTTTTACGACGAAGGAATTTGATCTGCTGACATTCCTTGCAGAGCACCCAAACCACGTATTTACAAAGGACGAACTGTTTAAAGAAATCTGGGATATGGATTCTATCGGTGATATTGCAACCGTTACCGTGCATATCAAAAAGATTCGTGAAAAGATTGAGTATGATACGTCAAAGCCGCAGTATATTGAAACCATCTGGGGTGTCGGATACAGATTTAAAATGTAATATAGGGTATGATAACAGCCTGTGGTGTTTTGCATCATAGGCTTTTACTATGAAAATGAAGAAAAGGGTATGGATAAAATGGCTAGGAAAACAAAATATGAGATACGAACGTTAAAAACGGAAACAGATGATGTCAATCAGTATAATGCACTGCTTAGGTATGCTTTTCAGGTGACGGAGCAGGAACTGGCAGAAACCGGCTGGCGGGACGATGAGATTAAACAGTCCAAGTTCCCGGTGTTAGACCGTGCGGACGTATTGGGGTGCTTTGACGGAAAAACACTCATTTCACAGTTTGCGGTTTATCCGCTCAAAATGAATATATACGATACAGTCTTTCAGATTGGATTTGTAACAAGTGTCTGCACCTATCCGGAGTATTCGGGACACGGTATTATGAAAAAACTGATGGTAAAAAGTTTGACCAATATGCGGCATAAGGGACAGTCTTTCGCACTGCTTTATCCGTATTCCATTCCACTTTATCACAAGCTGGGCTGGGAAATTGTATCCAATAAAATTTCTTATACGGTCAAGGACCGCCAGATACCGGCGAAAGCGACCGCACCGGGCTATGTGCGCCGCGTGGACTGGGAAAATGCGGATTTTATGAATCTTCATTCGACCTTTGCTTCCATCACACACGGCTGTCTGTTCCGCAATGCGCTGGCATGGGAAGAATACTGGCGCTGGGACGAGGACGACACCAACGTGGCAGTCTATTACAATGAAGCGGACAAGCCGTGCGGTTACATGGTTTATCTGATCAAGTCCGACATTATGCACATAAAAGAAATGATTTATTTAAACCGTGAGGCACAACAGGGCTTGTGGGAGTATATCCGTGCGCATGAATCCATGATTGATGAAGTCCGCGGAAACACCTATTTTAGCGAGCCGATAGCCTTTGAAATGGATGACGGCGATATCCGCGAAATGATTCGTCCGTACTGCATGGGCAGAATTGTCGATGTGGAGCAGTTCTTTGAAAATTATCCGTGTGACCCGGACGAAAAACCGGTGCGGATTGCATTTGAACTGCATGATGAACTGCTTTCATGGAATAATAAGACGGTGACGGTGCTGTTTGAGGACGGACACTGTAAAATTACAAAAGAACCCGCAGATTATACCTTAAAAATGAGCATTGCGACACTCACAACCCTGCTTTTAGGATACAAGACCGCAGAACGTCTGTATGAAATGGAGCGGATAGAAGGCACGGAGGAAGCTGCAGAACATTTAGATGATGTATTGTTTCACAAGATTCCGTATATTTCGGATTATATTTAATGAGAATTTTATATTTAACCAGTTCTGTCGGCAGCCTGAAAGATGCACTGCGTTTTTCCTTTGAAAACCGCACATAAAGAGGTGCCGGATTTAGACAGAGCCTAGGGAATATAAGAACAGGGGGAGTTGACAGCATTGGTATAATAAAAGATAGGGAAAAGATTAGAACTTGCCGTAAAGGCAGAAAGGAAGATAATCATGACAAAGGTAGATATTATTTCAGGATTTTTAGGTGCAGGAAAAACCACTTTAATCAGTAAATTATTAAAAGAAGCATTAAAGGACGAGCAGGTCGTTCTGATAGAAAACGAATTTGGCGAAATCGGTATTGACGGTGGATTTTTAAAGGATTCCGGCGTGGAAATCAGGGAAATGAATTCCGGCTGTATCTGCTGTTCACTGGTAGGCGACTTCGGTACATCTTTAAAGGAAGTTGTTGACAAGTACCATCCGGACAGAATCATCATCGAGCCGTCAGGTGTCGGCAAGCTCTCCGATGTCATTAAGGCAGTAAAGGACCTTCATATCGAAAATGAAATCCGCTTAAACAGTGCATCAACTGTAGCAGATGCTTCTAAAGTAAAAGTATACATGAAGAACTTCGGTGAATTCTTCAACAACCAGATTGAACATGCAGGCACAATCATTTTAAGCCGTACACAGAATGTCAGCGAAGACAAGTTAAAGAAGGCTATTGAACTGATTCGTACAGTCAATGCCAATGCACATATTATTACGACACCTTGGGATGACTTAGAGGGTACACAGATTTTAGGTGCCATGGAAAACGTAACGAACCTCGAACTGGAAATGCTTGCAGAAGCAGCTGAA
>QWCB01002224.1_pt1 | contig 18362 bp, 18 predicted proteins | sample 1972511 | NCBI WGS metagenome assembly QWCB01 (sample SAMN09866719, study PRJNA288562) | Human gut metagenome isolate term5_stool, whole genome shotgun sequencing... | isolation source: gut | host: Homo sapiens | place: USA: California
CAAACTCAAAGAAGTTTCAACAATTTTAAAATTGGAACAGAAAAAATGCCACTTGAAGTCATCAAAGCACTTACAAGATTAAAAAAAGCGTGTGCGATTTCAAACAACAAATTGGGAAAATTATCAGACGAAAAGAAGAATTTGATTGTGGGTGCGTGTGATGAAATCTTGGATCACCAACACGACAATGAATTTCCACTTGCTGTGTGGCAAACTGGATCTGGAACGCAATCCAACATGAATGTGAACGAAGTCATCGCTCATATCGCAAACAAAAAGTATGGAGAAAACATCATTCATCCAAACGATGATGTGAACAAATCCCAAAGTTCCAACGATACATTTCCATCTGCAATCCACATTGCATTAAAACACATGATTGATTCAGAACTAATCGAAGAACTTGAAAACACTGAAAAAGTCTTGGAAAAATTGATGGAAGAAAACAAAGACATAATAAAAATCGGACGTACACATTTGCAAGATGCAGTGCCACTAAGATTGTCACAAGAAATATCGGGATGGCTTTTCATGATTAGAAAAGGAAAACAACACATCATTGAAGCAAGCAAAGCATTGAATGAACTTGCAATTGGAGCAACAGCTGTGGGAACTGGACTCAACGCAGTTAAAGGATTCGACCAAATGGTAGTAGATGAAATCAACAAACAAACAAACGGAGAATTCGTCACTGCAGAAAATAAATTCCATGCACTAACATCAAAAGATGCAATAAGCTTTACTCATGGAGCAATCACAGCCCTTGCTAACAATTTGATGAAAATTGCAAATGATGTGAGATTTTTGGCGAGTGGTCCTAGATGTGGAATCGGAGAACTTTCAATTCCAGCAAATGAACCGGGATCATCAATCATGCCTGGCAAAGTAAATCCAACACAAGCAGAAGCATTGACAATGGTTTGTGTGCAAATAATGGGCAACAACACGACAATTCAAGTTGCAGCAAGCCAAGGAAACTACGAACTCAACGTCTACATGCCTGTGATTATTTACAACGCATTGCAATCTGTAAGATTAATCAAAGACGCTACGAAATCTTTTACAGACAATTGCCTTCGAGGACTAAAAGCAAACAGAGAAGTCATCGATTATTATTTGAACAATTCGTTGATGCTAGTCACAGCTCTTAACACGAAAATTGGATACGACAAAGCAAGTACCATAGCAAAATACGCGCACAAAAACAACACAACATTAAAACAAGCAGCGCTCGATTTGGAAATTCTGACAGAAGAAGAATTTGACGAATACGTCGACCCAACTAAAATGTGTTAAAAAAATATTTTATATTGAAAAATATTAATATAAAATATATAATAGGTGTGAGGGTAATGGGGGGAGAATATGAAAAAGAAATTAACGATATATGTGCTAGCAGTGATGATGTTTCTGATGCAAATTGGATACAACATAAGCTACGGTCAAACAGAAAATAACATAATGTTGGCTAGTACACAAATATTGCCACAAGCGGGAATAGACAACGAGCATATTTTAATAAGCATCGCTTGTTTAATCGTGATTACTGGTGCATTTTTTGTGTTTTTCAAGAAAAGAGAAAAGAAGTAAGTAATTGCTGACATAGGTAAGTAATTGATTTGCTGACATAGGTAAAATACACGCAGTTAAGCATATTGCATATATGCTTAGCTGTTTTTTGTTATCTACAAATGTTGTTTCAGTGTGTAAAGCAAAAAATCATCAAGCACGATTGCATTGCTAACGTAGGTTAATACACGCAGTTAAGCATATTGCACGAATATCTAGACTACGAAAATTTGTTATTTCTAAATCTCGAAACCCTAAAATTTGAAGCTCGCTTCGCTCGGCGGTCAAATTTTGGCCGGGTTTCTTCGATTTGAAACAACTTGAATTTTCTCCGTATGATATTCTTAGCAATAAGGCTTAACTGCTTTTTTTGATGCTTATTAAAATACTTTAACTTGATTTTGAAATGAGGGATTTTGTGTAGAAAAGTTTGTTGTTTGAAATTGCATTGCTAACATAGGTAAGTTCACGCAGATTAAGCATATTTCCCGAATATCTGTATCCTAACGATATTCTTAGCAATAAGGCTTAACTGCTTTTTTGTTATCTACATAGATTGTTTCAGTTTATAAAACAAAAAATCATCAAGCACGAATATCTAGACTACGAAAATAAATAAATCCTAATCTCATAAGCCTAAAATCGCAAACTCGCTATCGCTCAAACAGTGCGATTTCTTGACGGCTTATTTCACTTGGATTTATACTTATTTTCTCCGTATGATATTCTTAGCTTTGGATGATTTTTTCATTTTACAAATAATCTATTAAATTTTCTTCTGATATATCTATTGGGTCGTCGTAGTAGAATACTTTGATAATCATGTCTTCTGTGATTTCCCAGATGTTTCCTTGGACTGCGAATATGTTCCAATTATCTATGTCGAATATTCTTTTATAGCTTTCATATATTTTTTTGTATTCTTCGGGATAGAGATATCTGTAATCTTCGGAGCCTATTATAAATGGGTTGGGTAATCTGTGGTCTTTTAGATATTTGTAGTATTGTTTCAAATCGTCTTCATCTGTTTGAACGTAGTGGTTGTTGAGGACGTAGTCCCATTTTGATCCGTCAAGATACACTACTTTTTCTGCAGGAACTTTTAAACAATATGCTACGGAGTTTTCGTCTGGTCTCATGCAGTTTCTGTTACTGACAGAACACCAAATTGGTAGTTTTACATCATCTGGTTTGGGGACGATTGTTTCTGCTTGTTTGACGAAATACGTGTATTTTTCTCTGAAAAATTCGTAGATGTCACCCAAGTGTTCACTTGCATATTCCAATTTGTTGATGAATCTTTTTTCTTTTTTTAATACGTCTAGTGACCTTTTATCTTGCATTGTGTAGAGCATTACATATCCATTTGTTTCATTTGGATTTTTCATTTGTTTCATTTTTTGTTCCTTTCTGTTTCATGCATTATGATGAATGCAATGAGTATGACTACAGGAAGTATGAAGATTGATTTGGTCGAGAAAACAAACGATGTGAGTGTTCCGATTGTACATCCCATGATGAAAATCAAGATTGCAGCATATGTTGTAAATGATGCTTTGAGAAGATTTTTATCTTTTGTGTAGGAGTAGTCGATGAGTCTGTCGGTTGCTTTTTTCAAGTTTCCTGTACACATTGTTGTCATCAAATCAACTCCATTGAATCTTCTAAACGCTTCGATTTGCATTGCACAGACGAATGATATTAAAAGGCATGCTAATTTGTTCAAATTTTCTGGTACAAATCCAACAATAGCGAGCATTATTCCTTCGAACACTATGATTACTTGTCTCCAATGTACGATTTTCATGTATTTGTATTTTTTCTCAAAAATTCTAACCAGAGTTGTTCCCAATATGAATGCGATAATAGGCATGATGTAGCGGGCTATTTTGTCCAAATTTCCGTAGCAAATATTTATCGAGAGTAACACGAGATTTCCTGTTTGCGCGAATGCGAACACTCCTCCACGAGTGATGTAGCTGTAGCTATCCAAGAATCCTCCGATTAGTGTTAGTATGAACATTATTTCTATACTTTCAGATTTTTGTGTCATTAAATCACCTGCTTATTTACTATATTATACCATTTTTTAATTTATAGAAAAAACCAATAGTAAAAACTCTCCCACAGATGTATGTATAAATGAAAGGGGGAGTGAAAATGAAAAAATTAAAAATCACTTCATTAAACAATGTAGATGGAAAAAATAAGAAAAGTTCCAAAACATTCAGCAATTTAGTTTCAACAGCTACTGACGACAAATTGAAAAGTGCTGCAGAAGCAATCAATTCATTGATAAATTCCAATGAAAAACATGCATTTGTAGTAGAAGAAAAAGAAATTTAGGAGGTATTTAAATGCAAGAATATTTACAAATCAAGATAGGCAATGATTCAAATGAAACAATGACAATCAATTTAACAAACTATGATCGTGCAAAAACTGATCAAGAAATCAAAAACGCAATGGATCAAATCTTACAAACAGAAGTATTCAAGGGCAAAACAGGTCTATACAACAAGAAAATCTCAGCAGATATCGTAACTGTAGACAAGAAACCAATGAATATACAATAGGATAACACATGGACGAATTCTTAAGTTTTGTCGGTAACGTCGGCTTTCCCATTTCAGTGACAGCATTTCTTTTGATCAGAGTTGAATCCAGATTAGAAGATATCAAAATCTCCATTGAAAAGCTCAACTTAATCCTCACAAACTTGAACAGATAACCTTAATTTCATATATCATTTCCTAAAATTTAACCAACGAAACGGTAAGTCTCATACGAGATTTACCGTTTTTTGTGATTATTTTTCGTATCCAATAATATTCTCATCGATTTCTTTTATAATATCATCTGATAATTTCTCCACATCAAAACGATAGGCAGTGTTTTTTCGTGGATTAAAAATCCCTAAATATTTAACGTTTTTGAAAGCTTCGTAATCGCTACGCAAACCCATTCTCCAATAAATCAGAATTTGAAGAGTGTGATTCTTATTAAATTTGTTCTTCAACACCTTTAAATCCCACAACGTATCATTAGTCAAATAATCACCATCACCAGTTGATATTACATCAGTATATCCACCTTCAAATGTAAAACCATCTGATACAATAGGGCCGTAAATATCGAAAAACTTCAACGTGCGTTCAACCAAAATTCTTGTCGCAGCAATTGATTGTTTGTTTGGATTGATACTTTCAACAGGAACATAACTTTGAACACCAGCTCGAAGCACAACATCAAAACCAGTCAATTTAATAGCATTGAAAATCGATGTATCATCAAGACCTGCCACATTATTCAACAAAATAGCGGCATCTTCTTCTTTTTTAATACTTATCGCACCATATATCGAAATCTTAAAAGATTCAACCAAGTCTTTGCTAAGCATAAACCTTGATAAATAATCCACCGCCATCCCAATCAAACTCGCATGAACATTTATACATTCGAAAATACTCTCATCACAATCTCCAAGCACATTTTCTTCGAAATCACTTGGTTTTATGTATCCACCACGAGGTTGTTCTACAGATTTTACTCTCTGAGTGACAGAGATTCCTTTTAAACCATTATAATCCATAAAATCTCCCATATAATTTAATTATTTTGTTTAACTATTTTTTAAAAATAAACAAATATTCATGAGCAATAAGTAAAAAATTGTATTTAATACTATTTGTTTTCCAATAACCTGTAGCTCTGCAATTGTGTTGCTCTTTTATTATTAGTTCTTTAAGTTTAAATCCTGAATTTTGGAATATTTTCATAACATCATAGGACATTGGGATCATACAACCTTTTTGACGAGTATCTCCCATGAGAATGGCACAAAACTTACCACTTTTTAAGACTCTATAGCTTTCATCAGCTACTTTTTTCATTTCCTCAAGAAAATCATCTATCTTTAATAAAGATAAATCATTAGGTATATCTTCGCTGTATTTTATTATATTAGCATATGGTGGATGTGTGCATATTAAATCAATGCTCTCATCTTCGATGAAATTTAAATTTCGTGCATCCCCTTTGCGTATATATATTTTTCCATTAGCTCCATCGTGAATAAAATTTGTTTTTTCTTTGCATCTCTCAAGAGCTATATCATTTACATCAATTCCAATTACATCTCTATTAAGTAACTTTCCCTCTACTAGCGTTGTTCCGCCACCAGCAAACTGATCAAGAATTAGGTCGTTTTCTTGAGAATACCTAAGCAATATGTTACGAGGAATATAAGGAGACCAATTTCCCCTCCATTTTGCATCGTGAGTTGCCCAGTTTCCACGTTTTGGAAATGACCAATGTGTCGTCATTTCCAATTCAAAATCATCAGGTTCCCACTTAATAATTTTTTTTACCATTATTTAAAGACCTCTGTAATTATTCCATTTTCTAAATCATTGATATTATAGATATGATTCATAACATCAAATGTTTCTTCAAGATTATTACGTGCTTTTTTCCACCCGCTACCGTCAGTAAACCAAACAAATGTAAAACCATTTATTTGATTAGATTCTAAAGCAAGAGTTTTATAACTCCTAGCAGTTTCGTTTAGTTTACTTCCGCTACTTCCATAAAAATTTGTTTCAATGCCATAAATCATATTTGGAGTCTTTATTACAAAATCAAAGCGTTTTTCCATTTTCCCTTTATTTGAAATTGAAGATAGATCAATGTTCCACTTAGTTGATATTTGGTGAATATAAATTTCTTTAAAATAATTGTAATCTTTTATGAATCCAGCTTTATTTATAAAAGATTCTACTAAATTCTCCATAATATGACCACCACGATTTTTGCGACCGTTAGAATCAAGACCTGTTTCTACTCCTGTGACATAGTCTACAAGATTGTTTATAATATGATTCTGAAGCAAATCAAATAAACCTGTTTTTTTCATGAAATAAGTATAGTTATAATCTTTTTCCTTGTTAGCACCATTCATTTTTTTGAAATTAAATTGATATAAATATCCTCCGTTTTCATCTTGACAATAAATTTCATTTGTTCTTACTGCTAAAAGAATCGGTATACACTTAATAACTTCAGGATATTTTTTTATTAAAGCCTCGAAATCAGATTCTATATTTTTTGAACCAATGAGAGAATTTAAAATATTAAGTTCAATTTTAATATTTTCAACATTTTTATAAACTTTTCCAAAATCAATATAATAACTGTAATCAGATATGCTATTCCTGAAACAAGATAGCCATTTTTTAAAATCTCTTTCCATTTACTAATTCTCCTCTTAAATTTCAGGTACTGGTAATCCAAATTTAGTCAAAGGTATATATTCAAAATAGTAGTGACAGTGCATACTAATAATGTAATCAAGCACGTCCTTATACTTAGGATCTCTAAACCAATCAGATAGTAAATAAATATATTCCACATCTACATTAATTGGAGCCATTAACTTCTGATATTGTTTTCGTTTGAAATCACAAGTTTGTAATTTTTCATCAACAGATCCTTCAACTTGTTGGTATTTGCATTCAACGATAAATAGTGTATTATTAATAATTACATATATACTATCATCGGGTAAAATTTTCCTAGAGATTATTTTTTTCCAATCAATTCCGATTTTTTTCAAATAATCATAAAAAGCATTCTTTTTAAAAATTTGTCCTACTTCGGTGTTTTTATAATAAACAACATTATTCTCTACACTATATCCTTTCTGGTTGTTTAAAAATGTAGCAAGATCAGTTTTTCCTTCAAATTCAAGGCCTGTTTTGGTGTTTGCACCACCTTTTCCGTTTAATATCATATTAATTCTTCTCCATAAAAATTAGATATAATAAGTTCCTTAATTTTTCCTCTTGATTTTGCATTTCGATTAATCATTCTAGACGCTTGAACTCTCTTGATTTTATGGTTGGAGTAAATATCATCAAAAAAATTATCATTTGAGTTAGAATTCTTAGGATCTGAGTTACTTAAAACAATTTTTGCACCTTTTTTATTCAGAACTTCAACATAATTAGCCAACTCCTTATGGTTTTCGTCGTCAAATAAATCTTTTGTATATGCAGTAAAGCTGGATGTTTCTGTAAGTGGACGATATGGTGGATCAAAATAAACAAATGTATGTTTGTCAATAAAATGCTCTGAAAGATGGTAATCACCACAAACAATATTAACTTTTTGTAGCTTCTTTGATATTTCACGAAGATTATCTTCATCACATATTAGAGGATTTTTATAGGCTCCCATTGGAACATTAAATAGTCCTTTTTTATTTACCCTAAATAATCCGTTAAAACAAGTTTTATTAAGAAATATCATCAATGCTGCTTTTTCTGTATTATTAGATGCACTACTATTAAGAATAAAATTATTAAATTGTTCTCGCTTTGATAAATAATAAATCTTGCGTTTATCAGTATCCAATGGTATAAATTCTTCCTGAGTTTTTTGAAGTATTGATATAAGTTGCTCAGTATCATCTCTAATAATACGATAACTATTAATAAGTTCTGAGTTGATATCACTTATATATACCTCTTCTAATTCAAATTTACTTAATATATCGAAAAGGACAGCTCCACCACCAACAAAAGGTTCAGCATATTTCGTTACATTACTGGATTCAAATGGATAGTATTTTTTAATTTCTTTAAGAAGTTGACCTTTTCCACCAGCCCATTTTAGAAATGGTTTTACAGTTTTATCTTCTTTTTCCTGGTATCTAGTAAATCTAGCATCAGTTGGCTTTTTTGCGGAAGATGGGATTATCCACATATTTCCGACCATAGTTGCGTTTTGTATTCTATTTTCTGAACAAAGAGCGGATACTCGTCTTTGAGAAATTCCCCACTTCTCTGCAGCTTCTCTTGCAGACATATACTCCATTGCAAACCTCCTCGTTTTTTATTATATTCTAATACTAGAATAATAGCAATATTACAAATAATGTTGTGATAAATTATTTAGTGACTAATTTAACCAAATATTTCGATAATTTACACACTATTTTTCCTAAAATTTAACCAACAAAACGGTAAGTCTCATACGAGATTTACCGTTTTTTGTGTGCAATTGTGTGGAAATTAAAAAAATTTTAAAAAATACTTGTGAATCATTATCAATTGGTGTATTATATTATTTGTTGCAAATAATTTGCATTTAAGGAGGAGTTTATGATAAAAAAATTTAGAAAATTATTGGTGCTTTTGGCGCTAGTTTTGGTTTTTGTTACTGCTTGTGGCAAACAAGATTCAAAAACTCAAGACACAAAACAAGAAGATACGAACAAAACCAGTGGAAAGAAGACAATTTATGCGACATTTTTTCCTGTGGCAGATTTGACGAAGATGATTGTACAAGACAAGATGGATGTCAAGACTATTATCAAGACGAACGAAGAGCCGCATTCATTCGAGCTTACGACAGATAATATGAAGGATATTTTAAAGGGAGATTTGGTTGTCTACAATGGCGCTGGTATGGAGTCTTTTGTTGATGATTTGAAAAAATCTATGAATGATGATGGAAAGTTTTTGGATTTATCAAAGGGGCTAACTTTGTTGGATTCTTCAAGTGAGGGTTCTGATATGAAAGCTATCAATCCACACACTTGGCTTTCAGTAAAGAATGCTGAAAAAATGTTGAATACTATTTATGAGAAGGTATCCTCGATTGATCCAGAAAACGAAAATTTCTATAAGAAAAATTTAGAAGATTCCACAGCCAAATTTGATTTGTTGGATAAAAAATTCGAGCAAGAACTTTCTAAGGTAAAGAGCAAGGAGAAGTATTTCGTGGTTTCTCATGCTGCATTTAATTATTTGGCAGATGATTATGGTTTGAAACAAGTTGCTGTGACTGGTATTTCTCCAGAGGATGAACCTACTGCAAAACAACTTAAAACTATAGCTGATTTTGTGAAGGATAAGCATATTTCTACAATATTTTTTGAAGGAAAGGCTACACCAAAAGTTGCAGAGACTTTGGCAAAAAACACCAACACGAAAACATCTACTTTGCACACTATGGAAAATCTAGATGAAAATCAGGTTGCCAAGGGATATTTGAAGCTTATGGAAGAAAATCTAAAATCACTTGTGGAAGCTTTTAATGAGTAGTGATGTAATTTCTGTCAGTGATTTATCTTTTGCATACGACAAAAATCTGATTTTAGATAATGTGAATTTTTCCGTAAAAGAAGGAGATTTTGTCGCAATAGTTGGTGAGAATGGCGCTGGTAAGTCTACTTTGATGAATCTTATTTTGCACAATCTCAATAACTACGATGGAGAGATAAAACTTTTTGGTACAGATATAAAAGAGGATAATCATTTTAGAGATTTGGCGTATATTTCCCAAAATTCTGTTTTATCGTATAGGAATTTTCCGACTACGATTGAGGAAGCTGTGAAGATTCATTTGTCTTTTTTGAAGAAAAAGACTGATGCAAGTATATATTTAAAACAAGTGGGACTTTTTGAACACAGAAAGAAGGCATTGGATGAATTGTCTGGTGGACAACTTCAAAGGCTTGGAATTGTCTTGGCACTTATAAAAGATGCGAAGATTATTTTCTTGGACGAGCCTACAAGTGGTATAGACAAGAAGTTTGCAGATGAATTTTTCCAAAACTTGTCAACTCTCAAAAATCAAAACAAAACTGTTGTTGTGATAACTCATCAGCTTGATTTGGCGAAAAAATACATTGATTATGCTATTAAAATCAAAGATAAAAAGTCAATGATAATAAATAATAACGAGATTAGTCTGTGAGGAGAATATGGATATATTTGAATACGAATTTATGCAACGAGCATTCATCGTTGGAGGGTTGATAGCAATAATACTTCCTTGTATGGGACAGGTCGTTCTATTAAAAAGGCTATCGATGATTGGAGATACGCTTTCTCATTCATCACTTGCAGGACTAACTATTGGACTTGCATTGGGATTCAATCCACTGTTGGCGGCAATCATTGCCTGTGTTTTTGCGGGGCTGTCTATTGAAGTTATCAGAAATAGGTTGAAATCATATCAGGAAATATCAACGGTTATAATACTTGCGGCATCCATTGGTCTTGCAGGAATATTTTCATCCATGGTGAAAAACACCAACAGCATCTCATCTTATTTGTTTGGATCAATTGTAACCATAAGTGATGAAGAATTTTATTTGGTAATAGCTGTGTCAGCTTTCGTTTTGATTTCTTATAGTCTATTGTATAAGAGCTTGTATTTGAGTATTTTCGATCAGAAAGCCGCTAGCATATTAGGCATTAATATAAAATTTATAAATTTTTGCGTGACATTTTTGTCGGCAATAGCTATATCAATTTCAGCGAAAACAATAGGTTCCCTCATAGTTTCATCGCTACTTGTATTACCGAGTATTAGCGCTATGCAATACACCAAAACTTACAAGAACACGCTAATCGTTTCAATAATATTTTCGGTTATTTTCGTGTATTTGGGTCTTTTCATATCGTATGCATTAAACCTTAGACCTGGATCTGTAATTGTATTGTTATCAGTCATTTGGTTGATAATTTCATTAATAATAAAGAGAAAATAGGAGTAAAAATGAAAAATAGTAATAAAAAAATAATATTGGCTGTGGTTTTATGCTCAACCATTTTAAGTTCATGTTCACTTTTTTCTAAACCAGAAAAAAAGTCAGAGCAAATAAACGAGTCTACAAAAAAAGTTGAACAAACAACTGACAGCAACAAACAATCTACAATAAAAAAAGACAAGACAACAGAAGTGTTGATAGATTCTGAAATCAAAAAAGAAGATATCGCAAAAATCGTAAAACACGGAGACCATTGGCATGTGTTCACAAAAGACGGCAGGGAAAAAATCACATACAAAGACCCTAATAAATTACAAAACACATCCAACTTTGAAATGGTCAGCGTTGTCGGTAAAAGTAGACTCAAAGGTCAAAATGTCGTTGCAATCAAAAAACACGGCGATCACTGGCATGTTTATTTACGAAATGGTGGAGAATATCTAACTTACGAAGACCCATCAGCAATGTTTCCACACATAAAAGTAGGAACATATGTAGGAAGTCACGGTGATCACAGAAAACACAACAACAAAAGAATGGATGCTAGAACAATAGCACACGAAAAACAAAAAATAAAACAAACAATTGAAAAAAATGACGAAAGAGTTATCAAAATCTTAAAACACGGTGACCATTATCACATCTACACATCAAAAGGCAATGAATTCGTGTCATACACAGACCCAAGAAGCTTGTATCCAAACGCAGAGTATGGACAGTACGTTGGAACTCACGCCAACAGAAAACAAATGATTGAAAAAATCATCCGAGAAGATAGACAAAAACAAAAACAATCTTCTAAGAAAACTCTCGCCAAACAAAATTCAGACAAGCTAATAAAAGACGAAAAGCTTGTAAAAGTAGAGGACAACAAGAAAAAACACAATGTAGTCAAGATTCTAAAACATGGCGATCATTGGCACATTTACACAAAAAATGGCGAAGAATTCATAACTTATGAAGATCCATCTTCCAAATATCCAGATGTAGCTGTTGGAACATATGTAGGTAGCCACACACAAGAAAACACACAACAACCACAACAACCAAGAAAAGACAACAAAGACAACAAACCACAAGAAAATCCAGGCGAAAACCCAACAGACACACCACAAAACAACAAACCAGATAAAAAAGAAGAAAAACCAACAGAAAAAACAAGAGAACAAAAAATACAAGAACTAAAAATAACAAAAGTTTTGGGAAAAGACGGAACAGTAAATGAAATTAACAGATTTGATATCGTAAAAATTTTAAAACACGAAGACCACTATCACATTTACGACTCCAACGGAAACGAAGCAATAACATACACCAACCCACAAGACCTTTATCCAAATGCTTATTTTGGAAATTACGAAGGAAGCCACAACAATTCACAACCAAACGATGAATTCAAATGGCCAGAAAATATCACTAAAATCGTAGACCACAAAGATCATTGGCATTTGTACAGAGGAGATGAAGAAGTCGCAGTAGTTAGAGTAAATCCGAAAGATCACTACCCAAATGCAGAATATATCAAAGATTACATCGACGTAGGAAATGTAGAAGTAGATGACAAAGATGTATTCAACTACGACGATATAAAACCAAACAAAGTTGAAGGAATCGAAGCAGTATTAAACGACAATCTACGAAACATGACAGGATATGGAAAATTGACTGATGGAATCGCAATCATGGGAACAGAAGACAAACAAGACAACGTATTTTACTGGTTACATGGAGACCACTACCATGCACTAAGCATAAAAGATTTGGTAAAAATGGAAAAATCCGGAGCATTGAAAGGATTCACAGCAAAAGATGTAGTCGCAACATTGAAATACAAGTTCCAACATCCACAAGAAGATTTGACATATAAATCAGACTTGAATATCGAAGAAGTAATAGAATTCTTGAAATCTCACTATAAAATAAACGATGATTCAAGAATCTTCTCAATAGGACAAGAAACTGTCGACATTTACACTAATGATACAACAAATAGTTTCCACATAAGCCAATTTGAAAAGAAAAACGGAGAAATAATCTTCAAAGGACAACTTCCTCAAATACCAAGTGATGAAGAGCTTGAAAAACAAGAATCAGAAGAAGAAACAGTTGAAGAAACAGAAGAAGAAATTGGTGAAAAAGAAACAGCTGAACCAACAAACAAAAAACCTGTAGAAGATAAAAAACCAGAAGAAAAAGCAGAAGAAAAACAACCAGAAAATAAAGAAAATACAGAAGATAAAAAAGAAAATAAAAAACAAATTCCAGAAGAAAAACAAAATCTTCCTACAGAAAAACAACAAAACACAACTGAGAAAAACTCAGCAAACATTTAAAAAAATCGGCTCACTAAGAGCCGATTTTGGTTTATTTATTATAGTATATTGATTTTTCGCCACCTACAATATAAATAGTCTTACTGTTGATATTATCTTTAACATAATCAGTTGAATTTTTTGGTGAAAGTATTATAGGAGCTTTTTTTCTATTAGAAACTACTGAAGCTATAAGAGCGTCTGGATAATCATCTCCTGATGCTAATATAAGCTTATCAGAATTTTTATAAGCATAATCAGCAACCTTTAATGATGTATCATATCTGTTTTTTCCGCTGAGTCTGATTGAGTTTTTAATTTTATTTTGAACAGATTTTGATACGGAAAACTCTCCACCTACAATGATTGCGTTATTGTTTTTCAAATGCTTTTTAATACAATCAGGTATTTTGTTTTTTTCGACTAATAAAATAGGGGTACTGTTTTTACAAGAAATTGATCCTGCAGATAATGCATCAGCGAAAATTTCTCCTGAAGTCACCACAACATCATTTGTTTTTAGTCCAAGTTTGATTAACTTTTCATACACTAAACTTGATGTTTCATATCTAGAGTGGCCAGCAATTCTTTCAACATTATATGCATACAAATCAGACTTCACCTTATCTGATATTGAACTTTTACCACCGACTAAAATTATATTTTTAGCATTTAATCTTTGCAACTCAGCTTGTACATCATCTCTTAATTTATCCTTATCTGTTAAAATTATCGGACAATCCAACATTTTAGAAAGTGAAGATGATACAAGAGCATCTGGATAATTTGCACCACTTGCTAAGATTACATAATTAGAATCGACGAACGATTTTTTGCTTACCTCAATTGAAGTTTTAACCCTATCTCTTCCCGAAAATCTTATTGGCTCTGAAGGAATAGTAGGATCTTTTTCATAATCAAGCTTATTAGAATCTTTGATTTTTCTTTTCATATCATTTAATTGATCTATTTTTGTATTTATATCTTCAACCAAAGATTTAATTTCATTCTTCGTTGAATTAAGTGTTGATGTATTTTGTTTTATAGATTGTTCAACATTATCAATTTTATTTTGTGTGTCTTTTAAATTTTTTTCGGTATCATCCAAATTAGATCTTAATCTGGAAAGTTTTTGAGTCAATTCTTTTAATTGATTTTCTAATTGAGCAACTAATTTTGCTTGATTTGATTGACCATTTTTCTTAGCTAATAATTCTTTATATTCATTTCGTAAAGCCGTGTCATTTCTTTTAAAAGCCTCTAATTGATTTAGCAATTGTTGTGGAGAAATAGGAGCTTCAAGATTATTTAGCTCAGCATAAGTCTTTGAAATAAATGTATTATTGACAAATCCATATACCGTAGACATACCCATAAGCGATTTATTGCTAAAGTTTAATAGATTGGTATAGTGACCGATAATTTGATTTCTTCTAGATGCTTCAGATTCCATTTCGTCATGATGGCTTCGATAAAATCTATATCTGTCTTCTAAAGAGTTGAATGTTGTTCCAGGGTATAAATCTTTTATGATTGAGTCGAAATTTTCTTTTTCTTCGTCATACCCAAGCTTAAAATAATTATTCATCAAATCTTCCCAAGGTTCATCTTTAAAAGCCTCTCCACCATGTAGTAAATTTTCACTTAAGTTTGGAGCAAATTTGAGAGGATAATGATTTCTAATTCGCTTGTCTCCTTCCAATTTTACCTGAGTTAGAAATTGAATATAAGCTGAAGTATTAATTTTTGGTAATCCATATTGAACTCTTTTTTCATTAGCTTTAATTAACATTTTAGCTGATATGATTTGATTATCTAGAGCTAATGCACTATTTTGACCGTCCATCAAAGCCATTTCTAATTCTGTTTTTCCAGACACTGCAGTTGATTGAAATTTGTTAGCAAAGCCAATAGCTTCATTCACATCTTTATCATTCAAAGATTTGTAAAATCTCATACCATCTAATTCTTCATTCTCATAAATCTTAGATAATTCATTTAATCTTTGTTGTTCTGCTGAAGTCAATCCTGAAGACTGAGATTTAGCTTCTTCTAACTTTGATTTGACTTCATTGTATTGTTTATTTGTTTCTTTAATTGATTTTTCATAAGTAGTCTTGTTTATATCTAGTGTAAACTTTAATTCTTTTAAATTTTTTAAATTGACTTTATCTTGTTGTATTTTATTCTCTAATTCTGGTATCGAATCGTTTTTTTGTTTTAGTGTTTGCTTTTGTTGGTTGATTTCATTTTGTAATTTTGATATTTCGTTCTTTAATTGTTCATTCGTTAGCGTTTTTTTGCTCATACTACTCGAAATCTGAGTATTTTGTTCATGTGCAGCAATTGTGTTAATAGGTGCGATAGCTGATGATAAAGATATCGTTACCGCTAGAATTTTGGCTAGTGTTTGTTTATTCATTGTTACTCCTTCACTATTAAATTATTATTTATATGATTATTCTATCATAAAACAAAAAAATAGACACAAATTGTGTCTATTTATAGTTTATTTTGCTTCTTCAAATTTGATGTTGTATTCAAAATCTGCTGGATTGTAATAATCAAGAGCTTTTCCTTCTACTTCAGCATATGGATAACCGAAGTTATTAAGTGGCTTGTCGTCTTGTTTTGGTTCAAGAGTAAGATCACGACCTGTAGTCAATGCTACACGAAGTGAATCCATTCCACCCCAATAATAATCGGCAAGTTCTTTTGTTTTTTCATCAGATTTGTCTAGTTTTTGTTTCAAAACAGCCTTCAAAACATCGCCTGGATCTGCTTTTACCCAACCATGACCTTGAAGGTAGAATTCAGACCAGCAGTGTTGGCCTTTAGTTTCGTCATCAGACTCTTTTTTGCTCATTCTTACACCGAAGATTTCACGTGCAGGAACGCCGGCTGCTCTACACAAAGACACGAAAACTGAGTGGATATCAGTACATTTTCCTTGTGGATGACCCAATAATTTTTCAACTTCACCAGTACCGCAACCCTTTACAGATTCGTCACGATTCATGTTAGCGATAGTCCAATCGTAGATTGCTTTTACTTTGTCCAAATCAGTAGTCTTGCCTTCAGTGATTTTGTCGGCAAGTTCTTTTACTTTACCATCAACAGGCATCATGCTGTTTGGTTGCAAAAATTCTTTAAGTTCGTCCTTTTTAGCTTGGTCTTCTTTTTCAGCAAGTTCTCCTCTTTTGATTTCCTTACGATCAGCATCAAAAGAAAGAGAAACCTTACGATCAGTAGCTTCCTTGTCCCATTCAACATAAAGCATCTTGTTTCCTAATTTGTCAGTAGTTTGTTGTTGTTTAGCGTGAGCTTCATCCAAATCTACCTTAACATTAGTAATCTTTTGATATTCTGAATCTTGTGGAATTGGTAGCCACAATTTTACAGATTTACCCTTTTCGTATTTTGACAAATCAACATTAGTTGTCAACGTACCTTTTCTTTCTGTGAAGTTTTCTTCCTTCTTTTCTTCTTTTTTGATTTCTACCTTATTAGAATCTTGCTTTTTAGTTTCTTCTTGTTTAGTTTCTTGTGTATTATTCTTAGCACAAGCTGATAAACTAAACACAAACACCAATAAAAGTAAAATCTTTAATGCTTTTTTCAAAAAACATCCCCCTTTATATTTTTTGGCATAAAATTAGGCAATATATGAAATATTGCCCAATTAAATATCTTATTTTGCTGCAGAACCTTCGATTTTATATCCTGCATCCATCCAAGCAACAATTCCACCTGGATGACGATATACATTTGTAAATCCAGCTTCTTTTGCAAGAACTGCGCCGACATCACTTCTAGCACAGCCAACAAAACCACAATATACAACAACAGTTTTGTTCTTATCTTCGCCCAAAGCTTTCAAGAAAGCTTCTTTTTGTTCTGGTTTTAATTCGTCTGCTTTCATAGGTAATTCAGCATTTACAGCGCCAGGAATTCTGTTTTTGTCGAAAGATTTAGCTGGCATAGTGTCAACTATAACCATGTCTTTCTTTTGTTCAATCCATGAATTCAAATCTTCTGTAGATACAAGTTCATATCCACCTTTGTTAACAGCATTTACAAGTTTCATACTTGCAGTTTCAATTTTTTGTTCGTTACCGTCTTTTGCAGTACCAGGACCTTTTGCAGCTCCTGGAGCAGCTTTTTGGCAACCAGTTGCCAAAACTAAAATCATGGCAAACAATGTCAAAGCTTTAATGAATTTCTTCATTATGTAATCCCTCCTAAATTATTCTATATATTAATTATATCGTAAAATTTGTATTTCATTTATTGAAATAATTTATAAGTAGGCTGTTTTTATGGCAAATTTGTGTCATTTTCTATAAATGAAGAAAAAATCACAGGATTTATATTTGTTTTTCAAAAAAACCCTACAATTTATTATGATATACTATAATTAATTTAACATTTTTTATTAATTTATCAATCTCCCAAGGAGGGTTTATGTATATTTTAATTGTTGCCATTGTGCTTTTATTGGCGCTTTTGGCTGTCAAATTTTCAGATAAATTCGGTATTCCATCGTTTTTATTATTTATCGTACTAGGAATATCGTTTAATTTTTTCGGTAAAGATTTCAATAATTTCAAATTTGTTGACGAATTTTCGAGCGTTGCTCTGTTGTTTATCATGTTTTACGGTGGTTTCGGTACGAATTTGAAAATGGCAAAACCAGTGACAACACAAGGAGTTGTCATGGCAAGTTTAGGTGTTGTGCTGACATCAGTTCTTACGGGAGTTTTTTGTTATTTCGTGCTTAAAATCAGTTTCGTGGAGTCTATGCTTTTGGGATCAGTTGTTGGTTCTACGGATTTTGCTTCGGTGAGTTCGATTTTACGAAGCAAGAATTTGAACCTCAAATATTCCACAGCATCCATGCTTGAAATCGAAAGTGGCTC
>QWCB01004672.1_pt1 | contig 18359 bp, 17 predicted proteins | sample 1972511 | NCBI WGS metagenome assembly QWCB01 (sample SAMN09866719, study PRJNA288562) | Human gut metagenome isolate term5_stool, whole genome shotgun sequencing... | isolation source: gut | host: Homo sapiens | place: USA: California
TTGTTGGAAGACAACAACTCTTATTTGGAAGACGTCTGCATGAATTCTATAGTATCTTAAAAAAGTCATTTTAATTATGGCAAACATTTTATTTATTGGCGGGGCAGGATTCATAGGATCTTGTATAATAAAAAACATGTTGCAATCATCGCATGATTTCAATGTGTTTGTGATAGAGCCACCTTTTGCCAGCCTTTCCAGGTTAGAAGGCTTAAATGTAAAGGTTATCAAGGGAGAGCTTGTTAATTTAGACATCATGTTTTTAACTCTTGAAGCTTATAAAATTGATACCGTCGTACATTTAGTCTCTACTATAATTCCAGGTAGTGATTTCGAAAATTATAAGCGAGAATATCAAAATGTTATTTTCCCAACCATTGAAATAATGAAGTTCTGTGCAGAACGAAAGATAAAATTTGTCTACTTTTCTTCAGGAGGTACAATATATGGAGATACGACTGATTTAAGAAAGTTCAAAGAAACTGACCTCATGCTCCCTATCTCATATTATGGTTGGTCAAAGCAGATGATGGAAAACAGTATTCATTATGTCCACAGAACTGCAGGATTAGAATATCTTATATTGAGACCTTCAAATCCCTATGGGTATGGTCAGAATATTTACGGGAAACAAGGTCTGGTAGCTGTAGCAATAGGGAAAATACTAAGTGGAGAACCTATTCAAATATGGGGTGATGGGTCAAATGTCCGTGATTATATCTATATAGATGATTTAGCGAAAATCGTGGTCCAACTCCTTTCAAAAGGTATTGATAATATTACATTAAATATTGGTAGTGGAACAGGAAACTCTATTACTGAAATCTTGAATGAGTTAAAAGACATTGTTGCTGAAGAAGTAAAGATAGAATTTCTGCCTTCGCGAAAAGTTGACGTTTCAAATATGATTTTGGACGTCTCAGAACTTAAAAAGTATGTAGAGTGGGAGGAAACTCCATTGCATCAGGGGATTTCTCATTTTTATCAGGATGTTAAGTTAAATCTGAAATTGTAGATAATGACAGAAATTAAAACCGATAGTGTATCGAATCCATCCATTACAGTAATCATAGCTCTTTATAAAGGAGAGGAGACGATGGAAAGGATGATAACAGGTGTTCTCAATCAAACCTTTCAGGATTTTGAAATCATTTTAGTAGATGACGGGTCGCCAGACCGAAGTGGTGAAATTGCCGACCGATATGCTTCAGCCGACAAGCGCATAAGAGTGATTCATAAGAAAAATGAGGGGCTGGCTATGGCTCGTAATGATGCATTGGCGATAGCTCGTGGAGAATATTCTATACAATTTGACCAAGATGATTGGGTAGAAAATAGTTGCCTAAAAGAACTGTATCTGGCTGCAAAACAACAAGATGCAGATATGGTAATATGTGATTATTTTCACAATGACAAATACAAGCAAACATATACTACACAAAAGCCTTCTGGCTTAGACCATTTTTCGGTACTTGAGGATATACTTTTAGGTAAACTTTTTGGTTACTGTTGGAATAAACTTATCCGTACTTCAATCTATCATACATTCAATATTAAATATCCGAAAGAGTTTTACGGATGTGAGGATCAATATGGAATGTGTCAAATATTAAAAAACAACATTAAAGTTGTTTACTTAGCTAAGGCGTTTTATCATTATGTGTTTGCCGACAACACATTGTCAAGACATTATGATAATAACACCTTTAATAATGATTTGGTTTGTAGGGATATGTTTGCCAAGCTTTTGGCTGATACTCCATTTGGTGAATTAGCTTATCAAGTGAAAACCTCCGCATTGGTTTCACGGGCATTCCTTTTTGGCAAAAACACTTATTCGTCCAAACAATTTAGGAATAAATTTTCTATCTATCGCAACTCTTATAGTGCTACACTTACGGCACGAATATTTTATAGGTTAGCATTGCTGAATTATCACTTTTCAAGAAACATGTTTGCGTTTCTCTACTCCTTTCTGACTTACTTCAGATTAATCATAGTTTAGTTCGAAAATAATATGCTTTATATAGCTATCTTTGTTATTTTTTATATTTATTGTGTCAGTCTTTGCAACAAGCCATATACAAAGCAAGACAAAGTGCTTAAAATTGGAGCAGTCGTGATAGCTGTTTTGATAGGCTTTAGGAAAGGGTGGCCTGATGAGGATGCCTATTTATTTGCATTTAATGGTGCTCCTTACTTAAATGAGTTTTCCTGGGACACACAACCACTTGCTTATGCAGAACTCGGCTATTTCTATTTGGCATCAGTTATAAAAACAATTTACTTTAACTCCACCTTTTATTTTTTAGTAATGGGTGGATTATCTATGTTTTTATTGTATAAGAATCTACAAAGATATTCTGTGTTTCCTTTGATAGGACTTTGTGTCTATATAGGTCGCTTTTTGCTTAATCGTGATTTTATACAGATGCGTTCTTCGTTATCAATATTGTTGGTTTTGCTTGGAATATACCTTATCAAAGAACGAAAGATGTGGCACTATCTCTTGTTGGTTTTTGTGGCTTACCAATTCCATCATATGGCTATTATCGGGTTACCACTTTATTTCCTTTGTCTGTTAAAATTGAAAAAAAACCACATCATTATAGGATTGGTTCTGGCTTTTATTGTTTCTCAGGTAATGTTCTCTTCAATTGCCAATTTTGTTGAGGCGTATAGTGAAGACTTGCAATATTCTACTTATACAGAGGGAATGTATGTGGATGATGCGAAAGGACTTGCAAATCCTATGATTTATTTTCAAGTTGGCATTTTGTTGATGTTTACATTTATGGAAGATAGGTTACGGTGCTTTTCATCGTATTATGACGTGTTCCGCACGGGGTATTTTTATTCCACATTGTTTCTTATCATTTTCTGCAACTATACAGCTCTTTCTGGTCGCACCTCAACCATGTTTGCCACCCTGGAAATCTTTATGCTCCCCCTTATGGCGAAATCACTTTCTAAGAAATGGCGCACGATTTTTTTACTGGCTTGTGGAGTTGTGATTGTCTATTTCTTCCATGATAAATATAGCAGTGCCATGATAATGATGAGAGGTGAACAAATATTGCAGCAATTATAGGCATCTTTTTCTTGTTTCGAAAAATAAACTCATGAAGATATTTATTGTCTGTAGCAGATTGTCGTATGGGGGTGCCGAGCGTGTGTGCGTAATGCTCGCCAATGGCTTGTCCGTTTCTCATAGCGTATATCTCATATCTAATACTTTTGAAGAGCCAACGTATGAAGTTGAGAGTAGTGTACAGCTCTTGCCTTTATTTTCAAGTATATCTTCTAAAATTGATAAGTGGGCAAGTACGTTGCCAAATATTCGTAAATACGCCAAAACTTATCAACCAGATGTAATTATTGGTATTATGGAAACATGCAGCTTGGTTGCGAAATTGGCTACGATAGGATTGAATATTCCTGTTATCATGACTGAGCATTATGCCTTTGACCGACCAAATGATGCCGAACTAAATAGGATAGAACGGTTCTCTAAATTTCGTTTAAATAAATTATATGACTGCGTAACAATACTAACGAATGCTGACAAGCAGGTTATTGGGAACCAGTTGACAAATGTGGTTGTTATGCCCAATCCTCTTTTTTTAGAGCCTGTTAATGATGTCCCCATTAAAGAGAAAACAATCTTGGCAGCTGGAAGACTTGAAGCCTGGTTTGTAAAAGGTTTTGACATCTTGTTAAAGGCTTGGGGAACAATAGCCAAACAATATCCTGATTGGACTTTGGAAATTGCTGGAGAAGGGAAAAAAGAAGATTTAGAGTTGTTGCAGGATATTGTTCGGAAATCAGAAGTTGAAAATCAAGTAAAATTCTTGGGATATCAAAAAAATATTGTTGATAGATACAAGCAATCGGCTATCTTTGTTTTAAGTAGTAGATACGAAGGCTTTGGATTGGTTCTCATTGAAGCTATGTCTCAGGGATGTGCTTGTGTAGCTTGCGATTTCAGAGGGCGGCAACGGGAGATTATTCGTAATGATTCAGAAGGTTTAGTTTGTGTTCCAAACGATGTGGATGCATTAGCTTTAGCAATCAAAAAAATGATAGATGATGATGTTTATCGACAAAAAGTTCAAGAAGCTTCCATTGAGCGTTCTAAATATTATACAATGGATAAGACGATAAAAAGATGGGAGGAATTGTTGAAAAAAGTAGTTAAACATTTTTAGAAAGACACTATATAATATCTTATGATACGAATTCACATCTTAGGCGACTTTGTTTCTATCGGTGAGGGAATTAAGGCCGTAAAAAATAATACTGCGATAGCGGAGAATATGGTGGAATCTTTCCGCCAGTCTGATATGACGATAATTAATTTAGAAGCACCCGTTGCACATAAGGAATGTTTCCCTATAGAAAAGATAGGTCCCAATTTGAGTATGGAGAAAGGTACTATATCCTATTTGAAAAGAATAGGAATCACTACTTTCACTTTTGCAAACAATCATTTTTATGATTTTGGCGAAGCGGGGGTTAAGGCAACTATTGGTGCGTCTGAAAATGAGGGCATAGAATTTGTAGGAGGAGGAAGAAATCCAGAGGAAAAAAATAAAGTTCTGTATAAGCATTTTCATGACACCACTGTGGCTGTACTCAATTTTTGTGAAGCAGAATTTTCCGTTAATCATTTTTCAGGGTCAAACCATATAAATCCAATTCACGCTTTTTACGAAATAAAGAATGCGAAAGAAAAAGCTGATATCGTGTTGGTCATTACACACGGAGGGCATGAGGGGTATTCATTGCCATCGCCTCGAATGCAGGAGCTATATAGGTTTTTTATTGATGCGGGAGCCGATATGGTCGTCAACCATCATCAGCATTGTTATAGCGGTGCAGAGAATTATAAACATGGATTTATCTTCTATGGTTTAGGTAATTTCTTTTTTCATTCTTCTGATGAAGAAGAACAAGGATGGGATGAGGGATTCTATCTTGAGTTGATGATTGATCAAAAGAAAATACTAAGTGTAATTAAGCATCCTTACGTACAATGTAAAGCAGGGGATTGTCAAACGAGGTTGATGAATAAGGAAGAAACAGATGCATTTAATGACACATTTGAGAATCTAAGTGAAATAATAGCTGATGAAGGTCTGTTGTGCAAAAGCTTTTTGGATTTTTGTAAGCAAAAAAGGGCCAACTATCTATCTTTGTTATCTCCATATAATAATAGGTATTTACGCGCTTTATGCAAACGTCATTTGCTACCCTCCTTTTTAACTAAACGTAAAAAGCTATCTTTACTAAACACCATTCGGTGCGAATCACATCGAGATGTTTTGTTAAATATTTTAAATAAGTCTGATGGATAAAAGAATTATTAAGGCTTTAACTTCTCCTCGCTATATGGGAAGTGTGATATTGCATCGATTTGACAGACTGATCAAAAATGATGCATTGTATTTGAAAATGGAATACTATTTCCAGACAGGTCGTAGGTTGAATTTAAATAACCCCAAAAGTTATAACGAGAAACTGCAATGGCTTAAAATACACGACCGTAAACCTGAATATACTCAAATGGTAGACAAGGCAGGGGTAAAAGATTATATCACGAAGACCATTGGGGAACAGTATGTCATTCCAACGTTGGGCGTTTGGAAACATTTTGATGAAATTGACTTTACTACAATGCCTGAAAAGTTTGTTCTTAAATGTACGCACGATTCAGGAGGTTTGGTTATCTGCAAGGATAAGAAAACGTTGGATAAGGTTAGTGCTAAAAAGAAAATAGAGAAGTGTCTCAAGAAAAATTATTTCTATGGTACGCGTGAATGGCCTTATAAAGATGTTGAGCCACGCATTATTGCTGAACCACTTTTAGAACAAGCGAATGGTGAAGAGATATGCGATTATAAGGTAATGTGTTTTAATGGTAAAGCCAAGTTGATAGAATTTCACATGAACAGGCATTCAGACCACCACACACAGGATTTTTATGATGTGAATTGGCAAAAAACAGAAATTAGTCAGGGAAAGGGATATGGCGGTTGCTCTGACATTGAAGTGCCTAAACCGTCATGCTTGGATGAGATGTTGCAACTTAGTGAGACTCTTACAAAGGATATGGCTCATTGTCGTGTCGATTGGTATGTTGTGAATGGACATCTGTATTTTGGAGAGCTTACTTTCTTTGATGGCAGTGGATTTGATCTGTTTGACAGGTATGAGGATGATTTATTACTGGGGTCATGGATTAATTTGGAAAATATTAGTTAACTATGTATCAAATTATAAAATTTCCCATTAATTTAGGATGCAACAAGGCCGGCGTTGAGCGAGGAGCTTGCGTGTTGCAGACTTTGATAGAGGGGAAAGTGGCAGTAGCTAAGGAAGTAAAAACTATTTCGTGTCCTCATGTATGGGATTTTGAGGATACCCTTGAGCAGGACAACATGATGTATGTAAAACCTATCATGGAATGCAGTGAGGAATTGACAAGAAGTGTATGTACGTCATTACAGCAAGGTTTTACTCCTTTGATTTTAGGTGGAGACCACAGTTTGGCATGGGGCTCAATTTCTGGTGTTTTGACGTATGATCCAGATGTTGCTGTTGTCTATATTGACGCACATGGTGATATCAATACAGCTGCGTCCACAATGTCAAAGCATGTACACGGTATACACATGTCGTTTTTGATGAATCTTGGCGAGGAAGAATACAACTGCAAGTTTACCCGACATCCTTTGTTACCTAAAAATCTCTTATTTGTAGGTACTCGAAGTTTGGATCCTGAAGAGCATGCAATCATCGGTCGAGAAAAGATACAGATGCTATCCTCTAAAAATATCAATGCGCGTCCTATTGATATTACACTTGCTGAAATCTCAAAGTTTATAAAATCGCATAAAAATATTCATATAAGTTTGGACATAGACGTGTTAGATCCTCTTGTTGCTCCGGGAACAGGTGTACCAGAAAAAGATGGCATCAATGTTGGGCAATTAAAGGCAATCCTCAAAATTTTGTTTGATAGCAAGCAAGTTATTTCTATGGATATTGTGGAGTTTAATCCTTTTAGTTTACGTTTAATGAAAATTTTGTATTTTCTCTATCCAATTTGTTTTCTGTTGTAGTAAAGAGGGTTGAGCATCGGAGTTTCACGGACTGCCACAGAATATTAAAAATCCGTGTACATCTGTGTTTATCCGTTGCAAAAATAAGTTGATGCGCTTTTAAGTACTTGCTTTTTACAACATGCCCCTTGTTACAGTTTTTACTTCCACATATAATCGTGCTTATTCGTTACCAAGATTGTATGAGAGTTTAATACACCAGACCTACACAGATTTTGAATGGTTGGTTATTGACGACGGCAGTATAGACGATACAAAAAGATTGGTACAGCAGTGGGCACAGGAGCAGAAGATACCGATACGGTATTATTATCAGGCGAATGGTGGCAAGCACAGAGCAATCAATCTTGGAGTAGAGCTGGCACATGGTGAGTTGTTCTTTATCGTTGATAGTGATGACTATCTTCCCACCGATAGCCTTGCCTTGTTGGTTAACTATTATCAGCAAATAAAAGATAACAACAGGTTTGCTGGTGTTGCAGGTATGCGGGCATACCCTCATGGCGAACGAATTTGTAAACGATTCACTACCGATGTATTGGATGCTGACAGTGTAACGTTTCGGCAGAAACATAAAATGCGTGGCGATATTGCCGAAGCTTTCAAGATGGATGTACTGCGTAAGTATCCTTTTCCAGAATTTATTGGCGAGAAGTTCGTTACCGAGGATGTGGTGTTTAATGAGATAGCCAAAACGTATTTGTTGAGACATTTTAATGCCAACATTTATATTTGCCAGTATTTAGAGGACGGATTATCACATCATCTTCGACAGCTACATCGCCAGTCGCCACAAGGAACCATGCTGTATTATTCGCATCAGATATGTGATGAACGCTTTGGTGTACCTTTTCTACCTGTACGATGTTCTGAAGCGACAGAAGGCTGAGGAGGATTAACCCCGTGCTTGCCTGTTGTTATACTGTATGTCGCATCGGAGTTTCACGGACTGACACGGAATAATATAAAATCAGTGAATTTCCGTGCCTATCCGTTGCGAAAAGAATACTTATCTGTTTCAATAGAGTGTTTAGCATCGGAGTTTCACGGATTGACACGGAAAAAATTAATCCGAGTGGATCCGTGTTTGTCCGTTACAAAAATACCTATCCGTTGCGTAAATAAGAATCTAAAAATCTGGTTATATGCTACTTTATAGGGACATAACAGATAAAATAATTGAGGCTTTTTATGAGGTTTGTCATAACTTGGCAATCGAGTATGCCGAAAAGGTGTACGAACGCGCATTCGTTTATGAATTGAAGCAACGAGGATTACTTGTTGCTGAACAAGTGCCGTTGCAGGTGACCTATAAAGAAAAGTTGATTGTTGGTGACTTTGTGGCAGACATAATCGTAAACGATGTGATTATTTTGGAGCTAAAGGCGGTGACAACTATTACTAACGAGCATGTGGCACAACTTATCAACTATCTCACAACAACTAAAAAGCAAGTTGGTTTTGTGTTTAATTTCTGTGGTGATAGAAAATTTGTTAGGCGTATAGGTCCAGTGGTTTGTGATTTTGATCATCGGATTAACAGGGAATAAGATAAATCCGTGTACTTCCGTGCCTATCCGTTACAAAAATAGTTAAGCATCGGAGTTTCACGGATTGACACAGAATATTATAAAATCCGTGAATTTCCGTGCCTATCCGTTGCAAAAAGAATACTTGTCCGTTGCAATAAAGAGTGTTAAGCATCGGAGTTTCTCGGACTGACACGGAATATTATAAAATCCGTGAATTTCCGTGGCAAGTCAATGAAAATTATATTTACTTTAGCTTCTTTGGGCAGTGGTGGCGCAGAACGTGTGGTAAGTCTGCTCTCTGGCGACTTTGTTGATAGAGGTCATCAGGTGGAGATAGTATGTTTGCGGTACAGTGACTATTATTATAAGGTGAACAAGCGAGTGAAGGTTGTAATGACCGCAAACGAAAAGTCTGCCAAGGGCACGGATGAACAAGTTACAGAAGAAGACAGCAATGTAAGATTTGTAGAGAACCTACAAGATATGAACAGACGAAGGGCTTGGCTTAGAAACCATGTTTGCGAGGAAAAGCCCGATGTCGTGATTGCCTTTACAGAAGGTGTCTACCTCTTTACCATATTGGCATTGCTTGGAACGCATACGCCCATCATATCTTCGGAGAGGATAGACCCACGCACACAACCGTTGGTGCGTCGATTGCTAAAAGTCTTTGTCTTGCCCTTTACAAATGTCTTTGTGGTACAGACACAAGCCATTAAGGATTACTTTCCGCATTGGATACGTAAAAAAACTCGTATTGTTTACAATCCCGTAAGGGAAGAAGCCCTTAAAGAGGTGGATAGTACAAAGGTGCATAAAACCAAGGCCATCATCTCTGTGGCACGTCTCTATCCACAAAAACGGCATGAAGTATTGATAGGAGCGTTTGCCAAGATAGCCGCCAAGCATCAAGCTTGGAGACTGGTCATCTATGGAGAGGGGCCCGAACGAGGACGGCTTACCAATTATATTAATGAGATGGAAGACATGGTGCCAGGATTGTCGAAGCGAATAATGCTGCCAGGTAAGACAGCGGAAGTGGTAGAACGACTCCGAGAAAGTGCTGTCTTTGCGCTGAGCAGCGACTCAGAAGGTATGAGTAATGCCATGATAGAGGCTGTGTGCGTGGGGCTGCCTATCGTGACGACACGGGTGTCGGGAGTTAAAGAACTGGTTCATGAGGGCGAAAATGGATATGTAGTGCCATGTGGGGACATTGACCAAATGGCAGAGAGTCTGGATAGCTTGTTAGACAACGAGTCGCTGCTCCAACAATTTGGGCAGAACAGCAGGAAGATGAGAGAACAATTCCGAATAGAAAACATAGCTGCACAATGGATGCAGATAATAGAAAATATAGTCAAGGGCGGTTCTATAAATTAGCTTTGACAGATTGCAGAGCTATTTTTGGTTCAATTTATTTGTGAGTGAAGGAGTATAGCGAGCTATACGACTGAAAGAACAAGTAAATTGAGCCAAAAACGGAGCAAGCCGAATACAATCAAACTTGTTTGAATTGTTGAGGCGCAGCCTGTTTTATATAAAAAGAGACCGCAAGATGACAAAACGTAAAAAGACTAACATGAAAAAACTTTACGGCGGTAATTTATAGAACCGCCCATAACCTATCAAGATATGAAAATTCTTATAACGGGTGCGGCAGGTTTCATTGGCTCGAAGCTAATGTATGAACTTGCACAGCGAGGTGACTTTGTTGTGGGCGTTGATTGCATCAACGATTATTATGATGTCCGCATGAAGTATGGGCGTCTGCAAATGTGTGGTTTCAACGAATATGACGTTTCTTGGCATCAGAATATCGTACAGAGTTCAAAATTTGATAACTGCTTGTTTGTGCGCATGGATATTGCAGACAAGGAAGCGATGGAACAACTGTTCTTGCGTTATCACTTCGATAAGGTGATGAACCTGGCGGCTCAAGCAGGGGTGAGATATTCCATACAAAATCCCTTTGCCTACCTGCACAGCAATCTAGTTGGATTCCTGAATGTGTTGGAGTGTTGTAGAAACCATGAAGTAAGCCATTTGGTTTTTGCCTCTTCGAGTTCAGTGTACGGGCTTAACGAACATGTGCCATATCATGAGGACGACAAGGTTGACTCACCAGTGAGCATGTATGCCGCCAGTAAGAAGTCTAACGAGCTGATGGCTCATGCGTATGGCAAATTGTACGGATTCAGTGTAACGGGACTTAGGTATTTTACCGTTTACGGCCCTTGGGGACGTCCCGATATGTCGCCAATGTTGTTTGCCAACGCCATATCCAAGGGAGAACCCATCAAGGTGTTCAACCATGGCGACATGATACGCGACTTTACCTACATCGATGATATTGTCAATGGAACGATACGGGTGATAGATTCTACTTTGAACGCAGAGGACTGTCCTCACCATGTACCTTATAAAATTTATAACATAGGTTGTTCGCATCCCGTAAAACTCATGGATTTCATTGCAGAAATAGAGCAGGCATTGGGTAAGAAAGCCGAAAAAATATATTTGCCTATGCAGCCAGGAGATGTGTATCAGACCAATGCAGACACCACAAGGCTGCAGACAGAGTTAGGTTATCAGCCACATTTTAGTTTGCACGAAGGAATTGGCAAGTTTGTGGAGTGGTATCAGTCAGATCAAAATCCATTAAGAGATTAATTCGTCAACTCGTCAACTTGTCAACTTAATAACTTATTAACTTATCAACTCATTAACTTAAAAACTCACAATATGAACATAGCAATAGTAGGAACAGGATATGTAGGTTTGGTTAGTGGAACTTGTTTTGCAGAAATGGGTGCCAACGTAACCTGCGTAGATGTAGACCAAAAGAAAGTAGACATGCTTTTGAAGGGCATTGTACCCATTTACGAGCCGGGCTTGGATGAAATGGTGCAGAGAAATGTAAAAGAAGGAAGGCTACATTTCACCACAGATTTAACATCTGTATTGGATGACGTGGAGGTTGTGTTTTCTGCCGTAGGCACACCTCCCGACGAAGATGGAAGTGCCGACCTTCATTATGTGTTGCAAGTGGCGCATACTGTTGGAGCCAATATCAACAAATATACAGTGTTGGTGACCAAGTCTACCGTTCCTGTCGGAACTGCTAAGAAAGTCAAGGCCGCTATACAGGAAGAACTTGACAAACGTGGTGTGGATATACCCTTTGATGTGGCAAGCAACCCCGAGTTTCTGAAAGAGGGAGCAGCCATCAAGGACTTCATGAGTCCTGACCGCGTCGTCGTAGGAGTGGAAAGCGAAAGAGCCAAAGAACTGTTGGTGAAGTTGTACCGTCCATTCATGATGAATAATTTTCGTGTCATCTTTACAGACATACCTTCAGCGGAGATGATTAAATACGCAGCCAATTCAATGCTCGCTACTCGTATCAGTTTTATGAACGATATCGCCAACTTATGCGAGCTGATTGGTGCCGACGTCAATATGGTTCGCAAAGGAATAGGTGCTGATACACGCATTGGAAATAAATTCTTGTATCCAGGTTGTGGATATGGAGGGAGTTGTTTTCCAAAAGATGTGAAAGCACTGATAAAGACAGCAGAGAAGAATGGTTACGACATGAAAGTGCTAAAGGCGGTAGAGGCTGTAAACGCATCACAGAAAGAAGTGGTTTTCAAGAAACTGAACCATTACTATCAAGGCAAGCTGAAGGGAAAGAAGATAGCAATATGGGGACTTTCCTTCAAGGCAGAGACAGACGATATGCGAGAGGCAACCTCGCTTGTAACCATTGAGTTGTTGAAAAAAGCTGGTGCAGATATATGTGTCTTCGATCCCGTTGCCATGGAGGAATGTCAGCGTAGGGTAGGTGATGCTGTAGTTTACGCTACAGATATGTATGATGCCGTTCTTGATGCCGATGCATTGTTGGTGCTTACTGAATGGAAACAATTCCGTCTGCCAAGCTGGGGAGTTGTGAAGAAATCTATGAACACGCCTCTGGTTGTCGATGGAAGAAACATCTATGTTCCAAACGACATGAAGGCTCTCGGATTTGAGTATCACAGCATAGGAAGGAAGTAACTCAAGTTTTGGATTTAGATTTGGTAATATTTGCTGAACGGATGCACGAACCGTGCGTCCCTACCGTAATGAGGTTACGAGTTCTTAGCTTGGTTTTTTTTAGATAAAGAAATTAGTGGTTTTTATCCTGTTATTTTACCAAAAAACGACCATCTAAAATCTCCAAAATAGAAAAAATCAATATGCAAACGATATACAAAAACGGGTTGATTTTAACAAAATAAATGTCTTTTCAAGCTGAAGTATTGATTTAACGCCCTTGAAAACACACATTAGAGGTGTTATCTACATGTAATAACCACATTAAAGCATGCAAATTGCAGGCTTATCTCAATGCTTTAGCCGCAAAAAACTGATAAAATTAGGAATGAAAAGAGATGGTTTTGTTTTAACATGCTCAACATCAATAAATTACAAACATTGCTCAAATTTTGCGTATTTGCGACCGACTTTGCCATTGGTTGTTTTTATGCGAGTTATGAGAGGCACTTTGTAAAGATAATTCAGTATTTATGAGTCTCAAATATATCATATCGCCAATATTATATACTCTGTTTTGTGAGCGTATTTTGAAGATAAATCATTCTTAAATAAACAAACTTTTGTTGTACCTTTTAATAAAAACATTTTCCGAAACTCAAATAGATAGATAATCTCTCATGGAGAAGACACGTATTTTTTCTATTGATGCACTCAAGGCATTTGCCATACTTGCAGTGATAACAGGTCACTTGCCGTCTTATTGTTACTATGGTTGGAATATTGAACCCAATCCCTGCAGTTTAGCGGCATTTGTGAGTTTGTTCCACATGCCTTTATTCATGCTGCTCAGTGGACTTGTAACAAATGTACAACGGTTTTCATTGGTAAAGAAAACAAAGTTACTGATACCTTTCTTTGTGTTTGGACTGCTGTTTACTTATACCATGGGGAGTGGCAATGCCATATATTTCATGACAAATGAGGCGAAGGCGGGTTATTGGTTCTTGTGGGTATTACCTCTTTACTTTGTGCTGTTGCATGTGATACGAAAGTTACACCTGCCTTTCATTGGCGGAGCTGTCGTGGTGCAAGTGTTGCTGATGGCGCTTCATTTCTACTTTAGGCGTACTGAGGTGGGTACCACTTTATCCACAGACCATTTGTGGGCTTTGTGGCCTTTCTTTTCATTAGGTGTAATTTTGAAAAACAAGGAATGGCAGCATTGGCATGTCAATAAACTGATACCTGTGTTTGCAATATTGAGTCTCGTTTCGTTAATAACCCTTAATAACATAGGGGTGGGTAATGAAATATTGTTAAAATTACATAAGACTTTAGTAGGTTTTCCTTTGTGCTTATTCTTTTTGTTTTTGTTTGTTTGGTTAGAACAACAATACAAGGGTAAGACTTCAAGGGTAAAAAGTGTGCTGAAGTGGACAGGAACTTTGATAGGGACGAACACATTGCAGATTTATGTTATCCATTATTTCTTGATAATGCCTTTCAATCTTAAAATGTTTGGCAATTATATGATTGAAAATAACTTAGTAGCGTTGGAGTATTTAATAAGTCCTTTGTTGTCCGTGATAATAGCTATCCTTTGTGTGTATATCTCAAAGGCATTGTATGCAATGCGGTTAGGATTTGTTTTTGGTAGAATGATGAACGCTGGGACTAAAAAAATAAAAGAGCATGAGTAAGTTGAAGTTTTCTGTCATCATGTCGATTTATAAGAACGACAACCCTGAATATTTGCAGGTGGCTTTGGACAGCATCATTGATCAAACGCTGGTGCCAGACGAGATTGTGCTGATAGCCGACGGTCCTGTACCACAGTCATTGATAGATGTGGTGGAGAAGACGAAAGCTCGGTTTGCAGGTTTGCATGCTTATTATCAGGACAAGAACAGAGGATTGGGTGGAGCGTTGCGCATTGCCGTGGAAAAGGCACAGTATGATTATCTTGCTCGCATGGACAGCGATGACATTTCGTTGCCCGACCGTTTTGAAAAACAGATGAGATGTTTTGAGGAAGACCATGAGCTGGCGGTAGTAGGAGGAATGATAACCGAGTTTGTCGACTCGCCCGAGCATGTGGTGAGCAAGCGCATATTGCCTTTGGATGACAGCGGCATCAAGCGGTTTATGCAGTCGCGGTGTGGCGTGAATCATGTTACGGTTGTCATGAAGAAAAGCGAACTGCTGCGTGCCGGCAATTATCAACAGGATTTCAAGCAAGAAGATTATTTTCTTTGGGCGCGCATGATTGAGGCTGGATGCCAGTTTCGCAACATTCCCGACATTGTGGTGAACGTGCGTTCAGGCAGAGACCAGTTTGCACGAAGAGGTGGCATGGCGTATTACAAGGATGTGCTTGCCCTGAACAAGTGGATGTGGCAACACGGACTCATATCCCTTCCCAAGATGATATACAACGATATGGTGCGTGGCACCGTACAGTTTTTACTGCCCAACAGTGTAAGGACCTGGGTGTATCAACGCTTTCTGCGAAAATAAGCTAAATATTCGCTTTTACGGATGCTTTTGGGACGTATATACAACCATGTTGTGAGGGAGAGACAATGGAACATCGGATTTCCCGACAAGTCGTTGGAGGCGTTGGTGCATGGGGCATCTTTCTATGTTCGTATGCTTCGGCATTCCTACACCGACCGATGGTTTGCCGACCCCTTTGTGTTGGAGGTGACGGATGACGAAATCTTGCTTTTGGCAGAGGATTATGACATACACTTGAGACGTGGTCGCATATCGTTGTTGACAGTAGAGCGCAACACACTTGAGTTGAAGAAGCTCACGCCTGTCTTGGATGTGGAACGGCATCTTAGTTTTCCTTGCATCGTGCGCAAGAATGGCAAAGTGTACATCATGCCCGAAAATCTTTTTGGCGAAGGACTTACGTTGTATGAGTTTAATCAGAATACGTACAGTTGCCGTAAAGAGAAAGTAGTGTCGACACAACCTCTGGCGGATGCCGTCCTTACGGATGTGTTTGGGGAGGAGATGCTGTTGGGAACTTACTTGCCGTATGACAATCCTGTATTGCATACGTTTGTTTATAATGCCCAAGGAGAGGAGGTACGACGAGAGTCATACGTTTTTGCAGACAGAACGGCTCGCAATGCAGGAGCGTTTTTTGAATGTGATGGTAAGCTATATCGACCCGCACAAGACGGAAAGCTCTATTATGGGCAGGGCATCGTCATACAACAGGTAACAAGAAATGAGACTGGCAGACTCGCATTTCATGAAGTATGCCGACTTTCATCGCCAGCAGCCAACCAGCTGTCGCGCATGCACACGCTCAATAGTTATAAAGACGTGACGGTAGTAGACATGGCTGCGTGCCAACATCCGCATATTGCTCGGGTGGCTGTACAATTAAAAAAGCATTTCTGCGTTATCAAGAGGTGAGGATAGCTTATGTGGTTTCTGCGCTGAAGCACGCAGGTCCCGTGTCGGTGGTCATGCAACTGGCGAAGCAAATGGTTGAACATGGTCATGAGTGCAAGGTGTTTTACTTTGACGAGAACATCTTTGAACTTCCTTTTCCCACGGAAAAGGTAGACGGATACCGCCCCATCAACTTTTCCCACTACGATATTGTGCATGCCCATGGTATACGCCCCAATTTATATCTTACCTTTTACAAGCCGTGGTTTGGCAAGAAAACAAAATATGTAATCACGGTACATTGTTATATATGGGAAGAGTTTCGGGTCGGATTTGGCAGAATGGGAGGCTCTCTTTTCAGTCTGTTGTTCTTGGCTTCTGTCAGGACGTTGGATAAGGTAGTGGTGCTCAGCGATGATGCCGTTGGTTATTATTCACGCTGGGTGAACGCGCAGAAACTGGCTCGTTGCTACAATGGCATAGATAAGCCACAGGGTAAGCTGTCCGTCAAGGAAGAAGAGCAGGTGCAGCAATTTAAGGGAGGTCACACGCTCATAGGTACATGTGCCTCATTGGTGAAGATAAAGGGAGTGGAACAGTTGGTACAAGCCCTTGCACAGTTGCCAGACAGGTTTCGCCTGTTGGTGATTGGCGAAGGAAACTTGCGATTGCCTCTTCAACAGCGGTGTGCTGAATTGGGCATTTCCCAAAGGGTAATGTTCATGGGTTTTGTCCCCGAAGGACATCGATACATGCCGCTTATGGATGTGTATGTGCAGACAAGTTTGAGCGAGGGCTTTTGCCTGGCACTGACAGAAGCAGCCATGTATGGAAAGAAGATTGTGTGTGCAGACATTCGAGGGATGAAAGAAAAATATGCGGATGATGAGATTACCTATTATCAATCAGGACGCTCGGATGATTTGATACAGAAGATCCTGCAAGCAGAAAAAGAGGAAGACAAGCCGCTTCGTGCCAAACAGAAGGCATGCGAGCAGTTCTCTTCTGTGAGTATGTACGAGGCATATCACGCCTTGTATCTCCAGCTTGTGCAAAATAAGAATTGCAAATGACGACATTTACGGATACGGAAAAAGTTTTCCTTGAACTGTACAAGGCAGGAGTGTGGGGAGAGATTGCCCACAAAGACGTCCTTGTAGGTAAGCATGTAGACTGGAAAGCCGTGCTGGGCATGGCAGGGAAACAAGCTGTTGTAGGCAATGTGTCTGATGGTATTTCGCTATTGAGAGAGACTGAGATGCCACAGCCATTGAAGATGAAGCTGATAACGTATGTGCTCACCGTTAGGAAAAACAACGAAACGATGAATGCTGCCATCCCCGAGATATATCATTTGCTGGAAGATATTGGTGTCGTTCCTGTCTTACTGAAAGGACAAGGGGTAGCACAAAACTATCGCGACCCACTTTCAAGACAGTCGGGAGATGTCGACCTATATATTCCCGACACGCAACAAATAGCCGAGGCTTATAAGTTGTGTCAACAAAATATGAAGATGATAGAGCCACTCACCACCGATACAATGGAGGCAGTCTTTCAGTATCGCAATGTAGTGGTGGAGTTGCATGGTCGCATCAATGCGTATGTGAATAAAACCTTGGAACGTCGATTCCCCGCTTGGTGTGATGCGATGTTTCGTGAGGAGAAAGAAAGAAAGGTCTGTATTGGGGGTGGCTTCGCTGTGCTGCCTCCCTTGCGGTTGGACCTTGTCTTTGTCTTTGTACACTTGACAAGACATTATTTTGGTGGCGGAATAGGTTTGAGGCAGATAGCCGATTGGATGCGCCTGCTTTATGCACACCATACGGATATTGACCAAGAGCAGTTGGCGCGTGACATAACGTATTTGGGCATAGAGAAGATATGGAACGTGTTTGCCGCCATGGCTGTTGACTTCTTGGGATACCCTAAAGACAAAATGCCACTTTATAACGAGCGGTATGCGGACATGGGCAAACAGGTGCTGCGCTATGTGTTGGACTCGGGAAACTTTGGTTATCACGATGTACGCACAAAAAGTAAATCCAAGAATTATTATGTGCGTCGATGTAAGGCTTTTACTGGAAATATGAGTAAAATCCTGCGTAACTTCTTCATGTTTCCTCGCGAGACCATATACAACATTCCAGGTTATTTGAAAAGTGGCATCAAGCGAACAAGATTTTAAGTAGAGAACATTATGAATTTGAAGTTTCTTTTTTTAGGCATTGTCATTCCTTTTATCAGT
>QWCB01008231.1_pt1 | contig 18315 bp, 15 predicted proteins | sample 1972511 | NCBI WGS metagenome assembly QWCB01 (sample SAMN09866719, study PRJNA288562) | Human gut metagenome isolate term5_stool, whole genome shotgun sequencing... | isolation source: gut | host: Homo sapiens | place: USA: California
CGGAGGAATTTTTAATTCCTGTAGCTAAGATATGAAATTTTTATCACATTGACAATCAATTTGTTATAATTTTAAGCCTATTTCGCGACTGTCCCTAGTTTAGTGAAAGTGTTTCGCTGAATCCTCGATAGGAAATCTGGTAAATGTTATTCTACAAATGATTAATCGTTTGTATATCATCATAATAGCATTTTGTTCAACTTGTAAGGGAAACAAAACAGGAACAAAATCAAGGATTTAAGCGATTCTCCGTTTTTCGCATTTCACTTAGTTTCATCCTTTACACTTGGTCGTACTAAAAGTGTTTTTCAAGCCATTTTTTCCTGACAACTAATCGCTCTTCTGAGAATATATTGTTGAAGCGCATTGATGAATTGTTGCAGCCAAAAGAGAAAATGACAAACGTCAGTCTTATGGGTATATCCTTATTAGATTTTGTTCTTCGCAAAGGTAACTATTTCTATCAAGTCATAGGCATATGGAAAGGCAAATATGCCTACCTAAATTTAGTTTACTTTGATTTAGCATATATATAGGCTAATAGACTAAACTAAACTGGTTTTTCAATGGATTTCCACATTCAACCCTGCATAAATGCACAGCCAAAAGAGAAGATAACTTTACTACATATTTCTCTTTTCGCTGCAAATTTATAGGACGAATAAAGAAGTTTAAACACCCAACAATTTTAGAGGGTTAACTAAGTCTATCACTCTGAAAGTAGATAATCAGCTTATATATATAACTTGCAGAATAAAGTGTTATTTGCGATTTTGAGTAATTTTATTGTGACTCTGACGTTTATATTATTTATCCTTATAGTTCATTTACTTTAATCTAGCCAATTGTCCTTAATAAATGCAACAATTCTATCTCGGCGTTCTGATATTTGTATTTCATTCCATTTCTTTTCGCTCTTTAATGTCTCATATATCTCTTTGTGAGAATAAAAAATACTATTATACATCTCCACTACACCATCATTTGCCGGATTGTGATTTTTCTTGGCAGAGTTATTCCCCCATGTAAGAAGCGATAGATTACCTATATTATTGAGATATTCATTACAAAATTCTTCGGAATATTCTACAAAATCAGGTGTTTGAGGGGTAATATGGTCTAATGTATTCGATACAGACACATCACGGAATACATTAGTACATTCATCTGGAGACAGTAAAGGCTGGCGTGCCTTAGCACGTAAGTAGTTTTCATATTTATAGAGTACATATCTCAGTTCTCTACGATAATGATACTTATTTGCAGTGAAGTAGCGCAGACAATCTCCATTAAAATTCCAATACTCCTTAAACCCATGGCAGCACTTGTATGTAAGGTCTGCTATAAGATTGTCATATTCATCAGGTTTATATTTTTTCGCTATGGATATTAAATTGTTGGTACGATAGCCACCTAGTGTATAAGTCATTTTGAATAATATTTTCTCCACTAATTTCAGTGCGTTATCAATAGCTGGAATATTTCTTACATCTATTCCGTTGCTATTATAATGGCAAAGTTTGAGTACCAATGGCATTGAATTAGCCTTATCAAGAATACATACATCAGCTATGGGGCTATTGAATAGATGCCAAGTATTCTCTATTTCACACATTAAAGAATAAGAACAGCATAGTTCACTTACAAAAGAATTAATCCACTGCGTTTTATCATCAGCACGAAGCAAACTTTCTTTTATTGCATCTAATGGAGAATCATAACTTGAAAGAAATGCCGAACAATGGTATCCTAAGACTGAATCTTCTTTGGTTTCAAGTCTTTCAATATAGTTGTAAATTGAAGCAAACTTAGCTTCTACAGAGTGGATGTTACTAATTGCATTAGTGGTATTATTCCTGTATATTTGATGCATTAGAAAAGCTTTCAACTTCTCTAATGTAGTCAATCCCAAGCCTCGGTCATTTTGGAAGGCAAAGATTTGAGTTGCCGTAAGTTTTGCAGACTCACCACTCAATAAAAATGTTGTTATGATGGCATTGTCGATTACATGAAACCACTTAAAAAGAGTTCCCTCCTCAGTTTGTGTAGCCATTTTTTCTTCAAAGAAACTTGAGGCTTCACGAATACGTCGTTCTGATCTTCTTCCAGTTTCTATCCTATAATCGCTATCACATTCAATAATTAATCGGTTAAAAAAAGAGGAATCTTCAGGGACAGTCTCAAACTTTTGGCTTCCATAACGCGGTTGAAGGTATCGCTCGTATATTTGTTCAGTAGCATATTGCATATTATTATAATCGAATCTTACAATCTTACGTTTACGCAATTCTTTCACTAAACAACTCATAAAGATGACCGTTGTAGTCAACCTTTGCTGTCCATCAATTAGCTCATATCTATTTCCTTGAGTTTTTTCAAAAAGATAATGACCAAGAAAATAGCTCGAATTATCAGGTTGGTCGATAATATCATTCAGAAACATATCAACCTGACCAACACGTCCATCTTTGCCCACTCTCCAAGAATAAGCTCTTTGATAACTTGGTATAACGAAAGTTATCATATCTTCTCCAAACAAGCGTCCGATAGTTGTTTGATTGTCCATTTTGTATTTAAAATTCCAATAACAATTTTATAAGTGTATGTGAATAGGGTGTACATGTTTGGTACACCCTATTTTACATTTAATATGCAGAGCGGGTATTTATCTTTTTACCAGTTCTATCATAGGTGTCCAGCCAAGCACTTCTTCTCACAATGAAAGTGTCACCTGAAATACTCACAAATGAACCGATGGATTCACTAAGCGTTTTGTACTTTTTACCTGATTCATCATATAAATCGTACCATGCGCTTCGCCTTACAACGAAAAAATTAGCAGCCCAACCAAGTACCTCACCGATACTTTCGCTGAGTGTCTTTTGTTTTTTTCCACGTTCGTCATAGATGTCATACCATGCACTACGACGTTCAATCATTGAAATAGCCATAATTAAATTAAGTGGTCTTACAGCTCCTTTGGGACCTTTTAAAGTTAAAAATGGGAAGCGTGGAACTGTATGCCACACTCTTACTTGAAGGTCGTAGGAAACCTTGGATACAGATGTAACAATAGCAGCCCACGCTATAGCGTGAGAACCACTATGCTATCTTTGTATCCAATTTGAAAATTTCCTACGTTTTCAAGTACAGGATAAGCATAACGCTTCTTTCTTTTCTAATATGTCTTGGAAAGGAGTTACCTCAAATCCAACGCAAAAATAATCAAAAGTTTCGGCAATACCTTGCTACCGAGTGATTTTTTATGCGTGAGAGTGCCAACTGCGCAAGATTTATAATTTCTTGTCCTTATCTGTCGCTTTTGTCGGCATAACCATAGTTTTGGGACCGCCCGATGTGGTCGGTTTCTTCTAAAATATTATTTCTTTTTGCTTGGGCATATTGTGGAGCAACAGTTTTCAACGAGAAAAAGAATCCCGTTCTATTTAACTGATACCTTCATAAAAATATTGAATAATAAATTTGTCAAAAGGCATTATATCTTTAAGATTTGAAATGAGGTTCTTTGGACTTATTGTTTTAAATTGTATGATAATTTCAGAAATTTCCTTAGTATCATCCTCCAAATTAATTAAACCAGAATCTTGAATCTTGCGACTGATCATTCTTGGCAACCCATACTCTTCTAGTTGATATACGAGTTTTGGAAGGAATGCGTTAGATGCCCGTCCTATAAAGAGAGATATGTCGGGAGCTGCCGGATCGAAAGATTTTTTCAAAATATTAATGACAGATAAAGTTGTGCATAAGTTGTATGAAAGGTAACGTTCAGCTGCGAATAAGTCTTCGTAACTAATTTTATATCCGTCCTTTTCTAATTCATCATAGATGAATGCCACAGAATGAGACCAATTCTTTGGCATTTTCCATATAGCAAGTTTTATCAATCCTCCCATTTTATCACCAAGGAGATTAATGACATCTTTAATAGGTTCACGCCAATTATATGTATTAGTTGCTGCAAGGGCAGCATAATTTTGGGGCCAGGCAGGGTCTGCCTTTAACTTTCTTACCAAAGTTTTTATGAGTTTGGAATCACAAGATTTGAAAGCAGGGAGCCTACGGATGTTGTTGAAGTTTTCTCGTCCTAAAGCTTTTATCATAAAAGACTCATACTCTTTAATACGGTCATTCTGCTCTTCGTTGATTTCTACGCCCGGATTTGCTGAATCCAGAGATTCAACAACCTCTTCCGGAAAATCGATCTCGAGGGTTGTATTTTCTTGTACAGGAGGTTCTTCCAACAAATACACCTTTCCCACAAAATACTTGAACATACGACCTGCACGGCCAATGATGTTCCTATAAGTAAAATAGTCAAACTTGCACGAGCCATTCTTGTTAGACCAAACAACTACTTGTTCGGCTTGAGTATTTACACCTTCAATAATCGAAGATGTGGAAACCATTGTGTCAATACCTTCTTCTTGCTCAAAAAGTTTGACCTGTATTTGACTCAATGATCTGTGCATCTTGCCATTATGTACCCCAATTCCTCTTTCACTTAACTTGCATAGCGAAAATTTACGTCCATAATTAACTCTAAGCCAATCGTTGAAATCCTGAAGAAGTGAGGTCTTTTTTACCGCTAAATCATTGGCAAGGATATTCGAGATTGTATCGATATTCTTATAACTGCCGGCATAGATCAGCGTTTTTGCTCTCTTTTTTTGTAAAATTTTCAGAAGATGTCCTTTTTTAAATTGCTCCTTGTCTGCGCTTTTGGGCAAATTCTTATAAAGATGGGCCGCCTTTGTAATGACTGTTTTAAAGTCCGTTAAACGCATAAACTGCATTCCTTCGGTAAAGACGTTGTCAGAAATTTTATGAATGTTGGGAGCAAGGTAATACCGTTGTCGAGAAATTTTCCCCAATTCTATCATCGCACTTAGCAGAGAGGAACTTCTGGAGTCATCGAACATGGAACTTGCCTTGTAGAACTCATCCACGATGAGCATGTCAATCTTTTCAAGCTTATCGAAATAAGCAAAGCTGCGTTCTTGCGGAAAGATAAAAATGTTTCTTTCTGTAATGGTGGCATCCGTGGTAGTAATTATCTTATAGAAACGAGAAAACTTATGTTCAATCCTGCGGCGTGTTTCATCCGCTAAGGCTATCGTTGGAACGATTATAACCACATTGTCCGGTTTTCTGATTGAAATGAAAGCGTCGATGATAAAACTTTTGCCAAAACTCGTAGGGGCACTCACAGCGATATTCTCGCCAAGCAATAGGCGCTTCAAAACACGAGACTGGGCACTATGCAGTGTTACGGGTGTTTTATCGCCAACATCTGCTTTGAATGCCTCGACCACGACTTGATCGTCCCATGATGCTGTCTTTTTATCGATATATGGGAATAGACCGACAACCCGGATGAAATGATTAACCATAGGATTATACTGGTTCCCGTCTTGTTGCATTCTATCCAATAAATTGATCACTTTACAGCGAGCCGTCGCCAAGTCTCGCTTCTCAATCAAATCATTAATCTGATCGCACTCGGAGTATATCTCGTAATCAAGCATCTTCCTTAATTTGTTTAGCTCGTTCTACAAACCAATTGACAATCTCATTTTTATTAGGGACAGGGAAAAGAATCAAATGGAATTGAATATTATCGTAGCCATGGACATTCTGTTTCTTTTGCTTACCGTTCTGAATATTGAAATAGTTGACAGCTCGGTCCAAATGGTATCGCTTAATCTCTTCCAAATAAGTCTCTGACAACTCAGTTGCTTTCTGTGTCTTATCGCATTCATGAAGCAATAGTATGGGAACATGTAGTCTTTTCCTTATTTCGTCAACAGAAGTTTCACGTCTGAGAATAGTTTGAACAAACTTTCTCGTATCAGGATCGGGAATGACATATTGCAAATCCGAAATACTTGTAATAATGGAATTTTCTTTCTTTATCTTATCAGTACTGATAGTATCGAATACGGACTTGACAGGCTCGTACATTCGCTCATTGGCGATGTTACTATAAATCTCTGGAAAAGACGAATAAAAAGGGACAAATGTCTTCGTAATGCCTGTCAATAAGGCGTTTGCGAAGACAAATGAGGACAGGCGAAAAATCGAGGTGTATTTGGCAGCTTGTGGCACAGGTTGGCATATCAAGGTCTAACTCGTTGAGTAATAACTTTGCAAACAAAAAACGAGTATGGCAAGAAGCACATTCAAGGTTCTGTTCTACGTGAACGGCAGCAAGGAGAAAAACGGTATTGTCCCCATCATGGGACGAGTGACAATCAACGGGACTGTGGCGCAGTTCAGTTGTAAGCAGAACATCCCGAAAACGCTTTGGGACGTGAAAGGAAACAAGGCGAAAGGCAAGAGCCGCGAGGCACGAGACATCAACCTTGCCCTTGACAACATCAAGGCGCAAATCATCAAACATTACCAGCGCATTTCAGACCGCGAGGCATTTGTTACGGCTGAGATGGTGCGCAACGCCTATCAGGGAATCGGCAGCGAGTATGAGACGCTGCTAAAAGCATTCGACCGTGAGAACGAAGTGTTCAAGAAACGGGTAGGCAAAGACAGGGTAATGGCTACCTATCGGGCACGTGTACGGGCAAGAAACCATGTAGCCGCCTTTATCAAGTCGTTTTACAGACGCAGCGATATGTCCATGTTGGAACTTACTCCCGATTTCATCAAGGAGTTCGCCGCATACCTCTCGACTGAAGCCGGATTGCGGAACGGTTCGATATGGGCAAACTGTATGTGGCTGAAAGGCGTGGTCATGAAAGCGCATTATAACGGGTTGATACCGCGCAATCCTTTCATCCAGTTTCATATCAGCCCCAATGTGAAAGAACGGGAATATCTGACGGAGGATGAACTGAAAGCGGTCATGACACATGAGTTTGCAGACAGCAAGCTCGCATACATCCGTGACATTTTCATCTTTGCCAGTTTCACCGCCTTGTCATTCGTGGACATTCAGGAACTGACGAATGACAACATCGTGGAGGTGAACGGCGAGAAGTGGATATTGTCCAAACGCCACAAGACAAAAGTCGCCTTCCAAGTGAAGCTGCTGGATATACCCTTGCAGATAGTCGAACGCTACCGACCGATGCAGAAAGACAATCGTATATTCCCCGGCTTGAACTATTGGTCTATCTGCAAACCGTTGAAACGGATGATAAGGGAATGTGGCATAACCAAGTCAATATCATTTCATTGCAGTCGTCATGGCTTCGCAACATTAGCTTTGAGCAAGGGGATGCCCATTGAAAGCGTAAGCCGTGTGTTGGGACATACGAATATAGTCACGACCCAACTCTACGCAAAGATAACCACGCAGAAGCTCGACAACGACCTGACCATGTTCGGCGACAAACTGAGTAAGACGTTTAACGGAATAACGATGTCATGAGTATGAGAAGAAACAGCATAACAGTGAATGAATCCGGCAATATCATCATGCCGGAGAATGTCTCAAACATTTGGATGAGCGAGCCGGAATTGGTGGAACTGTTCGGAGTAATTGCTCCGACACTTCGTTCTGCCATCAGAAACATCTATAACAGTGGAGCATTAAAAGAATACGAGGTACAGAAGTATGTTCGGCAGGAGAACGGGTATCATGCCGATGTGTTCAGCTTTCCGATGATAGTCGCACTTGCTTTCCGCATTGACAGCTTCGGTGCGGAACAGGTGCGCAATGCCATATTTAAAAGGCTGTACTTGCGAAAAGAGAAAACAAATATCTTCTTTTCGCTGGGTATAAATGGTTGGGATATGTCTAATTATCAGGCATAAGTTCTAATGATATGACGACATGAAGTAGTGAGACCTATGCGTATTCCCATTGCCAACAATGTATTTATACGAGTATGTGAATAGGTGTATTGCCATTCATACGTACGATTACGACAAACCCGAAGAAAAATCCATTAGAATGGCATTTCTTCGGGCTTTTGTTGTATGTCATAAAGCCAAATCCAAGAAAATCTTACGTGAGGTATGCGTGAGTTGTTAATCCGTTCTGCGCTAATTGCCGAGTTTTGCACTGATTAAACAAAAAAATGAAGTGCTAATGAAACAAGGCAACTTTGAAAATGAGGAGTTTATCCGTGTGGGTACTACCCTCTACAAGTTAGTGAACCAGCCCCGTCTGAACGGAGGCTATGTGAAGAAGCGCATCGTGTGGAACAACGAAACACTGCGGCAGGACTACGGCAAGGACTATCTCGCCACCGTGCCGAAGTACGACGGCTTCTGCACCGTCCCCGACCATGTGGACTACCGTCCCGTGGTGGACAAGTTCCTGAACCTCTACGAGCCGATAGGACACCGTCCGCAACAAGGCGAGTTTCCCTGTATCCGGTCATTGGTGCGCCATATCTTCGGTGAACAGTATGAATTGGGCATGGACTATCTTCAATTGCTCTACCTGCAACCCGTGCAGAAACTGCCTATCCTGCTGTTGGTATCAGAAGAACGCAACACGGGCAAGAGTACATTCCTGAACTTCCTGAAAGCTGTGTTTCAAAACAATGTCACTTTCAATACCAACGAGGACTTCCGCAGCCAGTTCAATTCCGACTGGGCAGGAAAACTGCTCATCGTGGTGGACGAGGTATTGCTCAACCGCAGGGAGGACAGCGAGCGGTTGAAGAACCTCAGCACCACACTTTCCTACAAGGTGGAAGCCAAAGGCAAAGACCGTGACGAGATAGCGTTCTTTGCCAAGTTCGTGCTATGCTCCAACAACGAGTATCTGCCTGTTATCATTGATGCAGGTGAAACACGCTATTGGGTGCGCAAGATAGACCGTCTGCAATCCGATGACACAGACTTCCTGCAAAAGCTGAAAGCTGAGATACCTGCCTTTCTGTATTACCTGCAATACAGACAACTTTCCACCGAAAAGGAAAGCCGTATGTGGTTTGCGCCCTCTTTGCTGCATACCGAAGCCTTGCAGAAGATTATCCGCAGCAACCGCAACCGATTGGAGATAGAGATGTGCGAACTTATCCTTGACATTATGGAAAGTGTCGGCACGGACACATTCTCGTTCTGCCACAACGACATTCTTCTTTTGCTGGTACATTCGCAGGTAAAGGTGGAGAAGCACCAAGTCAGAAAGGTATTGCAGGAATGTTGGAAACTTACTCCTGCCTCTAACGGGCTTACATATACCACTTACCAATTCAATTACAATCGGGAGTGCCGATATGAGCCGATAAAAAGAGTCGGTCGTTTCTACACCGTCACAAGGGAACAACTTGAATCCCTGTAATACTATTCTTTTTTTGTTGAATTGATGAATAATGATATAACCATACTGATAATAAACAGCATACACTCTCAACAAATTCTCAACAATCGAAAAGAAAAGTTGAGAGGGAAACAGCATCAGTTTGTTGGATTCTCTATTTGTGAGTGGTTTGTTGAGAAGATGTTGAGAATATAAAGCATTAACGTATAGGACAATACATATCTCATTCATCAAATCAACGTTTTTACAGTCATCATCAAATCCATAGAAATTATATCATGAACATCCAAGAAGCAAAACAAATCAAAATTGCGGACTATCTGCAAAGTTTGGGTTATTCGCCCGTAAAGCAACAGGGAAACTGCCTGTGGTATAAATCCCCGTTCCGTCAGGAAACGGAAGCCTCGTTCAAGGTGAACACCGACCGCAACCTGTGGTTCGATTATGGACTGGGAAGAGGTGGTAACATCATCGCACTTGCAGGGGTACTGTACGCATCCGACCATGTGCCTTATCTGCTTGGCAAGATAGCGGAACAGGCACCACACATCCGTCCCATATCTTTCTCTTTTCGCCAGCAGGCATCCGAACCGAGTTTCCAACATTTGGAGGTGGGCGAACTCACCCATCCGGCATTGCTCCGATACTTGCAGGAACGGGGCATAAACATCGCTTTGGCAAAGGCGCAATGTAAAGAGCTCCACTTCACCCATAACGGCAAGCCCTATTTCGCCATCGGTTTTCCGAATGTGGCGGGAGGATTTGAAGTGCGTAACCGTTTTTTCAAAGGCTGTGTCGCACCCAAAGACATCAGCCATATTCGGCAACAGGGAGAAGCGAGAGAGAAATGCCTTGTATTCGAGGGCATGATGGACTATCTTTCATTCCTCACGTTGCGGAAGAGGAACTGCTCGAACTTGCCCGACCTTGACAGGCAGGATTACGTCATCCTCAATTCGACCGCCAATGTTTCCAAAGCTATAGATGTGCTGCACGGGTATGGACGTATCCACTGCATGCTCGACAATGACGAGGCGGGAAGAAAGGCGTATCGGGAATTGGAAAGGAAGTTCGCCGGACGCATCCGCGACTTCTCCGACAACTACAAAGGGCATAAAGACCTGAACGATTACCTGCGTGGAATCCGGCAGAAATTAGCCGTTAGTCCACCGCCAAGAACTATCGTAAAACCCAAGAAGAAAGGGTTGGGATTATGACATCCCGAATGAGAAAAACGGGAGATGCCCGAAACTCATTCCTTAAGGATTGGGAGGTAGCAAGTTTGTGTTTCGGGTGTACCGAAACCGCTTGCCACCCACCATCCAAATTGCAGGAGGTGGCATCCCGTCGGTCTATACAGTTGAATCAGTAACCGAATTAAAAGGAATAAAATATGGAACAGACAAAGGAACACAAGGAACGCAACAAGGGAGGTCGCCCCAAGAAGGAAGCAACCGAGAAACTGAAATACCGTATCGCAGTGAAAATGACGGCAGCCGACTACTTCCGCCTGCTGACACGATCGCATGAGGCGGGCGTATCACCAAGAGGAACATGCCGGATACATCCGCCAACTCTGCGGCATGGCTAACAATCTCAACCAGCTTGCGCGTAAGGCAAACGCCGGAGGCTTCCACGATGAACGGTGGGACTGCAAGGTGGCAGTGGCAAGGATTCATGAACTTATAACCAAGATAGGGATATGATGGCGAAAATCGTAAAAGGAAGCGACTTCAAGGGTGCGGTGGATTACATCATCGACAAGAAGAAGGATACGCAGATAGTAGCAAGCGAAGGCTTGTTTATGGAAAATCTGGAAACTATCGCCATGAGTTTCAATGCCCAGTCACGGATGAACGATAAGGTGACAAAACCTGTCGGACATATCGCGTTGAGTTTTTCCAAAGAGGATGAGTTACGGCTGACGAACCGTATCATGGCAGGCATCGCGCTTGAATATATGGAACGGATGGGAATCAAGAATACGCAGTTCTTCATCGCCCAGCATTTCGACAAGGAGCATCCGCACGTGCATATTGCTTTCAACCGCATAGACAACAACGGCAATACCATATCGGACAGGCACGAGCGTCTGCGCAGTACCCGCATCTGCAAGGAATTGACCTTGAAATACGGCTTGCATATGGCTGGCGGAAAGGACAATGTCAAACGCAACCGCCTGAAAGAGCCAGACAGGACGAAATATGCGCTTTACGACATCATCAAAATGGAAGTCGGCAGATGCGGCAACTGGAACGTGCTTATCGCCAACCTGAAACGGCAGGGAGTGGAAGTACATTTCAAGCATAAGGGGCAGACCAGCGAGGTGCAGGGTGTTGTATTCTCCATGAATGGCTACCATTTCAACGGCTCCAAAGTGGACAGGCGTTTCAGTTATTCCAAGATTGACGCGGCTTTGCAGCACAACAGATGCAGGGAACGTATGGGAATAACAGCCGGAATATATGAAACGGCTACACCAAGCGCACCGTCCGGCACGGCACAAAGCGAGTTGTTCAACGGCTCTTGGGGATTGCTAAAAAGCAGTGGCTCATCTTATAACACTGCTGATGCGGAAGCCAATCAGGAAATGGTGGATATACTTCGCAGAAGGAAGAAAGTTAAGCGCAAGAGAGGTGTTGGGTTCTAATATTCTGTACTAATCCAATTCTCACGACACTTGCGCTCTATATTCATTCGGAGTGTAACCTACCTCTTTCTTGAACAGTCGGGTAAAATGTTGCGGGTACTGAAAACCGAGATTATAGGCGATTTCATTAACGGTGTCGTCTGTAGATGCAAGTTCCGTCTTGGCTATTTCAATAGACTTGTCATGAATGAAATGCAGGGCGGTTGAACCTGTTTCTTTTTTCAATAAATCACTGAAATAGTTGGGCGAGAGGCAGAGCTTGTCTGCACAATACTGTACAGTGGGCAAGCCTATCCGTTTAGCAGCCCCATCATGGAAGTATTCGTCAAGCAACCGCTCAAATCTTGCGAGGATGTCTCGGTTTTGGTTGTCGCGTGTGATGAACTGACGGTCATAGAAACGTGTGCAGTAATCAAGGAACGTCTTGATGCTGTCTGTGATGAGGTTCTTGCTGTGACGGTGTATCGGATGGTTCAATTCATATTGAATCTTGTGGAAGCAATCCATGATGATTTGCCGTTCTTCCACACTAAGGTGCAATGCCTCGTTTGTCTCGTAGGAAAAGAACGAATATTCACGCATTATCCGCCCGAGAGGTGTATTCCGCAGCAGGTCGGGATGGAACATAAGCAGGTAGCCATCTGGTTGGAACTGCATGCCGTCATCTTCCGCACCGAACACCTGTCCGGGCGCGATAAATATCAGTGTGCATAATTATTCCTAAGTCTGTGAAACCGGAACGCATGAAGCAGAATCTCGACATATTAGACTTCACCCTGTCGGCCGACGACATGGCACGGATAAAGACGCTGGATACCGACAAGCCTTTCTTACTCGGCTCGCACGAAGATCCAGAAATCGTAAAATGGTTCATGCAGTACAAAAACGCCTGAACATCAACAACCATATTTCGATAGCCGCTATCGACTATATTAAGAAGTTATTCGTATATGCCTTTATTGTAATCCGTCATGTACTGAGTAAATGTTTTGCCTGTTTGCTGTTTGAAGAAGCGCATGAGATGGCTCGGATCAGAGAAATTGAAATCATCCGCCATTTCACTGACAGTGCGGTTGGAGAATAGCAATTCGTTCTTCAGTTCCTCAAGCAGACGTTGTTTTATCAAATGGGTAGCTGATACTCCGAATTGGGCTTTTACTGAGTTATTGAGTGTGATGCGACTGACATGAAGCATGTCTGCATATTCCTGCACCCGCTGGTGGGTGCGGATATTCTGTTCCAACAAGTCCTTGAACCGAAAAGCGAAATTGTTTTTAGCAATTTCAGCGGGCAAGCAATAGGCGGCAGCGTATGTACGATTGATAATCAGCAAAAGATAATATAGTAAGGAAACAATGATATTGTACGTATCGGACACTGGATTCATCAGCTCATACTTAATCTTTCCGAGCAGCCGCATATATTCCTTCATTTCGTCATGTGTGGCATTGATGTAAGGCGGCGTATCTGTCTGGTAACAATACAAAAGGCGAAAAACGAAGAACTTGTCGGCGATAAAAGTACGCATGAAATCTTCGCGGAATATAAGGAACGTGTAATCCAACGCCGTCTCATCTACATGCCACTCTTGTTGCTGATGGGGTGAAAGCAGGAGAACCATGCCGTCGCGCAGTTCAATCTTGCGGAAGTTCAGTAGCAAATATCCGTTTGCCTTACGGAAAAAGTAGAAGCTGAAGAAGTCTGTCTTAAACCGCTTGTTTTCTGTCAGCACAAGTCCGATGTCCTTGTTTATGGCAGTATTGATGTAAAAATCCACGCCGCAGCGTGTCTTGTTGAACGGTACGCTGACCAGTCGATCAGGGTTGATTATCTCGTCCATATCCTTGTCGTTTTTGCAAAGATAATAATTTCATTTATCAAAATGGCATAATTACCGTTTTTTCAGGCATAGATGTTTCGCCGGATTCTTCCGAACTTTGCACCCGTAATCAATAACAAGACATATAGTCATGAAAAAGACATCTACAGTACAATTGGTGCGCAATGCCACCTTGAAAATCAGGTATGCGGGACACACCATGCTAATTGACCCCGTTTTAGCCGACAAAGGCACTTTGATATCGGCCCTCGGTGTGAATAAAACACCGAGGGTACACCTCACCATTCCTATTCAGGATATTATCGGAGGCGTGGACATGGTGCTCCTGACCCACAATCACATCGACCATTACGAGCCGAGTGTCCCCACACATTTGCCCAAAGAAATTCCTTTCTACGTTCAGCCCCAGGACGCGGACGCCATCAGAAACGACGGATTTACAAATGTGATACCCATCGAAGAAATAAAAACAATAGACGGCATATCCATTTACCGCACGACCGGACATCATGGTTTCGGGCAGATCGGGCAGATGATGGGACCTGTATCAGGTTATGTGCTAAAAGCCGAGGGCTTCCCGACCGTTTATATAATGGGTGACTGCCGATGGGAAGCATGTATCCGAGACACCGTGGAACGGTTCAATCCTGACTATATCGTGGTAAACTCCGGAGGTGCAATCTTTCCCGAATTTTCCAAAACGGACGGTCCTATCATCCCCGACGAGAACGAAGTGATGCAGATACTTGACGAATTGCCTTCGCATATCAAGCTGATAGCCGTACACATGGATGCCATCGACCATTGCCAGACCACCCGTGCAATTCTGCGCAATGAGGCAACGCATCACGAAGCCGACATGAGCCGGCTGATTATCCCGGAGGACGGAGAAACAGTTGTGTTATGAGTGTCTGCATTAAATCCCTGATAAAAAACATGAACATAGTGGTAGGGTGCACTATAGGATGCCCTTACTGCTATGCCCGTAACAACTGCCGCCGTTTCCACATTACCGACGACTTTTCCGTGCCTGAATACATGGAACGAAAACTGCGCATCATCGATACGTCCCGTCCTCATGTGTGGCTCATGACAGGAATGAGCGATTTCTCCGATTGGAAGCCTGAATGGAACGCAGAAATTTTCGAGCGGATCAGCAGCAATCCCCAGCACGCCTATATCTTTCTGACGAAGCGCCCTGACAAAATCAGTTTCTCCTCTGACGACGAGAACGTATGGATGGGCGTGACCGTTACGCGCAGTTCCGAGAAAAGGAGGATTGATGATTTGAAAAAGAATATCAAAGCACGACACTACCATGTCACGTTTGAACCTCTCTTCGATGATATCGGCGAGATTGATTTCGAGGGAATTGACTGGATTGTCATAGGCACAGAGACCGGAAACCGAAAAGGAAAGTCATATTCGCGCCCCGAATGGGTGCTTAGCATTGCAGAACAGGCAAAGGCTCATGGCATACCGGTGTTCATGAAAGAGGATTTGCTGCCGATTATGGGCGACGAAAGAATGATTCAGGAATTGCCGGAACAATTTACCAGACGAATACAATGAATATGGATACAATAAAGGAAATAGATGTAAAGAGTGTAATGACCAAATCCTCTCTGCCGGTGGGAGGATATTCGGTCAACCCTTATGTAGGGTGTCCCCACGCCTGCAGGTATTGCTACGCATCGTTCATGAAACGGTTCACCGGGCACACCGAGCCGTGGGGTACGTTTTTAGATGTAAAAAACTGGAAGCCGATAACGAATCCTCATAAATACGACGGTGAACGTGTTGTAATAGGGTCTGTGACGGACGGTTACAATCCGTATGAAGAAGAATTCCACCGTACCCGAAGGCTGCTCGAAGAGCTGCGAGGAAGCGATGCCGAGATTATGATATGCACAAAGTCCGATCTTGTCCTTCGCGATCTCGACCTGTTGAAGAGTTTTCCCAAAGTGACTGTGTCATGGTCTGTCAATACGCTCGACGAGCAGTTCTGCGCAGATATGGACAACGCCGTAAGCATTGAACGCCGTCTGAAAGCGATGCGTCAGACATACGAGGCAGGTATCCGCACCGTATGCTTCGTCTCGCCCATATTCCCCAGAATAACAGACGTAAAGGCAATAATAGAGGAGGTAAAAGATTATGCTGATTTAATCTGGCTTGAAAACCTGAATTTACGCGGGCAGTTCAAAGGCGGGATAATGACGTATATCCGTGAGAAGTATCCTGACCTCATACCGCTTTACGAGGAAATTTACAATAAAAAAAGGCTTGAATACTGGCAGGCATTGGAGCAGGACATTTCAAATTACGCCAAGGAGCAGGGCTTCCCGTATCGTATAAACGATCTGCCATACGGACGCTCGGAAAAAGGCAAACCTGTCATCGTAAACTACTTCTACCACGAAAAAATACGATTGACAAAATGAGGCTATGCCGGACTGATGCAGAAAAGTTGTAGCGCGGATAAAAGCACCATGTATGTGGATAATATCCGGCAATCTTCCGAGCGTATGCGGGAGATGCTCAACACGCTGCTGGATTTCTTCCGTCTGGACAACGGCAAGGAGCAACCCAACCTTTCCCCTTGCAGGATTTCCGCAATCACGCATATTCTTGAAACGGAGTTCATGCCCATTGCCATGAACAAGGGGCTGACTTTGATAGTGGAGAGCCACACCGATGCGGTGGTTTTGACCGACAAGGAACGTATCCTGCAAATCGGCAACAACTTGTTGTCAAACGCCATCAAGTTCACGGATAACGGTAGTGTATCATTGGCAGCGGATTATGATAACGGTTTGCTGAAACTTATCGTTGAAGATACCGGTACGGGCATGACCGAAGATGAGCAACAACGAGTATTCGGTGCATTTGAACGTCTTTCAAATGCCGCCGCAAAAGACGGCTTCGGATTAGGAAGGGAGCCGCTTCACGGTGGAAATTCCCATGCAGACAGCCGAGGAACTGCCGGAACAGACAATTCAAGCGCAAATGCGCCATAATCATATCTGCCATGATGTGATTGCCATCGACAATGACGAGGTACTTCTCCTTATGTTGAAAGAAATGTATGCCCATGAAGGGATGCACTGCGATACCTGTACCAATGTTTCGGTACTGATGGAGCTGATACGAAAAAAGGAATACAGCCTGCTTCTGACGGATCTGAATATGCCTGAGATAAGCGGTTTTGAACTGCTGGAACTGTTGCGCTCATCCAATGTAGGCAACTCGAAGAGTATTCCCATAGTCGTGACAACCGCTTCGGGCAGTTGCAGCAAGGAGGAACTTATAGGGCGTGGATTTGCCGGATGCCTGTTCAAGCCGTTCTCCATATCCGAACTGATGGAGATTACGGATAAATGCGCATTAAGCAGCATATTGGATGAAAAGCCGGATTTTTCCACTCTGCTATCTTATGGCAATGAATCCGTCATGCTGGACAAACTGATAGCGGAAACCGAAAAGGAAATGCAGGCGGTCAAGGATGCAGAACAGCGTAAAGACCTCCAAGAACTGGACACACTTACACACCATCTGCGAAGTTCATGGCAGATTCTCCGTGCCGACCAGCCATTGAGGGAACTTTACGCCCAACTTCATGGAAGTGCCACTCCAGATGACGAAGCGATATGCAAAGCGGTGACCGGCTGTGCTGGATAAAGGTGCTGAAATTATCCGGCAGGCAAAAGAAGAAAGGAAAAATACGAAAATGGATAAAACAAGAATCATCGTGGTGGAGGACAATATCGTGTATTGCGAGTTTGTCTGCAACCTGCTGGCACGGGAAGGATTCCGTACCGTGCAGGCTTACCACCTCTCGACCGCGAAGAAACTTCTGCAACAAGCCTCAGACGGGGACATCGTGGTTTCTGACCTACGACTACCCGACGGTGACGGCATCGACCTATTACGATGGATGCGCAAGGAAGGCATGACACAACCGTTAATCATCATGACCAACTATGCCGAAGTGCATACGGCAGTCGAAAGTATGAAACTCGGCTCGCTGGACTATATCCCCAAGCAGCTTGTGGAGGATAAACTTATGCCTCTGCTTCATACCATCCTGAAAGAACGGAGTATCGGACGAAATCGTATGCCCGTTTTTGCCCGTGACAGTTCCGCCTTTCAGAAAATCATGCAACAGATAAGATTAGTTGCCCCTACTGATATGAGCGTGCTGATATTCGGAGAGAACGGCACGGGCAAGGAGCATATCGCCCACCATCTGCATGATAAGAGCAAAAGGGCAGGGAAACCGTTTGTGCCTGTGGACTGCGGTTCACTCTCCAAAGACCTTGCGCCCTCGGCATTCTTCGGACATGTCAAAGGCGCGTTTACGGGTGCGGACAGCACAAAGAAAGGATACTTCAATGAGGCAGAGGGTGGCACATTGTTCTTGGATGAGGTAGGCAATCTCGCATTGGAAACCCAGCAGATGTTACTCCGTGCCATACAGGAACGGAGATACCGCCCTATAGGTGACAAGACGGACAAGAGCTTCAATGTCCGCATCATCGCCGCCACCAACGAGGATCTGGAGAA
>QWCB01001959.1_pt1 | contig 18276 bp, 16 predicted proteins | sample 1972511 | NCBI WGS metagenome assembly QWCB01 (sample SAMN09866719, study PRJNA288562) | Human gut metagenome isolate term5_stool, whole genome shotgun sequencing... | isolation source: gut | host: Homo sapiens | place: USA: California
GCCGATGGTACTGCACTCGGGAGGGTGTGGGAGAGTAGGTCGCCGCCGGCATAAAAAGTTTATTGTTGTGGGTCGTGGTAGCCAGTTCCCGTGTGGGGTTGGGTGCTGCGACCCACTTTTTGTTACCCACCGGTAAACAGGGTTCAACAGGGGGGGGCGGTCGGCAGTGGAAGCCGTACTTACCGGTGTCTCGGGAACTTAAGGGAAAAGGGTATTCGGGTTAATGGATACAAGCGTGCCCGCTCAGCGGATCGTCCGGTACTCGCCTTTCGCTGCTTGCCCCAATGCGAGTTACTGACGCCTCTATGGCTATCAGTGGCGGGGCAATGCGAGTTAGTGGCTGCTTTTATGGCAGCGGCTGTGGACTAATTCAAGTTACTGACTGCGTTTATGACAGAAATAGCGCGAAAAATCGCTTGAAAGTGTCATAAACTCACACAGTTTCACCTTTGCAGCCCGTATTTACGCCTACAGCCCCATTCACATCTGCGTCCCCCATCCACGCCCGCAGCCCCGTTCACGCCCACAACCCCTCCATCACGCCTACAGCCCCAACTCACAAGCAAAGCCGCAAGCTCATCCCCAACTAGGCCCAACTACGCCCAACTAGGCCCAAACATGCGTCGATAGTGCACACGCTACCTTCGGTAGGGCCCAAGTTACCCCCGTTATCGAACGCTGCAGTCATACCTTTACCTGCACAAATTAGCTAATGCTAAACAAATAGAAGAACTCCACCCTAAATATTGCGTAATTTCATAACGTATTTACTTGTTAAATAGGGAACCCTAAGCTAATGTCTCACAGGTAATGATTACCTAAGTAAGTGATTGGGTAACGGCGTCTTAGTGGCGTTTGTTTAACCATCGTACTGTGACCGAAGGGATGCCTTTAAGTGGCGCGTTCAAACTCCGGCCGTATTCGCAATATTGTAGTTGCATCTGTTGCGAGCCTTGGACTTGTTCTTGGTGCATGTTCTACTGATGCCGGTAACGAGGATAAGTCTGCAGCTGCAGGCAACGAGTCTACTATTACCGTTACTGATAATCACGGTGAGCAGACCGTACCTGCCCAGATTGACTCTGTTGTGGCCACGGATAACCGTTCCTTCGAGATGCTCAACCAGTGGGGTATTAAGCTGGCGGCAGCTCCGAAGCAGCTGATTCCGTTCACGATTCCTGACTACAAGGACAACCCTGACATTCAGGACATCGGCAATCACCGCGAGCCGAATCTCGAAATTGTTGCTGCTGCTGACCCGGACCTGATTGTGAACGGTCAGCGTTTCGGTCAGTACTACGATGACCTGAAGAAGCTTGCCCCGAACTCCGCGATTGTGGAGTTTGAGCCGCGCGAGGGTAAGCCACTGGACGAGGAGCTCAAGCGGCACGCTAAGGGCCTGGGCACCATCTTCGGTAAGGAGAAGGAGGCCGATCAGCTCATCGCTGACTTTGACAAGGCTCTGGAGCGCGCCCGCAAGGCTTACAACCCGGACGTGAAGGTCATGGCACTTAACTCGTCGGGCGGCACCCTCGGTTACATTGCTCCGACTGTTGGTCGTACCTACGGCCCGCTGTTCGACCTGATTGGCATGAAGCCGGCGCTGGAGGTCGACAAGGCCAGCGATGACCACCAGGGTGATGAGATTTCCGCCGAGTCCATCGCTGAGGCGAACCCGGACTTCATCATGGTGCTTGACCGCGATGCCGGCACCTCTGTCCGCGGTACCGATGAGTACCGTTCGGCACAGTCTGTGGTCGAGGAGGCTGCTCCGCTGAAGAACGTGAAGGCAGTCAAGGAGGGCAAGATCTACTACGCCCCAGAGGACACCTACACCAACGAGTCCATTATCACGTACACGGAGATTCTGAACGGGCTTGCCGACGCCTTCGAGCAGGCCTAATAGTTCTCTGACCAGTCACAGGAGTACCTCACCAACTCTATGCAGAAGTTACTGGATTCCCGACTAGCCATCGGGATTGCCTTTGTGGCAGTCCTGGTGGCTATGTCGCTGTTTGTAGGCCAATACGACATCCTGGGCGCCGACGACGGCTGGGAGATGTTCGCCACTACGCGTATACCGCGCACCATTGCACTAGTGCTCTCGGGTGCCGCGATGGCGATGTGTGGCTTGGTCATGCAGCTACTTACGCGCAACAAGTTCGTCGAACCCACCACCACGGGAACCACGGAGTGGGCTGGTCTCGGCCTGATTTTCGTGATGTATTTCTTTCCTTCGGCCTCGATGCTTGGCCGGATGGGCGGGGCAATCATCTTCGCTTTCATCGGCACGGCAGTGTTCTTCCTGTTCTTGCGCCGTGTCGCTTTGAAGTCAAGTCTGGTTGTGCCCATCGTGGGCATCATGTTGGGTGCGGTAGTCAGTTCGATTTCGACTTTCTTTGCGTTGCAGACGGACATGCTGCAGTCGCTAGGCGTGTGGTTCGCAGGCTCTTTTACTGCCATTTATAAAGGGCAATACGAATTCCTGTGGCTGGTCGTCATTGTGGTTGCGATTGTCTTCGTATTCAGCGATCGGTTAACGGTTGCGGGGCTTGGTGAGGACATTGCCACCAACGTCGGTCTGAACTACAAGCGAATCGTGTTCCTGGGAACGGGGCTGATTGCAATCGCAACAGGTTTGGTCACCGTCGTGGTGGGCAACCTCCCATTCCTGGGGCTCATCGTCCCGAATATTGTCTCCATGTTCCGTGGCGATGATCTGCGCTCCAATCTGCCCTGGGTATGCCTGGTGGGCATTGCCATTGTGACGGTCGCGGACTTGATTGGCCGCGTCATTATCGCCCCGTTCGAGATCCCGGTATCGGTAATTCTCGGCATCCTGGGTGCTGCCATTTTCGTCTATCTGATCGTGGAGCGGCGTCGTGCTTAATCTCAGTTCAACTACAGCTAGAACCAACCAAGTTGGCCCGCAAACGACGTCGTTTAGCACGGCCGCCGCTGCGCGCAGGTACTGGATTATCATTGCTGCGCTGGCGGGCCTGGCGGTGTTGTTTACGGCGGGCCTGCTTGCGTGGGACAACCCGTTGCCGTTCGGTACGGATGGTTTTTGGCTGATTGCGCGCCGGCGTCTTGATGCCGTAATTGCCATGATCGTGGTTGCCTGCTGCCATGCCGTCGCGACGGTGGCGTTCCAGTCGATTGCGAATAACCGAATTATTACGCCGTCGATTATGGGTTTTGAGGCGCTGTACGTGGCTATCAGTACCGCTGCAGTGTACTTCTTCGGTGCGACCGGCCTGATGAAAGCTGGCTCGGTTGGCGCGTTTGTGCTGCAGCTCGCGCTGATGGTGGGGCTGTCGCTGGTGCTGTATGCGTGGCTGCTGACCGGGCAGGGCGCGGATATGCACAGCATGCTGCTGGTGGGCATTGTCATCGGTGGCGGACTGGCTTCGCTGTCGACGTTCATGCAGCGCATGCTCACGCCTTCGGATTTTGACCTGCTGACGGCGCGGCTGTTCGGCTCTGTCAACAACGCTGACCCGGAGTTTTTCCCGGTGGCGATCCCGCTGGTGATTGCGGCAATCGTGGTGATTGCGCTGCATTCGCGGGCCCTCAATGTCATGTCGTTGGGGCGTGAAGTCGCGACGAATCTGGGCGTGAATTACCAGGTTCGGTCCATCACCGTGCTGGTTGCGGTGTCGGTGCTGATGGCAGTATCGACGGCTATGGTCGGCCCGATGACATTCCTCGGCTTCCTGGTCGCGACCATTGCGTACCAGGCTGCGGATACCTATGACCACCGCTTTGTGCTGCCGATGGCGGCGCTGATTGGCTACGTCACGCTGGCCAGTGCGTATTTCATCCTTAATCACGTTTTCTATGCCCAGGGCGTGGTATCCATCATCATCGAGCTGGTTGGCGGTTCGATCTTCCTCTACGTCGTTTTGAAGAAGGGACGGCTATGATTCTCCTCGACAGTGTAAGCAAGAGCTATACCAGCGAGGTGTCAATTGGCCCCGTTGACCTGGAAATTCCAACCAATGCGATTACGGCTCTGATTGGGCCGAATGGTGCGGGCAAGTCCACGCTCTTGACTATGATTGGCCGCCTCCTTGCCGTCGATTCCGGCGACATCAACGTCGGCCCCTACAACGTGGGCAAGACCAAGTCAAAGGATCTGGCGAAGGTGCTGTCGATTCTGCGCCAGGACAACCACTTCGTCACCCGCCTCACCGTGCGCCAGCTGGTCAGCTTCGGCCGCTTCCCGTACAGCCAGGGGCGCCTGACCGCTGAGGACGAGCGCATCATCTCCCAGTACATCGAGTTCCTCAATCTTGAGGCGCTCCAGGGCCGCTACCTCGACGAGCTCTCCGGTGGGCAGCGTCAGCGCGCGTATGTCGCAATGGTGCTCTGTCAGGAGACGGATTACGTGCTTCTCGACGAGCCGTTGAACAACCTGGATATTTCTCATTCGGTCGACATCATGTCGTACCTGCGCACTGCAGTGCGCGATTTGGGTCGAACCATGGTGGTGGTGTTGCATGACATCAATTTCGCGGCTCGCTACGCCGACTACATCTGTGCGGTCAAGGATGGCCAGATTGTAGAGCACGGCCCTACCGCAGAGCTGATGCGTTCGGAGGTTCTGAGCCCAATCTTCAACACTCAGATTGACATCGTCGAGGGCCCGCATGGCCCGGTCGCCTGCTACGGCTCTTAAGGCAATTCCTGGCCGGCCCCACGCAGCCGATACAATCTAGCCTCATGACTATTACTGCTGCCGTTGACGGTTCCGCCCTGCACAACCCCGGACCTGCCGGGTGGTGCTGGTATATCGACGACAGCTGCTGGGCCGCCGGCGGATGGAAAGAGGGAACCAATAACCGCGGGGAGCTCACCGCTCTTGCCGAGCTGCTCCGCGCCACCGCGCACATCCCCGACGAGCCGCTTTTCGTACTGTGTGATTCGCAGTATGTGATTAACTCCGTCACTAAGTGGATGCCGGGGTGGAAGCGCAAGGGGTGGAAGAAGCGCGACGGTAAACCTGTCCTCAACGTCGACATTTTGCAGGACATCGACCAGCTGCTCGTTGGCCGCAATATTCACCTCGAGTGGGTTAAGGGACACTCGGGCCACGACATGAACGAGGCCGCTGATCAGCGCGCCCGCGCCGCCGCCACCGCGTATCAGAAGGGTACGACCGTGCCGGAGGGGCCAGGTTTCGCTGGTGCGGGTAGCCGCGTGCAGTCGAATGCCGCGCCTAGTTCCGAGCCCAAGGCGACCAAGGCCACAACCTTCGAGCAGGAAGGCCTCTTTGACCTCGCCGTCGACACCACCGTGACACCCGAGGACGCCGCCAAGGAAGCGCTCACCATTTTCCGCCGCGCCGCACATCGCGCTGAACAGGGTAATGCCCGCGCACTCAAGGCATTGCTTAACGACGCCCTGGGCGCCAACCTCGCCGTGCCAGACGGACTTTCGGATGCCGAGTATGAGCTCCGCGTCGAGGGAACCACCGCCACCGCGCAGTTCACCACCGACGACTGGGTTGGCCTGGCTGTCTGGGATTTGTCCCAGGCAGTGGGGAAGGCCACAGGTTCCGCCCGTTTGCTGGGCTGGAATGTGGGAAGGTCTTAGCAGTAGTATGAAAGTTTGGTCTTTTAGGTAGACCACCAGGCAATCCGGGGTTACTGGTAGCCTGAAAACACATAAATTCTTTTACTCATTACATATAAGGAGCTCCGACTTCATGGCTGAGCACGAAGGTCCTCGTTCCGGCGAAGGCCGAGGAAATCGCGGAAACCGCGGGTCTAACCGTTCCCATGGTCGTGGCGAGGGCGGCTTTAACGGGCGCAACCGCAACGATCGTCGTGGACAGGGTGGTGGCCCAGGTGGTCGTGGCCGTGGTGGTCACGGTGGTCATGGCGGTAACCGCGATTCCCGTGGTTCGCAGGGCTTCCGTCGTGACGATCGCGATGATCGCGACTTTAACCGCGGCGACCGCAATGAGCGCGGTGGCCGTGGCGGTCGTGGTTACAACCGCAACAATCGAGATGATCGTAATGAGCGCAACGATCGTGGCGAGCGCAGCTTTGACCGGAACGACCGCGGCGACCGCAATGATCGTCGCGGCCCAGGCGGGCGCGGTGGCCAGGGAGGTCGCAACTTCGACCGTCGTGGTGGCAAGCCACGTCGCTCCAACCGTGGTGGCCGCTTCCAGGATGAGAAGCGTACGCACCGCACCGGTCCGCAGCGCCCAGGCTTCCGCGAGGAGCGCATTGAGGCCCGCAAGAACGAGCCGAAGCTGCCAGATGACATTCGCGCAGACGAGCTCGACCCGAGCGTGCGCCAGGATCTGAAGAGCCTGGCTAAGGACAACGCCGACAAGGTCGCTCGTCACATGATCATGTCCGCAATCCTGATGGCTGAAGACCCGCAGCGTGCCCTGGAGCACGCCCGCGCAGCGAAGGACCGCGCAGGTCGCGTCGGTGTCGTTCGTGAGACCGCTGGTGTTGCCGCCTACCACGCAGGTGAGTGGAAGGAAGCCCTGGCTGAGCTGCGTGCGGCTCGCCGCATCTCCGGTGGCCCGGGCATGCTTGCGGTCATGGCGGACTGTGAGCGCGGCCTCGGTCGCCCGGAGAAGGCCATCGAGTTGGCTCGCTCCGAGGAAGCCAAGCAGCTGGACAACGAGTCCAAGACTGAGCTGGCTATCGTCGCCGCAGGTGCTCGCCGCGATATGGGTCAGATTGATGAGGCTCTGGTTGAGCTGGAGACCCAGGATCTGAACCCGGACCGCGAGGACTTCGAAGCAGCTCGTCTGTTCTACGCCTACGCTGATGCGCTGGTGGAGGCCGGTCGTAAAGATGATGCCAAGGTGTGGTTTACCCGCTGCGCCAAGATCGATGTGGACCAGATGCTCGATGCTCGCGAGCGCATCGAAGAGCTGAGCAAGTAATCAGCCCAGCTGCCGGCTCGCGACATCAGCCACCGCTAACGCACCGCTGGCGCAATCGGGCTGCGCATCTACAATTCGTCGTAAAGCGTTCCTATTTCGTAAAAGGAGAAATGCACCTCATGGCTTCTGTCGCTTCTTCCTATGATGCCGCTCTGCTGGATCTGGATGGCACGATTTACGAGGGTGGCGCGGCGATTCCGAACGCGCTGGAAGGGCTGACCGAGGCAGCGCTGCCGATGGTGTTTATTACCAACAATGCCTCGCGCGCGCCGCAGACGGTGGCGGATCAGCTCAATGGGCTGGGCTATGACGTTCACGCGGACGATGTGATGACGTCGGCGCAGGCGGCCATTGAGATGGCGGCGGAGGTCATTGAGCCGGGCTCGAACGTTTTTGTGTTGGGTGCGGAGTCGTTTAAGCAGTTGGCTCGTGAGGCGGGGTACAACCTCGTGGATTCCGCTGATGACAACCCTGCGGCGGTGTTCCAGGGGCTCAACCGTGAGATGACGTGGAAGCAGATGTCGGAGGCGGCGCTGGCGGTGTCGCGAGGTGCGCGCTTCCTGGTGTCGAATTTGGATACGACGCTGCCGTCGGAGCGCGGTTTCCTGGTTGGTAATGGTTCGGTCGCTGCGGCGATTTCTACGACCACGGGCGTGGCGCCGCTGTCGGCGGGTAAGCCGAAGCCGCCGATGTTTATTAAGGCGGCGGAGCGTGTGGGCGCGAAGAATCCGCTGGCGATTGGGGATCGCCTCGACACCGACATCGCGGGCGGAAATGCGGCAAAGATGGACACGTTTATGGTGGTCACAGGCGTTTCCACGCATATGGATGTCGTTGCGGCGCCGCCTGAGCACCGCCCGACGCTCATCGGTGCTGACATGACTGCGCTGAATCGTGAGCTGGATCAGGCACGTCCGGCTCCGCAGGCTGGTTTCACCGCGCGTTACGACGACGCGGAGGCCGGTGTCATCGTTCTTTCTGGCGGTGACATGGAAGATCTTCGGTTGGTGAACCCGGCGGAGGCCGCGGTGGCGGCTCTGCTGACGGTCGTAGATGTGGTGTGGAACTCTGAGGCTGGTCGTGCTGGCGCAGTCGAGGTCGCGCAGGTCCGCGCGGAGGGCCCGGCTGCTGAGGCGGCGCTGGCTGCCTGGCGGAAGTGATAGCCGATGAGTGAGGTTGCACCGAAGCCGGGGCAGGGGCTGGGGCAGGGCGCTGGTCCTGTGCCGGGGCCGAAACCCGGCCCTGCATCTGTACCGAGCCCTGCGCCTAGCCCGGCGGCGATGCCCGGCGCGCGTGAGGTAACTCCGGAGGACGTCCGCGAGCAGGTGGCGGCCGCACTGTCAGCACCTGCCCCGACGCCGCAGGAGAGAGTCGCGCAGTTTGAGCGGACGCATGAGATTTTGTATGAGGCCCTGGGCTCGTCACGCAGGGAAGGAAAGTGAACGCGGTGGCAAAGAAAGCTCCTAAGCGCAGGCTCGATGCGGAGCTGGTGCGAAGGAAGATTGCTCGCTCCCGTGAGGCGGCAGTGGACATGATTAAAGCCGGCCGAGTTGAGGTCGGTGGTTTTGTCGCCTCTAAGCCCGCGACTGCGGTGACGGGGGACGTGTCCATTCGCGTCAGTGGTCTGGAAGAAGACGAGAACTGGGCGTCGCGCGGGGCTCACAAGCTGCTCGGCGCACTGGAGGCTTTCGAGCCGCAGGGCCTGGACTTGAAGGGCCGGAAGGTGTTGGATGCCGGTGCCTCCACGGGCGGCTTCACCGATGTGTGCCTGCGCCGCGATGTCGAGACCGTCTACGCCGTCGATGTCGGTTACGGTCAGTTGATTTGGCGCTTGCAGGATGACCCGCGGGTGGTTGTGCTCGACCGTACTAACGTCCGCACGTTGACGCCGGAGATTCTCGGTGGCACGGCCGATGTCATGGTTGGCGACCTGTCGTTTATTTCTTTGAAGCTGGTCCTGCCAGCGATTGTTTCCTGCCTCGACGAGGGCGCTGACCTGCTGCCAATGGTCAAGCCGCAGTTCGAGGTGGGCAAGGAGCGCCTTGGCTCCGGTGGTGTCGTGCGCAGCGATGCACTGCGTCAGGAAGTTGTCCAGGAAGTCGCCGAATACGCCCGCACTCTGGGGCTGTCCTTCCGCGCAGCCGTGGCCAGCCCGCTGCCGGGTCCGAGCGGCAACGTGGAGTTCTTCCTGTGGCTGGTGAAAGACGGCGGCGCCAGCGATATTGGTGATGAGGCTATGGCTGCGGCCATCGCCAAGGCTGTTGAGGAGGGGCCGCACAATGACTAGCGCGAAGACTCACTCACGGGAAAGCAAGCCCAAGACCAGCGCCGGCAAGCGCGAGATTCTGCTGGTCCCGCACACCGGCCGCAGCGCCAACCTGGAAATGGCCGCCGAGGCTGCCGAGCTGCTAGAGGCCGCGGGTATCGATATCCGCGTGCTGGCCGGTAAGAACCCGGAGGCGCTGGCTGCGCACCCGACGCTCGGCAAGTACCCGCGCTACTGGCATTCCCCGCAGGCGGCGTCGGGATGCGAACTCGTCCTCGTCCTCGGCGGCGACGGCACCTTCCTGCGCGCCGCAGACATTGCACACTCGGCTGACCTGCCGGTGCTCGGCATCAACATGGGGCACGTGGGCTTCCTCGCCGAGTGGGAGCAGGAGTCCATGACGGAGGCGATTAGCCGCGTCATCAAGCGTTCCTGGCGTATCGAAGACCGCATGACCATCCGCGCCACCGTCCGTGACACCACCGGCCGCGTAATCGGCTCCGGGTGGGCGCTGAACGAAGTCAGCATCGAAAACGTCAACCGCCGTGGCGTGCTGGATGTCATCTTGGAAGTCGATGGTCGCCCAGTGAGTTCCTACGGCTGCGATGGTGTGCTAATTTCCACGCCGACCGGCTCCACTGCCTACGCCTTTTCCGCAGGTGGGCCGGTACTCTGGCCGGAGCTCGACGCCATGCTGGTCGTGCCCAACAACGCCCACGCGCTGTTCTCCCGCCCGCTGGTGATCTCACCGCATTCGACTATCGCGATTGAGACCAACCACGACACCGCCGAGGCCATCGCGGTGCTCGACGGCTTCCGCAACATCACCATGCCGCCGGGTAGCCGCATCGAAATCGAGCGCGGCGCGCAGCCGGTTCGCTGGGTGCGTCTGGACGATCAGCCGTTCGCCGATCGTCTGGTGCACAAGTTCCGCTTGCCGACGTCCGGGTGGCGCGGCCCCGCCGAAGCCCAATAGCCTCCAAACACGGCAGACGAGACCCCAACTTCAAGGGAAGGACTGATTGCAGGCGCCATGCTGACTGAGATTTCCATCCGCGACCTCGGTGTTATCCCCGATGCAACGCTTGAATTCAGCCCAGGCCTGACCGTACTGACAGGTGAAACCGGTGCGGGTAAGACCATGGTGGTCACCAGCCTCAAGTTGCTCTGTGGCGCGCGTGCCGACGCCGGCCGCGTGCGCACCGGCGCAGACAAGGCCTTGGTGGAAGGCCGCGTGTCCACCGAGCACCTCTCGGAGCAAGAGTCAACCGCCATCGATGCGGTGGTTTCTGAGCTCGGCGGCGAGCGCGATGAAAATGACGAGTACTTGCTTGCCCGGCAGGTCTCCGCGAAGGGGCGCTCCCGGGCGTGGGTTGGCGGTCGCAGTGCGTCGGCTGCGGCGTTGGCGGATGTCTCCACGCGCTTGATCGCGATTCATGGCCAGAACGATCAGCTGCGTCTGCAGAGCGCCGATGAGCAGCGTGCGGCCATCGACCGCATGGATGCTGACACCATCGCGCCAACCTTGGAAACTTACCGTCAGCAGCGCGCGCACTGGCGCTCCCGGGTCAAAGAACTGGAAGAGAAGACCTCCAAGCGCCGTGAGCTGGCCATGCGTGCCGACCAGCTCAGCTTCGCCATCGAAGAGATCGACGCAGTATCACCTGAACCGGACGAGGACCAGGACCTGGCCTCCCAGATCCGCCGCATGCAGGACCTGGACGGTCTCCGCGACGCCGCAGCCGTGGCATTGGCTGCCATTGACGGTGCCGCTGCCGTGAGCACGACCGGCATTGATGCCGCCACCGAGGACTCCGGTGCCGCCGAACTCCTCGGTGCCGCCGCGAACGAGCTCGCCGCCGCAGACGACGAGGAACTCACCGAGTTTTCCAACCAGCTCAATGAACTGACCAGCCAGCTCTCGGAGATCTCCGCTGGCCTCGGCGCGTTTCTCTCTGGCTTGCCGGAGGAAACCGAGTCCCTGGACAAGCTCATGCAGCGTCAGGTGGAGATCAAGAAACTCACCCGCAAGTACGCCCCGGATATCGCAGGTGTCCTGGCTTGGCGGGATAAGGCGGAGCGCAAGCTCTCCACGCTGGACGTTTCCGGCGAAGCCCTGGACAAGCTGACCGCGGAGATCAAGACCGCGGAGAAGAAGCTCGGCGCCACCGCGCGGAAGCTCTCCAAGGCCCGTGCAAAAGCCGCGAAGCACCTGGAAGAGGTCGTAACCAAGGAACTCAAGGGCTTGGCCATGCCACACACTTCGCTGGTGGTGGAGATCGCCAAGGCCGACACCTTTGGCCCCGCTGGCGTGGACAACATCGAGTTCAAGCTCCGAGCCCACGAAGGTGCCGAGCCACGCCCGCTGGCCTCATCCGCATCCGGCGGTGAGCTCTCCCGCATCATGCTGGCGTTGGAAGTTGTCCTCGCCGAAGGACAGGCCGGGCACACGATGGTTTTCGATGAGGTCGATGCCGGTGTTGGTGGGCGCGCGGCTGTGGAAATTGGCAAGCGCCTGAAGCAGTTGGCGGTGAATAACCAGGTGATCGTCGTCACGCACTTGCCTCAGGTGGCGGCGTTTGCGGATACTCACTTGGTGGTCAGTAAGGATGCGCGCTCGGGTGCGGTGTCGTCGAAGGTGACGAGCCTGGGCGATGAGGAGCGGATTGACGAGCTCGCGCGGATGATGGCGGGTTTGGACGATTCGGACTCCGGACGCGCGCATGCGCAAGATCTTCTGGATCAAGCTCGGCGCGCCTTCGCGGCCAAGTAGCTGCACTTATGTTTCACTAAGTGCCATGAGTCTGTTCTCTCGGAACGAAAAAGATCTTCCTGGCATTTCGGGGACCGTGCGTGACGGTTCCCGCCTGGATCGTGCGCTCAAGCGCATGGGCGAAGGCGACATCGTGGTGATCGATGCGCCGGATATCTCGCGTCCACTGGCACAGCAGTTGATTGACGCCAAGGTCGCCGCGGTAGTGAACACAGGCGCATTTACCACGGGTTTTGTGCCGAATTACGGCCCGCAGATGATGCGCGACGCCGACATTGAGATGGTGCAGAACGTCGGCGACGAGGTCTTTGAGAAGCTCAAGGACGGCAAGAACGCAAGGCTTCACGACGGCAAGCTCTACCACGGTGACCGCCTGATTGGACAGGGCGACGAGGTCGACCAGGACGAGCTGGAGCGCGCCTTCGACGAGGGGCGCACCAGCATGGTCGACCGCTTGGAGGCGCTTTCCGGCAACTTGGTGGAGTTCGCCAAGACCGAGTCCCCGCTGTACATCGATGGCCTGGGCATTCCGGACGAGACAGAGCCACTGCGTGGCCGCAAGGTCGTTGTGGTCAGCCCTGGTGAGGGACACCGCAAGACACTGGAAGACCTAAAGAACTTCATCCGCGAGTACGAGCCGCTGCTCATCGGCGTCGATGCAGGTGCCGACACGCTCTTCGACCTGAAGTACGAGCCGGACTACATTATTGGTGATCCGGAGAACATCAACTCGGAGGCGCTGCGGTCTGCCGGTTGCGTGATTCTGCCCGCCGACCCGGACGGTCACGCTGTGGGCCTTGAGCGCATCCAGGACCTCGGCATTGGCGCCATGACCTTCCCGGCGCTGTCCGATTCCGCCACTGACCTGGCACTGGTGTTCGCCGCGCATCACGACGCCGACATGGTCGTCTCCGTCGGCGCCCCGCAGAACATCGACAGCATCTACCACGCTGAGAACCAGAGCGGTGTGCCGTCGGCGTTGCTGTCGCGTTTGAAGGTCGGGGAGAAGCTTGTCGACGGTCGCATGGTCGCCGACCTCTATCAGGTCAATAGCCGTGGTTTCGGTGTGGCCTGGGCAATCCTGGCTATCTTTGTCGCCGTTGCGGTGATCTTCGCCATCGCTGGTACCTCCGGTGATGGCTCTGTCAGCGAGAATCTGATTAATACCTGGAACTCCATTGCACTGTGGTTCCAGGGGCTGTTTAAGTAGTTTTAGCGGTATTTAGAGCACTATGAGCGCCTAAAAGTTTTCGGCTGTCAGAGCTGATTGAGGCGTCGGCGAAAGGAAAAGGGACGGGCGATGGGGAAGAAGCGCAGGAGCGGGAAGTTCACAGCTGGTGTGACAGGTGCTGCCCTCGGTGTTGCGGCAGGTGCTGCGCTGGGTGCTTATGTGCTGAACCCCGCTGGTGCAGGCATTGATTTCGGCACGGGTGCCGCGTCCGAGCGCGATGAGGCTGTCGCGCGTGCCGATGCGCAGCAAGCGCGTGCCGATGAAGCAAACCGCATCATCGAGCCCATCGTCGGCGAGATTGTTAAGGACTCACTGAAAGATGTGCCTGTTCTTGTTATCGCGACTCCCGATGCCACCGATGAGCAGCTGGCAGGGGTTTCCGAAACCCTGCGCGCTGCTGGTGCCCCGGATGCGGGCGTGCTGAAACTGACCGATAAGTTCCTCTCTTCCGCCGGCGCGGACGAGCTCAAGGACACGGTTTCTACCTCGCTGCCAGCCGATGTGCAGTTGGATCCGGAGCGCCGTGAGCCGGGCCGCCAGGCTGGCCAGGCGCTGGCTCCGGTGTTGGAGCTGGATAAGGATGGGGGAGAGCGGGCTTCCGCTGCTGACCGAAAGCTACTGCTGGAGGCCCTGAAGGGCGGTGGCTTTGTTGAGTACGAAGAGGGGACGTTGCGCCCGGCTGCTGGCATCGTGATTGTTGGTAATCACGGTACAGTCTCGCGCGCTGCGATTGACAAGGGTGAGGATTCGGAGTTCGGTGCTGGCCTGGTTGCGGATCTGGCGGTGGCACTGGCTGAAGGCTTTGGTGCTGGTGAGGATGCTGCTGGTCACGTTGTGGTGGGGACTGACGGCTTCGGCCGTGAAGGTGTCAGTGCACTGCCTGATGAGCGTTGGGGCGCCGACCCTGCCGTGAAGCGTGTGGACGCTGTGTCGGATGCGGCGGGGCAGGTTGGGGTTGTTGGGGAGTTGAAGAAGTAGGGGACGAATAGTGTCACGATTACCTAGGTAACGAACGCGGAGAGCGTTCCGTCCGCGCAAGCCGCGGTGGTAGGGCGGACGGAAACCGCAGGCGGTAACAGCCTGAGGTGCTGTTCCAACAACTCAAATTCTGGCAACAATTCCAACGGGGCTTCGGTACTGATGCTAGCGGGTAGGGGGACGCGGCAATCCTGTGCTGGGCAAGTCGCTCGTTTTAGACAACCGAGCAGTGTGTTCACGACCGATATCAATTTTCGTCACGGCGGAGACCATGCCATATTTTCCGCACACCGTAGGCACCGTAATTATCCCGATAAACAGCACTACTGCGTTGAATTAGCACAGCATCGCAAAGGCGACGAGCACGTAATCCACGGGCCGTGGATTGGCGATACCCACGCGAGGTGAAAAACCCACCAGCCCGGTTATCCTTCAACGTCTTACAGATGAACAAGGCAGAGAAAATACTCCGGTACTTATCGATAAACCGGATCATTTCTTAACGTTGTGGGTCTGGTTTCGACGCGAAAAAAGCTGAGGTAGCCTTCAGCAGCTTGTTAGTGTCGCGTAGCTGGAGGTTTTCACGACGTAGCCTCGCGTTGTCGGCGGCGAAAATCGTCAGGCACAGGTTCTGGGATGTTTCCCGCGCGGCGGTCAGGCTTAAGTCCATTGACGGGCTGTGTGCCATGAAGCTCCCAGCTTTTAAAGCTACTGCCTGGCACGTGGCGTGCATCGATATGTTTTCCGCCACGATGCGGCCTTCTGCGAGACGGACCACACGGCCCTTGGCATCCTGGTCAGATTTTCCTTGGTATGTTCGAAGATTTTCCCACCTACTCAAACGGAACAAAACCTGGGACACTTCAATCCCTGGACTCCAGTATCGACTGCAAGGGGAACAAATACATTTTGGCGAGAATACGGATTCAGCCGCAAGAGAGATTCACTCAATATCGACTACGTAGACTTTTACGCCTCTTTCCTCAAGAGAATTAACCTGCCGAACCAAATTCACCTTTGTAAAAGTAAAAAGCGAATCAGCCGTGATACGTTTACCAGCCTGCCGGTGCATCGCCAAAATGACGCGTTTGGGTTTGAGCAAAGAGTCCTCGACTTTTCCTCCTTCCCTTTCAATTTTGTACTTAAGGCTTTGACGCGCCCCGGAATCGAGACAGATAGCATCTGCTGAGACAAGCGCTTGAGCCAGTAAATGACTTGCAGCGCTCGATTTTTCAGTTTTCTTGACATGGATAAAGGTGGCGTCAGGAAGGTACACATCACACGCCTCAATGCCTCGTCGGTGAAAATCCGTGGATATCAACTTCTTATCCAAACATGTCCCGTCAAGCTGTTCGGCCAACCGCTTGTTGTACGAGTCTTCATCTTCATTAATGTTCCACGCGGGAAAACTCAAATCGTCAATGGTTTGTGCAAAAATCCTTTCAGTTTGAGCATTAATATTTTCCGCGTAGTCAGCATGAATCTGGTACCAAGAACCGTCATAAAGCGAATAGGTTTTGCCTTCCAAGAGACATTCAAATGCAATCCATTTCTTTAACGGTATCGCTTGGCTGATGGCAACATCTCCTTCAGCATCACCAAATAGTTGAATGGCAGCACTGTTTACACGTCCAAGACGTTCATCTTCGGGATACTCCTGCAAGGCCGCATAAATATCGGACCAGGAAGGTAGGCCTTCCCGAACTCGGTTGTCTCTTCTCCGATACAACCGGCTGGGTTTCCATGAATCTGGAGTGCCATTTTCGTCAACTCGCTCAAAAGGCCACGCCAAACCGATTGTTCCGCCACGCCCCGCAAGAGTCTCAGAGAGTTGCAAATCGAGCTGCTCTTTTGTTTCCGGATTCTTGACAATCGCGAGTTGCTCGAGAATCTTCAGCTTGGGAAGCGGATCTTTACAAAGCAAAGTTTCAAGCTCATCGAGATCACCCAACACTTCATCAGGAGAAAGACCAATCGGAACATTTAGTGCGTCCGCACCGCGAATTTGCAACGGCTCACCATTGGACCGGGACAGCTGTGGCAACGACGCGGATGCAACTATGCGGCTCACAGCTTCGCCGATATCACCTACGCCGAAGCCCAAAAGCCCTTCACCACTTGGAATTGTCGCTCGTGAAGTTTTAGAACGATCATCCATGGTCGTCACGGTTAACGACCGTAGACTCAAGGGATCCGCAGCGCGTATAGCGATTCTCTGTCCAAAGAGGTTATCAATTCGTCCTGGCTCCAGTAGCTGAAACCCCATCCCGTAAGTTAACGCGTACGCCACTTCATCATCGGCAGCCACCTCCTCACCGGGCCTCACCAAAAGTACTCCTGCGGGCGTTACTCCTCCAATTTCAATTTCCGTATTGGTCAAAGCTGAAACAGCCGAACACCAGTCAGCCCGCTCCTTTCGCATCGCTCCGCTGACAAGCAGACCGTCTCGCTCACCTACCTTGACCTCTTTGCATTCAAACCCGACGCGCTTCAAATATTTGTCTCGAATCGCTCTTTTGAAGATTTTAACTTCAGTTAATCGGTAAACAGTCGTACGCCTTCCAGCGCGTTTCTTTTCGGACATATTCTCCCCATTTCGGTTCAACCACCACAGCCATCACGATTCACGTGAATACAACTTCACAAATTAAATTCACTCGCTGCCCCATTTCTCATTTCTTGTGGGACTCACAAGAACTTGTCGATTGTTATCACCATATGCAGTTCCGCACAGGTTACTACCAGCTTCCCGTGCTATTGGTACAATTTTCCGCCGCATGGTAGGCATCTACCTTTCGGATATTTTTGGAGACGCTACCACAATTTTAGTCCGCTCTTCCGGCTTTTCTGCCCAGAGAGCGCTTCAATTTCGGGTCAGTCTAAACAACGTTAAGCCGCGTATGAACTACCCGAAATTCTCCAGACTACGCAACCACAGACAAACAGATTGGGAGAACCGTCGCGTTGAAGCCGACACCTGAGTTGGTGATAGCCGTAAGCACACCCAAAACAAATCATTTTTTGCCAGCCTTTGCAAAGGGGGCCAGTAGAGGTGGGGGTCAGAAAAGAGCTAGCGACACTTCAAACAAATGCTAAGCGTCTTCAGGCCAAAACTCAGCGAATCCCATTTCGAACATGTGATTGAAACAATTTAGTATACTAACCGCTAACCATCCGCCGCCAATCGCCACAAATTAAAAGCAAAGGAGCCTTCAATTGTCCGGTTGCACTGCCCCAGTATATGGACATCGAACGGAGAGTGGGATCAAGTCCGCGTAGGTGGTGTATGAGTTCTTTCGAATCGTCGGTGTTCTGTTAGCAGTGATCGGGTCCGGCACGGGCCTGGGTGTGGTTGGTCATTAGGCTGCGATCTCCTTGCCTGCCGGGGTGGTGGTGTCGGTGTCGATGACATTGGCTGTGATTAAAGCCTTGGTTTGCTCTAGGCTTGTCAACGACATCTAGCGTTTCTGCTGAATCCACTCATCATGCTGCTCAGCAAGGACGGCCCCGACTAAGCGAATCACAGCATCACGGTGGGGGAAGATCCCGACAACATCAGTGCGCCGGCGAATCTCGCGATTGAGCCGTTCGGTGGGGTTATTCGACCAGTCTTTGGTCCACACTGACTTCGGCGTGTGGGTAAACGCCAACACATCATCAAGATGTTCTTCCAGGTAGTTTGCCGCAGGCGGAAATTTCGTCTGGCAGAATTCCACCACTTCCCGAGCCTGAGCCCACACCGCCTCAGCATCGGGTTGTTGGAAGATCGTGTGGAACATCGCCGATGATGTCGGCCACTGGGTCTTCGGCACCATGGACGAGAGATTCTTAGCGGAGTGAGTGCGGCACCGCTGCCAGGAGGCATTTGGCAGAACATCAGACACCGCTGCTTAAATGCCTAAGTGAGCGTCACTTGTCACCAGGTAGACATCACCTAGACCGGGGGGTTTTAAGACCAGGTCGTTGATCCTGCGGGTCGACACACCCTTTAAATAGCACGTGGCGATCACGGTGGGTTAAGTAGCAAAAAGTGTGTCTGACTTTCAGCATTACTGCTGATTAGGCTGGGTAAATCGGGCGGATATAAGCATCAAGACCTTATATCCGCCCGA